>Ga0307380_10003567_pt1 | contig 21413 bp, 21 predicted proteins | sample UN3MG_FD_202239 | JGI IMG/M metagenome (GOLD analysis project Ga0307380, IMG submission 202239) | Soil microbial communities from Risofladan, Vaasa, Finland - UN-3 | ecosystem: Environmental > Terrestrial > Soil > Coastal area > Acid sulfate soil | place: Finland: Risofladan, Vaasa | collected... | reverse complement strand
TCCAGTACCGTAATGGAAAAGGGAGAACGCGGATCATCACCCTCCGGTACGACCCGGCAAAGGTCCTGGAGTATCTCGCATAATTTAAAGGATCAGTTTGAAAAATATTATCTGTTCCCAAACCCTCTCTTATGATACAGGGGTTTTTTCATATGCTGAGTGTTAATGAACTGGCACTGGAGATTTTTGAGAGTTTAGCAGAAATACCAGAGGAATTCAACTGTGCCTTCCATGAACTGGACAACGGCGCACGTATTGTTGACTGCGGTGTAAGCACCCGCGGGGGATATGCAGCCGGCAGGGCATTCACCGAGATCTGTATGGGTGGTCTGGGCGAGGTCAATTTCCGCATGGGACAGGTCAAGGACTTCCCCATGCCGTTCATAGATGTTATGACTGACTTCCCGTCAATTTCGTGTCTCGGTTCACAGAAAGCCGGGTGGACGGTCAAGGTGGGCAACTACTTTGCGATGGGAAGCGGCCCGGCCCGGGCGCTCTCCCTCAAACCAAAGCACACGTTTGAAGTGATCGAGTACGAGGATGATTTCGACTGGGCGGTAATCTGCTTAGAGAGCGACCACCTCCCGAACGCAGAAGTCATGAAAAAGATTGCAGAAGACTGCAATGTGGATGTGGCAAATGTCTGTGCAGTCGTTGCACCCACCTCTTCGATAGTCGGTTCAATCCAGGTTTCAGGACGCTGTGTTGAGACCGCAATCTATAAGCTCAACGAGCTCGGGTTTGACACCCGGAAAATCGTCGCTGCAATGGGAACCGCACCTGTCCCGCCGGTCAGGGGATCAAAGTTAGCCATGGGTGTCACCAACGACGCTACTATCTATCATGGCAGGATTAGCCTCACGATGAATGCTCCTGAGATCAAGGACTATCTCGAGAAGATCCCGAGCAGCAACTCCAAGGGATACGGCAAGCCGTTCAACGACATCTTCAAGGAAGCAAACTACGACTTCTACCAGATTGACACTTCGCTTTTCTCACCTGCAGAAGTTGTCATCAATGAGCTATCCTCAGGGGCTGTGTATCACGTCGGCAAGGTCAATACCGATGTGACGCTGAAGTCGTTTGGGTTGATGTAATCCTCCAATCTCTCCTTTTTTTAAGTGTGTTCATACCGGAGTAAATCATTACAATCGAGCTTGCGGGTTGTTCTTCGGCACTACTATTCCGATGAGCGGTATCTTAATTACTGATGTTCTTCCCCGTGAGGTGCCTCCCCCTCCCGGGAAGAGAGGGGGTGACCCTCATCGCTGGAGCAGAGAATATGCGAATTATGAAAAAAAAGAGGATTTCTCATGAAAATCGAAATATTCAGATATAATGGGAGAAGGTTGAACGGGAGTTCACACCCGAACTATGAAAATAGATTATTTACGATAGTCCCCCGCCTCAGGGCCTCTCCGAGGCACGGCGGGGCAAGGAGGTTTTTTGCATTTTTCAGTCACTTAAACCGCCGCACAAAGAAGCCCCGTCGGGGGCGACGGCGTTCATCGCAATGGAAAAAGATGAAGTACGTTTCAACAAACCTATAATATTGTTAAAATTGTTTTCAGGTAATCGGGGTATTATGGTGCTTTTCTGAATGTTAACAGGAATGGGAGCAGCAACACGACAGCAATGATCCCGAGAAACTGCAGGAAGAAAAATAACAGATCCTCGCGACCCTGGTCATAGAACCTGAGATCTACCGACAGCGTGGTATTCCACTGGACCAGAGTTGTATTGTCGGGATATCGCGTGACAACTGCGCCAGGGCTGAATCCGGCAAGCAGGGGGTTTTGCACATTGAATTCCTGCGGGAGGGTAATATTGACGTGATAGGGACTCCTGAAATATGCCTGCAGGTGGTTATCGCGAAGGGGTGCGATATACGACACGGTATAATTCCCTCGTTCGAATGTGATGAACCGTGAATTGCTGGAAAACGAGGGACTGGTCATGTTGAAGGCGCAGGGAGAACAATTCCCGGACAGCTGCACATCTCCCACCGTGAGAGGTATGGGTTCACCCATCATACCGGCATCCGCAAACTCATACCGTGACACATCGGCAATTTCGATCGAAGCCCGGTATGCAGTGCCGTTGGGGAACACCTGGTAATCAGCTGAGAGTGCACCCACGGGAGGGATAGCGATCAGCGTGATTATAAGTGAAGCGCAGAGAGCAACGAAGACAGGTCCGCATCGATTTCTATGGGGGGTTCGCATTGTTTGATCACCGTATCCGGATCCTTGAGCAGGTGCCCGGTAACGACACAGACAATCCGCTCATTCCGGTCAATCATACCACTTTTTACCAGCTTTCGTATACCTGCAACTGAGGCAGCTGATGCCGGTTCAACACCTATTCCCTCCTTGCGGGCAAGATCCCGCTGCATCTGCAGGATCTCCTCATCGGTGACTGACTCGGCAAGTCCGCCGGTCTTCCGGATTGCCGTGAGGGCTTTTTCCGCATTCACCGGTGCCCCGATCCGTATGGCTGTCGCCACGGTCTCGGGATTCTGCTCCGGAATCACTTCCGGAAGATTCTCACGGATTGCACGCACGACCGGGCTTGACCCCTGGGCCTGGATACCGGTCATCATCGGTATCCGGTCCATGAAACCCAGTTCCTGTAACTCAAGGAACCCTTTGTAGACTGCAGAAATATTACCTGCATTGCCCACAGGCAGCACAAACCGGTCCGGGATCTCCCCGAGCTGGTCAAGTACTTCAAAACCTATGGTCTTCTGGCCTTCCAGGCGATAGGGGTTGATTGAATTTAACAGGTAAAGTCCATGCGATAAACAGAGATCGTGCACCATCTCAAGAGCACGATCAAAATTCCCGCGTATTGAAATAACCTTGGCACCGTGCATCAGGGCTTGTGCTACCTTGCCAACCGCTACTTTTCCGGCAGGAAGCAGGACAACTGCGGGAATCCCTGCTTTGGCTGCATAGACTGCAAGACTTGCTGAAGTATTCCCTGTGCTTGCGCAGGCGACACTCTTTTTCCCGAGCTGAAGTGCCATCGAGACACCGACGGTCATCCCACGATCCTTGAATGAACCGGAGGGGTTCATGCCCTCGTGTTTTGCGTACAGGTGTGCAATTCCCATCTCTTCACCGAGTCGCTTTAAGTGATAGAGCGGGGTGCCGCCTTCGTACAGGGTGACCGGATCGATCCTTACCGGGAGTAGTTCACGGTACCGCCATACCGAGAGCGGCCGCTTCTCCCACATCGCTTTTGTTACGGTTATTTCTTCCAGCGCGTATTTCACCGCAAGAAGGTGACCGCATTTTTTGCAATTATACAGGATCTCGTCAGCGGGATAGGTAGCTCCACAATTGACGCACACGAGATGGTACATGGAATAGTATTGGTCTTTTGATCACATATAGGCGTGCGGTTTCACATGATGCGCAGGTGCATTCCATTGATTTTTTTTGAATCGTTTCACGACAGGCTGGGCTGGTGTCATTTTTTGTGCACTACCTTCTCATCGTAAGAAGTGAGTGATAGAGTGCATCCTTTCGGTCTTTCTCTACCGGAAATCCGTTACGCGTTCTCTTTACTTCCCCGGGATCAATATCTGAGAAGAGGAGCTGCTCTGCGTCATTAGCACGACTGACAATCGTCCCCTGGGGATCTGCTGTCATCGATGCACCCGAATACTGATCAACCGGAGTCTTTCCGGTCGTATTTACCCCCAGAACATACATCTGATTTTCTGCAGCCCGTGCCGTGATGAACAGTTCCCAGTGCCTGATGCGGCTTTGAGGCCATGCCGAGGGAACAAAAACTGCCTGGACTCCCTTTTGTGCGTATATCCGGAACAGCTCCGGGAACCGGAGGTCATAACAGATCGCAATGCCGCAGGTAAGCGAATCAAAAGTAAATATGCCCAGATCCGTGCCCGGGGAATTTCCTTCGTGCTCGTTGCAAAAAGAGAACAGGTGCATCTTTGCATATTTTGCAAGAATCCTGCCATCCCTGCCGATGGCAATAGCAGTGTTTTTCGGAAGCGGATCATGTTTTTCCCGAAGTGATCCAATGATACCAATCCGATATTCTTTCGCATATGCCTGAAGGGAAGATAGTATGCTCCCGTGAATATCCTGAATATTTTTGTGGGGTTGGGGGTCCCAGCCTGTTGCAAACTGTTCAGGAAAACAGATCAGTTTTGCGCCACAGTCAGCAGCATGCCGGATGAAAGTTTCTGCCCTGGTAAGTGTCTTTTGCGGATCTTCCCAGCTACTCGTGATCTGTGCACTGCACACTCTGATACTATGGCTGTCATCCCGAATTTGGCTTTCATTGCTGGACATAGGTTACTGAAGCCCCTTAGATCCTTACATTCGTACTCTTATCGAACATTGCTGCGATAGCAGGCAGGAATCTTTTGCGCGAACTTCCCGGGCAGATCTGTCCGTTGTCATGATGAGGGGGATATAAACCATGCCCCCCCTGAGTAAATTGGCGATAATTATGAGACAGGAAAGGGATAAAAAGCATAAAATTGAGGATATCGCCTGCCATTAAGCAATAGTGCGGCGTCAAAGAGTAATAGAGATTATGGTTTTACTATAATGGCGCAAAAGAAAAAAGGGTTTTAGTATTCGTATACTACGGATTCATCAATCCGTGTATACGTACACAGTTCGTTTTGCCCGAAGTGGATTGCAATCTCGCGGGCTGCACTCTCGGGCGAGTCGGAACCATGAATGACGTTCCGGCCGATATCAATACCGAAATCTCCCCGTATGGTGCCGGGTGCCGCTTCCTGCGGATTGGTAGCACCGATCACTTTACGGGCGATCGCGACCACATTCCTGCCTTCCCAGACCATAAGAAAACAGGGTCCTCCCATGATATACTGTTTGAGGGAAGGAAAAAATGGTTTTGCGAGATGTTCCTGGTACTGTTCTGTCACACGGGTTTCGGTAAGTTTCTCGAACCGCGCTGCAACAAGTTTTAATCCTTTTTTTTCGAACCGGGAAACGATCTCGCCCACAAGACCGCGTTGAACCCCATCGGGTTTTACCATAACAAAGGTGCGGTCCATTGAGACCTCACTCCTTGCCTGCCGCCTTTCTTCCTGCAGCAGTCCACGAAACGCGGCGCGGAACCCTGCCGAGCTTATAGTTATTCTGGCACTTGGTGCCGCAGAAGTAAAAGATGGTGCCGTCCTTCCTGACATACATCTTTCCAGTACCGGGTTCAATCTGAGTACCGCAGAAGCTGCAGGGATGTTGTTCAACCATTCCCTTCACCGCCTCGACATTTTCTTTGCTTCTCGTTCAGTTTCAAGGAGCATTATAATATCTCCTTCACGGATTGGACCAACCGTGTTGCGGGTGATGATCCGTCCCTTGTTGTTGCCGTCAAGGATTCGGCACTTCACCTGCATTGCCTCACCGTGCATGCCGGTTGAGCCAACAACCTCAATCACTTCGGCTGGCGTTGCATCGTTTGCCATAGTAGAATCCTCACGCCTTCAGCGCGGTTAGCTGCTTCGTAAGATCGTCAATCGTTTCTTTTGCCTTGCCGGGTTTGACGATTGCAGCAGCAGCTGATCCCACATCAAGACCACTTGCAGCGCCAATGTCGTTTTGCTTGTTGATGAAGATATACGGTACTTTCTTCTCATCGCAGAGTGGTCCCAGGTGCATTACGATCTCTTCTGGTTCCACGTCCGCACCAATCAGTACGAGTTGAGCGATACTGCGCTCAATGGCTTTTGTTGCTTCGTTGGATCCTTTCTTGATTTTGCCTGTATCCCGTGCAACTTCAAGGGCTTCAAGCGCCTTGTTCTGAAGCTCTTCCGGAGCCTGCGTTTTAACGTAACCTTTTGCCATAACTCACCTCATTCAGGAGTAGAATGCTCCTTCATTACTCATCAGTCAGCAATGATGCAGCCATATCATTTCATCAGGAGCGGAAATAAAGGTTTGTGAACTACCGGCCGGGAACTAAAAAAAATCATTTTTGTAAACGTTAAACCTGGTGCCAGTCATCCGGTAAGCCGGTAAATTTCTGTTCCTCTGGCAGAATATACTTTCTCAAGACCGGTTGTGGGGATATTTACCTCGTATCGCTCACGCTCAGCATCGCCAATATAGAGAAGTGTGGTATTGTATTTTTTCATGAGCATGACGGTCTTTTCAGGTTCCTGATAGATTGATGTTATATCCTCCAGTCGCGTGCTAAACCAGCCTGTATCATCACCCCGCCACATGTATTCATGAAATGGCATTCCAATAATTGCAGGAATCCCGGTGAAGGATGATACCCGCGAGTAATAGGTATAGTCTCCCCCCTCGGCCTCAACAATGCGTTCGTCACCTTCCCGTGCCCGCAGCCAGGCGACTGCTCCGGCATCTCCGGCATGCGAGTTTTCGAGATATGCGAGTCCATCGAGAGTTCCTGTTCCGTAACTCACGGTGAAGGGTATCACAAACGGGATCACAAAGAGTATGACGACCACGATAGCGGTAACGATGGCAGTATTCCGGGCTGAAATGTCCGGGATCCACCTGCTTTCAGACAGCCATTTCCCCCCCATTGAAAATGCTGCAGTTCCGAGGATGATCCATGCAGGAAGATAACACTTGAAGATGGTATTCATCCGGAAGTAGGTATCCCCCATGTTATCTTTGAGATAAAAAATTTCGCAGAAGATCAGAATAAAAAGCCCGGTAATGGCAAGGATCCCGGTAAAACTGTGGTGTTTCCGTGCGATGAAATAGATGAGCGGGATAACCGCAATCGCCGCAGCGACATAGCCTGTGAGTACAAACGGAATCACGGCAAGGAGTAAATACGGCCGCTGTAGTATGTCGCGCCAGAGAAATGCAATAAATATTGCAATGAACAGTCCATTCACCAGCAGGAACTCTAACGGATTCGATGGAATGTGAACAATCGAGAGACCGCCGGTATTTGTCTTCAACTGGATGTAGAAAGGCAGATAGCACAGGATGGCAAGAGGCGGGACCGTCACCAGGTTCCACCATGATAAAATGCCACCTGCATTTGTCCTGTTCCTCCAGATGATCAGTGCCCCGAATATGAGCGTTATCGGCGCGTAAATCAGAACGTCCCAGGTATTGAACAGCGGCATGGAACCAAGACTGAGTGCACAAAAAATACAGATAAGCCATTTTCCCCGCGATTCGAGGAATTCCCAGCGTTTATATGCAAAGAGAAGCAGGAAGATCAAAAATACCTGGTTGAAAAGTGATACCACATGTGCGTGGACATCCCCCCAGATGAATGAGAAGAGGGGGTATTCGTTGATGGTATTGGTGATTGTCCGGGTACTATCCCATAAAACCGTATTCAATGCTTTTCCCTGTGCAATCTGATAAAAGAATGATGAATTTGGAATAAAAAGAACAATGAGGGGCAACCACCGGAATTTTTCCAGTAACAGGGTCCCTATGGCATACAGGTTGATCGCCGCAAGACCAAAGATTGTTGGTAAAGCGAGGTTGAATGCAATATTCGATGGCACACCGGTAACAATACCCAGGCATCCGAACATCCAGTATCCAAGGTAATAATAGACATTCAGAAACCCTCCGGAAAACCATGGGTCAAGAGGAGGCACCACCGGATTTCGCATCACCGATGCGAGAAACGCGTGGTCCATGAATTTTTCTGCATACGATATGGTGGGGTTGACAAACCGCACGTCAAGCATGAGGAAAAAACAGATAAGAAACAACAGCTCCCAGCGCCATTCTGCCTTGAGATCTTCAAAAGTATAGTGGCGGTGATAAAGATGGAACACGAAAAGTGCCAGAAACGGGATGAGGGCAAGCTGTATGGGGACCCGCATGAGTCCGCAGTACCAGGATAGAATAGTAAATACAAGGATCGATGCGGAGAACGAGACCGGAAAAGCCAAGCTCTTAAACGTTTTTTTCAGCGATGGATAGAAAGAAAGCTGGAGCAGGGTAATGACAACGAGCCAGCTTATTACAGAAACAACCTGCTGCTCAACGGTCAGGAATTATCTCCCCCTCCAGGTTTTGAATCAAGTGCAGTGCGGATACTCGGGATGACCCAGTCCCCGAGGTAATAGATCGATACGATGCCACCCGCGAGGGTTATAAGGTTCTTAATCAGGTGGTCGATAACGGCGATCAGTGTTGCAACTGCAGGATCAACTCCTGCAAGTCCGAATGTTATAGCCAGGGAAATCTCATATGTTCCCACACCCCCGGGTGTGAGGGGAACCGCCTTGACAAGATTACCAATTACAATGGCAAGAACGATAACGGCAAAGGGAATCTGCTGCTGAAACATCATTACGACAGCAACGCAGACGAGTACGTCAAGGAGCCAGATTACGACCGAAGAACCACCAAGCAGTAGAACAGCCTTTAGTGAAAGCGAAGCCCGTTTTATCTCGTGCAGCATGGTCAAAAAGATTGCAATATACCTGTTTTCCGATGAAAATTTTCTGTTAAAAAGTAAAAAGACAAAAAAAATCACGCCGGCAACAAGCGGCAGAACAATGACAGTATAGAACCAGGAAGGCACGTTGAGCACAAAGAAGACCGATACAGCCCCAAGGAGCGCCACCGTGAAGATATCAAAGACCCGCTCGACAACAAGCGAGGAAACGCCTTCGGAATAGGAAGTGTGGTATTCATGCTTCAGGATAAATACCCGGACAAAATCGCCCAGCCGTGCAGGGACTATCAGGTTAACCGTCTGGCTCACGAAAATACAGGCTGTGGAGACCGTAATGCTGACCTGGTAATTGAGATTTTTAAGGATTATCTGGTAACGCCATCCGCGCAACCACCATGCAGAAAGGCAAATCACCGTGCCCACGGCAAGGTATACAGGAATGATATTATTGAGCGCGATGAACAGATCATCCCAGACCCTGAAGAGCATATAGGCAATAATACCAATGGCAATAATGGTCGGAATGACGATTGCGCTAATTTTTCGATACATGAATCTGCCACCATAACTTCAGGATCGATGAACCCATCTCAAAAACATCTTTTATTTTCACGGTAGTCCCTTTACCGGCCCGCCAGCGTACTGGAAACTCAACGACACTGCATCCCTTTCGCTGTGAGCGTACGAGAAGTTCAGTGTCCCAGAACCAGTGATTCGAGCGTATAGCAGGGAGTACAGCGAGGATGTATTCTTTATTGAATGCTTTAAAACCACACTGGTGATCGTAGCACCTGCTTCCCAGAAATAACCTGACCAGAAAATTATATGATCGACTCGCTATCTCGCGACCCCCCGTCCGTACAATATCGCTTCCCGGCATAAGCCGCGATCCGGTTGCAATATCTGCCCCTTCACGGATTGCACCTATAAGCTCGGGAAGATGGTGCATATCCGTCGCGAGATCAACGTCATAATAACAGACAATTTTTCCTTTGGATTGATACATCGCCCGGTTAAGCGCTTTACCCCTTCCCAGGCGCTCATCACTGTGGAGAAGATGAATGCGGGTATCCTGTTGTTCGTACTGGCGCACGAGTTCAGCGCTTCCATCAGTACTACCGTCTTCTGCAATAATCAGTTCAAATCCATTCGTTATCCGGGACAGGAGTTCAATAGACAGGGGGATGGCAATCTCAAGCGAGCGGTGGTCATTAAAAACGGGAATGATAACGGTTACTTCAGGTTCGGCCATCGGTACTCCGGGTTTTGACGCACTCAGCTACTTTGGATCCTGCACGTATGGATCCCTCCATACTTCTCTCAGGGTAATTTGTCGGCGAAAACATCCCTGCCATAAAGAGACCCCGGTGCTCGTAGGCCGGGATCAGCGAACGGAACCCTGTTCTGTATACCGGGCCAGCCCATGGATCCACAGCCATGGTATGCCATTTGATCTCAGAGGGTGAAACAGAAAACCGGGTGCAGAAATCGTTAATCATATCACTATCAAGGTGTGCCGGGACCGTACCGGAAAAGTATGATGCCAGGTACACAATATGTTCGCCATATCTTTTGGCAGGAATAAAATTCGTGTGGGTGACCACAGCACCGTAGGGTGCGGTATCTTTCATATTCAGCCAGTAAATGCCCTCTGTTACTTCCCGGTCCATAGCAAGGGTCATGCATGCAGCACCCTGGTAAGGGATAAGAGGTATCGACGGACCTCCAATTCTTTCAAGTACCTGGGGGGGGATTGTAGAAATAATCGCATCGTAACGGGTACCATCTGCCTCCCACGCACCATTCATAGAAGAAATTGATGATACGGGTGTGTGTTTTTTAATCACCCCCCCTTTCGATGTAATCGATCGTTCGAGCGAATCGATAAGAAGATGAAATCCCCCGTTTAAGTACCCGAGACGTTCTCCTGAAACACCCCGGTCTGATCGAATCGCAATCCGGCTGATCAGCCAGGCTGCAGAAACATCTTTTCTTTGTTCCCCGAATTTACTTTTTAACAGAGGCTCAAAAAATGATGAATAGATGTTTTGCCCGAGATGCCCGATAATATACTGTTCAGCCGGGATGTCATCAAGTGCTTTAAGATCGGTTCTTTTTGCCGTTAAGGTGAGCCATGCAAGTTTTGCCTTATCAATGATCGAGAGTTCAGGATAGCGCAGGATCTGCACTGGGGTGTTCAGGGGATAGATCTTGTTTTTGGCAAGATAGCCGGTCGTTCCCGTTTTCCATTCAATCTTATCTGACAGGCCCATTTCGGCAATCAGCGCAAAAAGACTGCTGTCGCCCGAGAAAAAATGGTGATAGTATCTCTCTACCCAGTAATCGTTCACATTATAGGATGAAAGGCAACCCCCGAGGTAAGGCATTTTTTCAAAAATGTGGACCTCGTGCTCCGGTACAAGTCTGTTGGCAGCAACAAGTCCGGTCAAACCCCCACCGATAATCCCGATCTTCATATTTAATAATCATTAGTATTTTCAGGGCGAAATGAAAAAGGCTCCGTATAATTACTGTAAATCATTATTATGCCCTCGGAGAAATGATAAGAAAGTTTTTGTGTTGCCGAAATCAACGGTTACTACAGCAAAAGGACTTAAAAGAATTAAAAGAAAGTAATTATCTGTCAGCCCATCGGGATGGTGTCAACTAGATGCGCGTGTTTTTCATAGGTTTTGGTCAAGCGGGCGGTAAAATTGTCGATATGTTTATCGACCAGGATAAAAAGCTCGGAACTAACAGTTTCAGGGGAATTGCCGTCAATACAGCACGAACTGACCTGATGGGTTTAAAAAATATCGAGATGAAGGACCGGATTCTTATCGGACAGACCATGCTCAAAGGTCATGGTGTCGGTACCGATAATGTAACAGGTGCCCGTGTCACGGCGGATGAAATTGACAGCATTATCAGCGCCATTGATACCCGGGGTACACATGATGTAGATGCGTTTGTTATCGTCGCCGGACTTGGCGGGGGTACCGGATCCGGGGGTTCACCGGTACTTGCACGTCATCTTAAACGTATTTACCGTGAACCGGTGTACGCACTGGGAATTATCCCTGCACCAGAAGAAGGACGGCTGTATTCCTATAATGCAGCCCGCAGTCTGACAACGCTGGTGAATGAGTGTGATAATACGTTTATTTTTGACAACAGTGCCTGGAAAAATGAAGGTGAAAGTGTAAAAAGTGCATTCCAGCGCCTGAATAATGAAGTGGTGCGGAGGTTCGGAGTACTTTTCCGGGCGGGTGAAGTAAGTAAAATGGGTATTGGTGAGATGGTTGTTGACTCAAGTGAGATTATCAACACGCTCCGGGGAGGAGGCATCACGACTGTGGGATATGCAATCAGTGAGGTGATGAGCAAGCATACAAAGAAGCAACGAGGCATCATCAGAAACCTGAAGGACAAGATCGGCAGGAAGCGGGAGGCTAACGAAGAAGTCCTGCTCGGTGAAGATAAAACCGCAAAAATTGTTTCCCTTGTACGCAGGGCGATGCTTGGACGGCTCACCCTCCCCTGTGATTACTCGACAGCTGAGCGGGCATTGGTGCTGCTCGCAGGTCCACCGGATGAAATGGATCGCAAAGGTGTTGAGAAAGCGAAGAGCTGGGTTGAAGAGAACATAGCCGGTGTAGAAGTGCGGGGTGGTGATTACCCGGTCAACAGTGAGTATGTTGCAGCTGTGGTGATGCTGGCGACTGTTGGAAATGCACCGAGAATCAAAGAGCTTCTTGATATCGCAAAAGAAACAAAGGAAGATGTTATTAAGTCCAAGGAGAAAAAATCGATTATGTTTGAAGATGGCATAGATCCTTTATTTGAGTGAGGTTTACCATGAAAGGATTAATGAAATGGACTATTCTTATACTATTTATCATAGTGTGCATTCCCCCCGTATGTGCAATTTCTGTATCGCCGATATCGATTGATCCTTCAGGGTCATTAACCCCAGGTACTCCGGTAACGGTCTCATTCAAGATTGAGAATTCCGGTGTATTTCCCTCTGATGGTGAGATACAGTTATTCACCGACCTTGATAAACAACGGTGGACCTACACCATCATTGTAAATAGTATTGAAAATTTACGACCTGTGATGAGTGGGCGTACGCTTTCGATTAGCGGTTTTGAGCTGAGTTACAAATCAGATGACGATGTATCCGTTCGTATTACGTTGGAAGGGACCACCCCTGCGGTAACCCAAACCTCGAATAAAACGATCGTCAGGATTACAGAATATGATGGAGCTGGCAAACCTATCACAAGTACACAGGTTGAAAAAACTGCCATGGTTATCAATATCGGTGAAGTAGCCTCCACTATCGCTGCCGCTGATGCAGACCTTCAGGTATACAGGATGCACATCGATGAAAAGGCTGTCATTGGTATTGACACATCTGCAGCTGAGGCAAAATACAATGAGGCAATGCAGAAAATCAACTCCGCCCGTTCTCGCCCCTCAAATCAGTATGCTGCGGCACTGAGCGATCTCAACGCTGCAACAGTTGCCATTGCAGACGGGGAAACGGCACTTGACAAAGCATGGGCGGAAAATGAAGTTGCCGCTGCCCAGGTTCCCATCAATAATGTAGATGCCGTAATCATGTGGTTCAAAGGCAACACCAGCACGGCAAATGACCAGCAACTTCCGACCATTATTACCAAACGCGAAGTGGCTGTGAGTTATCTCTCAAATGCACAGGATGCTATTTCTGATGGGAATTATGCACAAGCCCGTGTCAAGGCACAGGATGCTTTTGCAAAAGGGAATGAATCCTACACTGAAGCACTCGCACGACAAAAACAGCTGTTATCCGGGTGGAGCCTCCCTAAAATTGACGGGATCGTATTCATAGTCTTAGGTATTGTTGCAGTAGCCCTGATTGTAGTGGGTGTTATTATCTACCGCAAACGTTCCCGATGGGATGAACTCGGGTAATTCCTTTTAATCCTCCTGTTTTTTTCCCATTGTGTTACTTCAATAAATGCTCTCATATCCCGGATTTGAAGAACAATGCTGGAGCACCCCATCATAACGATTGGAAGGTGTCAAACCCACTATCAAATCATGTGCTAAAAATTATCCTCCACAATCTTGGGAGGGGGGACCGTGTCTGGCTCTCCATTTTCCACCCCGGCGGTAGTAGCAGCCAGCGACAGGGCGGTTGAATCAGGTGGTTCTGCGGTCTATTGCGATTAGGTGCTGCCCGGGTGGTGGGAGCAAAGTCCTGAAATACGGTTGTGCATTTTAAATTTGTTCCAGAGCTGATTGGTGGTGGATGGCAGCTGAATAACAAGTAACCGTATATACGGTAATTGTATCTGGTATACAAAATGAGAAATCACCAGAAAATGAATCGTTCATGACCCCCGCTGGAGGGTAAAAACATCGATATTGATACTGCCCATTCTGCCATCCCGGTGGAGATAATAATCGAGCAACCGGTTTTCATTGTCATAGAATGAGAACCAGTAACCCAGTTTATAGGTCTTCTTGTCATACCCTTGAATGGATGAATAGCTGGCGGCATCGTGGAGTATGATTACCCCCGGGTCTTCCAGGGTAAGTGTTTGTTCATCAGTGCTATCAGCGTAAAATTTGATTTTATTCCACCGTTCGCCCCGGTAATACCAGGGAAGCGGCCAGTAATTCTTTGATGCAACGACAACATGGTCGGAAGCATCGATGAGTTGCATTACTTCACGCATATCCTCGGAATTCTGTACCTGGACGATCGGTTCATTGATATCGGCGGGAATAAAGGCAACATGCCATGTTATGAGAATGAGGAACATACATCCTGCAATGGCAAAAACCATCTTTTTCCAGTTCAGCTTGTATACTGCGACAAGGCACATCGGGAGCAGCTGGGGGATGATCAACCACGGCACTTTTTCCCCGACAACTGCATAGAATGCCATTATCAGGATCATCCAGTATATACAGAATCTGAAGAACTCATCAGATTTGGAATATTCGGGTTTTGGCGTTCTCAACTGCTGCAGGCTTATGGCAGCAAGTTCGGCTGTGGGGATACCTGAACTGCAATATTTTATCCGGTTTATCATCCGTTTGATGAATAAGGATGGATTAAGACCTTTACACAAGAAGAGAACGGTTCCGATTAGTGCGAGGATAAAAATCGGCAATTCGTAGAGAAGATAGAGGGGGATATAATAGAACCAGGGCCCTCCCAGCCGTTGCTGGTTATGCATCGCGGTCCAGTGCTCAACAGCCCTGTACCACCCGGTTGTATTCATCGCAAAATTCTGACCGACAAGCGTGTCAATATGAGCCCCGAATGCAGAATACATCACAGTCATGATCCCCACAACAATGAATAATCCGAGTATGAGATCATATCTCCAGTCGGGGGGTAGTCTGAATTTTCTACGCCACACGGCATATATGAAAAATGATGCGAAGATGAGAATGATGATCGGCATCTCTTCTTTACAGCACAAGCCACCGGCCATGGCTATTGCTGCGATGATCGCAAATCTGGTTTGTCCATATTCGAAATAATAAAGGAGAGCGACAAGGAGGAGGAGCGTGAAAAAGAGCATGAATATATCATGCCGGAGGAAACGGGAAAAATATACCATATCTGGAGAAAGAGCAAGGAAGAGAGCAGCGAAAAGAGTCTGTTTCTTATCGATATATCCAATGCGATAGATACAATATACGAGAGGAATAAGCAGGGTTCCAAAGAGGCAGGGGAGTAACCGTGCGACGAGATCTGAATCCCCAAAGAGGGAGAACATACCAGCGGTAACGTAATAGAGAAATGGCCCGTGATAACTTGGATCATATACCCATGTACCTTTTGTCAGCAGTTCATAGGAAAACCATGCATGAATTGCCTCATCATGGTGAAGCAACTTGAGATCCAGTTGCCAGAACCGTAAAAAAATGGTAATTATAAAAATTAAAAGGAAAATTCTTTCAAAAGTAAATAAATGTTTGATTTTTTGAAAAAATTCAGCGGCCTGCTGCATGCACGCCGCACCCCTAACTCTCCAGGACTATTTCAATGCCGATATCTTTTGGCACCTGAATGCGCATGAGCTGACGAAGTGCACGTTCATCAGCATCGATATCGATGAGGCGTTTGTGAATACGCATCTGCCAGCGATCCCATGTGGCTGATCCCTCTCCATCCGGGCTCTTGCGGATGGGTACAACCAATCGTTTGGTGGGAAGCGGTATCGGACCGGCCAGATTAACACCTGTGCGTTCTGCAATTTCGCGGATTTTATTACAGACCATCTCTACTTTATCAAAATCAGTCCCTGTCAGGCGAATTCTGGCTTTTTGCATGTTATCTCCCCCAAAAAATTATCTCATTTGTTTTGCCTGAATAGCGATACACATGCCAGCGGCAATTGTCGAACCCATATCCCGGACGGCAAACCTTCCAAGTTGCGGGAGCTCCTTGACCGTCTCAATGACCATTGGTTTTGTTGGTTTGATCACGACAATTGCAGCGTCTCCCGTCTTGAGGAATGTTGGGTTTTCCTCTTTGGTCTGACCTGTACGAGGGTCAAGTTTCTTTTTGAGCTCCATGAATGTACATGCTGTCTGCGCAGTGTGACAGTGGAAGACCGGAGTATACCCGACAGTGAGAGCGCTCGGGTGCTGGAGCACCACAATCTGTGCGGTGAATTCTTCTGCAACAGTGGGTGGTGCTTCTGCGGGTCCGCAGACATCGCCACGGCGGATATCTCCTTTTCCGATACCACGGACATTGAAGCCGACGTTGTCGCCCGGTAGTGCCTGGGGAATTTCTTCATGGTGCATTTCGATGGACTTGATTTCACCATCTTTGTTGGCGGGCATGAATGAAACTTTCATACCTTTCTTCATAATGCCCGTCTCGACACGGCCGACAGGAACAGTGCCGATCCCGCTGATGCTGTATACATCCTGGATTGGCAGGCGAAGTGGCTTGTCGGTTGGTTTATCTGGTGACTTAAATGTGTCAAGGGCGGTGATCATGGGCAGGCCCTTGTACCATGGGGTATCCGGGCTGTTTACCTTGATATTCTGACCGCCCAGTGCGCTGATTGGTATGAAAAGGGTCTCGTCAGGTTTGTAACCAACCATCTTGATGAGATCTGAGAGGTCTTTCTTGACTTCATTAAAGCGTTTTTCATCGAATTTTATTGCATCCATCTTATTGATTGCAATAACGATCTGGGTGATTCCAAGGGTACGGGCGAGGAAGACATGTTCCTTCGTCTGCTCCATAACACCGTCAGGGGCAGCTACAACAAGAATTGCAGCGTCAGCCTGTGATGCACCGGTGATCATGTTCTTGACGAAGTCTCTGTGTCCCGGACAATCTACAACCGTGAAATAAAATTTCGGTGTATCAAATCGCTTATGGGCGATATCAATAGTGATACCACGTTCACGCTCTTCTTTTAAGTTGTCCATGACCCAGGCGAATTCAAAGGTTGCCTTTCCCTTTGACTCAGCCTCCTTCCGGTAATTTTCAATAATGTGTGCAGGTACTGCACCGGTCTCGAACATCATTCTTCCAACAAGAGTAGACTTCCCGTGGTCAATGTGTCCGATAACAGCCAGATTCATATGGGGCTTTTCAGATGCCATTTTTTTCCTCCAAAATGTTTGGGACTGTCCGCTTACAGTCAGTTTATGCGAGTATTACATATATGAGAGCCATCTATATAAATTATTTCGATTCGGAAGGTCCGGATCTCCGATGAAAATATTGCATCGACACTATGATATCAGATGCCTGAATACCTTCTCATCATGAAGACCTTGCCTTTCCAGCGTGATGAAAAAAAGAACCGGGTTACTGTTGCATGCGCTGACGGAGATATTTCCGTGTATAGTCATTGCGCATACTGCAGGCATTGCAAAGGGATTTGGGTGGGGAAACGACTTACCCCATCACCCCAGACACAGGCACTATCTGATCTAAAACGAGGCACTACTGGTGATGATACGCTGATGAACGCTGCCATGATGTTTAATACCCTTATCCGTGATGGGTCGTCGTTAGACTGTGATGATGACGAGAACCAGGGATTTCAGCGGATGTATTAAAAAAATAGTGATTGCTAAATTACGGCTCTGTAGAAAACCTGATTTTGTTCATTTTTTTGTTAACTTAAAAAAAATACGAAGGTGACCCCCTCTCTCCCCAGAGGGGGATGCAGCCCAAGGGGTGTATCCCCTTGACCCCATTCTACAATCTGGTTAACCTTATGAGAGGTAATCGCAATGTGGGGGGATGCCCAAGCGCCGGGGGCGTAGGTGAAACTAAAAGCCTCCAGGAGCGTTATGATTTAATTTTTCTCAAGCATTTCTACAGAGCCTAAATTACCCTCTTTATTATGTATTTCAGATTCAATTTTTTTTAAAAATTGAAGAAGTTGCTGATAAATTTACACGCTCGTTAAGGGTATCAGCTTTGATCATAATGCCAGGAGGGAAAAAAATGTACCCATAAGAAATTTTTTACTGTTTGCCTCCATTGCCATCGTAATCATTGGATGCGGCAGTCCATTTATTTTATAAAAAATTTCACGAGAAGATCCGGATTTATAGAGCAGACCGATTTTTTATACAAAAACTGATTGGGGATTTTGGGTATCGTGGCTCAAATTGTGGCATCGCTAAAAATCAGATCCTGCCTATTTTTTCTGAGACATTGTGTAAAATTTCCTGACGGAATTTTTCGAACTGGAGATCATCAAGCTGTTCAGAAAGCAATCTCCCACTCCACGCGCGGCGATAAACCCAGTTCACGATTTTTTCAATGACATAGATAACGTGATCGTCATTTTCCACGGTGAGCAGTTCCCTCCCGATACGGGGGTGTCGTCCCCGTCTTCCCCCGACAAGAATAAGGTAATGGCGATGGTCTGCCTTTAAGAGATCGAAAGGACACGACTGGATGCAAACCCCGCACTGGACACATCTGGCAGGATCGAGAACCGAAATCCCGTTTTTTATGATAATAGCTTTTTCCTTGCAGTATTCCACGCAGGTACCGCAACCGGTACAGAGTCCTTCAGTTCTCAACGGGCGAATTCGTCCAATAATTCCAATCTCGTTGAGCATTGGACTTGTACAGGCGTTCGGACATCCTGATACGGCTATCCGCATTTTAACCGGCATTTCCTTGCCGAATAATTTTTGATCGATCTTTTTTGCGAGGTTTATGGTGTCGATATTGGCAAATTTGCAGCGTTCGACCCCGGGACATGCAATTATATTGACAATTTCATCTTTTTCTGAACCAATTGGTGTACCGTTCTTTTCCAGAGATTTTTCGATTTTTTTAAGCGATTTTGGGTTAACGTGGGGAATCTCAATAGTCTGACGTGTAGTGCAGTGAACAAGCCCCGATCCGTATTTTTTCGCAATCGAGGCAATACCACGCATCTGCTCCACTGACAGAATACCTGCAGGTGCCCTTATTCTGACTGTACAAAAATCTGTATCTCTTTCGGTGATAATCCCGCCTTTCATATGAACGCCAAAACTCGTACGCATCAAACAGTAATGAGGGGAATCTGGATATAAAAGATGATGTTGTGACAGGAATATCAGATGAGGGCAATGGTGAGGATGACACATGCACGGGTAATCTCGTTTGAAGCACCAACCACATCGCCATTAACACCCCCAAACAACCTTTTGGAGATGATAGAGAGAATTGCCGGGCACACCACCATCGCGACGGCAGCTCCAGCAAGTTTCAGGGGTGATACCGGAAGAAAAACAAGCGGTATACAGAATAGTGCTGCAATGAACGGGAAGTATGGCTGCGAGAACTGGTGGAGATAACTATGCATACCCTCCCTGAACGGAGTGCCATATGCAGTGAGAAGCGCCATAGAAAATTTTGCGCAGACCTCGCCGATGATTACTGCAATAATAATGGATGAAGATGCCTGCAGTCCTGCAAACAACAGAATTGTTACGGCAATTCCTGCAGCGATACCACCTGCTCCAACCTGGCGGTCTGTCAGCGCTCTGATTCTTTTCTCCCGGTCACCGTGAGCCATCAGGCCGTCTCCAAGATCAAGCAATCCGTCAAAATGGTGGGCACCTGAAATCAGAAGGATACAAGCTATAGCAACAGCGGCAGCAAGTGTACGGTCTGCAATGAAAAAAACCGGCAGTGCAGTAAGCCCGCCAATGATATAACCGGCACACGGGTAGATGTAAGAATGCCGGGCAAAGGTCTCGGGATCCTGCGGTTTACCAAGCGGGAGTATGGTAGTGAACTGGAGCAGGGAGATGAGAGCTTTCATACACATTCGCTGTATAAGCGTGAGGTGCAGCCAGCAATCAATCCTGCTATGGCATCATCGAGAAATGGTCCGAGTTTTGATAGTATTCCGGGCTTTTTCTGATCATACCGGGTAAACTCAAACCGGGCATAGGTTCCCCCGATGCACTCCGCGATTGCCATACCGATAATCTCATCACTTAACAGAAAAACCGGGTCGTCAGCAATTTCTGAATCTTTCCGTTTGTTGAAAAGCTCATCTTCAAGAAGTATCGCTCCGAGGAGTAATGAGGATACATTGGGATCATCAAGATATTTTATTATTTTTCGTTTGATTTCCACCGCTGCCTGATCATCCGGCATTCCATGGGAAACATACAATCCCATTGCCGCAGCAACAATATCATCAATGGTAATTCCGTTATCGAGCAATCGCCGTTCAATTTCAAACATATGAATAGGTGTTCTGGTGACAGGACTATTATATCGTTGTGGAATTTATATCGTTGTGGAATTTTTTTAAATAACCGATATCTTCAACTTTATAAAAAAAGAAATGGATGAGCTGATCACGATGGGATTCCTTTCTGAAATACCAGATATTACCTTTAAAAGCCCGCTTTTTTGTGGCATCCTTGGCAATACGCTTTTATCCACGGTCCCCGGAGTTTCCGGTGCAGGGGCAACCCCGGAAAAGACCCTCCTCACCCCGGTGCTTGATGCGGAGCTGATTACGTGGGGTGCTATTACGAGCTATCCGATAAGACCGGACACCCCGACCGGCTGCCCGACCCCGGCATCGATCACGCGGGCAATGATGGAACTGTGTGGTATGCAACCGTTGTTCATCAACGCCGGTCTTCACCACACGCCAACCGTTCCCTGTCTTGATGTATACGGTATGGTGGGTGATGACCCCCGGTTCCGCGATGCAGTTCCGCGTGCGCATGACCTTTTCAGGAAAGGAGAAATCATTGGCAGATTCCTTTCAAAAAGCAGTGATCTTCTTATCCTGGGAGAATGTGTTCCCGGAGGAACCACTACAGCCCTGTGCGTAATGCGGGCAATGGGATATGAGGCATCGGTGAGCAGCAGTTTTGTGAACAATCCCGTTTCCATAAAAGAAGAAATCTGCCGGGAGGCGCTTGGAAGGATTAAAGCTGATGCAATTTCATCACCACTCGATATTATTCGGTATACCGGGGATCCCATGATGCCGGTTGCTGTCGGTATTGCAAAGACGTATTCAGGAGAACTTATTCTCGCCGGGGGTACCCAGATGCTCGCAGTAAGTGCGATCATAAAAGGTGTTGGAGGACGACTGCCGTATGTGGTTACAACTTCATACGTGAGAGATGATCCTTCGGCTAATGTTCAGCAGATTGCCAAACAGATCGGTGTTAAAATCATATATGTTGATCCGGGTTTTGGTGATCTTGGCCATTCAGGACTTGCCCGCTACTGTATCGGTGAAGTAAAGGAAGGTATGGGTGCTGGTGGTGTGATGTGTCTTGCCCATCTCCTTGGTCATTCACCCGATGAGATCAGAAAAGTAATTCTCGCCGCAGTGAATGCCTATCGTTGAACATTCTTATAGGATTTCAATACAAATATCTGAGTAATGCTTCCCATCTGCGTGATCAATAATTTCGGGCAATTCAATCACCTCATTCACCGGGCACTACGGGATCTG
>Ga0307380_10003564_pt1 | contig 21425 bp, 31 predicted proteins | sample UN3MG_FD_202239 | JGI IMG/M metagenome (GOLD analysis project Ga0307380, IMG submission 202239) | Soil microbial communities from Risofladan, Vaasa, Finland - UN-3 | ecosystem: Environmental > Terrestrial > Soil > Coastal area > Acid sulfate soil | place: Finland: Risofladan, Vaasa | collected... | reverse complement strand
GCTCAAGTAGGTGCTGAGGCTCTGCTGGGCCTCCTGGTTGTAGTGCGCGTAGAGCATCGACGTGAACGAGCCGCCGCAAGCCTGGACGCGCTCGCTGATCGCCTTGGCCAGCTCGGCCGCGTCCACCGCGTCTTTTTCGCCCTGGTCCATTTCGACCACGGCGTCTCCGTCCAGTTTCCAGTGCTTGGCGGGAACGTCCTCGACACTGGAGAGGTCGGGGTCCACGATCCAGACAGCCGGGTCAAGGCTCGCTCCGGTCGCGCGGACCTGAGCCGTCAGGTCGTCTCGCTTGTAGCCAGTGCTCATCCGACACGCTCCAGTCTGAACAGGCCGCTGTCGAGGCCGCCAACGATCGCGGCCGAAGGCCCTTGGGTTTTCGTGGTCGAGACCTCCACGATGTCGCCGGCAACGATCCCGTTCACGCGCATCCGCCCCATGCAGGCGCCCGCCGCCTGGAGGAAGGTGCCGATCGTTGCACCTCGCTGCGTGCCGAGAACACTGACGCCGTTGACCTTCAGGCCGGCGTAGACCTGGTTCCCGCCGCCAACAAACGCACCGTTGGCCCACCCCACGTTGTAGGAGATGTCGTAGTTGCCCTCGCCGCCAGGCTGGCACGTCGCCGTGCCGTCGGGGTTGAGAACCCAGCGGGCGTCGCCCAAGATGGTCGTGTTGAACTGCCACGGAATGTTGGCCGGAAAGGTCGGCGTGGCGGGGCCGTTGGTGAGCCCGCGCGAGTACTCCACAGTGAGCGGGCTTGAGGACGGGGCGGCCGGGTCGTCTAGAACCTGGAACAGCGGCGGCATCTAGCCCGTCCTTTCTATGCGGATCATGGAGTCGAATCGCACCGCTGGCGAGCCGGCCCCCAGACCCGCGAACTTGCCAACCTCGATAGACACCACGTCGCCGGCGGCGAGCGCTACGACCGGGATCTCAACGCAACTCTCCGTGCTCGCCTGGCCGTTGTTCCCGACGTTGTAGAACCGGCGCGTGCCGGGAACCTGGGTGCCGTTGACCGCAAGCCAGCCGTCCACGCGGTTCTGCGGCCCGGCTGCCACGGGGTTAATCAACACCACGTCGTAGTTGATGGTGTAGGTGCCCTCGCCGGCGACGCCGATCGTCACCGAGCCGTTTGGATTCAGCGCCAGGAACGGGCTCGGAACCACCGTCGTGTCGAACGGCACCGGCGCGGTGATCGGCTGGCTCGGGACCGGGGGGCCGGTCAGAGGGCTAACGATGTAGATGCCCAGGATCGCCGGTGGCGTAGGATTCTGACGCGCAAACTCGAATAGCAGGGTCACGTCAGATAACCAAGCTGTGTTTGTTTTGGACGATGACGTTGCAGGGGTCGCCGCCGCTCTGGTCGAAGTCGATGAGCATGAACTGCTTGTCCGGGGTGAGGAACGGAACGGCCGGCTCCGCCCGGGTGACGCTCCCGCCTGGAATGAGCTGCACGAGTACAAGGAGCCAGTCCTCTTGGACCTCCTCCGGCGGGAGCCCCTGGGCGAGGAACGGCAGCCCGATCATGTTCACCCCGTCGGCCGGAACGCCCGTAGCTTCTGCCCACATGGTCGAGAACCCCGATGGGTTCTGAGCGTCCGGCCTGGGCTGGAGGTCCGGGAACGACATCCTACAGGGCCAGTAGGCAGGGCCAGCAGGGGTTTTCGAGCACGCCAGGCCGCTGCGGTCCCTGGACGGCCACAGCGGAGAACCCGCCGCCGTACCCTCTTAGGATGTGGACGAGCCCGCGCTGCTCAAGAGCCGCCGCCGTGCGGTGCCATCCCGAGGCGTCGATCCCGGCCGTCGAGTAGCCCCAGGGAGGATCGCTCTTGCCGTCCCGGGCGATCGTGTCGAGCATCCGGCGCTGAGTCGCGCTTAGCTTGCGGGGGCGCGGATTCTCCAACTCGGCGCGCCACCATTCGCCGTAGGGCGGATTGTTGAACGGGACCTCGGCCTCCGGCGTGTCGCCCTCGACCAGCCGCGCCTTGCGCTTGGCCTTCCCCTTCCCAGTCGGGCCCTTCAGGGCCAGCGACCCAGGCGGCGGGTAGCTGAGCACGTAGCGCGACGCCTCGGGGTGCTTGCGCGAGCGGTGCCGGACCTTGCGGGCCCGGCCGGCGCCCACCTGGGCAGTCCACCAGGCCGCCTGGCCGGGCGTGCGCGCGTCGTCGCTGGAGAGGGATACGCCCAGCTTCTCGGCCTCCGCTGCGGCTCGCTCCAGCAGCGCCGTCGAGACCCCGGACTGCCGGTAGGCCGGGTGGATCCTCATTCGCCCGACCGGCGCGTAGTCCTCGGGCCCGACCGCCCCGAACTGGCGCGTGTCGTAGACCGCGTGCCCGCTCTCGAACATGACCAGCTCGCCAATCGGGTAGTCGGGGTTGTCCGAGGTCCAGGCCAGGAACCGCCACGGGTCGAACGTCGGATCCGCTGGCGGCTCGACCTGGACGCTGAACGTCCACTCCTGATCCTGGGTCCAGTCCCACGGATCGATGCCCGGGTCGCCCAGGTAGCTCTCCAGGCCGAGGGGGTCGTCGCCCGCCTCCTCCGCGACGCCGTAGGTGCTCTGGCGGTACTTGATCCACTCGGCCAGGTCCATGCCGGCCTCGGACACCTGATAGATGCGTCGGCCTGTCTTGTCGAGCCCGCGCGTCTCGTCCCAGGCCCGGACGGCGCCAAGTTCCTCCAGCTCGCGGAGGTAGCGCCGAGCGCTGCTCAGGCTGCACGGCATCTCCCGGGCGATGTCCGCCGCCGTGACATCGCCTAGCTCCTGGCCGATCGCCAGGGCGACGGCGGCGGCGCAGCCCTTGGTCCAGTAGTCGTCCGGCTGGGAGTCCAGCTCGCCGCGCGGCGAGCAGAACCCGTCATCGAACTGGATGCCGCTGTCGCAGCCTTCCGGGTTCATGCGCCGCACGGGACCTCCTGATTGCAGGCCCTTGCCAGGCCATCGATGGTCATAGCCGATCCGCACGCCGAGCGTATGCCTGGCCGCTGCGTCCGCCTCGTCCTCGGAGCCGTCGGGGTCGAGGACGTGCCCGACCTCGTGCGCGTAGAGCCCCCAGCGGTTCGGAGCTGGGAGACGCCGGAGCGCGTCCGCGAACGCGAACAGGACCGGCGACCCGTCCGGGCGGACCTCGGCGTAGCTCCGGCGGTTCTTCCGGTGCCGGCGGTCCATATAGGCCGGCCAGGCCACGCGAAACCCCCCAGGCAGTCCGGCCGCTGCCCAGACCTCGCCCAGTTCGGCCTGGACCTGGGAGCGGGGGATCGGATGCTGGAGCTGGGGGATTCTGGCCACCATTACAGCCTAGCAGGGCTGTTCTGGGACTCCACTCTCGCCCCCCCCTTACTCCCCAGGCTCTCCACGGTGGAGAACCCGGACGAACCCGGGGGTCTGCGGGCCGACCCAGGCGCCGGCCACGTTGAAGGCGTAGTGCTCCTCCGCCTCCTCGCGGGTCATGCCGCCGGCCATGAATCCGTCGATCGCGAGGTCCGCGTCGTAGAGCACGAACGGCTCCTGGCCGCAGCGCTCGACCACGCCCAGGATGGCGTGGTCCAGGCCGTCCGCGAACAGCAGGTCGGCGTCGTAACGCTCCGCCAGTTCCTCTTTGACGCCCATCAGCCCTTCTCCCGGATGATCTGCTCCAGCTTGTTCCTCTGCATCGCGGTGAGGCTTCGCCCTTGCTTCAGGCGCCGGTCGGCGTCCTCAAGAAACGAGACCTCCCACTCCGACAGGCCGCTCTCGATGTCCAGGCCCCAGGCGACCAGCGCCTCGTTCGTCTCCACATTCACGTCCTCATCGCTCGCCATCAGCTCTCCCCCTCGTCGTTCCACTCCACCGGCAGGCCGTCCAGGGCGTCCAGCAGGCGCTCCTTCTCGCGCAGGGTCTCCAGCACGAGCTGGTCTACAGGGTGGTTCGCGATGAAGCGGACCACAAGGATGCTCTGGTGGATCTCCGACCCCATGCGCCGCACGCGCGCGACGGCCTGGCGGTTCCGGGCCGGGTTCCAGTTCAGGTCCACAAACCCGGCGATCCTCGACCGGGTCAGCGTGATGCCCTCGCGGCCGGCCCCGAGGCTGACCGAGATGCCGCGCTTCACGCTCCCGTTCTGAAAGCCGACTACGGCGTTGTCGCGCTCCCGGTCTGGGATCTGGCCGTGAAAACCGACCCAGCCCGGCCGGCTCCCGAAGCGCTTGACCATCTCGACGTGCTGGCAGAACAGCACCACGGGCTCGTCCTGCTCCTCGCAGTTGCGGACCCACTCCTCCACCGCTTCGATCTTCGCCAGGCTCAGCAGCCGGCGGACGCGACTCATGGCGTCGATCCCGGGGTTCAGGTTCTTCGGCTGGACGACCTCCTCAATGGCCTCTTTGATGTCCGCATCGGACTGGCTCACCAGCGGGATGTAGCGGTCCACGGCCAGCTCGTAGAGCGTCTTTCGCCGGAGGGCCTCGTCCTCGGACAGGTTGCCCTCCCAGGGGTTCAGCAGCAGGCCGGCCTCCACGTCGGCCCAGGCGCGCCGCGTGGCGAGCATCCGCTGGACGGCGGCGTTGACCTCGGCCATGCGCTTGGGCGAGATGTCCACGTCGATCCGCTGCTCCTGCGTCGGCGGCAGGTCGGGGAGCACGTCGTCGGTGCGCCGGCGCATCCGGACGCGAGAGAGCCGGACCAGAACCTCCGCGAGCTGCGCCCCCTGCGGCGGCCGGCGCGATCCCTTCTCGTTCAGATACCAGCCGGAGAACAGATCCTCCCAGACATCCTGCGACCCGAACGCGGCGGTCTCTAGGCCCAGGCTCACCAGCACTTGCCAGTACTCCTCGGGGTGGTTCTCCACGGGGGTCCCGCTCATGCCCCAGACGTACCCGTTCGCGCGCGACACGCGCCGCGCCAGCTCGCGCCAGCGCAAGGTGCGTTGAGCGTCCGGGCTCTTGACCGCGTGTATCTCGTCCCCCACCAGGACCATCGGCCCGGTGATGTCGGGCATCGGGTTGACCTGCCACCGCAGTCCCCTGGGGAGCTGGACCTCCCCGCGAACCATGGCCTCGATCTTGATTTGGCGCTCGTTCCCGGTGCCGCGCGGCATTCGGTAGGGCACCCAGCGTCCGCCCTCCTTGATCCACTCCGGGTGCGCCGTGTCCGGGCCCGTGTGCGTGCAGGCGTCGATGCCTCGGCTCCGGCATCCAGGGCACGGCTCACCGGGCAGGACGCCGTAGCTGCTGATGAGCACCGACCCTGGGCGGAGGGCCAGGAAGCCGAGGCGCCAGACGCTCTTGCTGTCCGCGATGGACCAGTCCAGTTCCGGCCGCCACTCGGCAACCTCGCGCGCCCAGGTGCGCTTCATGGAACTGGGGACCACGACCACGTTCGGGCAGTCGGCGCGCAGGGATCCCAGGATCGCCTCCGCCGTCTTGCCGCAGCCCATCTCGTCCGCGATCAGGCCGCGCCGCCGGCACGACATCCAGCGAACCGCCTCGGCCTGGAACGGCCTGGGCTCCCACTCGTGGAGCGTGGCTCGGCCCAGCAGCATGGGCACCGTCGGGTCGGGCTCGCAGGCGAGCAGGCACACGCCGCACATGAACAAATCGGGGCCCGTCTGGTGCCCCTCGTTCCGGTTCGTCCGCCTCATGCAGGAGGCGCAGCGGGGAGATGTGGCGACGATCATGCCAGAACCTCGGGAGCACCCTCTAGGTCGAGCAGGGAGCACGTCGAGCGCGCCGGCTCGATCCAGCTCAGGTAGAGCAGGCCGTCCGGCCAGCGCCCGGCCAGCGCGCGGGCCTCCTCCTCGCTCGCGGCCCGGACCACGCGGCGTCTAGACGCACTCGGCACCTGGACGCGAGACGTTTGGTGAGGGGACCACAGGTGCTCCGCCCCCCGGTCCAGGCGCCGGTAGACACGGCCATCCTCAAAGCACAGCACCAGCGTCCCGGCGCGGGCATGGTGCCCGCGTAGCTGCTCGACCCTCGGGAGCGGGTCGTCCCAGGCCGGCCCAGAGCCCGACTCCGAGGGGTGGGCCTGCTGCCAGGGCGGGACCCCCTGCCAGCCCCGATCCTCTCCCAGGCGGACCAGCGCCTCCCACTGGCTGGCGGACATTGGCGCAGGGGGCGGGGGCGGGGGCGGGGCCGTCGAGTAGGCTGGGGCCTCCAACTCGACGGCGTGCGTCTGCTCAAGCACCCAGACCATCCCCGTCGCATAGCGAGCCTGGCGCCGCTGGAGCATCGCGCGGGCCTCCATGTCGCCCGGGTCCGCCTTCAGCCGGCGCCGCCTGCCCTGGATGTCCTCGTCCGCCATGAACGCCCGCCATCCTTCCGAGCGCGGCGCGTAGCTTCGCCCTGTTGGCGTAGCGCTCGGCGTCGCGCGCGATCTGGTCTCGTAGGTGTTGAATCAGTTTCCAGCGTGGCTCCATGGCGCCCTCCTGCTCACCTTTCGGCAGGAGTGCGCCTGGGCCTTTAGCGTTTCATGTTGTTCAGGACCAGCTTCTCGACATCGCGCATCTTGTTCTGCTGGCTCTGGAGCATGACCGCCAGGGCGTGCCCTCCGGTCCAGGTCTGCTTGCAGCCCGCGCAGTTCAGCACGGTGCGCGGCACCGTCCCGGGGCCGTGCTCAGGCACGGGCGCCTGGAGCTGGTAGAGCGGGTGCGCGCAGTCAGGCGGCGGCACGGATCGGTCAAACGACTTGGTGGGGGCGGTCACGGCGTCTCCTCGGTTATCAGCTTGTGGATGGTCCCGGCCAGCGAGACACGAGCGCGCTGGCGCGCGACCTCCAGGGAGCAGGCGATCCGGCCGGCGGCGTGGCTGGCTTCGATCCAGCGATCCAGCGCGGCGTAGGTCTCCTGGGCGGCCCTGGTCGCGCTCTCCTTCGACGCCCAGGTGTGGTCGTGCTCGAACCTCGGCATCGAGAGGAACGAGCGCAGGTCATCGGCGCGGCCGGCCGGGCAGGCCGGGAACGCCAGGACCAGGCGCGTCTCCTCGGCGCCGTCGGTCGTGAGCCCGGACTCCCAGCGCGAACTGTAGGGTCCGCCCTCGTAGCCCTTCAGGCAGTCCTTGCAGAACGGATGCCCTGGGTGCAGGGCGACCTCCAGACTCATTCGTCCTCCGGCGGGGTGGGGCAGAGCAGGCTGAGAGTCTGGCACGCGCCCACGACCCCGAACGAGGCCGCGAACTTGGCCAGGTCCACGTTGAAGCCCAGGAACATATTGGCGTAGGGGTTGCCGTCCACACGGTCGCCCGTCGCCGGCCGAATGAAGCTCACGCGCTTGCGGATCCAGCACACCGCGTTCGCGTGGATCAGCCCCATCTGCCAGTAGCGCTGCTCCCAGCGCGAGCACGGCAGAAGCGTGATGATCGTGTTCCCGAGCTGGGCCTCCCAGGCGGTCTTGCCCATGAAGGCGTGGAGGTCGTCGCCGTAGGGCGGGTTGATGTAGACCTGCTTGGGCCACTTGATCGCCAGGCTGTTGTCGCGCTCGGTCGCGAACTTTTTGGCCCCCGTCGGGTTGGCCTCGGTCGTCGCTGCGTCGAACGGGATCCGGCCGCCGAAGTAGACCCGCACGGGCTCCAGCAACTCAGGCGGCGTCTGCCAGCGCTTGTCCATGCACGGGCCGGTGATCGTGCCGACCGGCGCCTTGCGCTGCGTCTTGCGCTTGGTGACGCGCTTCCCGGCCGCCTTCCTCGTCACGGGCCGGCCATCAGGTCGGCGTAGTTGAATCTGTTTCCAAGCGCGTCGTAGATGCTGATGTCGTCTCCGTCGAATCCTTCGCATTCGTTGTTGTAGATGACCACGCGCTCGGGCAGCCGGATGGTGCCCTTGACGAAGTCGCGGCCCTTGTCCGTGATGCACCAAAAGCCGCTGTCCTTCTTTGCGTCGGAGTCGCTCGGCCTATCCTCGATCAGCCCCCAGTAGCGAGCCTTCGCGTAGTCCCCTGACCCAATGGGAGACGCGCCGATGCGGCGCCTCAGCGCCGAGGCAGGAGCCTCCCCGCCGACCACAGCGGCGATCCAGGCGATATGGACCCACTCCAGGTCTGCGGCGTGCAGCCTGACCAGGGCGATCAGCCAGCGCGCGATCCCCACATTCAGCTTGCGGCGGTAACGCCTTGCAAACTGACCGCAGCATGGGCATCGAACGCCGTCGTCCAACCCCTCCCCCACGTAAGCCCTGGCCTTGGACAGGCTGTTGATCCGGGCCGTAGCTGGAGAGGCAGCGGCAGAGTCATCTCCCCATAGCATCTGCTGCTCAGCCACGTCGCGCCTCGACCACCGACCAGTCCACCAGGCCGATCAGGTTGCGGACGTAGGCCGCGCGGTCGGTGAGCTGCCCGACGAAAGCGTGCTCCCAGAGGTCGAGCACGAGCAGGGGGCGCATTCCGTCGATCCAGGGGTAGTTGTGCCCCTGGACGGCGTGAACGACCGGCTCGCCGTCTACAGGCCGCTCTGACAGGCAGACCCAGCCCGACCCGACGACCTCGGCCGCGACCTCCTCCAGGTCCCTGGTCGCCAGCTCGGGGACACGGATCCCCGGGCGGCCGAGGTTCTCCCAGAACAGATTGTGGAGCTGGCAGCCGGACCAGTCACTCCTGGCCTTCCACGAGCGCGCGTCGCCCTGGCTCAGCGCGGCGTTGAACCGATCGGCGTAGCCCTGGTGCAGAGATACGTGGACCAGGACGCCAGCGGGATCCACGATCCGGCCGAGGGCAAGGACGGTCCGGCGGCTGGGCAGGACGGCGAGAACCGGGCGGTCCATCATGCGAACAAGCTCCCCTGGCCCGGGTCGTCAGCGCCACATCCAACGGCCGACGCGCTCGTAGATGCCTCCGCCGGCGTAGGGTCCGGGCTGGCCTTCCTGGCGCGCTTCTTCTTCGGCTTCGGCTGCTTCTCCGCCCCGAGCGCTCCGCCGCCGCCGTGCATCGTCGTGGCCAGGCGGGCAAGCAGGTGCGCGATGCACTTGTCGGGGCTCGGCGTCTTGCACTTGCTGCTCCTCCTCATATCGACCTGGGGGTAGAGGGCCTGGGCCTTCTGGATCGCGTGCTGTAGCCCCTCCTTCCGCTGCTTGTCCTGCCGCTTGCGGTCGCGCGTGGTCCACTCCTTCTGCTGGGCCTTGGTCGCGCTCAGGGTCAGCGGCTTCTCGCGCGGGTAGCTCGGCTTCGACACGCCCAGGGCCTTGCGCCAGAGGTTGGACGATACCTCGACCGTCGGGACCTCCAGCGCCGCCAGGATCCCGAGCCACATGCCGTAGCCGAGCATCTGGATGCCGAGGCTGGAACTGTTGTTTCGGCCAGCTCCGCGCGCGGGCTCTTGCAGCTCGATCACCCAGATGCGGATGCCGTAGTTGTGGACCAGGTCGCGCACGAGCCTGGCCATGGCCAGGCGGTCGAGCGTGTCTCCCTTGCCGTCGCCCACGAGCGGCTGCTGGATCGCACCCACCGGCTCCCCGGTCTTGCTGTCCACCCAGGCGATCCAGCCCTCTTTGCCTGGGTCCTGCCCCACGTCCACCGTCATCAGAACGCCGCCTTGCTCTTGGTCTCGCGCACGACCAGGTGTGTTCCCGTGTAGCCCTTGCACGAGCGCCTCTCGATCACGCGCTCGACGCGAGCGCGCACGTCCTCCGGCAGCCCCTTGGCCCAGGCCGTGATCTTCTTGGCGCCGATGCCCTTGGTCAAGGTCTCGATCAGGACGGGCAGTTCCAGCTCGGTCGCGGCGGCCAGCTCCCGCAGAGTCTCGCCGGCGCCGTCCCAGGACGTGTAGCTGTCCCGCTGCCGCGTGACGGTCAGGCGTCCGACGCGGTACGTTTTCTGGTTCTCCGGGATGGCCGCGTCGATCAGCGCGGCGAGGTCGCTCTTGCGCCGCTCGGCCAGCTTGTGCAGGACCGACATCTCTCGGTAGAGCTGGATCTGACCCTCCAGGCTCAAGGTCGCCAGGTCGGCCGGGACCGGCTTCGTCGCCGCGCGCGTCACCAACCGCTTGTAGGCCGGGCAGGTCGCTCGGACGTGGCAATGGTCACAGTGGGCCCCGGTCGTCGGGGTCTCGTCCTTCAGGTCGTAGGTGTGCTGCGCGGCCCGGACCCAGGCATGAAAGCCCTCCTCCAGGCGCGTGCTGTAGGGCACGATCCGCCACTCGTTCCGGGGGATGTTCCAGAGCTTGAACGTCACGCGGCGCGCGTTCGGGTAGCGGCGTTTGAGGGCGATCACGTACACGCACGCCTGGGCGTCCAGGGTCATGTCCTCGTCGCTCGGGACGCTGCCGCCGGTCTTGTAGTCGATCCCCTCGACCTCCTCCGGGTTCGACGGATCCCCCTCGACTCTCACGAGGTCCACGTAGCCGGCCAGGAGCAGGCGGCCGGCCCAGTACTCCACCAGGGCCTCGGCCTGGACGGCGCCTTTGAACGAGACCGTCCCCATGCCCTCGATCAGCTCGCGCGAGGCCGCCATGATCTCAGGGTTGCGCCGGGCGTACTCCTGGTGCTCCAGCAGGTGGAGCAGTTCGCCTGGGCTGGCGAAGTGCGGAAGGCCCTTGTAGAGGCCCTTGATCCTCCGCGTCGCCGCCCAGGCCAGAACCTCGTGGACGGCGTTGCCGATCTCCGCCGGCGTGCCCATGGGCTCCTTGTTCCGACGCCGGTAGATTTCGGCGTGGCGCAGCGCGCACTCGCCCAGTTTGCTGAGCCAGCTCGGGGACTTGGCGTAGTCGTTCCGGTTGGGGTAGCGCGGCCACTTGGCCTTGGCCAGCTTCGGCGGGCCGTCCACGAGCCACGGCGGGAAGTCGGCCGCCGGCTCCAGGGGGTCGCCTGGGCTGAACAGCGGACCGCCCCCGCCCTGGAGGAGCCGGAGCCCCTCCTCCGACGGCCGGACGAGCACGTCGGCCTTGTCCTTCTCGGTCTCCCCACACGTCGGGCACGGCGGCGGCGTGTCGTCCGTGTGCCAGTCCTCCGTGCAGTCCTCACCGGGCGCGGCCTCATCAGCGTCCGTCATCGTTGGCTCCTGTTGGTGTAGGGGTGGCCGGGCGCGCCCTCGGGGGCAGTTGCGGGCACGCCCGGCCTGAGAACTGACTAGAAGGGCAAATCCTCGTCGCGCACGCCCATGGCCTGCTGCACGCCGCCCTGGCCCTGGGGCGGTCCGTAGGTCTGCCCGAAGCCGGGCACGTAGCCTGCGGGCGCGGTGCCCGCACCGGGGGGCGCGTGCTGCGCGCCCTGGGGCGGAGCGCCCTGGTAGCCCTGCTGGGGCGGAGCGCCCTGGTAGCCCTGCTGGGGCGGAGCGCCCTGGTAGCCCTGCTGGGGCGGCCCTCCGTAGCCGTAGCTGTAGCCGTGAGAGGGTTGCTGGGGCTGGCCTCCCTGCGGCGCGTACCCCTGCGGAGGCTGCTGAGGGCGGGGAGGCTGCTGGGGCTGGCCGACGCCGGCGGCCTTCATATAGCGAACGCGGTAGTTGTCGGCGTAGTCCCCCGAGCCGGGGCGCACGCAACAGACAGCCGCCCTGCCGGCGAACAGGCCCTCGGTGATGTCCTGGTCCCCGATGTCCCCGAGCACGGCATCGACGGCCTCCCAGAACAGGTGTGGAACCTTGTCGATGTTCACCGAGAACATCCACGAGCGCGGGCCGTCCGGCAACTCGACGCCGAGGCCCAGGAGCAGCTCGCGCGATCCGTCGTCGCGCATCTTCATGGCCGAGTAGTGGACGACTCCCGGCCAGTCACCGACGCAGCGCGCGTCACACTCGCGGCTGGCGTCCTTGTAGCGGGCGCGCAACTCCTCGCCCGCCTGCCTCGGGCGCTGGTCGCGCGGGATCCCGGCCACGCTGACGACCTCCCGCTTGGCCTTCTGCTCCTCCTGCGGGGCCCCCTGGTCTCCGCCCTGGGGCGGACCGCCCTGGTAGCCCTGGGGCGGACCGCCCTGGTAGCCCTGGGGCGGACCGCCCTGGTAGCCCTGGGGCGGACCGCCCTGGTAGCCCTGGGGCGGACCGCCCTGGTAGCCCTGCTGGGGCGGGTAGCCGCCCTGCTGGTAGTTCGGCTGGTTCACGACGCGGCTCCTTGTGTCTTGAGGTTCAGTGCGTAGCGGAGAGCTTGTAGCCCGCTCGGGACCGGGCGGTCCTTGGCGGTCGGGTTGGGCGTGAAGCCCGTCCCTGCCCAGGCTTCACGAGCCGCCTGGACGTTCGATCCGAACCGCTGCTCGATCTCTCGATGCAGCAACTCCCCGATGCCGGCGTGGATCGGCGCGGCGGGGTCGGCCTGGGCAAGATCCTCGGCCAGGCCGGGCGCCCAGCCTGCGTTGACCAGGGCGCGGGTCCACTCCTCCGCGCCTTGCGGCTCGCCACCCTGGGCGGGCGGGTCGGACGGGGTGTAGGTTCGCGCCGGCGGGGGGGCGTAAGCCTGGGCGATCTCCTCCCGCAACTCGGCACTGGGAACCTGAGCCTGGGGCGACTGCGGGTTCGCTGCGGCCCGCTCCTGGCGCTTCTTCTCCGCGAGCTTCGCGAAATCGACGCCCCCAGCGCTCCCGGCCTGGGCCGGTGCTGCCGAACTGGGGGCGTTAGCGAAAGGGGCGTGCTCCCCAGGTCCGGGGCTCCACGGCGGCTGGACGTAGCCCTGCTGCTGTTGGCCGTAGCCCTGCTGCTGTTGGCCGTAGCCCTGCTGCGGCGGAGCCTGGCCGTAGCCAGGCGGGTAGCCCTGCCCGTGCATGGCCTGTCCGTAGCCAGGCGGGTAACCCCCAGGCCCGTTCCCGCCGCCGCCAGGTCCGCCCATGCCATGCTGGCCCTGCGTCGCCTGGCTCTGCGACGTGCTGCGGTTCTGCCCGCCGTCGTAGACGGCCTCGGGGTCCTCGGCCTCGGCATCGCCGGTGGCGATCAAGAGCAGGCCGCGAATGAAGTAGCGGAGGCTGTTGCTGTAGCTCGCGCCCAGGGCCTTCGGCGGGTCGAACTTGTCGGTGGCGTGGATGACCCACTCCATGGGCGCCAAAAAGCCCTCGCCCGTCTCCGCGTGGATCACCGCAAAACCGGAGTAGAGCGCCGTCCGGCGCCCTCTGGAGTCAGGCGGCGCGACGTTCCCGAGCTGCATGACGAGCAGGCCGTGCTTGTGCAGGTGCTTGCGGGCCGCCTGGACGAACTGCTTGATCGTCGCGTAGTTGTAGCTCTTGCTCCCCATCTTTACTTCACCCTGCTGCTCCAGGGTGTCGGCCGCCATCTGCGCCGCGAGAAGCGCCAGCCAGAGCCTTGGCCCAGGCGGCTTGCTGATCGGCACCAGGAACGGCATCCGCGCCAGTTCGATCGTCTGGCCCTCGGGTGTCTGCGAGGCGGGGACGCCTGCCGCCTGGGGCACCTGCCATGGTTGCATCTGCATCGGGTTCGGCTGGTTCACGAGCTGGCTCCCTGCGGCCTGAGCGCCGCGTAGTGAGGTATCGACTCCAGGTCGTGGGCGACTTGAGCCTGAATTTGCCGCCGCTCCGCAAGCGAGCGATCCCGCACGGCATCGTGAAGCCAGCGCGGCAGCCGCAGGTGGTTGTGGACCAACTCCTGCGGGCCTGCGGCCTTCTTTGTGGCCCTCTTTGTGGCCTTTTTCTTCGCCATCTGCGTCGCGTCTCCTGGTTCTGGCCTGTGACGCGGGACAATACCGCAGGGCACCGACAGGGCACCAGAACGCAACCGTCTAGGCGTATAGACGCACCAAGCCGCACGGGCTAACGTGCTCAGTCGCAACGCCTTCGGATTGTGTATGTGGCTCCTCGTATCTTGTGGGCAGTAAGGAGCAACGCATGACCACCACGAGCAACGCAGTCAAGTTCGCCGGCCAGATCGTCACCCGCGACGCCGTCAAGGCCGCCATGGCCGAGTGCGACGCCATGGGCATGGACGCCTTCCTCGACCACTACGGGTTCGGCGCCTCGCGGCGCTACTGGCTGCGCGGCGAGACCAGCCACCGCCCCTACCCCAGCAAGGCAATCCTCTGCGTCGCCGCCGGCGCGACCAAGCGCCACGGCGTCAGCAACCAGCGCGTGTTCGGCGGCGTCGCCGCGACCGTCAAGGTTCTGAGCCAGCTCGGGTTCGAGGTCCGCGAGGGCGACCAGCCGATCAAGAGCGCGGGCGTGGATGCGCTGCGCGCCCAGGCCGTCGCCGCCGGTTTTGACGACCCCGCTCCGGCCTGGGACGCCCTGCCCGTCACCCCCGCCGCCGTGTTCGCGAGCGGCTCCAACACGGTCGGGTCGATCGCCGGCATGGCCGCCGCGCGCATGGACGTGGGCGTCGCCGCTCCCGAGGTTCGCGCCGCGAGCGAGGCCGCGCTGCTCGCGCTGGCCGGGACGGACGTTCAGGTGTTCGTGGACTCGGGCGCGTTCTCCGAGGTCGCGTTCAACCCGGCCCGCATGGCGTTCGACGTGGTCAAGCCGATCAGCCACGACGACTGGAGCGCCCGCCTGGCGCTCTACAAGCGCCTGGCCGACGGCCTGGGCGAGCAGGTCTGGCTGGTCGCCCCCGACCAGGTCGGCTCCCAGGCGGTCACCCTAGAGCGCCTGGAACGCTACAGCTCCGAGCTGGCGGCGCTGGCCGACACCGGCGCGACGGTGATGGTCGTCGCCCAGAAGGGCGCCATGAGCCAGAGCGCGTTCTACGCCGCCGCGCTGGAGGCCGCCGGACTCACCGGCCGGGCGAACGTGGTCGCCGCGCTGCCCTGCAAGAAGGCCGCGACGACGCCCGCCGAGGTCGCCGCGTTCGTCCGCGAGTCGGGCGCCGCTCACGTCCACCTGCTGGGCAAGGGCCCGACCGCTCGCGACGTGGCGAGCTACCTCGCGGTGTTCGCGGCCGACGACGTGACGGCCAGCGTGAGCCTCGACTCCTGCTGGATCACGGCCAACGTCGGCCGCAAGGGCGGCCTGCGCCGCTACACCAAGGCGCAGGACTGCGCCGGCAAGGTGCTCGCTGCCGCTGGCCGGATCGCCAGCGCCGCCAGCCGCCTGGCGGCCGACGTGGCCCTCAAGCTGGAGCTGGCGCTCCTGCTCTGCCTGGACGCGCCGCTGCCCACCGTCACCGTCACCCGTCAGCTCCAGTTCTGGGCCGCGTAAGCGGCCCTGCTTCCATCAACCCCAGACCCCGCTACAGGAGATCACCATGGCCCACACCCCCGGAGAAGGCTGGCAGGCCGCGCTCAAGCGCCTGCGTCGCAAGGTCGGCAAGACGTTCAAGGACGGCGCCTACGCGCTCGACAGCATCGACGCGGCCAAGCACCGATTCTTGTTCTCGCGCGTCGCGACGGGCTCGCCCGTGGTCGTGACGGCCGCCAAGCTGGATCGCTGCTGGGAGGCGACCGCCGACGGCACGCTCGCCTGGCGCAAGAACGCGCCCGAGGGGATCAGCTACACCGTGGCCGACCAGCTCCTCATCGCCTACGCGCTCGGGCTCCAGCTCGACGCCGAGAAGCGGTGGACGCGGTGAACGGCTGGAGCCCAGGTCTCCCGCTGGGCAGCGGGGCGCCCGGCCGCCTCCGCTACCAGGCCCGCTGCTACCGCTCGCGCCTGACAGCGGACGGCCTGGCCGAATGGTGGGCGTGCCCTCACAAGCACCGCCGCAAGGGGGCCGCTGAGGTTTGCGCCTACAAGGCCGCCCGGCGACTCAACAGTAGCAAGCCGCCAAAGCCCCAGGGCCGCTAACCGGGCGGCCTCCGGCTCTGTATGTCCCTGTTCGTATTCTCTAGGCAAGGAGTGACCGATGACCACCCACCTGAACACCGACCACGAGGGGGAACCGATCATCCCCCTGAGCTGCTACTACAAGCAGGGCGACGACCTGGCGCTCCACGTCGATGCCTCCACCAGCGTCCCGGACGCCCTTCGCGCCTGGGCCGGAAGCCTGTCCAAGAGCGCCGACGAACTGTTGGCGCTCGCCGCCATGATCGAGGAGAGCGGCGAGAACCTGATCGTGTCGGCCGGCTCCAGCCACGCCGAGTTGTGCGGAGTGTCCGCCCGGCTCGCCCGGCTCGCATTGAAGCGCGTCCCCCACATCGTCCCCAAGGTGGATTGGCGGAAGCCCCGATGAGCACCGCAAGCCTGCCAACCCAGGGCGCGCTGTCCGCCTGGGCAGAGATCGCCTGGGACGGCCCGACAATCCGCGAGCACGTCGAGGTCGAGGACGAGGACGGCCGTATCACGGTCATCGAGGAGTGGCCCGCGCTGCCCGACGGCGCCGGCTTCGACTACGACTGGGCGAAGATCCCCGAGGAGATCGCAGCCCAACTACAGCGCTGGCTTGCCGACGACTGGGCCTGCTAGGCCGCCGCCGCTACAACCACCCCGCTACAACCCCGAGCAAGGAGAACGACTGATGGCTGGCAAGTACGACCTGATCTACGAACGGCTCTGCTACGAGCCGGAGGAGGGGCTGCCCGAACCGCCCTACCCGCTGGACGCCCTCTACACCCTGGAGGGCCTGAACTACATCGAGGTCATGGAGCTGATCCGGGCCCTGGACAAGGGCGAGCCGCTGCCGGACTGGCGGGACCTGGAGGCCGGCCAGCGGCGCCGGGAGATGGCCCGCGCGCTCGGCGCGACGGAGGAGGGGCAGGACCACCAGCTCGCGAGCGCCGCGTCCCAGGCGCTCGACCGCGTCGCCGTCGCGGCCAAGCGCATCGGCGTCCAGCTCACCCTGCGCGGCCCGCGCTCCGAGCTGTTGAGCGTCGCGACCGCGCTCCTGACCAGCGACCGCGCGGAGACCCCGGAGGGGGCCGTGCAGCACGCGCGGAAGCTGATCGCGGCCGTGGACCAGGAGCTACGCACGCCCGGGTTCCGCAAGGCCGCGCTGCCCAGCGTGACGCCCGATGGCGACGACAGCGAGGATCGCGCTCGCGCGCTGATCGCCGGAATAGACGCCGCGCTGCCCAGCGTCGTGACGCCCAGCGCCGATGCCCTCCACGCGGACGACGGCAGCGAGGAGTGGGCCTGATGGCGAAGCCCGACAAGGTCTACCGGACGCTGGTCAAGGAACCGGGCAAGGCGCCCGAGGCTCGCGAGCTGACGTTCGGGGGGATCGTCCAGGCCGTCGGCGGCGGCTTCGCCCGTGACATCCACTGGCGGATCACGCCGACCTGGCTCTGGGTGTTCTGCGACGAGGACGCGCCCATGCGCGGCGACGCCCCCAACCTCAAGGTCATCGCCAACGTGGCCGCCGGCCAGGGGACCCACCAGTTGATCCAGGGGACGGTCGTGGCGCTCACGCGCCACGGTGGCGCGTTCCGGTCGCTGGACGAGAAGCGAGAACTGGCGGCCGAGGAGTGGCTGACCGAGAAGGCGGTGGGCTCGTGAGCCGCGACACGAGCCAGCGTATGCCGGTGCGCCTGGACGTGACGATGTCCCTCGCCACCGGAATGGACGGCCGCCACTGGCACCTGCGGTTCTCCGACTCCGACTCGCGTATTGTCCTGCTGGAGGTCGAGATGACTCCCGAGCAGTTCGGCCTCGCCGTCGGGCACATGGGCCTGACGGAGGTCTCGGGCGTGCTCGCGTCGCCCGAGCGAATCTTGGAGGTCGCCGGGCTGGTCCGGGAGAACATGACCCTGCTCGTCCCCATCAAGCGACCTGGGTCTGACATGGAGGCGCTGCGCAAGGCAGCGGACGCCTCAACCCCCGAGGGCTGGACCCGCAGCGACTCGCTGCTGAGCTGGAACAACCACCGGGTCGCTGGCAACGCCTACCGCGTGAGCTACCACCGCCACGTTGCGCGTGGAGAGGGGGGCGAATGAGGCTCGTCACCGAGGAGGAGTTGGCCGACATGACCAAGCAGAGCGAGCAGGTCTCGACCGGCGACCGCTGGCTCCGTCTCTGCCGGGAGGTTCGGCGGCTGTGGGCGCAAAAGGAGGCCCCCAGCCCGTGCGCCTGCGGGTTCCTCGACGTGGTCTGCGCCGAGTGCGGGGACCCGCGATGAGGGGCGCGCAGGGCGACCTGTTCGGTGCGGGCACGCCGCCCGCGCCCGTGACGCTGCACCGGCCCGGAGTCGGGGACTCGGCCGGCCTGCGCGACTCGCTCATGGCCGAGCTGCCGCTGGCCCAGCACCAGGCGAACATGGGGGGCCGGCTGATCCCGGTCCCCCGCCTGGAGGCGTGGATCGGGGAGCCGGGGACCCCCAGCTACCGCTTCGGCGGACGGAGCTACGACCCCCAGCCCTGGACGCCCTGGGCGCACGTCCTCCGCGAGCGCGTCGAGCACCTGGCCGGCGAGCGCTTCCCGGCCTGCTTCGTCAACGTCTACCGGGGCCCGGCCGACCACATTCCCTGGCACGCCGACAACGAGCCCTGGATCGGGCCCGTGATCGCGAGCCTCAGCCTGGGCGACGCGCGCCGCTTCCAGCTCCGGCACAAGGCCAGCCGTGAGGTCGTGTGGGACGACGCCCTGGGCGCCGGCGACCTGATCGTCATGGGCGCCGGCTGCCAGCAGGACTACGAGCACCGCGCCCCCAAGGGTCGCGTGTCTGGGGTTCGGGTCGTCTGCGCCTGGTGCCCGGGGAAGCAGACCTACCTCGGCCACAAGCCCGGCCCTGACGGCGGAGACTCCCACGGAATCTGCCCGGCGTGCCGCTCCCGCGTGCAGGAGGGGCCGGCCGGGGCCTGGCGCTACCAGCGCATCAACCTCACCTTCCGGCAGCTTCGGTAAGGTTGCAGGTCGTATAGAGTTGGGTTAGTGTATGGACGTGGTGATAACCTACGTCTATACACCACTAACCGAGGAGGTCGCCTGTGACTACCCGCTGCTCGTTCTGTTCTTCTGACTCCTGCTCGCCTGCCGCTCCCGCCTGCCGCTCCATGCGCGGGCTGGTCGTGGGCGAGGCCATGCGCCAGTCCAGGGCGACGCTGGAGGGTGCCGTGGTCTCGTTCTGCGCCGCGTCGTGCGGGCCGCTTGCGGGCGACCGCGAGTACATGGCGCACATGCGCGTCGTGGTCGATACCGCGCTCGGGCTGGTCGAGAAGGCCGGCCGCGCCGAACTGTCCTACGCCGCCGAGCGCAAGGAGGTGGCCCGTGGCCGCTAAGCCGAAGAAGCCCACCGCCGCCGCGCTCGCAGAGGGCGCTCCCGCGCTGATCGCCGCCACGAGCGGCGAGTGCGTCCAGCTCGCCTCCGCCTGGGCCAAGGCGAACCCCACCCCGAACCGGGAGGGCTGGCTCAGCGCCCTGGTCGAGTCCATGCGCCCGCTGTTCGTCGCCGCCGGCCACCCGCTCCCCGAGGCCGTCCTGGTCAGCTTCGGGTTCCCCAGCAAGGGCGGCATGTCTCGGAAGAAGCGGACCATCGGTCAGTGCTGGTCCCACACCGTCTGCGAGGACAAGGTCACCCCGCACGTTTTCCTGCACCCCGAGTTGCCGGCCCATGACAAGAGCCCAGCCTCGCCGGCGGCCGACGAGGTTCTGGCTCACGAGCTGGTTCACGCCGCCGTGGGCGTGGAGTGCAAGCACCGGGGCGCCTTCAAGCGCTGCGCGCTCGCGATCGGCCTGGAGGGCAAGATGACCTCCACCCGCCCCTCGGCGGAACTGCACGCCTTCCTGGGCGAGCTGACGGCGGCCCTGGGCGAGTGCCCGCACAAGCGGCTCAGCCCCGGCTCGACTGGACCCAAGGGCAAGGGCCGGATGCTCAAGATGGAGTGCTGCTGCTCGGGCGGCCGGCCGATCCGGGTCTCCCGCCAGCAGGGCGAGCGCGGCGGCTACCTCTGCGAGTTGTGCGGGGAGTCGTGGGTCATGGAGGGCGAGTCCCGGCCCGGCGCCGGCGACGAGCGCGCGATCCTGCGCGCCAAGGTCGAGGAGGAGAACGAGGGCATTGACGAGGAGGAGATTGACGAACTGGTCGAGGAGGTTCTGGAGGAGCGTGACCGCTCCCAGCGCGTGACGCGCGCCGTGGAGGCCATGGCCAGGCTGAGCCTGGAGGAGCTGACCGACGCGCTGGAGGCCCTCCAGGCCCGGCCTGCTATGGCGGCGGGGAGGGCCTCGTGAGGCGCTGCGAGGTGTGCCAGGGCCCAGGCCCGTGTCTGTGGGCTGACAGCGGCCCGAACGTGTATCGCTACGCCTGCGCGAACTGTCACCCGAGCCCGAGCGATCCGTTCTTCACCCAGGGCCCAGGCGCGCAAGCGGCCCAGGCGTTCGACGCCTGCATGAAGGCCGGCGGCACCGTGGGCGAAGCCCTGATCGCCGCCAACGAGATCCTAGACGCGGCCGGTTTGTCCCTCATGCGAGGCGACGCGGACGCGGAGCCCGACCCGACGGAGACCGAGATTTTCGAGGCGGCGGCCGTGGTGACGGCCTACATCAAGTCCCGGGCGATCCGGGGCGAACCTCGCGCCTGCGCAGCACTGGATCTAATGCTCGACCTGGCCCGCGACCTGGTGCAGGGCTGCGAGGGGGACAAGTTGGCCGTGTCGGGAGTCCACGAACTGCTCCGGCTCGCCTACCAGGCCGGCAAGGGCGCGGCCGACGGCGAGGGCGCGGCGCTCGCCAAGGCGGCTCTCCAGCAGGCTCTCCAGCGCAAGAACCGGGACTCGAACTAGCATGGGCGAGCCCGCCAAGGCCCAGGCTGATCGCGCGTCGGAACAGGCGCCAAGAGCTGCCCGTTCTGCGCAAACCCCCACCGTGTCACGGCTTAGATTCTGTATGTTCCCACTCGTATTCTCTGGGTAGTAAGGAGGCCACTTGACCAACGCAGACACGACGAGCACCGACGCCCTGGCCAGCTTCGCCCACCTGGGCATGTTCACCACCGCCGCCGACCCGGCCCTGTTCCCCCTCGGCCGCGTGGTCGAGGTCATGGCCATGGGGAGCTGGTATCGCGGCGTGGTCGTCAAGCCCGTGACCGCGAAGCGCGCCCGCCTGGGCGTCGAGTACACCAGCGGCGCCGGCGAGACCAGGCTCAAGGACTTGAGCCTGTCGCGCCTGATCTCCTGCTCCCCGCTGGGGCGCCAGAAGCGCGGCAACCCAGGTGTCAAGGCGCTGGGCGTGCGGATCCCCGCCGCGCTGGCTGACGTTCCCGCCGCCGCCGTCGAGGAGGCCGTGGCCGAGAAGATCGAGCAGGGGGCCGTCACCGAGGCGCAGGTCATGGCGGCGATTCGTGGTCACGACCATGAGTACCTGGTCAACGTCGTCGGCGTGCGCTACTACGGCCATATCGAGCCGCACAGCAAGGGCTGGGGCGACTACCGCAGCGCCGTCGAGCCGGCCCAGGTAGCCCACCGCCTGGGCGTCCAGGTCAAGACGCACGGCGCAGCAATCCGTCGGGCGCTGGTCAAGCTGGCCAAGTCCGGCCAGCTCCGCATCCAGCTCCACGGCTCCACGCGCGCCTACAGCGCGGTCCTGACCGAGGAGCAGGCCGAGGCGGCTATCTCCGCGATCCAGGCTGAGTCGCTGGTCCACGAGCCCACCACCGATCAGCTCGCCAAGCACAAAGACCTCACGGAGTCCTGGCTGAACCCTGGGACCGACAAGCCGGTCCTGGGCTACAAGACCCGGCGCGCGG
>Ga0307380_10003560_pt1 | contig 21442 bp, 45 predicted proteins | sample UN3MG_FD_202239 | JGI IMG/M metagenome (GOLD analysis project Ga0307380, IMG submission 202239) | Soil microbial communities from Risofladan, Vaasa, Finland - UN-3 | ecosystem: Environmental > Terrestrial > Soil > Coastal area > Acid sulfate soil | place: Finland: Risofladan, Vaasa | collected... | reverse complement strand
TAACATTTTCATTAACCATAATACGTATATTATATAGTGTTTTAGGCAAAAAGTATATAGTTCTGTGGAGTTTGCGATAAACTTTTTTCACAAACTTTATTCGATATTATCGCCATACGTTCATCTAATTGGTCAATCACCAGTAGGTCCAACCACCTTCTTTAATTCGTTTAATATAGCACGTCTTACATATCCCATCAAAGCCTGGACGCTTGCTAGTGCTTAATTGCACCCATCTGCTTTCTGAGCAACCAGGACATTCCACCCAAACGTACACGTATGTATGACCTGGTGGTCCTTCATGCTTTACTCTATCACCAGGCTTCGGGTCAAAGTTTGTGGGAATGTTCATCATATATTATCCCTAATATCCATCAGTATCTTACCCAAGTGGTTTTCACATTCTCCTTTACATACACCCCAGAAAGTACCATTCCACTGATTGCCTTCTATGAGTTCGGCTGAATCAGTTGCAAGTAGCTTTGCTTGGAGTTCCTTATTTCTTCATACTTTACCTCTATGGGATAACAGGGGTAACAAGTTCTTCATAGACCGGATTGATTTCATAGACCGGATTGATTTTTGGACGCTCTGGTTCATTATCAGCATCGTCACCATCGTCATCATCACCACCATCATTATCATCTTCATCGTCATCATCATATCCATCATATCCATCATATCCATCATATTCGTCTTCGCCTAGACCGTGCTCATCAAAGAACTTATATAGCATAGTCTCATAATCTGGCCATATCTTGATGTATTTCCCGTGTATCTCAAGTGCATCTACTATAGATAACTTACTATGGTCTGTTTCGTTTGTTTCGTCTTGTAGCATCTCTTCTATATCTTTGATTAAGTCAGCCATAGTAGAATCTTCATTGAACAGCTCAAACGCTGTCTGAAGAATCCAATTCGGTATAACACGCCCTGATGCAAGTATCATATTATCCTCCTACATTATTACTGCTTCTTTAAACCAAGCTGGGAACATTGTTATATGATCTGAATACAGTCTCCCAAACTGCTCATCCAGTATGTACGTGATTGCGTAGTCACTCTCACTCCTAACTCCTCTACCCGCCATCTGTACTATGGTGCTAATTGTCTTATGGGCATACCAATTATTACCGTCTTTTGATGCATGAACTCTCTTGCTAGTCTGGACGTCACCCAAATCCGGATAAGGACACTTAGCAATCACTACCACTCTACATGCGTCATCAGGTAAGTCAACACCACGATCCATACTGGGTGATAGTAAGACAAGAGGTCTTTTGGAGTTCTTAAACTTATCAAGTACTTGTGTTCTGTCTTGTGGACCATGAGATATAATTCTTTCACTCTGCAGGTTGTTCTTTAAGTAGTCTCTAACTTTGTATGACACGGTGTGGATAAGGATGTGATCATCAGGATGCTTTTCCATTATTCCTTTAATCGCTCTAGTAAGAGCAGGGAGCGCAACATCCATCCTTTTGGCTGTTACGTTAGCACAAGGTTCATAATACACTGGTCTATTCTCTTTAGGAAATGGTGAGGGTAAAGCCTGATAGCTGTAAGATTTGTCATCAGCAGTTAGTCCAGTGTTAGAAGCCACTTGTCTTGGATCAAGAATGGTAGCACTCATCCCAAGAACCTTCTTTGCATGCTTCCACAGGATATTAGCTGCATATTTACTCACCCATATCGGCTTAAATGACCAGCGGTCACTTCCTGCATACCATACCCAATTCTTGTCGACCTCACTAACAAAGAATCTCAGTTTGAATGTTAACCTTGAAAGGTCTCTTTTCCTCCTGATAGCTTTTATGTCTACAGTATCCCAATCACCACCAGATGTGGCTTCTTCAAGCTGCCTAAGTTCTGCCTCAAGAACTCGTAATGTAGGAACTGCCCAATCAACCCATGACTGAAACTTAGTTCTGTATTTAGGTGGAGGAATATCAAGTCGACCTAGTTGCCGTTGAGTAATAATAACTTCGACAAAGTTCATCAGTTGTCCCTCAGTTGTGTCAAATTCATCGATTACTAACAGTCCTCTACCTGAAAACATGCCAACAAAGTTAACCTCACTAAGAAAGTATGCGAGGTTTAAGATAGCCATTGGAGAATTCAGTGCCTCCATCTTTGCTATCATATATGGGCATCTTTGATGATCCTCACACTCATTACCAGGTTTGTGAGAGCATTCTGAAGCTGAGATCTCTGGAAACATTTGAGGATATTTCAAACACCTATAGTTATTCCTACCTTTAATGGTTTTCGCATAAGGGAAGTCACGTACGAGCTGGTCCTGCAATTGCTTCGTAGTGCAAGTATATACGATATTCTTATTTGATAATCGCTGTACAGTAGCTGCGATAAGGCTCTTCCCTATACCAGTTGGAGCATCAAGAAGATAAGCATACTTACCAGAAGCACCTATCTTTGCTGATGTTTCCAACTGGCCTTGTCGGAACTCACCGAACTTACTAGGAAGTTGAAGATCTCCTGGTTTCAACGTTTTAATACCTCCCTTACAAAATCATTGATAACGTCCCAAGTTAGCTCCACTATCTGACCCTCAATAGCTGAAGCTATATCAGCTGCTAGCTTTTCTTTACCAACAGCTAATATTAGTTTCCCCTCTTCCATTTCACCGTCCTTATCTAGGTGACGTATAATCTCATCCCTGATTGCGTTTACGATATATGGACCAGCCATCATACCTCCTATGCTTTATTACGCCTATTATCTTGCTCTTTTCTTGCCCCTTGCTCTAACAGCTTCTGTACTTCACTTGGGCAATACTGGACCAGATCTCTAATGACTTTACTATCTTCAAGCATCCTGAACACCTTATCTTTATGCCAATTATTATCTAGATCTATAGCGGCAACAACGTAGTCTGTTAAGCTATCAGCAGCTTTATCAATGTCACCGTCTCTGAACATCTCGTCTAGCCCTGCTATCAGCTCGTCTACTTGAGCCTTGATTCTCCTACTTGCTGTAGTTGCATCAACAGCTGCAGCCATTTTTGTCTCTACGTCCCAATCTGCACTCATAGAGTACCTCATGTGGAGTATTCTTCCTCCAAGGTATAAGGCATCCCTTAACACGTCCGACATAAGATCATATGGTGATCCTGGCATTTCTATAATCTTCTGAAACCTTCTCTGTAACCAGAATGGGATTCTTGAACCAGCGGTAGCAGAGTGCCCAAACTCATCACTCACCTCTTTAAAGGGTGGTGAGCTTATCAAGTCTTGGAGTGTTGCGGCAGGATCAAATGAGGCTTCAGGATCCCAAGTCGGTTCACCCTTAGGTTTTTTCTTCGCCATATTCTGTTGTCAGGATACATAATCACAGTTAGCATTAAGTAGCATAAAGTGGTAGCAAAATTCCATTTTCTTTACATAATATTAGAAAAATGCAAAAGTGGCACATCTATAGGAGCGCTTTTGCTGAACTGTATTATGTTATACCTACCTTTCCTCAATTTTTATTAGATAGCGGATGATTTTCACTTGCTAGTAGTATTATTATATAGCAGGATATGTGGTAGATCCTGCATACCAGCATTATTTGGGTTAAGATTTTTGTATGCTAACCTTTGACTACTTTTAGGCTTGCTGCTAACATAGCAAACATAGCAAACATAGCAAACAGATGTTGTCAAATAGCCAAAGAGCTTTTCAACTATTCCTCTTCTGTTTGCCATGTCTTCTTAGCTTTCTGTCTTTCATACCATGCTTTCATTCTCTTCTTCCTTCTATCAAGATGGCCTGGTACTGTGTGGTCAAGCACGCACTGATTGCTCACGCTAAATAACTCAGATATTTTCTTGATAGTGAGTCCTTCAGCACGAAGTCTAACCATTGCGTATGATTGCTCTTGGGTAACTCTCTTAACAGTCATAAGAACCCCTTCTCTGTTTCAAATACCTTATCCCCCCACCATTTACACGAATTGTCTATATAGTATGTGCCTGCACCTCTTGTTCCTCTGTCTCTGTTATACTTCAAGTATCCTTGACCACGCCATTTAGACAACCAGGTTGCGGCAGACCTTTGAGTGATACCAAGAGTGGCAGATAATTCTTTAGCAGTAATACCTTTTTCTTTACGCTTTTCAATGAGCTCAAAGGCTCCTCGGTTTATATATACCTTCATGCTTGAGGTGCCTCAAGCATACTAGCACAAATGCCACACTCAAAGCAAGCATGATCATCGCACTTGTGGCCATTTACCATAAAGTAGTTCAGACATGAGTCCATCTTGTCTGCGGATATATATGTGTGATCTCTGGGCTCTACAGTATGTCCAAGCTGAGCTATTGTAGGCCAGAGATCAAGTAGGTTACCATGGAAATCTTGCTCCATATAGAGTCTTAGTATAGGTAAGGCAACCTCCTTAGGGTGAGTCCTGAATGCTACCTTAAACCAGTTAACACCAAAGGCTGCTTGATACTCGAACAACCACTGCGGAAGAAGAAGACGTGACTTAATCCATTCCTCTGGAGCTTCTAGCCTTATCTCGTTGCATCTCTGGAATGGATATGACTTGAACAATGCATCCAACCTGAAACTATCATGCGAGCTAAGGTTGTAACACTCTCTACGCCAGGGACACCTGAACAAGCAAGCTTCATTGGCAAGTATACTGACTGTGCACTCTAATTTCATAATCTGGTTAATTTTGCTGGGGTTCCGGTTGATAGATGTAGATAAGTTTACTCCATTGGCACCTAAGTCTATCCACCACTGCATCTCTTCAGGGGTTGATACTTCAGCAATTGTACTTACCTCAATGAAGTCACTAGGAAACATCTCTCGAAGCAACTCTACCAGTAGTGGTGATGTTACAGTCCACTCTTTCACCCCGGCATCATGAAGCTTTTGTAGTGTGTTTTTTAGGTTATTCTCCCAGCTTGATTTGAAGTCTTGTAACGATCCTATGCATGAATGGTTTAAGGTATACCGGATGCTCATACCATTATTCATAACTTTACTGGTGTACTCTTCTATAAAGTCCCAGTTCCTGAAGGGTATTCTATCAGCCGATCGTGCCGTAGGGGTCAATCTGGCTATCGACCCAAAAAGGCTTTCCACTCGTATGTTCTTGTCTTTGAATTCATCATTCCATTTGATAACAGTGTCCAGGAATTCGTCATCCCAGAGATTTCCTACGTTAAGGTTTATCATTTTCTCCTCCTTGCTTATAATTTATTCTTCCGCTTTGTCTGCTAGTACTAGCATGTACGGGAATAGGTCTACTGCTACAGTTTCTCTACCAATGAACTCTAACTCAAAGTCCAAAGGGGCTATTGCTTCTGCTCCATACCGCCTTATCTGGTCTGCGTAACTTACCATGTAGTCAGGGTGCTCATTAGTGTATTCTAAGACAACCACCGGCCAGGCCTTTAGTTCAGAGAGAAAACCCACCGGGTCATCGATGCAGTGAAGAAAGTCTGACATGACTAGTATGTCTTTTGAACCTAACATGCTCTTCAGAGTGCTCAACCCTTTCTCTGTCTCAAGATCAAGCACCACCATGTTTGGTGTTGTCCAGCTTCGTTTATCAACACCTAAGCATGGAACGTCAAGCTTTAAGGATAATCCTCTTCCAAGCCATCCTAGCCCGCACCCTAAGTCTACAACTCTGTTGAACTCCCAGTCTCTGTCGGCAATTTCTTCTGCTGTTGGCACCAATAAATGCTTTTCTCCGTAGTACGCCAAGTACTGATTTAGAGCTAAGTAATCACCACCTCCAAGAAGATGTCTGGCTAGACCTAAGATAAGGTGCTGCAGTGGGAATGAGGCACGAGCATCAGGTGGTTCATTGGAAGCTTGGCGCAATAGATGATATAACATATCTATGTATTCTTTATCCATAACTCCTCCTATTACTATTCTGTTTCAATGTTATCAATGTTATCAATGTTATCAATGTTATCAAGGTATCTTTTATAGTCTTCAAGATACCCAATAGTGCTCTCTACAAGCACTCTAACTGAAAGGCTTATCATAAACTGATCATGAAGCATAACTCCTTTCCAGTATCCTATACACTTATCTAACTTCTCAGCCTTCTGAGATGATTTTCTTCCACTGCTCATGAAGTACTCCCACTGATTTGTCTCTTCTGTAGTTGTAATAACCAAAATGGGTAACTGTATGATATGGAATTCCTCTACTGGTTGCGGCCTTAATGCCATATTTGGCTACAGCACCCATAAACACTACGATTTTAGGTCTTAAGTTGTCTAATTCCTCGCCCAGTAACTCTAAGTCTTCACTGTTAGGAGGTCTTGAATCTCTGCGGTATGATTTCACCATGTTGGTAACTGCGAAATCCCATAATGGAGTCTTGGTTGCATCTAGCATAGTTGTGAGCATTTGACCAGTTGGTCCTGTTTGGAAAGGAATGTTTTGTAGGTTATTAGGTCCCTGACGTTCTCCTACAAGCAGAATTTTAGGATGTGGTGAACCTATAGCTCCCCAACCGTTTTTCCACATGGGAACCCACCACTTCATACTGTTGCTGTATCTTTTCTCTAATAACAACAATGCTTCAACAGTAATTGGTGACTTAGCATAGTCAAACTCTATGAAAGGTATATGGTGAGTGTTTAAGAATTTCCTATAACCAGATAACACATTATCCCATTTATCATAAGGAAGGTATTGCTCTTCAGAATACTCAGTAGGACTAGGTTTGTGAGTAAAGAGAACAATAACAGGTTTCTGTATAAGAGTCAGCAGCACAATGTTGTGGAACTCCTTCATTGAGTACTGGAACTTTCTGTTTAGGGATGAGGAATAAGGTATTTCGCAAAAGATAAACCTATCACATACAGCATTGTACATCTCTAGTGAGACTAATGGGTTAAGGTAGTCTCCATATTTGCTGTTCATGTCAGAGTGGTAGTAGGTGAGATCAAGCTTTTTAGCAAGCGTTGATTTTCCGCTTCCGTCTGGTCCTATTAAGATAATTATTTTATGCCTCCTGTACTCGCCAGCCACAGTTAGGAACCCAACACCGTATATACGACTTTCCGGCTTTTGGCCCGCGCTTTTTAAGCCAAGGTCTCTTTATTTTATACTGGTATGATAAAGGAATAAAAGGTTCAACGAGGTCCATCATCTGATTAACTGCTGTAGAGTTACGAACTCTAATACGGAGACCATCTCCGTGAATTATTCCTTTCCTTTTCTCAAGCGAAGTGTTTATCTTAAAAACTTCTAGTAGCTTTCTAAGATGGGTTACCTCTTCTTCTGTGAAGCAATAGGTACCAAACCTGGCTTCTACAAGATTTAGCAAGCCACTTGCTCCCCAAACAGAGTCTCCATCACCTGCGAACCAATGAGTAAGAAGTAATGGTGTCATCAGTAGGTCTTTAGGTACTATCTTTATATTGCTCTGGTACCACCTACCTCTAGTCAAGGTAAACAACGAGTGAGTTTTAGTTTTAAGGCGACAGTCCTCATAAGTCCTACCGTTTGAACCCAACTTTGTTCTGTAGGTAATATCATTCAAAGAAGATTCAGCACCTAGAACTTTTATGGTATTATAGACTTGCTTCAACCAGTCATCATGATGCCAACCGCTTAGTCCTAGTTCGAAGTATGCGTTTTCGTTAGGGCCACCACCATGGGCGAAATACACTCCAGCATCACTCAGCATCGCACCATCTATAACTTCTTGCGCGCGTTCAGCATTCAAAATACTTGCTTCTTTAACCACCAAAATAGCCACCTATTATGACAGCAGTTGCTAATGCTAAAATGACTTCTGTCATTTAATCGTCTTCAGTTTCCCATAACATCATATATGGAGGCACAGGAATAGGCTGACCACCAGATAACCACAATCCTCTATCTACAGCTTCTTTCGTCATCATATAATAGATGCCAGGAACGAACTCTAGCAAGTCAGCGTCTACAACGTCCTTAACTGTGTTATCTGCTGATAGAGAGGGAATAATTAGCGACTCAACAATCCTTCTTGATCGTTTTCTATGTGCTTGCCGCTCAAGATAACCAATAGTGTTAGTAAGATGGCTATCAGTCATATCGGATACTCTTATTCTGCCTTTTGATGAGCTCCATGTCACGGTGGTACTCCTCAATGTATATCATTTCTGAGTATTTAGATGGCCAGGGTATAATACGTGTTGTTTGTCGTGGTTCTTGAAGAGACATGAATCTCATGCATTCTTCAGGCATGAGGTCTCTAACCTCAGCAGCTACAAGAAAATCCTCTATCTTTTTCAGCTCAAGCTTATCACTATTAGATATGAACGGAATGTCAAATTTTACGTATATCTTGTGGAGGATAATATCCTCAAGAGCATTAAGAGTGTAAAAAGCTTCATGCTTCATCATAGAACACACATCCCCAAAGCCAGTTAATGCCTCAGGAGCGTCATGCAAGAGAGCATAGATCTTGAGATGTTCTGGTGCTAACCGTGATAATCTCACACAGTGTTCAGCAACCGAATAGAACGGCTCGCAATGACCACTATATCTGCATGTATTGCTGAGGGAGTGTGCAATATCTTTGATGGAGATGTCATCTGGGCTACATATTGCAGGATAGAACTGCTTGCCGGAGTATGTAGTTATCCATGGTTCAGTCATGTTACTTCTCCTTCTTGTAGCGCTCTGTCCCATCAGGCCATGAGTCTAGCTGCTTTAGTATCTGTAATTTGTGCCCCTTATGTTTCTTCCTCCATCTGGCAAGCTCCATTAGCTGATTCACTTGTTCTTTCATGGTACCATGCCAGGCATATTCATCACTATAGGTATCGATGTAGCCAACCCATGTTAATAACGCTCGAATTGAGGGGAGGTTGCCATACTCATCAGACTTGAGACTGGATACAGCACCTCCACCTTCATAGCATGTTTTGCAGTTATGGCAAAGCCATCTACATTTTGTATGTGCCATTATACTACTCCTTTTCTCTCTTTACCCTGACTGGCTTACCATCCTTCCAATATGTCTGTATGGCTCTAACTTCACGCATGCCACCACCTAAGTATCTATGTGTGAGTTCCCAAGTCTCACCTATGGAAAGAATGAAGCCACCTGTATCAAGTATTGTTTCCTGCCATTGCTTCAAGGTCATAGCTTGGTGAGCAAACCTTGGTGTAGTGTAGAAGCTACCGATTAAGTGGTTATGTGGTTTGATGTCTTTCATTACTTCCTCCTGTTCGAACAGCTTCTTCTACTTTAATGTCTTCTCCTGCCCTATAGTAGTAATACCGTCTGCCGTTCTCTTCCAATTGAGTACCTAGAGGAAACTCTTTCTTTTTATCAATGTCAGTAGACCTTGATTCTTTAAGGAGCCAGAACCGCAAGAAATATCTGACTTTTATCGGACTATTTGACTGAAGCCAGAAAGTGTTCCCAAAAGCTATCCTGTATCGACCTAATCTTATCATCATATTCCTCCTCTAATGTCCTTACAGGGTGCCTTAGCTGGCTCAGTACTTCTGTTGACGGACTTTCTGCCTGAAGCTGCGGAGTCGGCTGTCCGGCCTTAACACCTTCCAGTGAGTTACCGCAACGTCCTCACCTACCTAAGTGCTTGCTAAGGCACCCTGTAAGGACACTAGAGCTTACCCTTATTTCTCTGCTTAACAACCTCATACTCTTTAACCTTCAACCAATTAACTCTACCCATAAGCACACTTGATACTAGTTCTCTATCAATGTCGTCCCATTCAATAAGAGAAAAGTACACTTGTGGGTTCGTATAGTTAAACAGTTCACGTGTTGCTTCACAAAACAAATCAAGTCCTGTATTCTTCTTGAAGTTCCCACGATTCGTACCTTTCAAACACGCAGAAACAATAGTTCTATGTGGTATGTAATTCCAAGGTTTAACCTGGTAGAAGTAATTTTCAAGAAGTATTACGTCAGTGAGTAAAACATCATTTTCATAACCTTCTGCATCCAGATACGTTCTCAGCACCGGCCACAATTTCGCATATTCACCGGGACAACCACCCATGAGATGGAACACATTTATATCAGGGCACTTTTTCTTAAACTCTGCATACATCTTCACTAGTTCACCTATGCTGAACTCAGTGTCGGGCTCCAGATTGTCTACGTAGCAGTACCAGCACTTTAAGGGGCACCCAGCTACCTGCACCACAAACTGTCTATTCCAGGTTCCCCATTCACACCCGAACAGGTCAGCTATACGATATGGAGCATCATCACCAATAGATGATTTTGGTGGATCACCCTGAAGGACTGTGCATGTTCTAGCGTACTCGTTATGGATTTCGTTGCCTGAGTGCTCCACATCCTCTAGTTGAACTGGACCTATCCTTGATAATGGTATCCTTAATGTCATAACTTACCTTCTTCCCTCTTGTCCCAACCGTAATCACCTTTCTTACCATCTTCATACCTTTTGAGGTTGATTGCATGTTTTCGAACGTACTCTGACTCTATATCAGCCCAGGTGAACCCACTCAGTATAACCTGTTCGGTGTAGAAGAATAAGATATCGGTGATTTCCTCAAGCTGGTTTTTCCTATCACCCTGTTTTCGTGCCGACATATACTCCAGTGTTTCTTCTATGATACCAAAGCCGGAAATCATAGGTCTGCTGGTAGATAGTGGAGCAATACTATCAGATTCTTCTGTATCTTTGGCATAATGTGATTGTGCCATACCTGCCCATACATGAACAATGAGATCAAGTCTAGTGGCTTGTTCATTCTTACTCAATGGTTCTGGCCTCCAGGGTTTGTGCCCACAAGACGTAAGGTATAGCACAGTTTTCTCCATCAATAAGGCTGCTAAAGACATTTTAGCATAGACTCCCTTGGTTACATCATGTGGCACTTTGTCCATGAGTTGTTTCTGGAGCTCTGTGATTTTTGCCATATCTATGATGTTTTCAGACGTCATTAAGTTTTCCCCCTTTCTTCTACTTGCTCTGCTATGATATTGAGATTCTTTAGGTATTCTGGTCCAGCTTCAAAGCTCTCATACACTTTTGAGTACTTGACAGCTATTATCCCTGCAGATTTCAACAAGTTACAGCATGCATAACATGGAGAGAATACTGCATACAGTGTTGCTCCGTCAGTTTGTATTCCTGCTTTTGCTGCAGATGCTATAGCGTTTGACTCACCATGAAGACCCTCAGCTCTACACTTAAGACCTTCTGTCTTTGCACACCAGCCAATGTCTGTACAGTGGCCCATTCCGGAGGGTGCTCCGTTATAACCAGTAGATATAATTCTCTTGTCCTTAACAAGCACAGCACCCTGCTGTCTGTGCCTACAGGTTGCTCTTGTACTGACTAAATGAGCCAATTCAATGAAGTACTCATCAACACTAAATCTCATAATACCACCTTATCAGGCATAGTACATTATTATACGTACATTATAGACTATTACTGTAAAAAAGTAAATAGCCGCTCACCTGCATATCATAAAACTTTATTCGGCTATGAATAATGCAAGCGAGCAAACTGTCATCATATTTTGGCTCATTTATCTATTTACCGATAAATAACTCACTCACACCTAGCGTGTCTGCACAGTCCATGCATAATCCGGCATAATCAGCTCGTAGAACTTTACCACACACAATACATGGAGTATTGACGAAAAGTGCAGTTGACCTAATTGGCTCTTTCGGCAACTTGCTCTTAACTCTGTTGTATAGTTCCTGTAGCCAACACACAACAATACCACCAGGATTAAGTCTATTCTGTGCAAAGTCTACCCAAAGCTCCATTTCAGAAAGAGGAGCAGTTACACTGTCCCACACGTCAATGTAAATGAAGTCAAATTTCTTTCCTTGACTCTTTAGGTATGTCTCTCCATCATCAATGACTATACTCGTAGTGGAGTTTTTTACATAATTGTAAACAAGGTCAGCAACTTCTTGGTGTTTCTCAACAATGGTCAATCTGCTGATTGTCTTATTAAACTTCTTGACCCTCAACACGAATAAACCTATGCCTAAACCTACTACCAATACTTCACCTTGCGCGAGTATCGCAGGTAAAATAACTTGGTTCTGTTCTGCTGGTGAGTCTGACATCCATAATTTGCCTCCTTGAAGGAGCTTAATAAATGGAAAGTTCGTTGATAGTTTATCATAGTGGAAAAACCCAGCAGGGTAGTAGTTGTGCACTATTTCACCTTTGTGGATAACGCCGTACTCTATATGGAAATCACCAACTCTGGCTTCCGGAATTTTAAGACGTGCATCTGGTAAGAAATCCTTGTATTTGATTCCCACTGTTTTAATCCTCCTCTGGCTTATTATCAGTAGGGGTACCATACAGCAGTATGTCTCTCATTCTTTCAATCCGTGCTTTGGTCGTCATGCGCATTATGTTTCGCTCAGCGTACGTTTTTGCATGCTTCCTGACTGGTGTGTGGAATAGTTCACAATTTATGTTGTCACAGTAAGTAATATCTGTGACAGTATTCCAACGGGATGAGGTGAGAGCACCTCCACAAATTCTACATCTACTCTCTGTACTGGTTTCGCTTTCTGGCTCTTCATCTTTTGGCATGAGTTACTCTGCTCCTTTCAGTTTTCTTCTGATACTGTCTATAGTAGCTTGCATATCTGCTGCTAGCTCAGTTGACAGGCTAGGAGTTAATTGTGGGAGTGTTTTCTTTGGATTGCGTAGTTCATCATTTCGTTCTGCAGCTCTTGAAAGTAGAGTTTCAGTATCAGCTGCGAGGAATATGTGCATCTTGTTGTCTATTGGTGAGCGACTCCACGTACCACACATTTCTCCTTGCTTGTCAGAGAAAGAGCTCTCTATAAGGTTGACATATCCCCAGTTACTCTTATCACTATCTTCTAGAACAAGATGAGCATCAACTCTGTAGGAATACACTCTGGCATTATCACCGGCATGTTTGGAGATCGCTTCATGAAGGATAGTGCTGTCTCCCACCACGCTATCCTCATCTTCGGTTGTCCAAGGATTTACCATATTAAATCTCCCTATAAAATCATGGTGTTTCAATCTTACCATGTTGTAGCATTACTCTTTTATTGTTGACTATACGTGATTGTTTTCGACATCTTTTACACTCATATACTGGGAAATACCTACCGCTATCAATCATGTTTAAGGCTTCATTCGTGGATATACCTAGAGGCATACCATGGTGGTAGGAAAATCTCCAGATGTGGCCCAAGAACAAACACTTGATGTTCATACGAACCCCCTTTCATGGTTTACTTGGATAGTTCTCTTCTATGAACTGTTCACGGTTTTTCTTCCACTTTTCCATATATTTCTTCTCACCAGTAATATCTCGGAGCTCATCAATGGTCGTTTTGTACTTATACATCAACGAATTGGCAAAGAATCCATCCGCGGCAGTATAACTACTCTCATATGGTGGTAGTGCATCAAAACGACATAGTTCTTCAAAGGCCTCTTTTTTCTGCTTTGCGGTAAGTTTCTTCATCTTCAGTCCCCTACTTCTTTATAGCTTCACTAAGCCATCCTTTGAAAATTCCTTCTACCTTATCTTTAATTCCCTTTTTTAGCCCTGTATTGACTTTCTGATGCTGTCTATCCTGGACATACTCTCTGCATATTCCCGGTCAGCTTCGCCCATCTTGAGTGGGGTTTTTGGATCGTGATCAACATCGCCATCAGGGATAATGATTGGTGTGATGTGTTTTTTCTCAAGCTCGGCCAGTTTCTCCTCTGTAGCTTCAGATTCCCAGATAAGAAGCTCTACAGTTTGGGGACGATGAGCATAGAACACTCCAGGAACACCAACACGTTTTCGAGTATTGTCAGGCTGGTCTTCAAGTCTGGTTCCGCATGCCTTAATGTGGGCAAAGAGAATCCAGGTTTCACCGAGCTTGAGCTTTCTCGGAATTGCGGCGATTCGGCGAGAGACACCTTGGGTGAGGGCTTCCTGAGTGAATTCTTCTGGTGTGTAGAATTGATCACCAATCCAGAGAAGACCATAAGGTTGACTGCCGGCTTGGGGATGACATGCCGGACATTGGAAACCACACTTGCATCCTTCGTTGAGGACGCTGTGATCACCAGCATACTTATACCAATCCAGCCACGAAAAGCCCCTAGTGAATTTCACCCCGCCTCCACAAGTTGGGCAGACCTTCAGCTCGTATGGTAGTCTGTCACAGGCCATAGTGGCACCTGCACCGCACAAGTAAAGACCTCCTACCTTGCGATAACCACATCCCCTAATTGATTCGACTGCCATGTTATACCTCCTTTACTTCGGCTGACACAGGCTCACTGCGTCGCCTCTTTATTTTGTACTGGTAGCTTGGAAGAATATATTCTTCTATCATATTCATGAAGCGGTTGACACTGAATTGGCTAATGTTTACTCTAGGGTAACCTCGGTTGAATGCCGCAGTAGCTACAATACCGAGACCAGCTAAGCACTCTACAAGCAGCATGTTCTCCTCGAAAGTAAACTTACAGCACGCAAGATGGGTGACTATTGCGTCGTTCCTTTTATCTGGAGAACTAGAACCATCACCCATAAACCAATTGGCGACAGATAAAGGAGTTACCACAACATCCTTAGGGACTATCTTTATGTTCTCGCTATACCATCTCTCGTGCTGCTTGGTAAGTAAGGGCTGCGAGCTCGACTGTAGGAGTGCTCCAATGTATGGTTTACCCTTAGAGGTTCCTCTATACAAACCGAGTCCTCGATCATGCACCGGAACACCAAGTGCCACCAGAGCGGTTTTGACATAGGTAAGCCAGTCCATGTGCTCAGAGCCAGAGAGACCCATTGAGAACCAGGCATTCTTGCTCTTCTTAGAGAATTTAAGACTAGCATCACTCAGCATCACACCATCAAACACTTCCATAGGTGATGCTTCAACTGCCATTTTGTTAACCTCCTTTCTTGTTAAGTGCTATCAAAGACTCCTTTTACTGAACGTGATTCTGTAGCTGCTCACCACATCCCCTACTGGTACAAGAACAGGGATATACTTTACAGTCATGTTTTCAGGAATGTGCGTTACAAAGTACGCACTACTTCTCATGAGTAGTATTGGAGGTGCAACCATCTGCTTGCAGAGCTTACCACTAAGGAACTTATCTGCCCAATAGGGTTGTCTACCACTGAAGTCTTTGTCAGTATCAGCGATAGGTCTGCCCATTCTTTCTTCAAGCAACTTCCGGAGTATGGTATTTTTACCTTTAGGGGTGCCTTTCCGGTTGGCAAGATATGGAAACTCTGTGTAGATATCGAATAGATGATTGAAGATTTCTTGCTCATCGTCTACGCTGAATATAAACTCATTAGGGCCTCTGTGCTGATAACCTGCAGCACGTATTGCTTCCTCTCTGTTTTTGTACTTGCTCATCTGATTAACCTCCTTTCTGTCAATTTCTCGTCTTTAGCCTACTATAGGTGTTCACTCCTTGAGCAATAGTCTGGCAGCCTTCAACCGGTCCTTTACTTCCTGTTCAAGTTCTACCATCATATTCCTAGCATCTCTGTATGCTTTCAGGTTAGTGAGCAGACTTTCTATTGACTCAAGCTGCCCGAACATCTTCTCTCTGGTAGCCTCAAGAGACGTGATTATCCCATCCAGGTTAAAGTCTTGACCAGGCTCAATCCTGGCAACCACTATAACTTCTGATGCTTTAGAGGACACGGACGATCTGTCTTTTGGTCTGAGAGCTATGCATGCTTTGCATCTTAAGGCATGGTGTGGCCGATCTGTGGTCAGCACACCACAAGGTGCTTTTCTATGATCTGGAAAAGAAGATATTTCAGATTTCTTGCACCCTGCATCTTTAGCTACCGTGTCTAACCATGCAAGTTCAGAACTAGGTACCCCAACATACAAGACACCTTTGGGGCCACGGATGATTTTAGTTGCTCGACCATTTATGTCCTTGAGTACTCTGCGTATGTGTGATTCAGAGCCTTCGAGCTTCACAGCTGATAGACCTGACGGTGTAGTGCTAGTCATTAGTCTTTACCTCCTTTCTTCTTTCGTTTATCCTTGCTTCTATCTGTGAAACGATAATATATGCCAAGCTTCTTTGAGAGCCTTATGAGAGTGAGGTTGTTGCGAGCCCATAAGTGCTTCCTGTAAGATTTAGACGTTAGCCACTTCAGTATTCTCACAGGCATTCTATCATCTTTCACTTGCCAATCTTCAGAATAGCTCACTCGAGTACTGTAGCATTTGGGGCATAACACGATAAAGCTTATACCACTGTTAGAGGTATTTTCAATCCTTGCATTGAATTTTGTCGCTTTGTGCCCACACTCAACACATTCAAACATTAGTTTCCTCCTTCAACCTTATTTAGTCTCTTATTTACGTTTCCTGATAATTATCGTAACAATACCTGCTAACACAGAAATAAATAAGACAGCAGCTATTCCGATAATCCACACCACTTCAGGTGTTATGTCTGATAGATTAAAGTCCATGATTTACCTCCTTCTTAATTTACTTGCCATAACTCATATCTTGTATAGAACTCAGGAAATTCAGTTAATGCCAGAAATACCATTAACTCGACACCTTGACGTCCAGGTCTGGACTTGCCATCAATCGTTATAGTATCTGGTGCTCTATCAGCTATATACCTGATAACTTCACGGATTTCATCATCAGTCATTTCGTCATTGGGTTTGTTTATGTCGAGTATAGATTTAACTGTCTCCATGTAGCCACTTGTGCTACTGTATGATGCTGATGAATCATAAGTCATTTAATCACCTCCATAGCTCCATTGTGATAAAATTGTACCCATACAGATATAAAGCTCCACAATTCCTGTATCCACACTTCTCATAGCACCTTATTGCTCCAATATTCTCAGGAAGGACTTTGAGCCAGATACGGTTAACATTCATGGTCTCAAATCCATACTTTGACAGGAGCTCAACTGCCTCAGTACCATAACCCATGTTCCAGTAGTTTTTATCTCCTATACGTATGCCAAGCTGAACATCATAAGCTGTCAGGTCGTACAGGCTGCATTGACCTATATGTATCCCGTCTAATGTGTCTATTGACAAAGATACAACAACAATAGGGGAACCTACAGATGGGTCATATCGTACCACATCATTATCCTTCTGCCACTTCATCATGTCAGGAAAGTCTGATGATGTTATACCTCGCAGAGTGATGTTTTCACCAACTATTCCTACCATTTACTTGTTGGTTCCCCCTTCAGTATTGTATAGCGTTAACGTGTTATCATCTTCTCTGCCATATGATGTATATTGCTACGACGGCGACGATTGCGATTCCGATAATAATTGCTGGTGACATGATTAACCTCCTTTCTTTACTTAACCTATATCTTGACTTAATACCGTCTATAACTTAGGAGAGCCCAGACTGTTAATGAGTATTCCGTTAAGGTGGTCTATCTCATGCTGTATAATCTGAGCAACAAGGTCTCTGGCTTTATAGCTTCGTGGTCTGCCTTCAATATTAACACAATCAAGTCTTAGTCTCTGAGCTCTCCGAACAGTGTACTTATTTCCTGGTAAGCTAAGGCAGGCTTCTTCAACTACAACAATGCTCTTCTGTTTGCTTATCATAGGATTCAAGACCACATCTATCCCAATTTCCTCTCTGAACGAAGGATTGGGGTAAAAGACAAACATGCGCACAGATTCACCAAGCTGTGGTGCAGCAAGACCGATTGGGTAAACCTCATCATCACGATGAGATAGCAAGTAATGAATAAGGTCATCTGCGAGCTGTTTTAACTCAGTGTTAATGTCATCCACAGATATAGGTTTACACCTCGTGGTTAGCACTTCATTAGGTGCTGTGACTATCTCTGTTGTACTCATTGTTTTAGTCACCCTTTCGTTATTCGTTACAACGCATTATAACTCATCAACTTGTGGCAAGATGTCTCTGATTTCTAGGTAAAGAACTGAGTCACAATGGATGCATGAGTAAAAAACATCGCCTACGCTTTTGTGCCATTTGCCTTCATCATCTTGGGTGATGTAGTAAATGTGCTTTCCCTTAATGTCGAGGGGGGCTCCACAATCCGGACACACTCTCTTTTCTATCTTTTCTGCCATGATTCACCTCCTTTCTATCTTCAACCAAACCAGCCTTTCACCGGTTCTGAAAGTTCAGTTATCTGTGCTTCGTCATGATTAAACCTGGCTTCGTTGGTTTCTTTGAGAGACATGATACGTGACACAGTATGGTATTCATGTCCACACCTCAGACACAGTCCACTAATATTGTCTCCATCAGCTGACCGAATTAAAGAGTTTGCACCACCACAACGTGGGCAATTAGTTCGTTCATTGAACCTACTCATCTATCTCTCTTCACTTATATATCCCTTCCCATCAACAGATAAGCAAGTCGTTTGTGACCAGCTCGCCTATAGTTATCCTCCCAGAGCTCAGCTATCTCTCTTATGACTTCTGGATACTTCTCCCGGAGTTCCTCAATTTTGGGAGCAACTTCGCTTGCAGCATCATCCATTCCGGATAGGATTTCTTCTTTAGATTTCTTTTGTGCTGTCATTGCCTTTACCTCCTTTCAGCTTTCATTTGTCCAACCCTCAACCGGCTTCTTGAGCTCAGTCAAAGGCTCCATGTTAAATTCCTCTCTATCTTCATTGACTTGTTTAAGTGTGAGTTCCGTGTAGACAGTTTTGTATGAGTATCCACACTCTAAACAGAACCCAGATATATCAACATAGTCTACTGAGTGTTCAAGTGACTCTGTAGAGCCACATCTTGGGCAATCTACAGCCTCTGAATATCCACTCATTATCAACCTCCATTCACTGTATACTAAGGATGTCTGATAAGCTCTCACCAGTTTCTTCTCCCCACTGAGAGCGTGGAGTCAGCAGGCTCCCGAAGTTGTTATAGTCAGCGCCACATTCACACGTGTTGGTAAAACCTGCACAGACTACCTCTTTACCGCAACGGCACTTGATGACTGGTGCCCAGTATGGTCTACCACTAGGTCGAAAGCGTTCTTCATGTCTGATAACTTCAGCCATTATTCACCTCCATCCAAAAATACGCCGTAGTTTGCTACCTTCAACAAATCTAATCATTTTGCCCCTTGTTCTAGTGCTCTGTACCACAAGCGTAGTTCCTTTCCATTGTTGTCTACACACACGAGTAGAATGCCTTTTATACCCCGACGAGTGGAACGACGAGCACGCTTAATCACAACAGAGACGTCTTCCATGATTACCTCCTATTCGCTAATCTCCTCGTCTTTGCGAGGTTGGCCTGTCATGTCCATCATACCCATTATTCATCTCCCTTGAGGAGTTTAACTGCCTCGTCATGGCTATTAGCAATCTCACTATCACATTCAGGACAATAGAATGTCTCCCCAAGTGTGTCTTTGTAATCGACGACCTCCTCGTAGCCTCTATCCTTAAGTTCAAGGCTGTTAGTGTCTTCATCGTATGTAGCCTTGAATGACCTATTGATAATAGCCGAGGTTGCCTCGTCAAGGTTGAGGCTAGTTATTTCCTTTTCGCAGACTGGACATTTAACCATTGTTTACCTCCTTTTCGCTAATCTCCTCATCTAGGCACACTGTCACTTGTGCCTAGTCAAAAGATTAGTTCACACTGCGAACTTTCTTGATTAGCTTCGCAAAGATTATGGTGTTATTAGCTGGTACTAGCCAGTATGTGAGTGCTATAGCTGTCTGGCTTAATTGCGGCATATCAACGAACCTGAACATGATAAAGATTACCCACACTCCGGCCATTAGCACAAACGTTCCTGATACACTCAGCTTCTTGAACAAGAATGACACTATTGGATTTCCTTCCCTGCCTCTTAGACTCAAGCACAAGTAAGTGGTTGCGAAGTCCGATATAATTGCGAGTATTAAAACCGCTGTCGCAAACCATGATGGGAAAGTGAGTCCAGTAAAAGCTATCAGGATTGCAGTGCACATCATGAGTGCAACGAAGCCTATATACTTCCTCATGTCTTAACCTCCTTTCGTCTTCATTCATTACTGTCGTCCTGTGCATTGTCGTCTTTTATACACTCAGGTTTGTTCACTATCTCAAGTTGACTCCGGCTTAATCCACCTTCCAGTGTATGCAAGGTCTCAGCAGCAACCACTAGTTTCGATGCTTCATCAAATATCCTCTCTGATGTAAGACTATGGTTAATGAGTGAATTAAGGTCGTAAGTCTTATGGAGCAATCTCTCTATCTCATTACGACTGTGAGAAAATGCTATTCCTGCTGTTCTGACAAGGGCTTGATAATCAAGCTTGGTGCTGTCATGGGATAAATCATTCTGTGTGTGCTTCATTCTTACCTCCTTTATCCCTTATCGGGCTGTTCTCTTAATAAAGTCAATCGTGTCTTGCTCAAGTGGTGCACCTTCTACCAAATATGCCAGATATTCCTCTAGCTGTTCTAGTTTGGCCCATGCTACGATAGGTATACTTACCCATTCATGCTCGCTTTCATGGGACTTGAACTCTCTCACCACACTCAAGGTGGTAGCGAGTTCTTCTTTCGACCTAGTAGTTTCTAGGAAATCAGTTATCATTGTCTACCTCCTTGCTTAGTCATGTGACCCATCTCTATAGAATATATACGTAGTCTTACCTGTCTTTTGTGCATATCGTATTGTTGCCCATGTCCCTGAGCGCAATACTTCATGTATCTCTTTTGGACATGCAAACAGCTCATCAGACTTATCCACAATGGCATGATTACGTTCAAGTGGTGGTGCTGGTTCCCTGAGTACTATTGCATCTGTGAATGCTCGCTTGGAAGTTATGTCACTTGGTAAACTATATCTCTCAATACCAAGCTCATCACATATATCATCAAAGTCTTTGTCTGCACCAATGCAGTCACCATGAATTACAGCAGATGGTGTATGCATCTCAAGAAATACCTTAACGAGGTCCTTCTGAGCTTGGCTCATACCACTTTGTGTGCCAGTAAATCCGGTAATCATATACTACCTCCTACCAAAAATTCGAATGACTCTTTCAGCTATCCGCTGAGGTCATGCCCCACCATGAGTGAGGCAATCCCTCAAAGACTAGCTTACCTCTACATATTCCATTATTATTTGTAGAACTTGGTCATAGCTACCAGCCCGAAAACATTTATCAGTCATCTCACTTGCTTGCTCTGGCAGCCCTACTCTCTTTAGTGCTCTTGAAGCGTTACCAATTAGAACGAAGACATTTCCATCTCCACCAATTAATTGACACTCAGGTTTGCCTATAGTCATTTCCATCTCCTTTATTGACTCTTTCAGCTATCCGCTGAGGTCATCCCCCACCGTATGTGAGACAATCCCTCAAAGACTAGCTAACAATCACAAGCACTCTGTCACAACCTCAACAGTTCTATCCTTACTCAAACCTTCTAGGATAACTCTCTCTAGAGTTATATACTCGCTTGTTCATCCACG
>Ga0307380_10003552_pt1 | contig 21480 bp, 16 predicted proteins | sample UN3MG_FD_202239 | JGI IMG/M metagenome (GOLD analysis project Ga0307380, IMG submission 202239) | Soil microbial communities from Risofladan, Vaasa, Finland - UN-3 | ecosystem: Environmental > Terrestrial > Soil > Coastal area > Acid sulfate soil | place: Finland: Risofladan, Vaasa | collected... | reverse complement strand
GCCTATCCTTCCCCTTACCGCTGCCTGCCATATCCGACCTCAACTCTCCTGCACCGATAGAATCCGACTCGCGATCTGCTCCGCCATTATCCCTATCTCCTCGTCCTTGATCCCATCAAGCGCGGCCTGCTTGTCATTGAGAAGCCCCTTCTCCCCAGCAGCAGTGACCTCCTCCGCCTTGTCCAGCGACTCCGAGATCAGTCGGAGTCGCTCGGCGCGGCCTTCTCTGATGAGCTTCTCTTGAAGCGAGATCCCCTCCTTGCGTGCTGCCCTTATCCGGCCCGAGTACTCCTCACGCATTCGTATCGACTCGGCCCGGAGCTTCTCGATCTCGTCTTTGCGGCCGCTGATCAGTGCATCACGCCGGTCGAGGTGCTTCATCAGCGGCTTCCAGAAAACCTTCTTCATCACGAGAAACAAGATCACGAAACTGATAGCTTGAATGACTATCGTGAAGTTTAGCTCAACCATTCCTATTCACCGCTGCTCGTCTCGGATTCCCAACTTGCCCCGTGAACAAGGGCCCCAACAAAGGCAGAGAGCCCAGGCAAGCCCTGTGGCCACGTATCAGCCTGGCCAGCAACCAGGTATAATGCGAACCTCTAGCCACCAACAACAAAAATCAGAAGCAACGCGATTACCAATGAGTAAATGCCTGTTGACTCGGAGACTGCCTGGCCTATGAGCATCGTTCTGGTCAGCAGGCCTGCCTCCTTCGGGGCCCGAGAAATGCCCTCGCAGGCCTTACCGGCGGCATAACCCTCGCCGACGCCCGGGCCTATGGCTCCAAAGCCCATGCAGATGCCCGCACCAAGAAGCGCAGCAGCCTTGATGATCGCGTCCGAAGTAATCTCCATAAAACTTCTCCCTTTCCTTACTACTTGCACAACTAATCACGCCACTGCCAAAAGGCATAAGCAGCATGAGTTCTGGACTACACAACGAATATCATAAGCAGAGCTATGATCAGAGAGTATATGGCCGTTGACTGCGCAACTGCCTGGCCCAGCAACATGACCCGCGTTGTTACCGAGCCGGTTCGCTCGTTTATCCGAATGCAGGTGCATGCGGACGCCGCCGGGATACCGGTACCCAAGCCGGGGCCGATAGCGCCAAAGCCCATGCTGATGCCCGCACCAAGTAAGCCAGCTATCTTGACGATGTCCGAGCCATCGCCCGTGGTGAACATCAGCAGAAAAGAGACGACCAGCGCGAAGATGGCCGAGGTCTGAGTAACGGCTTGGCCGATCAGCATCGTCCCGATTATCTGGCTGCGCAAGTCCATGCGCCTCGCAGTAGCAGCGCAAGCAGTCCCGCCGGGCATGCCCCCACCAATGCCACTGCCAAACCCACCAAAGCCCGCGCTTATCCCTGCGCCAAGAAGCGCTGCGGCCCTCTCCCAACTCCCCGAAAAAGGCGTGTAAAGAAGGATGAATGCCACGACCAACCCAAAAACGACCGGGGTTGAGGCGGCAGCCTGTCCGATCAGCATCGTGACGCTGACCTGTCCGGCCACCGAGGGGCGCCTCGCTATGCCCTCGCAGGCCTTTGCGGCAGGGAAGCCTCCCCCGATACCGACGCCAAAGCCCGCGATACCGACGCTTATCCCTGCGCCCAGAAACGCCGCCATACTCACTACGATATTGTCGCCGGCGCCGACGCCGGGGCTGATCATCAACACTGCGATGACAAGGGCAAAGATGCCGGACGTCTCGGTTATCGCCTGGCCAATGAGCATCGTTTTAATCAGCTGGCCCGAGGCGCTCGGCTGACGGGATATGCCCAAAACGGTCTGGCCTGCGGTGTAACCCTCCCCAACGCCTGCACCGATAGCACCAAAACCCATACAGATGCCGGCCGCAAGATACTTGATAGCTTCAGCCCAATATGCTTCCAATTGCAGCCTTTGACTCTTAGTCCGAACGAACCGCTACCGAGATATACGTCAAGTAAAGCATCGTGAACACAAAAGCCTGTACCGAGCCAACAAATAAACCGAAAAACCCGGTGAGCAATACCGGAACAATGAGAAACATCAACAGCTGCGAAACGACCAGAATGATGATTGAGCCGCCCATTATGTTGCCAAAAAGACGAAAGGAAATCGATATCACCTTCGCAATCTCGCTAACCGCATTGAGCGGGAACATGAAGAACATGGGCTGGAAGAACCCCTTGAGATAGCCCCATATCCCTTTGGCACGCATCCCAGAAATGTGCCATATAAAAAAACCCATAATCCCCAGCGACAGCGGCGTGTTTATATCACTGGTGGGCTCCCGAAGCCCAGGAATAACACCGAGCCAATTCGACAGGAGCAAGAACAGGAAGAGTGTCCCGATGAGCGGAAGATATCGCCTATCATCCCGGCCCAATGAATCCTCAACGAGGTCATCGAAGAACCTGGCCAACAGCTCGACCACAACCTGAACGCGGCCAGGAACCTCTTTGAGCCGCCTCACCACAATAGCGGCCACAACAACGATAATGGCCATCACGACCCAAGTCATTATCACAGTCACGTGGTTAACGCCGCCCAAGGGGAGCTTCAGGCCCCATATCTCGTGTAGCTGAGGGACTTGCCCTACGCTCTCCATTCCTGTTAACTCTCCTCAAAAGCCCCTTCCGAGGCCCTCTTAGAATCCGCGTAAAACCGGCTTATCACGGGCTCGTAAAGGACAAGTATGATGTGGCAGAGAAATATCCCCGCCGCCACGGCCGCGAAACTGACCGACGAATACTTCGCACCGACCAATAGTGCCAGACCAAACAGTAAGAACCTCGGCACGAGCCATGCAAACGAATGCGCTGCCGCTCGATTCGAATCGGCAATTACGAGCAATCTAAGCGACTTCTTCACCGCAAACCAAAACGCCGCAATGCTTGCTACCGAGCCCAGCCCAAAACCCAGGGCGACTCCCCAATAGCCCATGAGCACGCTCAAGGCGCAGACCACGAGCGCAGCCCCGGCCGCGACCGTGGTTACACGGCGCCTGAAGTCAAATAAGCACTCTTTTTGTTCGTCTATGTCGCACAACCCCTTTGACTGGAAACGCACAAGCCTCAATCATCTCTCTTTCTCACCATCATCGCCAGCGGACCCCGGCGGAATGAAACCTTTGAGAAGCAAGCGATACACGTTCCAGAAAGCAGCACCAATGCCAAACAATATGCCAACAACCAAAAAAGTGTGGTCTGTGTCAAGCCATCTGTCAACGTAGAATCCTGCTCCAAAGCCCACCCCGATCGCCACCACAACCGTTAAGCCGATCTGAGTAACAAGCCCAATACTCCGGAAGAACTCTCTCAAAACCTCGTCCTTGGGTCGTCGAGGCTCTCTCGTGCTAGGCACTACTATCCTTTGCTCTATTCGGTAACTTTGCCCAAAAACTTCAGCGAAGGCGGCTGACACAAAAAGCCTCAAATAGGGAGGCCTAAGGTTACTCTTGAACCACTCAAGCTGTCAATACTTTCCCACAGACCCCAAAAATCACATTGACCGTGTGGGCGACCCCCTTGTTTTTGGAGTGCGGTGGCTTGACACCGCTTTCATTGGTGGTGGCTTGATACCAGCTGCGAAGCCCCCAAGGAGAGAACATAGAGAATAACATACAAAGGGATTAACGTGAGAAACCGTAGGCGCAGGCGCGCATTTATCGAACAGCCACATACTCCGCAAAGGAAAGAGACTCGGGCACGGTCAAGCCATCCTCCTGAAGCCCTTGCACGTGCATTTCGATCGCCTCGTGCATATTTCGTTCGACCTCATCCCGGGTTGCGCCGGTGGCCACGCAGCCCGGCAGATCGGGCGAATATGCCGAGTAGTTGCTGCCCGCCTTCTCAATCACCACAAGGAAACGATGCATTTCAGCTCCTCTTCAGTCCCGCCTGTTTGAATATGCTGTTTAGCGTGCCGGGTGCCAGATCATCATTCGGATGACCCGATATTCACGCATATTCATACAGTGGTGCCGCGCCAACTGGCTCTGCTGGAGTCCCAAGCAGCGCCTCGATCCGACGAATCGTATCCGGACTCAGAAGAACGTCCCCACACTCGCAGCAGACCTGCGCTGGGACGTGGTCTATGACAATCAGCTGCCCATTGTGCCGCACTGTGTGAGCGATCAGATGCTCCTCACACTCGCCGGGGCAACCCTCAATGCTACATTTCATAATCTATAACCTCCTCTGAGTTGGTGTTACCCATTTAGGCGGTTTAGGCTCATACACTGTGATTACTATAAGCTCTTCACGGCCTGTAGTGCAAACAACGTGAATCGGGCGGGCGCTGCCCGTGTATCCACAAAGCAAACAGCAAGACCCCCGCCGGTGTTCAGGATAGTCCTCGAGGATGCACGAGCTCTCGATTGCGTCCAGAAGATCATCAAGTGTTATCCCCTTCCTCAACCATCTCCTGATGTGCGTGCAGCGTGACTCGCACATTCTCAGCTGAAGCCTGGTTCCTTATCCGCTTCAGCTCGACCTTAGAATCCATATATATCGTTGCCCTCAGCATCTGCCCTCTAGACGCTTGGTCCCATGAATGACAAGAGACCAACCTCGGGGCAGCTCGGTCTTTCAGCGTCCATTGGCCTCTGCTTGCCTGATTTCCTGAATCTTCCCCAGCAGATCATCCGCCTTCTTGACGTAGCCCTTCATGCCGTTCGCCTCGGGGGCAAATGCAGGACTGCATGTCTGCGTTGTGAACGCTCCTTCTCGCCATATTCACCTTAGAATGTTGTAATATTGTAGACTCACGTAGCTGGGTCCGGCGAGACTCGCGTTATCCCCATTTCTGGTGATCCTTCCCTTAGGGCCTCCACTAATGCGATCCTCAGTGCGTCGGCATCCCCGAGCTGACATTCCCAGACTCGGATGACCTTCCACCCTCTGTCTTGGAGATGCTCGGTTACAGCATGGTCTCTGGCTTTGTTCTTGCTTATTTTGTCTTCCCAGAATCTTACGTTACTTCTCGGTGTGAGGTTTCGATCGCAATCATGGCCATGCCAGAAGCATCCGTCCACAAACAGGGCCACACGCTCCTTGCGCCATACGAAATCAGGCTTGCCCTTGAGAGGATAGTGCCTTCTCCACCCTTTGAGACCCGATTTCTTGAGGAATCGCATCATTCGAATCTCGGTCGTCACATTTCCATTGCTTCTGATTCGTGACATTAGTTCCGAACGGGTTAGGCCACCAAAGGGTGTCTCATCCGAGGCTGCAGGCTCTGATCGATGTGCTTTCGTTTTTCCGGTTGTCCTATTCGCTACTTATAGGCTGTGGACTCATAGTGGTCACTGTATCTAGCATTATGCAATGATGAAAGATCCGCTTCAAGCATTAGGCAAACGTGTCCGGAAGTTAAGAGCGACTCGTGGTATATCCCAAGAAGAGCTTGCTCACAGAGCTGGGCTGCATCGGACATACGTCGGAGGAATAGAACGAGGAGAACGCAATGTCAGCTTGCTGAACATATTGGCGATCGCTCGCGCTCTGGAGGTCCATGTGACCGAGTTGTTTACAGAGATGGACTAGATTACAACTATGAAAAGGCAATCCGACAGAGCTAAACTGATTGAGACTGAATACCTGGCCGAATTCGGCCTGAAGCCACAGTTCATATTGGGTGCGATCGACTACCTGTACGATGTTCTTGATCGTATAGACACAACGCTGCAGGATGCAGGTTCAGATAGACTATCTCAATTGCTCGAACTCGCGAACTTGTCAGCCATAGTAGGGAACTTATTCAGGCGTGGCATTACCCGGACTTCAAAGGGAGCCTTCATACAGAACAAGCCTCATACATATCCCGATCTGATAGGCGTAGCGGAGGGATCCAAGGATATTGAAATAAAAGTCGCATTAGAAACCAACAAACCTAAGGGCCATTTAGTCAAGCCAGGGCCTCATGTCACGCTCCGCTATGTGCTTGCGGACCAAGACGGCAACTACAGGCGCGGGAGAGAGAACCGGGGTGACGTCGTCTGGGTATGGGAGATTCGAACAGGAATCCTTGATGATAGTCATTTCCGCGTCAGTAACACGGAGGGAGATTCTGGGAAGACTGCTGTAATCAGTGCAGATGGGATGGATGCGTTGGAAGTGGCTTATTGCGACATACTTCGTTGTCCCCACTCACCTTCGCGTAGGCGCTATCAAGATCTTGAGAAGTTGTATAGTCGATAGGTTACTGATTGACCCTTGAATCATCTGCCGTGTAGATCGCCTCGCCGAGGGCTTTCGCAAGTAAGGGCGGGACGGCATTTCCTATCTGTTTTACAATTTGACCGGTGGTCCCAATAAACTCAAAACGGTCTGGAAAGCTCTGAAGTCGTGCCCCCTCCCTTATTGTTAGAGCTCGATTTTGGCGAGGGTGGATGCATCTATTGGATGCTGGGTGGACGAAATTCACAGTAAGCGTCGTACTCGGTTTACTAGCGTCAAGCCTACTGTAACATGTGCTGAATCCACTCGAGATGAGTTCTTTGGGTATGTGGGAAATATTTGCTCCCGCATGCTCTATTATATTGAGCATTCTCTTGGTGTGTCTTGTGGCTCGATGAAGCGTTAATTGAGGGTTTCCCCCTCGCATAGTTCTTTGGAAGTCATTTCTGGGCTCATCAATATAGTGGTTCACTTGTTCTCCAGCTTCAACAGGAGCCAGATCACTTATTGCCACGCTAACTGTGACCGCAGGCATCAGGTTTGGAGAAAAAACGGGCAACACAGATATAACCTCCGGCCGAGAACCAGCCATGCTCCTGTATTCGGCAAAATGAGTCGGTTCCGGCCATTTAAAATCTATGCCCATCCTATTTCCGATTATGACTATTCGCTCCCGGTTCTGGGGCACTCCATATAGAGCTGCATTTATGATTCGCCAGGACATGTTGTATCCGATATCCTGAAGCGCGCTGATAACTGACTCAAGCATCACTCCTCTTTTGTGAGTGAGCATTCCCACAACGTTTTCCAGGAGCATCCACTTTGGCTTTAATGCGGCGATTATCAACACGAAGTACTCGATCAGATTATTTCGCCTGTCGCCCTCGGTGACTGCCCTGAAAGGACGTATTGAAGAGAACCCTTGACAGGGCGGTCCCCCGGCAATGAGGTCTACCCGGCCCATGGACTTCCGAATATCCTCAATTCTCCAGTCCCGAATGTCACCGATCAGACCCGCAGCGCAAGGGTGATTTGCGAGAAATGTGTCTAGCCTGTCTGGAAGTAAATCGAGCCCACAAACAGCAACAAAATGACCCGTCATCTCCAATCCGAAAGACAGACCACCACATCCCGCAAACAAGTCCAGTACCCTCAAAACACCATCTGGGGCGGTCTTCCGCGCCGGAATGGATTCCTTCCGATTTGTCAAGCGAGTGGTATAACCTTCGCCAGGGGTAACCGTCCTTGAATACCGAATCTGACTCTTGACCAGCTCAGATTGCTCAATCCCAAAAAGACCGGCCATCTTCCCAAAAACCTCGTCGCTTGGCAGTTCCAGGCCCCTTTCCCACTTTCGGAGTTGGTGTGAGGAAACACCGAGTCTGTCAGCGATGGATCTCTGCGCGAGCCGGCTCTTGATACGCAGCGTTCTAATATCACATGTCATCTCTGCAAACCTGTGCCATGACCTTGTTAAACCCCAACCATTACGCTACTTATCGTATAAAACGAATCGCCTGTCAATCTCAACTGTCGGTACTTCGCAGTCTAAGCGCAACCCATATTCCCGAATGTTGTCTTCCGCGGTTTCTTGTTCAGATCTGCGGCAGCCCATGCCCTGCGTCCGGTCAGGTCCAATTCCAGCTGGAACCATGCAGAATCAGACCCATATACCCAATAACCCGACGAGCCCGCTCAAGATCTGCGAAACTCCTGTTTCCCACAGAGAGCGGTTGCCTTGCCGAGTGCAGTCGCGGCCTATTCCGGCCGAAAGGCTATAGTTATCGTGCCCCACTCAACGTAGTCCTTGCCCTCGGGCAGCGGCTCGAACCTGAGCCCCCGAACGTATCTGAGAGAGTAGTCGTCGAGGCTCGCGTCGAGCTTCCGCTCGAAGAGAATCCTGGCAACAGCGCCGTCAGGCTGCACCCAAAACTTGATCCGGACGTTTCCCGGCGTCGAGATCGTCACCTGGCCTAACGACGGGCGATAAACGATGCGCCTCGCCGAGACAGGCCCTATGATGGACTCCACGTTGACCGCGGGCCTCTCTTTCGGGCCCGACACCGCTTCAAATGGTGCGATCTTGGGCATACTCACCCTTTCCTTCGGCTGAGATGGCGCCAGCGACCAGGGCTTTGGTTCACTCGCACCGGCTCTGCCCGTCTCGCGCCTGGACTTCGCCAGCCTCTCGAGCGCCTTCTCAACCATTTCGGGGAGGCGCTTGTCCGGCAGGTCCTCCACATTAAGCTTGAGATCGTCCGGTGCGGAATCTGATTTGGGCGGCCGTGTGAATATCCCTAGCGGGAGCTGCTCGGCAAAGGCGAGCGTATCGGCAGAGAGCTTCGAGAGCAGCTTTGCTTCCTCCTCAGACACGCCCATCGCCGCCACCTCATATCCCAGCGCCCCGTAGTCGAGGGGGAAGAGAGCGACCTCGATGAGCTCCTCCTTCGGATTAGGCTGTGTTGCCGGAGCGGGCGCTGGAACCAGAATGGCCATAAGGATGTGAGCGATGACCGAGGCGGCAAACCCGACCGCCATGTAGCGATTATCCAGGGACATCTGCACTATCCACAATCCCCACGACACAGGCATCAACGGGGATGTCCTTACTGAATGGGACCGCCGCCTCCTTACCAGAGACCCAAAGAACCATCTCCGACGCGCCTGCTCCGGCCGAATCGACCGCCACGATGGGGCCACCAATCGCCGTTTGGTCGCTTCTCAAAGGCTGCAACAGCAGGAGCTTGATGCCCCTAAGCCGCTCGTCCTTGCGCGTTGCGACCACCCTGCCGATGATTCTGCCCAGGTTCAAAACTTATCCCCTTCCAAATAGGCCAGGCCCCAAGTCGCTTGAGATGGTGCCTAATACTAACTATTCTGTTCTCAAGCTTATATCACATCCCAACCTGGCTTCAAACTGAGGGGCGAACGGTTCCAAGCGGGCAGACATCGCCTTGCCGGGGCATGGGGTTGGCACGAACTAAGGGAGAAAGTGCACGATGGGACACGACAATCACGCACCAAGATACAACTTCAGGCCGGTTGCCGGCTCCATCCTGATTGCGATCTCCATTCTTGGCCTTGCGCTGCTGCTATACGTCCTGTGGCAGCTGCGCTCGCTCATCGGGATGATGGTATTCGCTTCCCTTGCCGCATACGCCCTGAACCCGGTCGTTGGCCGGCTGGAAAGGGCCGGCGTGAACCGGACGCTGGGCATCATTTTAGTAACTGTTTTGATGGTGGCCGCGGCGGCGCTGGTCCTCTTCCTCATTGTGCCGGCGCTATTTCGCGAGATAGCGGAGCTCGCCAGCAACGTGCCTACATATCTCGCAGAGGCCAGAGATTGGGCGAGCTCTTGGTGGGAGCGATTCTTCGGCGAGAAGTTCCCCTCTGACCTCGAGTCGTTCATAGATGCACTGGCGCCTCAGGCCGAGACGCTGAAATCGCTTGCCGGCAAGGCCGCAAGACCCGTTGGGACGCTCATCGCGGGGACATTTGGCAGCCTTGTTGCGCTGATAGGTTGGCTAATCGGCCTGGCGATCACACCGGTAGTAGTGTTCTACATCCTGCTTGATTTTGATAAGATGACCGACTGCGTGTTATCGCTTATTCCTGCAAGACGGAGGGACTTCGTGGTCGGGCTCATCAGTGAGATCAACTCCACACTTGGCAACTTGATACGGGGGCAGCTCCTCGTTGCGCTCGTGCTCTCGGCGCTTTACTGCGCGGGCTTGTGGCTGATAGGTGTGCCCTACTGGCCGCTGCTTGGCCTTTTGTCGGGCTTTGCATACATAGTTCCCTATCTATGCCTCGTGATTGGCTTCATTCCATCAGCGATAATAGCGGGCTTTCATTCGCAGCCCTGGTGGCGTGAGCCGCTCTTGGTCATCCTACTTTTCGCCAGCGTGCAGGCGCTCGAGGGCTTCGTGATTACTCCCAGAATTGTAGGGAGAAAGGTCGGACTGCACCCGCTGCTAATCATCCTGGCGGTTCTGGTCGGCGGCACGCTCGGCGGATTCGTGGGAGTGATTCTCGCCGTGCCGTTGGCTGCCGTGGCTAAAGTTACCTTTATGCACTTCTTTAGAAAAGTGAGGGCAGGAGCGGTCGAGGAGGACAAGAAGATGCCGCCGGGTCAGCAGGACGGTGAACGCCTACCAGGGCCAGGTCCTACGCCCAAGATGACACAGGAAGCATCGAACTCGTCCTCAATGTCCGAGCACGGCGCAGCACAAACGCAGCAGCGGGAAAACCACCAGAAACTGCCAGACGGCGCGGCAGACCCCGAGCACCAAGAACAACAGGACGAAAGGGGCAAATAGCGCTTGCCCATCACTGTCTCCAAGGTGCTCCCCGGCTCAGCGGCAGATGCGGCTCAAATCCCAACAGGAGCGAGCATTACAGACGTCAACGACGTCGCGATCAGCGACCAAATCGACTTCATGGTCGCCTCCACTGACGATCGCCTCGAGATCAGCTACATGGGCCCAGCCGGCACGCCGCACACCGCAACGATCGTTCGCACGTTCGGGCAGCCGATCGGCCTTGCTCTTGAGCCGATCAAGCCCAGAATCTGCTGCAACAAGTGCATATTCTGCTTCGTAGATCAGATGCCGACTGGGCTTAGGCCGCCGCTTTACGTGAAGGACGACGACTACAGGCTCTCCTTTCTGTTCGGCAACTTCATCACCGCCACGAACATCTCGAGGGCAAACCTAAAGAGGATCGAGCGGCTCGGCATTTCGCCGCTCTACGTCTCTGTCCACGCCACCGACGATTCGGTGCGGACGAAGATGCTCGGCAACCCAGCGGCGCCTCCTATATTGCCAGCGCTTGGGGACCTCATACGCTCCGGCGCAAAGCTTCACACACAGGTCGTGCTATGCCCGGGCATCAACGACGGGAAGGTCCTCCAACAGACTATTTCGGACCTTACGTCACTATTCCCCGGCGTTCAGACGATCGCCATCGTGCCCGTGGGCTTGACAAGATTCAGAGAACGCCTGTCCGCAATCGAGCCTGTATCGCCCAGTTACGCCGGACAGCTCATCGAACAGATGCAGCCTATTCAGTCGCGACTCGGCGAGCGCTTTGACAGGCAGGTTCTGTTTTTGAGCGACGAGTTCTACCTGATGTCCGGCGTTCGGTTGCCGAAGGCGCGAGAGTATGGCGAATTCGCTCAGCTCGAGAACGGGGTCGGGATCGCCGCGAGCTTTGCGGCGGAACTAGACGAGGCGCTGGGCGGGCTGGAATCGAGAGCGTCGCTTGTAGGCGCGAGGGCCACGATAGTAACGGGAAGGCTCGCTGCGCCCATGCTCTCTAGAGCGATTGGGCGGGTCAATCAAGCATTCGGGACAAGGCTGTCGCTGCTTGAGGTGGGCAACAGGTTCTTCGGGGAGAGCGTAACGGTAGCGGGTCTGCTGGTTGGCCAGGACATCAGGCAAAGAATGCTGGCGGAAGGTTTTGGAAGCAACGACCTCGTGCTTGTGCCCGAGGCTGCGCTCGAAGACGAAAGCGCAGACCGCAAGGGAGACCTCCGCCGGTTCCTCGATGGAATGACGCTGAAAACACTAAAACAAGAAACGGGAGCTGCTATCGAGGCAGCCCCCGTTCAAGGTCGTAAGTTCGTTCGTTTCTTAAAGCAATATCTCGCCGCTAGAGTCAATCCCACACAGTAAGTGCCGGCCAGCGGCCCTGGTTGCCTTCTAGGTCCGTGGCGCTTATGTCCACCATGTATGTCCCAGGATATATACCGGCGCCTATATTCAGGTCAAGCGTGTACATATTGGGCTCCATCGGGTCCCTATACATCTCGACGCCATTCCATACACCCAGGGCATAGAGCTTGAAAGTAACCTTATCAATGTCCGCCGGCCCGTTTGGATCAGTTACTCTTGTGAACACCTGGAGCCTGCCTCCGTTCTCCGACGTTATCCTCGTGTAGCCGTAGCCCGCCTCGAGCACAACAGGGGCGTCAGGGTTGTATGGGTAGGCAGAAAGCGGCGCCGCTGCGCTGGACCCTCGAGGCGCAAGGTCTATCGCGTGCAATTGTTGGGCCTGCATCGGCTTGAAACCAGCGGCCAAAAGCGGAGCGGACGCATCCTGCCCCAGAAGCACCGGAAGACCCTCGCTTCTGATCTCAAGATATGGCCATATCTCGCTCCTGTTGCCAGCCTTGTCGCGCGCAATCAGCTCATAATAGTGAGGACCTGACGCCATGTCCCCGGGGCCACAGTCAATCTGAATCGAGTACTTGTTGTCGCCGGCCACCTCGTCTCCGCCCAGACCATTATCAAGGAGATAAAGGTTGAGGGAACCTTGCCCCATCTGGAATAGCTCGACGTAATCCACGTTGTCTTCAGGGTCGGTTACGTAGGCAGTCAGCCGAAGCACCCCGCCATCGCGAGCGGAGATTCTGCTATTCCAAAAGCCGCCGCCAAGGATATATGGCGCTAGCTCATCGCGGCCGCCAAAGGCGTAGAGATTCCAATCCAGGCTCCCGAAATAGACCATGTTGCCCTCGCCAATCGCAGCGGATGAATTGACAGCCTCGCTTGTCTGGAATACCCATTCGATGTTGCCTTCCCTGTCCAGGCAGAACTCCTTGCCGCCATCGGGAGTGGTGTAGTTGGTGCCAACATAGACGTAACCTCTCGCGTCGAGCGCACAGGAGCCGACGATCTGGTCGCCGAGATCGACCATCCAGTTGAGCTCGCCTTCAGAATCGAGGCAGTATAGATGGTGGTCGAGTGAACCCACGTAAACGTTTCCGTCCTTGTCGATAGCGGGTGATGAACGCACCCAGCTATTCGTCGGGTAGGACCACTCAAGGTTACCCTCAGGATCGACCGCGTAGATGTTGCCGTCGTTGGAGCCGAAGTAGATGGTCCCGTCGGGCCCAATGCATGGAGACGACGTTACCCAGTGGCCGGTGTGGAACATCTCGAGGCAATAGACGCCCCCGGTGTCGAGATTGTGAACTGCGTAAAGATTACCATCCATCGCAGTGATGTAGATGATGTCCCTATCGGGCAGCCTCCAGACTGCGGGCGAGGAGTTGATCCAGGCCCCTATACTATACCGCCACTGCACCGTCCCGGTGTCCTTGTCGAGCGCGTAAAGACGGCCGTCGTTGCAGCCGACGTAAATAGCGCCGCCCGTGCCCATTACCGGCGAGGAGCGGACGTTTCCGCCCATCTGCGTTCGCCACAATAGCGTCCCGTCCTGGACAGCATACAAGTAGCCGTCATCAGAGCCAAAATAGACCACATCCTCATAGCCAACCGCAGGCGATGAGACGATCATGTCCCCAGTGGCATAACTCCAAAGCGGCACTCCGTCTGTCGAATAAGCATAGAGCGAGCCATCGAGCGAGCCAACGTATATGTTCCCGGTGGCGCCGATGCACGGAGAGGACACGATTCCGCCTCCGGCCCTGCCAGCCCACCGCAGTGTGTAGATATAGGGTCCCTCGAGCACCGATAGACCAGTGTGATTGCGATTCTGCCGATACATCGGCCATGGACTTGTGCAGGGCGTAACCGTGGGGCCATGATACCAGCCTTCGGACGGCAGAATGCCGATCCCGTCCCTGGCATCGATTGCCCCGAAAAGATACTCGTATTCGCCCACATGTTCGAGAACGAGGCCCTGTCTGAACGTGTAGTAGCCGTCATTCGTGGTCGAGGCAACGAAGTCCTGCATGAGATAAACCGCCGGCTCACTCATCCCAGGACCGTTCAGCACTAGATAGACGGCCGTTATCACGTCCGTATCTGGGTCTGCCACATCCACTGTAAATGTGAACGTTGAGCCGAGAGTGGCCGAAGCAGGCGAGACGAAACCTGCAAGCAGAGCGGGAGGTCTGTTGTCCGGCTTGACAAATGGCCCGTCGATTGCGCCGTCAGTCGGCAACCTCACGCTGTCGCCGTCCGCATCGCAGAACGCGAAGTAGAAATTATGGTTGCCGACCGGAAGCTGCGTCTCAAAACGGTATTCGTCGATGCCAGGTCCGTAGTAGTTCTCCCTGTAAAGCGTCATATCATGGGGACTGCCATCTATCACAACCCACGTCGTCTCGGGGCCGCTCCCAGGGTCTGAGAAGTAGCCAACAGAATACGTGAAAACAGTAGATACATTGCCCTCCTCGGGAGAAACCGAGCTCTCTGAAAGCTGCGGAACTGCATCGGCCTTCTGTCCCACGACGATGACAGTTCTGTCCCAGGAGCCAACATAAACACAGTTGCCGTCCCACTGCCCATTGAAGTTGATGTCCTCGAACGTCTCATCGCCGTCACACTCCCCGTTGTCGTTCTCGTCAACGAAAGGCTCCGCCGGGCCGATAGCTGGCGACGACGTGATCTTGCCCCTGGTCCGCTCAGTCCAGAGCAAGTCTCCGTCCTTGTTAAGGCAATAAAGACAATAGTCCGAGCAGCCAAAGTATATCTTGCCGTCAGCATCCACGGCGGGCGAGCTCTGGACCTCGCCGTCCGCAGCAAAGCGCCATTTCTCTGCCCCATAGTGCCACAACGCGAACAGGATCCCCTCTTGTGTCCCGAAATACAGCGCGCCGTCTGAATCGACCGCCGGCGACGAACCGATGTTCAGACACCCAGTCTTGAACGTCCAAATCGGCGAGCCATCGTCCAGCGAAAGGGCGTGAACGACGCCGTCATAGCTGACGACATAGACATCATCAAAATAGGTTGTGGGAGACGATAGAACCGCGCTGAGAGTATCGTCCGTCCAGCGAACAGACCCCTCTCTGGTCAGCGCCGTTACGCGCCCCTCGGCGTCAGCGACTATGACTGTCCCGTCGTGAGCAATCGCCGGTGACGCCTCGAACCCACCCTCGGATGAGAAGGTCCACCGAACGTTACCGTCTCGCTCGAGGACAACTAGCGTGCCATCTGAGAACGTCGCGACGATGGCCCCATCCGCCATCAGACACGGCGAGGTCTTGAGAGAGGCGGGTCCCTGGTATATCCATTTGATGTCCACAAGGCTCCCGCTTGATGTATTGGCATCAATGCAGATAAGGCGCCCGTCCATGGTTGGCACATAAACTATGCCTTCTGGAGCGAGGCAGGGCGTTCCCTCGATGTCGCTGCCCGAATCCACCCACCATCTCGGTGTGGTCCAGAGGTCTGGTTCGAGACAGTAGAACATGCCCAGATAGCTCCCGACAAGAACTGAGCCATCCGGCGCCACGACACAGGATGATCGGACCCAATACGCTGTCTCAAACTCAAACAAAACATCAGGAATCACAGGCCCGACACCATCCACGAGGCCAGACCTTTGAGAATCATGCTGTAGCATCCGCCACGCAACATCAGTTGAGGCGGCGAACGCCCAGCCGAACGACAAGACGAAACTTATCAGCAGCAGACCAAGAGGTACAAGCCTCCGCCCTGGATTCCCCATAGTTACAATCCCTCCATCGGAATCTTCAAACAAACCCCGCCGTCATTACTCGACGTGGAAGTATGGCCAAACCAAACTCTCATTACCGTAAATGTCCGTAGCAACCAGCTTGAGTATGTAGTCTCCAGCCTGAAGGTCCACGCTGAGATCATCCAACTTCAAGACGAAAGTGCCGTCTTGGGCCACATCACCATAGACGCCAGTTGCCTCGTCATCCTTCAGGAACAGGCCGTCCATTATTGGCTCGCCGTTGGGAAGCAGAAGCTCCACACTGTCAATGCGTCCCCAACCGAGCCTGCCCATGGCGCTCTCGTCGTTGCGGACTCTCGCATAGACCATGAGTCTGCCGCCCTGCGTCGTCAGGAAAGTGTACTCCCAGCCGCCGAAGCCTGCCGCCCTTATCCACGGCCGCTGCACGTCCGAAGGCGCGGCCTTGGTTCTGGTCCCGCGCTTGGCTGGAATATCTACTATGGCACGGGTGGAGCCCATCTGATCGACGATCGAGGTCGTGTTATGATTAAACGCCAAGTAGCCATCAGACGGCGTGCCTGTGAAGCTACTATACTCATCAACCCTGAGATATGGCCAAGGCGTGCTCTCATAACCAATGCTGTCAACCACATTGACCGTTACTATATAGTCACCGGGCGGAACGAATCCCTCGAACGTGTACTGGAAGGAATACACGCCGTCTCCGGCGACCATGTCGCCAACCACACCCTCGTCGTTCATCATGCCCCAGTCAATCGGCCCGAAATCATCACCCTGGATCTTTATCTCAACGCGGGAAATATCGTCATCGCCCTCCGGATCGCCGACCTCCGCAAAAGCCTTGAACGGCCCACCTCTCGCGCTCGAGATCTCGCTATACTCAAGCGTAACGATCTTAACAACAGGTGGGTAGCCAGCGCTGCCGATAAGGTCTGTATAGGACGGTGGCGGCGCATCGCCGTCGTCCCCCTCCACCGTGAAAACTATCCGGCCGTTGACGTCGCCGTACTTCTTCGGCGAGAACGACACGTCCAGGCTGTAGCTGTCCTGACCATCGATCTGAAGCGGCAGGGTGAGCGTCGCCGGCAGCGAGAAGTGTGGCACACCGCTCACTATGTCGATCTTGCTGACCGTCAGGACCTGGTAGCCAATGTTCTGGATCAAGAGCGTTTGGACATCCGGGCCGCCGTCCTTTGGAGTTCTGTTGAACTCGAGCGTCTCCGGAACCCGCATTCTGGAGTAGCAGCCAGCCGTCTTGAAGCTCCACATCGCCGGCACCATGCTGTTGCCCTCGAGGTCTCTACACTCAGCTCTGACCGTGACGCTCTCGCAGTGCTCAAAGCTCGCCTGGCATTTGATGATCGCCACATACGGCGCCATCACCCAGGTAACCTGTACATTGGCCTGAGGCTGATTATTGAACGACATCACAACGGAAGTCTCATCGATGCCTGAGTTGAACTCGATGCCGGCCTCGGGGTTCGGCTCATCCTTCACCACGAGCGAGACGACTGTGTCAATCGCGACTTCTTGCGAGCCAGGCCTCGGCGCGAAGTTGACCGTGCTGTAGGTCGGCGGGACAGTGTCCTCAAGCGTGAACCTATAGCTTTCGGTCTTCGTATTGGCCGGCGCAGCAAGGTCGCTTGCGCCAAGCTCGACATCCACTATTGTGTTGGGCGAGAAGTCCCCTGTCGGCTGATACATCACCGAGAAGCCCTGACTGATCGGCATAATTGTCATCATCTGCTGATCGACGTCCATCCATTGATCGAGCGGCTTGATGCGCATTGAGATGGAGCTTGCGCTAACGCCCTCCTCATCGTCAAGGACGTCGAAAGAGACATCAGTGTTAGGCCTGACGCCCGTCTCACCCCTATCGGGGTGCAGATTCGTGAAATAAGGTTTGTTGGCGTCGGGGTTGGTCTTGAAACTCCAACAATATGTCTCCATCCAATTCGGACCCGTAACCTCGTCGCCGCCAAGGTCGGCCGCTCGTACGCACACGGTAAGGTCCTGATCGTATGTAAGCGTCTGCCCGATCGGGGCGATTATGCGGTAGCCAACGTATCCATCAGGATGCATCCACGGCTCAAGCGTCAGAGCATCCCAGGCGACCGGCTTCCCATCGATAGTTACTTCAATCGAGTCCGGGTCCACCCCACTCTTAGTATCGAAAACGATGACGCTCACCGACTCGACGTTGGGGTCAACGTCCTCTTGGCCCACGCTCGGCCGCTCAGAACCCTCATAGACCATGGGCGGATCGGCGTCAATCTCGGTATAGAACGAGTACTCAAGGATGCTGCGATTGGGCTCTGGGAAAGCAAAGTCAGCTGCAATAACCTTAACCGTTACTTTCTCGTAATACCCAAATCGTGGAGATGGCTGATAGGCAATCGCGTAGCCCGAAGCCTTCTCATCCTCGTCATACTTCGGGACCGTTGACACACCAGACACATCCCCGCCTACGCCACTGAATATCAGCCCACCGTTGACGTACATCTGCACCGTGTCGCCGTCAACGCCAGTGCCGGTATCGAGCACATCAAACTCGACTGGCCCGTAAACGCTGCCGTTATGCGAGTTCTTGGGCGGGACCTGATTCGCCAGGAACGGCGCCGAAGTATCCCGCTCCACGGTGGTGAACACGAACGAGGCCGAGCCGTGGTTGCCCAGACCGTCCCTCTTTGACAAGAACAGGTCTGTTGCCTGGATCTCGACGTCAACTACCTGCCCATATCCAAACTGCTGGTCCGGCTGGTACTGAACGCCGTAGCCAGCCTGCACACCGCCCGAATTGACCAGGACATACGAGGGCATCAGCACGGAGCCTGTCGCCGTCCGCTGGATGTAGCCGGCGTCTGTGAAGAGGTTGTAGCCGTCGGGGACCTCCGGGTCTATCTTGTAAACCATATCGGCGTCCGAATCAGCGACCCAGCACTGCCCCACGTGGCCCCCAAGGTCTCTTAACGACGCTACGCTCACCTTGGCAGGCGAGACGAAGCCATTGACCGTAGCCTCCACCGTGCCGTCAGGCGCAATCTTGACCACCTGACCGGTCCCTGAAAGCGCCGCCCATGCCTCGCCGGTGACGTGGTTCACCGCAACGCCAGTCGGATAGCTGTCGGGGTCCAGATTCACCTTGATATCCATCTCGGGATAGTTCCTGACGTTCACGTCGTAGCCGTCAGGGACATCGCTCAGAAGCTTGACCACGCGGTCATTCCCACTGTCGGCAACCCAGATCGCCCCTTGATAGTAATCAACCGCAATGCACGACGGGCGGTCAAAACCGTGTATTCTCTTGAGTATCGCGGTACCGCCGGCAGATAGTTTCACAACATCACCGTTCCCTGTGTCAGCAACCCAGCACGCACCTTCCTCTGCCAGCGGAAACGGATAGCTGTTTACTGCTATGTGACGAGGCGCAGAAAAAGGACTCTCGACGCCATCAGCACCGCCAATCGCAGTATGGTAGCCAACGGAGACCGCGAGGTCATAGACCGTCCCATAACTCTCGATATCTTTCGCCAGCCGCAAAACACGATCATTGCCGGTGTCAGTTACCCAACAGTTACCTCTGACCCAATCAACAGCCAGGCTAGTCGGGCCGTCAAATCCAACGATCCGGCACTCCTCCTGGGCCTCGTAGTAGTTGATCACGTAGCTGTCGCCTGGCGTGGCAGTTACGAGGCTACTGACCGTCAGTGATGTGGATGTATTACTCGCTATCTCATACCACTGGGGGAATGGCTGAGCGGTGCTGGGGTTCACCGAATAGCCAACGAGCGCTCCGGGCGTCCAGTTGGCCGTGTTGTCGGTTAGTGTCGTCGAGCCAGTCAGATCCGCCTGAACGCTGGTCCAGGTGCCCGAAAGCGACGAGAGCATCTTGAGCTTGACAACCTCGTTGTTGCCCGTATCGGCCACCCACAACGTCTTGGTTGTGGGATCGATCGCAAGCCCTTCCGGCCTGTAGAAACCGCGCCCCGCTATCCTGGAGACCTCATTCATCGTCTCCCCGCCCAGCTCCAGAATCCTGTCATTATAGGTGTCAACCACCCAACACTCCGAGAGCTCGTCAGCAACAAAATCACCGTAGGTTTTCGTGTAACACGGCGCTATGACAAGGTCTTCCCAGGGAACCTCGCTGCCGTTTATGCTCATTGAGATCGTCCGCGGATCAATCCCATAAACCGAGGATATCTTGGCAGTGATCCCAGTATCTGGGTCGACATGTTTCGCACCGTCTATCCAGTAATAGTCAGGTGTAGCGAGCTTTGTTCGATCGGGATCACCGCTTACTAACAGCGCCGTTTGGGTGTTGTCGATTATCTCAAAGCTGCTGCTGTTGCCTCCGTAGAGGACCTTGCCTTGATATTGATGAACGACCCAGCCTGCGTGTTCATCAACAAACCAGAACTGGGTGTCCGACTCTGGCGTTACGTAGGAGGAAATACCGGCATAGCCGCCCGGCCTCACGTCAAATCCTAGAGACTCGTCCCTGGGGTTGATCGCCGAGACCGGATCGTCAGTTCTATCGTATTCAGAGCCGTCGCATTCGCCGTCCTTGTCAGTGTCTGGGTCAGTTGGATTGGTGTGAAGCAGGAACTCCTCATAGTTGGTCAGACCATCATTATCATAATCGAGGTCGTCGTTGTAGGTGTCGTCAACCGTCGACTTAAGGCCATACTGCTCCTCCCATCTGTCCGGCATCTTGTCAATGCCCAGGTTCATCGCAGAGTAAAGCGTTATGCCAACTACTTTCGAGTAATCGCTGCTGTTGCCATAGGCATCGATGGCCTTTATGAAGTAGTAATAGGTTACGCCAGGCTGCACAGCTGTGCTATCCACCCAATACGGCCCAGGATCGTAGATGCCGTTGCCGTTCCAGTCCTTGAACACCTCGCCTAGGTCCCACGTCCCATTGCCGTTCGCATCCGTGAATGCCTCCGGAGGACCAATATTGAAGATCAACGAGGCGGACGTATCGGTGGCCCAATTGAGAGTCTCAACCGGCTCTCTCGGAATCTGGCTCGGATCATCTGTTCTGAAGATCGCATAGCCCGCATCTGTGCAATACTGAAAGTCACGCTCACGGTTTATGTCCCAATCAAGCCTTATCGCATTACCTAGCTGAACCGTCGTGATCGTAGCCCTAACGCCCTGAGGCGCTTCAGGCAGAGAGATGTCAATCATCAAAGGCTTAGAGGCATAAACGTGCCCTACGTTACCACTGCTTGTGTCCTCAAGATAACCAACAACGTCCGCAAGAATGTCATCCCCCTCTTTGACAGTATATGTTCCGACATAAACACCGTCGCCCGCCGCGCCGTCCTTGTGCATACCATCGTCGAACATCCGGATATTGCTCTCGAAGAATCTCTGCACGCTCGCAAAACCATACGTTTGGTAGCCGTCGCCCATGTTGATCTGACCCGCCACGTTGCGGTCCAGAACAATGACGTTCGTGGAGTTACCTATGATATGGTAAACATCGGTGCCGTTGATAAGGAGCTTCAGACCCGCGAGCGAGCCGATCTCGAAGTCCGCTGTCAGGTCTATGATCGTGTCCCCCATGACGGCACTGACGGAGCCAGAAATCCTATTGCGATTAACCTTCTCGAAGTTGAAGCTTGCGATCTGCCCCGGAGCCGCAGTCATGACGACCTCAACCGTCTCGCCAGGGTTAAGCATTACGTTAGACGCATCTCTGACCACCTCATACGGGTCGCCGACCTTCGCCACTGTCCGAAGATTGCCATCCACGGTGATGCTCGTTACCGCGTTGCTGATTATCTCAAATGTCTTGGACTGGTTGGTGTTCGGGTTAAGCTTCAATCCAGAAAGGCTGCCCGGCACAAAGAGCGCGTTTTCGTCAATCAGTGTGCTCGTCAGAAG
>Ga0307380_10003549_pt1 | contig 21483 bp, 20 predicted proteins | sample UN3MG_FD_202239 | JGI IMG/M metagenome (GOLD analysis project Ga0307380, IMG submission 202239) | Soil microbial communities from Risofladan, Vaasa, Finland - UN-3 | ecosystem: Environmental > Terrestrial > Soil > Coastal area > Acid sulfate soil | place: Finland: Risofladan, Vaasa | collected... | reverse complement strand
GACCCTTCGATACGACATACCATCTACTCAGGATGCGTCGCGCGCCAACCTCCTCCCCCTTGATGGGGGAGGACTGAGGAGGGGGTGAGAGAGGATTAGGCGCTCCTTTTCACCCTCCCCTGAACCCCTCCCATCCAGGGAGGGGAATGATCGGCGGATCGCCCGGCCTCTACTCTCCAGCGAGGAAAACAACCTCAGGAGTCTCTCCCGAGGTGAGGGCAAAGGTGGCCATTATCTCATCGGCTTCGTCTTGGAGCTCCACCGGGATGTCAACCTCAGCATAATCACTGCCCTCTGGAGTTTCCGCCTCGAGCCAGGCCTGGATGTGCAGATTGCCGACCTCGAAGGGGCTGTAGGTCACATTCTTGACCTTGCCCTCGTAGATCAGAACCTGCCTGGGTAGCTCCGCGCCCAGCACCGTCACAGTGCCAGCGTCCTGGAATTCTCCAGCGGGCATCCCGGTGCGGAATGGCTCTACCTCTTCATCTGCCCACTTGTAGGCCACGACCAGAGAGTAACCCGGCTTCTTGAAGAGAACCTGGTTGTCCCAGCCTTCGACGGCGTAGTCACGGGAGGGGTCCAGCGAGAACCCGTACTGGTCATTTACGTACCAGGGCACGTGCACTGGCGCGGGTACAAGGTCATAGTCGCCCGGCTTGCACTCTCCCCGAAAGAAGGCCCACTCATCGCACTCGGAGCCGTCGTTGAAGACGCAGACGCCGTACTGACCGTCCACGCTCTCGCGGACTTCGATGGTGCCACCTTGCTCCTCGCAGAAAGCCGAGGCCGGGTTGGGGAGACCGGGCCCTGGCGTCTCGGTCGGCTGGTCGACGACTGGAGTCTGGCAGGCAATCAGTGCCAGGGCGATGATCACAAGGACAGTGCCGATACAGTGTTTTCGAGACATCGTTTCTCCTCCTATGTCCATTGCACATTGTTTTCCACATTATAGACGACGGAGAAGTGATAAGGGTTCCGGGACTTCTGCGCCGGACCAGGCGGGATAATCACTGCGGCGGGTTGGCCAGCTCCTCCAGTTCCCCATCATCGCTCAAGAAGAAGAACGTGGCTCCGCTGTGGCGGCAGCCTTGCGCGGAGCCCAGTCGATGAGGCGCATCCTGAGTAGCTGCGGAGCAGCGTATCGAAGGGCGCGCCCGATCAGCGTGTGCCTTGAGGCCATGTCGAGGAGTGTGTCTAAGCATGGCGCCGTCGAGAGCGGCAAGTCCAGGCGGACGCACAGCCCAGGGTGCTACATCTGCGCCAGCTTCTCCTTTACCTCTCTCCAGGTGACGTAGGGCTCCTTGATCTTCGCGAAGGTTGGATCACGCTCGTCTTCGCAGACCATGCCGAAGTGAAACGCCTTGCCCAGGCGGCGAGCCAGGGTTTTCCCTGTCATCTGTTGCCGGCTGTACTGCTCCATGGAGAACTGGCTGCGGTACTTGCATTCCACGATCACCACGTGGCTAGCGGTCTGGATGAACACGTCGGCCTCGGTCCCCAACATCCGACGTGCGTCGCGGGCTCGCCGGTGGAGTTCTTTGTCGGGAATGCGCTCCTTCAAGAAGTCCTCGTACCAGCCAGCGCGTCCACCCGCCGCCGGGTGGCGAATTTCACCGCCGGGAGCGGTCCGCCAGACCTCCTCTACGCCGAAACCCTCGGGCAAGCCGAACAGTTGGTTGTAGAAGCCAATGAACTGGTCCTCCAGATGTGGCGTGCCCCGACACTGGTAGTAGTCCTTGGTGAAGAGGTCTCTGAGGGGGAAGCAAAGGTGGAATACCTCTGCCGCCAGGGATTCCTGATGGGTACAGGGGCACTTCAGCCGCTCAAGCAGCCAGGAGCGACCATCAGGCCGATCAAGAAGGGGCACCAGCAGGCGCACCTGCTGGGTTCGCTCCGCGCGATTGACATCCCACGAGACCGTATCGACAGGCTGGAAAGTCTTGTTCTTGTCCATCTTCCTCCTCCTTAGGAACTCTGCCCTCCAACTGCCCCCGGGTTGGGCAGCTTTTCCAGTTCGCCATCGTCGCTCAAGAAGAAGAAGGTGACCCCGGAGGCCAGGTTGCCGTACCGCTCCAGCCACATCACAGGCACCTGCCGGTCGTTGCCGAAGACGAGGAAGGCCTCGGCAGCGCCGGTCTTCTCCAACAGCCAGACGTGCTCCGCGATGGCGGCGGCCTTGGCAGGAGGCCACCGCGTCGCACCGACCCGGGTGTAGTACTTGGCGTCCCCCACGATGCGCCCATACAGGGCCACGAAGTCAAACCGCTTGTGAACCTGGCCCACCCAGCCGGGCTCCAGCTTCTCATCGTAGTGCTCGCTCATTGTCTGCCGGGCCAACTCCTCGAACTTGCGCGGAGAGAGCCGGGGGCGCCGCCTGGGGGTGGGAATCGCCTCCGGGAGGCCCTCCGGTTCACCAACCCAGAAGAACCACTCGCGGTCGCGCTTCACGCCGTGGATGCGGCCCTCTCCCATCAACTCCTGGGTGAGCTGGTAGAGCTGGTAGCGACCTTCGATGCCCGTGCCCTCCAGGATCTCGCTGTTGGTGGATGCCCGGGGCGAGACGGAACGGAGATAGGCGAGGATGCGTTCTCTGTCGGTCATGGCCATGTGGGCCTCCTAGCGGTCAGCCCGCCTCAGTTCTCTCCAGATGATGCAGATGGCAACGATGAGATCGCCAGTGCTATCCGGAGTGATTTCCAGCCGCACGCTCCGCTCCGCACCGCCTTTGTCAAGGCGCGGCACCGTGTCCAGCAACTCGATTCTCAAGTCCTCGAGAACTGGACACTGAGCAACCGGCCAGTCGTGAAAGGGAAAAGTGATGCCAGCACGTCCGGTTTGTTCGTAGTCTGGCCCGATCCGAAACACGGTCTTGTAGGCGCCCCGGACTCTGAGTCGGAAGCCCACGGTCACCGTCTGCTTCTCCTCTAACTTCAGCTGTAGAACACGCTCTGCAAGGAGTAGTACGCGATCAACCTCGTCTGCAAGCCCAAGGTCTTCGGCTGCTTTCCGGAGCTTCTCTCGAGTCATGATTTCCTTCATGTGTCTGCTCCTCTCATCTCTGCGGTCGCTTCGTCCGCGGTCATTCACGCACAGGTGCTGATAGTGTCCGTTGCTAGTCTTCCAGTAGTTTGTGCCTCTGGAACAGGATGCGTTCGGTGTCTGTCATGGCCATCGGGGCTCCGTTTTGACGTGGTGATCGGCCACGTGTCGTCCAAAGGTGCTACTGGTCAATAGTCGACCAACGTCGGGCCGAACTGAATCGAAGCTGCGGGGCCGATGCAGCGTTAGTCATAGCACATCGAACTCAATTGCCTCAAACTCACTCGGTGCGATGATAGCGAGTTGCGCGAGAACGCGCTCGCGGCACTCTGTGGCGAGGCTGAGGGACCTGGCGAGCTCGTCTTGGGTGATGTCATCAGCAGTCTTGTGTGGGTATACAAGCTTCATGAGTCCGGAGGCCGTCTTGACGATGGAGGTCTCATTGCGGCCGGTCATCCCGGTGAGGTTTGTATGTGCCTTGACAATAGTAACAAAGCCCGTCATGCGCCGCAGACGACCGAATATCTCCGCTAGATAGTCGGTGATGAAGCCGTAGCCCGCGGCATAGTTTTGAGGCCTGACCTTTGGAATCTCCCAACCAGGCAGGAAAGCATGGATACGATCCAAGAACGCAGTGTCTTGAAGCTCGTCGGGCAGAACCTCGAAAAGGTGGATGTAGCGGTCCACCGGTCGGCGGCGCTTGAGATCCGTGTCTATGTTCCCACCCAGCACAATGCTGGCCTGCGATGTGAACTCCAGGGGTCCGCGCGAGAAGTGGCCGGTTTGCATGTAGTCTTTCAACAGGCTGATGGTCGCCTCCGGATCCCCAAAGCGCGTGTTGGCAACTTCGTCAAAGAATATGACGTCTCGATAACCGAGGATCCCTATCTTACGGCTAGCCAGGTTGTAGAATAGCGTCGCGGGAGTCGCCTTGCCGCCAGAGATGACAAAGGAGCGACTGGAAGTATTACGATATGTGTAGGTCTTGCCCGTCTCTCTGGGTCCCAACTCGAGCATGTTGTAGTTTGGCTCCACGAAGGGAACGAGACGCATTAAGAGCAGCAGCTTGACGCGTGCGTCAAAGCGATGCGGGTTGAACCCTATGCTAGTTACTAGAAGATCTATCCATTCATCGTCCGTGAACAATCGCCTCTTGGCGATGTAGTCTTCAAGGTTGAGGCGCGTGATCTGGAAAGGCTTGAATTCGCGAATGAAGAAGGGGTAGATGCGCCCGCGCAGCTCGTACTTGCTGTCATACTCAATCGTCATAGACCCCCAAGCGCCGCCGGTGAGGAGGGCATCTCCGTGATCGTGCAAGACCCGCCTGCTGATTCGCACGAAGTTGTCCCCCAACGCGGGTACTTCGGCCCAGTAGTGGTCTCTGCTGGCGTCCAGCCGGGCCTGCAACGAACCGAGCAGTACGTATTCACCGTCTTCTTTGATGCGACTCTTGATCAGTTCCTTCGCATCGCTCTCTACATAGTGTTCCTGTAGGAGACGGTCTATCCGCTGCTGCCCTGGAATCGGGTTGGCGGGGTCTACGTAGCGTGCGCACAGATACTCCATGACGTACCTGGGGAACTCCTTGTACGCATCGTTCCAGCGGGTCAGCTTCTTTAGAACAACACGATCGCCAAGCAAGCTGTGGACCTTGTCATCAGTTGGCGTCAAGTCTTCGGTGGTGAGTGCCATGGGAATCGTCCTTGGACGTCTATGGGTGCCTTAGAGACATGCGACAGACTCTCTGGCTATTCCAGGTCTTCAAGGGCACCAAAGTCGAGTTCAACCACGTCAGTGCGTTGTGCTACTTCTACGGCGACCTTTGCTCGCCTGCTCCTGGCTCGACCGGCCAAGTCGGTGTACTGCAAGCCGACGTCCACCCTGGTGGTTGCCTCCGGGCTTCCATCGCCGCGCACCCGATAGATCGCGGTGAAGAGGTAGGTAACCTGTCGTGACTCGGTAGGTGCCAAGCGCAGGGCATGACGTGCTGGCGCGGGGGCCGTGTCCGCGTTCAGTGTCAACTGCGCTTCGGCGGCTACGTTGCCGTTATTGCTCACGACCACCGTGATGACAGCGGTGTCGCCCTCGCGGGCTGCGATTCGTTCTGGCTGCACCGTGAGCTTGAACTCCACAGCCCGCGTTACGATTGGGTGCATCGCCGCGCCCGGAATAGCCATTTCGGCGAACGAGAGGCCGCCGTGTGCGTATCTTTCTGTGGGGCCACGCCAGCCGGCGCGCTTGAACCATCGCCTCCCAATCGCTACGGCGTAGTCGTCGCGCAAAGAGGGGTAATCCAATGCATACAGGTCCGGTATCACCTCAGGGAGCTCATGCGTTGTGATGTAGCGATAGTGGACCGGGTGGCTGCCACCGTCCATGTAGCGCTGCCAGCGACTATCGTCGACAATGCTCACTTGATCGCCTTCCTCTAGCTCCATGAACCCATGGTCACTGGTCACTACCAAGGTCTCACCTTCACGCACCAGGTTGTCCAGGACTTGCAGAATGTCGTCGAGCAGATTCTCCACGCTGTGGTTGAGCGCGACCAAGTTTCCACGCTGGCTGTGGAGATTGTCGTCAGACACGTTGTACACCAGTATGTTGTACGGATAGCGCTCGGCAGCAGTCAGTTGGCTGTATTGGCGATCCGACTCCATGCCGGAGTAGAACCGCAGCCTGCTCCTCCACTCACCCGCCGGCAATTCAAACAGACGGGCCGCCAATTGAGCCTGGTCCTTTGTGAAACGGTTGCCGTAGCTGCGCCAGTTGCCAGGGTTCTTGCCCGCCAGAAGGCCGGTGCGTGCTATCCCAGTCCACGAGGGAAGAAGGCTCAAGTAGGCTTTCGGAGGGTCGCTCAACTCGTATCGCTCTAGCAAGCGTGGCTTGACCAACCTCTCCCAGGAATCCCAGCGCATTCCGTCGAAGATCACCACCCACAGGCAGGCATCAACCGTGGCGCGTAATCGTCGCCGGACCACCGTGTCGCGCAAGACATTGATTGCCAGCCGAGGATGCGCCAGATAACCTGACCAATTACTAGTTATCAGACCAGCCAGCGCGTGGTCAGCACCATCAAGGTAGTCACGGACGGCCTTGCGCACGGGACTCAGATAGCCCAAGAAGCGTTCCCTGATCGGAGGCCCTGGCAGATACTCTACGCTGTTGGTTGCCCGCGCGACGGCGTACTCAAGGTCGTAGTATCCTTCTCCGACATACCAGTCGAGCAAGGAGGCCAGGTCAGCGGCCTCGGGCACGCCGCTGCTCAAGCGCGTGCTCACGAAGGCGATTTCGTCCAGAATGTGCGCCAGGGCGACAGCGCCCTGCTTGTAGTATGTCTCTGGCAGGTCGCTCAAGGCGGCAGGCCTTCGTTCGATCCACGATGTGTCATACCGCCGCACTTCCCCGGCGTCCATCGCTGTTTCAAAGAACAGCACGCCAAGACCATACAGCAACGCTGGCGCATCCGCGTTGACCAAGGCGTCGAAAGCCTTCTGCGGTGTGTTAAGCTCAAGGAGGGTTACGATACCTGGTAATTCATCGGCCTGAAGGTGGCTCTCCGCCTCACTGATCACTCTTCCGCGCCATTCTGGCTCGAGGTCCCATCGGGCTAGAGCCACGGCTGCCCAGGGCTCCAGTGATCCTGCGTCGACATCGAGCAGGCCTAGACCACGCAGCTGATTGGCGATGTTGGGCACACCGTGGCTACCCAGGAAGCGCCTGAGGTAGATGTACAGCGCCAATTGAGGCCGCGAAACCTCAACCCAGCCTTCCACCGCCCCTAGGTCGAGGTGATGAGCCTCCCGCGCCTGGAGTTGCAGCAAGGATAGACCACGGGCATCCCAATCACCCGTGAAGAGAAGGTCAAGGTAATTCTCCAGCACGCGGGCCGGGGTATCATAAGGGAGCATCAAACGAGCCACCGGAATGTCCGGTCGCAGGCAATGGAGGGCCAGGGCACGGATCGCGTGTATGTCCAGGCTGGCGCCAGGCTGCATGTGCCGGCGCATCGCCCGGAGACCGGACACGACAGTAGGCAGATCCTGACCTAGGATATCCGCGTACTCCAATAGTGATTCCGTTGGCCATATCTCGGCTGGAACCAGCTCGGAAAGTATGCCAGGTAAGCTACCATCCACAAAGGTGTCAGTGCGCCGCCAGATATCCATCATGCTTCGCAACTCGATGCGAGGCGCCTGGCCTCCAGGCCAATCAGGCCGGCAGGTGACCCAGATCAGGTGGTCGCCTGCCGGCTGGGAGCGGTGCTGCTGGCGAAATGCCAAGTCGGTCCCATCGTAGCGGAAGACTTGCCAGGTGCGAGTGCCCGTGATCAGCTCCGATCCCAAGCTCAGATCCCTGTAAGGGTCGAACACCACAGCGAGTCGTGCAGCCTCAGAAAGAGTGCTCAGCTGCCCGGACACGAAGTCGCCCACGGTTTGGGGTACCTCGTCACCGACCATGGGACCCCCCTCTATGGCCCCTCATGCGGCACACTTCCGCCGTCCTTCTGGTCCGCTGATAGAGCCAGTCATTCACCGCGGTCCTGTCGACACGTTGGAATAGCTGATCAGCCTCGTGGTACAGCTGAAAGACATAGCAGAAGTGCACCCAGTCGCACAGTGCTTCATCGGAGGGCCGGGGGAGTCGACCCCGTAGGAATCGCCTGATCCTGGCAAGGTTTTCGTCAAGAATGTCGTGAGCTTGGGCATCCTCACGCCGTGGAGTATCCTTGTTCTTCTTCGCGCCACGTCCTGATGGGCGCTTGATGTACGCCTGTCTCACAAGATCAAATGTGACATCAATGAACCTCGCGAGTAGGTCGCAATGTGCTTCGGCGTGTTCGGCAGTGCGAGGCACTTTGTCGACCCCTATGGCAACGCGAGCCCAGTACGTGCCCCACGGTTCGGCCACCACCCGGTGCCCGACAGCGGCACTCAACTGATCTACCGCTGGCCGAAAGACAGAGAGCCGATCAAGGCATGCCGCACGAGAGGACTTGAAATGGATCGCGATCTCGTCCTGGGTTCGGGCTAACCGCAACTCGTAGTGCATGCCGGTAAATTCCGGATAGCGGACTTTCAGGAGGTTCCTGATTGCCTCAGTCTCTGCATGACGGGCCTGGGCCGGCAGTTTGTCGGGCAAGAGCGCCTCCACCTCACGGAAGAACTCGGCGCGCAACGCTCGGGTCTCGTCCCGCCCGGAGGGCCTCGATGTATCCATAGCTTCTCCCCCCGAACCAACTGGATAGGGCCTAATACCGATTTGACCCAGAGCACGACGCGCTGTCTGCGATGTGAAGTCTGCGTGGTCCGCGCCCGTCGCCAAGCCGAAAAGCCATTTCACCGACATGGGTCGCCCACCGACGTCCACAGCCCAGCTCTTATAACGGAGAGCCTCTTCTGGCGGACCGTCGTCGATGATTCTATTGGCCCGGTCGAGCAATTCTTGGCCATCGATCTCCCACCGCTGACCGCGCCAGAGAAAGCTTCCAGCCATGTCTTTGCGATCTACCATCCGAGCTTGGCCTTGCTGGCCGTTGCCAGCCGCTTGACCTGGCCGTAGACAGCGGCCTCGACTTCGTTCTCGTCTAGATACTGCAGCAGGGAGGCTGCTTCGCGGTGGAGTTCCAGCGTGTAGCAGAACTCGATCCAGGCGCACATCCTCTTGGCGTCTGGCTTCTCGGTGTGGCGGCCGTGCAGATAGGAGTGGATCTTGTCTATCTCCCTCTTCGCTCTCATGCCCAGTTCAGTTTGCGAAATCGGAGTCGTCGCCTTGGCGCGGTCCTCTGCGAGTAGCTCATCGTAGATGGGCCCCCACAACTGGCGGAACTCGCTGGCTGGCATCGCTGCGCGTGTCCGCTCAAGCATCTCGAGCGTGATCCCTCGCCCCCCGGCGGGCTTGGTGGTCCGAGCGCGCGGTCGTGAGCTGCGCCGCCTGGCAGTACCACCGCCGGTGCGAGAGCCTCTGCCGGTCGCCAACCCAACTCGCGCAGCATTGGGATTGCTCTTGAGCCATTGACGTCCTGCCTCGGTGATGGTCCAGATTCCATGGCCACCGCTACCCATCAGACCAGCCCGCACAAGATCTTGTCGAGCCCACCGCACGCTCCACTCCCACTTCAAGTTGCCCGACGGATTCAGTTCGCGGTGCTCGGAGGGGATCAGATGCCCTAGGCGCCTCTCGAACTCGTCCACGGCTTCGGATGTCTGCGCTTGCCCCAACTCTGCCATCAGGCGGAGCAACGCCAGGCTGTACTGGTCTCGCCTCCTGATCTCGTCGGGCATTGGCTCACCTCCCTGCTTTCATGCTGCACACGTCCGCCATCCGTTTGAGCCTGGCGTAGTCCTGCGAGTCCAGCCGCGATTCGTCGATCTGGAGGAAGAGGGCCGCTCCCTCAGAGTAGCACTCATGGTTGTAGCAGAACCGCAGCCACGCCCCGAGCTCCATGTCCCCTGGGATGCGGTCAAGAGATCCCTCTAGGAAGCGGCGGACGGTGCGGAGATGCGCCAAAGTGGAAAGATCCTGCCGGGCGCTCATCTTATCCCGCTCGGCCGCGCTCGGGATGCGCCAGCGCCCGCTCCTCTCCTCGTGCCAGAAGTTCTGGTCCAGTAGCCTGTCGAGGCGCCCAGGTTCCAGATCAGCCAGTTGGCCGGTAATTTGCTGCCACTTGGGAATCAGGTCCCCCGCGGTTTGTGGTTCGGCACCGAGCACCGCCGTCAGCCAGGCGATGCCCCCCGCGTCGTTGGACAAGTCGAAGACGTTGCCACCCAGGACTGCCTCCCCTCGCAGGTACCACCGGTGGTCCACCTCTTTAAAGTAATGTGGCAACATGTCGCCGACCTGTGCCATGTTGACTGTCACGGCCCCGTTCGCGATCATCTCGTAGAGCACCTGGTTCCACAGGTATTGGAGAGTGCGTTGCTCAGGAGAGGGGTCCGTGGCGAGGTAGTCGGCCACTCGCTCTACAATCAGCGCTTCCACTTCATTCGCTCCCCCTGTCTCGGGCGCGGAGCGCGCCGGGCCGGGCCTTCGTTTGAGTAGGTTCAGCACAATGTCCTGGTTGGTGACTCTTTCCAGGCCCTTGGCGCCACGAACCCCCTTGAAAGACAGCTGTGTCTTGTCGAAGGCGTTGATCTGCGCCAACTCGAAACCGGTGGCCTCGGCCGCATCCAGGATGACCTGCCAGATGCGGTCGTCGGAGTTATGGAAGACAACGCTAGCCCAGCGACCCGGCTTCAGAACTCGATACATCTCTTGGAAGGATTCCTTCATCAGCCGCGCGTAGTCGGGCAGCGTGTTCTTCTCCTTGTTCTTGACGTGCACGACCGCCTCCTCACGCTGGTCGGTGAGTTGTCCAAGCCACGCTTCCCATATCAGGCTGCAATCTGCGTAGAAGATGTTGCTGCCGAAAGGCGGATCAGTGAAAACGTAGTCGACGGCCTCCGTGTCGAGCGGCAGTGCCGTAGCCGACCCGGTACGTACAAGGACGCTCCCGTGATGCGGGACCGCTGCCAGGGCATCGACAATCGCGTGGTACTTCCGAGTCCACAGTCGCTCAGCGTTGTCCTCCCGAACAAGAGAACCTACGTACAGTGTTCCGCTCAGTGGATCGCCGCCGCCACTGGGCCGCAGCCTGTTGAGTCTTGAGCAGCGCTGGGCAATGGCAGTGAAGCAGAAAGCCAAGGCCTCGATCGATCGCGGCGTCGATGCCCCCTGTAGCTCGCGCCAGAGCTTGGACAAAGCTCTCAGGCTACGCACTGAATAGAACTTGCTGACATCTGTGATGCTCTGCTCTCCATGAACGGCTCGCCACATTTCTCGCGAGTCCTCAAAAGGGATGGTGGGATACCAGTAGGGAACAGCACTCAGTTCTATCTCTCTGATGCGTTGCTTCTCAGCTTCGGTGGTGCGGCGCCGGGCGAGCCGGGCGCCGCAGTCGTTGTTGCACGCATAGCTCGTGAGCACTGGCTCGGAGCGCAGCCAGCGCAAGTCCGTCTTTCGCCACTCCGCACTGCACGTTGGGCAGCAGAACTGTCTGGACACCTTCCCGCTATCGGGGTTCACTGCCACACTCCACAGGAGAATCTCATCGCCGCACCGCGCACACTCAAACACATCGCTCCATACAGTGTGCTGAATGGTGGCTGGCCCCGCGCAGCGATCGCAGGTGGTGCCGTAAAGCCAATGAAACTCCTCTGTGACGGCATCCCTTATACGCTCGAACTCCGCGTTGAGATTCTCGAGGTCAACCGGGGTGCAGTAGTTGTAGGCGATGTGCGCGGCCGCGGGGGACAGGTCGTTGAGGATGGCGTGTCGCCCTGTGAGCAAGCAGGCGACACCCGTCATGCCAGAGCCGCAGAACGGGTCGAGCACCAGTTCGCCGGGGCTCGTATAGTGCTCGATATAGGGAATGATCCCCTCTGGGGGCACCTTGGTGTGATAGGAATGCGCGCGGTAGATCGCCGATCCCTTGCTGGCCTTGACCGGCTGGGCGAAGGGTGGCCGTCGGTAGGTGTCGGTTGTGGGATCATAGGCACGGCCGTACTTCTGGACGAAGTCTGCTATGTCAGTCTCGCCAGGCGTGATCATCGCCGTTGCCTATTCCTCAGTTCCACCATCTCGAAGGTTGAGACGAACTGCTCCCCCGGGTGGCTTTGCCGCCTTTGCCTTTGAGAAGGCCTCCGCCAACAGCCGACGGAGTGTGGCCACCACTCCATCAATGTCGGTTTCCTCGACGCTGGGGTGAGCCTCGGCCAGCTTTGCCAGGATGTTCGTGTCCATCGTCACGACCTTTTCCCTGGCCAGCAAGTCCTCGATGAACGTCGCCAACTCGGGGCTCATGACGTCTACCAGCGCCGCCAAGTCTGCGGCGTGAACGGCCTTCAGGAAAGTGTTCAGGTCAGGCCCGCCTCCTTTCAGGACCCGCGTCACGGCCTCGCTGGCCAGTTGCCTCTGCTTGCCGGCAAGGGCAGCTTCCAGGTCACGGTTGAAGGCAGCGACTTCGGGTGCGGGGGCAGAGGCGGTCAGGCTCAGGTGGCACTTGTCGCACTGGGGCCCTCGATCCACCATGACTTCCGCCACATTGGTCACGTCGCAGACCCGCAGACGCTCGGAGAGTGTCCGGTGGCGATCGCGAAGGTCCTCGCCCAAGCGGGGCATCAGCCTCTCGATGCCGTTCAGCAACTCCAGGGCGCCGAGTTGCCGGGTATCATCGGCGAGGGCATTCTGCACTTGGTCTACCTCTGCGTAGTAGTCGCGGTGATGCTTCCGATAGGCATTGCGATAGCGGCCCTTGAAGGCATCGAAATCGGCTCTCAAGCGATTCCACTGTGTCGGGTCAGCAGCAAGGCTTCCTAGTTCTAACTGTCCGATCAGGGTCATACGGTCAACACTAAGGTCACGATCAGCGTCGCGCAGGTGTATGTCGTCCAGGTAGTGCTTGACCTGGCCGATCTCTGCAGCGTTCGCCGCCAGCTGGCCCAAACGGGTGAAGGTCTGCATGGCAGCCCGCAACGCGTCAGGGCGCCGCTCGAAGACTTCTTCCGCCCGCTCGTGGAACTCCGCGTAGCCCGCAAAGTCGCCGTCCTCGGTCAAACGCTCCAGCGCTCCCAAGTCCGCGCTCGCCTCTGAGGGTAGCTCAGCCTGTAAGGTCCCGGCCAGCACATTGAGGTTGGTCCGCCTGCTGTCGACGTCGGCCTTCAACCTCTGCAGAGCCGTCACTAGCCGTCCGGTCTGCGTCTCCACGTCCGCCTGATCGGTTGTGGCTCGCAGGTCATCCACCACTTCCCGAGCGTATCCCAGCACGTCGTTCCACGTCGGCCCGACCCCCGGAACCAAGGCGTCGAAGTGCCTCTCCAGGCGAGGTTTCCATTCTAGGTTGACGACCGTGCCCGGTGTCAGCCGATCACCTGCGAGAGGCTGGCGGGCGCGGTCAGTAAGCGAATGGCTAGGTTTCAACAGGAGGTCTAGCCGCTCGGGGCTGCTATGCCGCACAAAAGCTAACAGCATGAGCTGGATGACTGAGTATGGTAGCCCGTATGGCGGAGCAGACAAGCGGTCATAGATCTGCCAAGCTGGCAATTCGGCACCATCCTTCGCGGCCAGCATGTCGCGTATGAGAGCAAACGCAGGGACCTGCTGAGCCGAGAAGCGGGCTGGCTGGTCAGGGTGGGCCAGTCCCAAAGCCACGCCGTAGTTCCTGGTAGCGGCGACATCGGCCCTGGTCGCCTCGCGATAAAAGTAGCCCCTGAATAGCTTACCCACCTCGGCTCCGGTGAGTGTGGCGCGCAAGCGATCTGGCTCCAGCGGCAGCTGATTGTAGGCTGCTGCCAGCATCCGCTCCACAATGTACCAAATGCGCCGGTCGGTAGCGCCTGGCTGCCCGATGGCTTCGCGCGCGCTGATGCCGAGGTCATTCTTGGTGAGTATCCTGCCCCCCTGGTACAGTCCCACGTGTGTGCCAACCAGCGTGCTCAGTATGCCGTGTCTCTGCCCGTCGAGCCAGGACCGGATCTCTTCAACGTCGCGGCCGACCCCATCGCGGTACTCGTCATGCATCTGCCGCCAAGCAACATAGGCGGCCGCTGCGTCGCGGGCCTGATCCGTCATCTCCGCTGGCAGTACCACCGCGATGCGCGAGTCCTGCAGGTCTTCAGCCTTGACCGAGTGCGCAGAGGACGGAGTGAGGAAAAGCAGCCGAAAGTGCATGTCATCTTTCGGTAGGCTCATCCCTTGGTCGAGGCGCCAACTCGTGGCCACCGTCACGTGCCCGGTATACTCAAGGTTACGGACCTGCACGCGTTTTGTGGCCTGCTCGTCAGGGGTGAATTCGCTGAACAAGCCTGGAGACCCGCCGGTTTCCCTTGGTGTGTAGAAGAGGCTCTCCGACCATGCCGCCTGTAGGCTGTAGCGATCGGCGAGCGCGCGGCGCTTGTAGGCGTTGAGCATGCCTACCACATCCTCACCTTCGCCGCCAGCCGGGACGAATACCGCGGACTCGTTGTCAAACTCGAGCTGCTGCAGCGTTCGCAACTGCCCCAACACGTAGGCCACGTTATCGTCTGCGCGCAAATACTCATCGGTGGTTAGCGTCGCCTCCGCCAGCTCCTTGAGATCGAGCCTCCGGGGCTGTTCCATGAAGGCGAGGTACCACATGAAGAGGGTGGTAAGTATATCATGGGCGAGACTCGCGTCTTCGGCTTGGACAAGACTCGGGATCAACTCAACCGCTCTCGTGTACGCGTTCTGGGCATCTTTGTATACATCCGCCCCAAAACAGTCTTCCACCAGGTGATTGCTTACAAGGAGGTCAGCCACGCGAATCAGCAGATCGCGCTCCATGAGTTCTGCATTATCAATGGCCTCCCAGAAGATCGTGATGCCGGAGCGCGCCGTGGCCAAGTCGCGGGCGGTGATGCGGCGCACGACCTCAAAACACCGCGGCTGGAAGGGAAAGATGTCCCGAAACTGCTCTTCGCTGAGGTTCTGGGCAAAGCTGAAGTGCTGCCGGTAGTAGTCGTGCTGCTCGGCGATCTCAGGTCCTTTCTGGTCGTTCAAATCGCGAACGCGTCGCGATACAATGATGTCGTAATCGCGCTCACCTTTTTGCGAGAGGAGCGGCAGGCTGATGAAACGGTCACCTTCTTGGCCGCCCCGCAGCTTGGCTGGCACCGAAGTCTGCGAGGCCACGATGGTGTGGATGCGGCACCCCCTGTCGCGTGGCAGCACCCAGCCCAGCGTCTCCAACAGCTCCGCGTCTCGCTTCAGTTCCTCGGAACTGCTATGGGCGGCCTCCCAGCCCTCATATTCGTCTATCACCACCAGCAGGCCGTCGTAACCTGGCCCTTCCGGGGCAGTAAGCTGGTCGTAGATGTGTTCCAAGCGCGCCTTCACGCCGACGGCGATCTCCGGCCTGACGGCGGCTGACTCCAGATACTGGGCAACCAGCTGGGCAGCGGACAGCGCGCCTTCTTCATCTCGGTGGTCCTGGATCGAGCGTCCGGCACGAGCATTCACGAACTCCTCGGCTTCCTCCCGGATTCCGGGGCTTGCGCGATTTCCAAGCCAATCGAGGACATCCTCAGCTGTGGTTACCCGCACCTGACCATCCAGCCCTGACTCAAGCAGCGACCGCTCGAAGCCTGATTCCAGCACCACGTCCAACAGGTTGCGCTCCAATAGGTCGTCAGCGCCTGCCTCCCCCCGCAAAGACAGGACCACTGGAAACAAACGCGTGCCTGCGACAAAGCGACGAAGGTTGCGCACCTCATCGTCGCGAACTAGGTCCCACAACTCGTGGCTCGTGTCGCTGACAAGGGCCGCCAAGACTACCAGGAAGTGGGTCTTGCCCGCGCCGTACTCGGCCTGCACCCAGAAGCCTTGGCCTGCACCCCGAGACACCGACTCCAGCACTTCTGCATAGTGAGCGCGGATTGTGTCGGTGAAGATGTAGGTCTCCACCATCTCGCGAGCCTGTCGCCGAAAGGCAGGCACTAGCGACAGCGTGGTTTCGGGCCTAGGTTTCGTGATGATGAGATCTCGCAGTGGACAACGTTTCATTGTCAACTCTCCTCCGCAACAACCAAGCCTGTGCCGGCCAGCTGAGCACGCATGTAGTCGCGCGGGGCTGCCGGTGTCATGTGCACATAACTTGGAAGCGGCCGGATGGGCGCGAAGTTGGTCTCGCGGGGTGCCACAGCAAAGACCACCATGAACCTTTCCGAGACCACTTCCAGGAAAGGGGCGAGGGGTACCCGGTATCGGCTGAGCACGTCGCACCCCGTGACTACAACAATGCGCTGCTGCTCCGTTGTATACTCATGCTCGAGGCGGCCCAAGATCGCACGGCGAAGCAACCGCCTCGCCTCATCCTCTACCCTAGGGGCGCGTGGTAGCGCTGCCGCCAGCTCGTGCAAATCCAGTGACTTGCAGACCCTCCCCGGCACGAGAGCCTGCAAAGAAGCCAATTCGCCTTCCCACAGGTAGATGTGACGCCCTTGCTGTGCGGGCAGCCGACGTTCGGCAAAATGCTTCACTATCTCAGTGAACTTCTCGCGCCTCACAGTAGCAGGGCCTTCTCGATGTACTCGTTTCGGCTGAATCGGGTAGTGACCTGTTCCAGTTCGTCAACGATCGCGTAGCGGGCCAGTAGGCCGGCCGATTCCCCGGCGCGTAGGACATCCCGAACTGCATCCGCGCTCCGCAGCCCCAAGTATCTCCACCAATGGCCTTCCAGTACCTCTGCCAGGCGCACGATACGCGGGGTCGGCGCCAGGCGGTCGTGGAGAAGGATCAGCATCGCATCGGCTGGTGTCGCAATTGCCTCGATGAGGACCTGCCTATTGTAGCGGCCGACGAAACCCAGATGGCGCGCCGTCGACACCAGACGCTCATATGACTTCTTGTTGAACTCGCCGAAGGTGCGTTCAATGAAGGTGCGAGGCACTTCTGAGTCAAGCACGGTGCCGGGGGGCCGCGGCAGCAGTTCCTCCACAACGAAGTTCGCGATGACTGGTTCTGCTTCCAGCGTGGCGACGCGCATCACGTCGGCCAGGATGTCTTCGTCGCGGTAGTGCCTCCACACTTGCACCTGTAGATTCGCCAGCGAGTGGTCGGAGAAGTAGCGGTGCGTGATTAGGCTCGTATACTTCTTGCGGCTCTCTGGTGAGTTAAGAGGGAGATTGTGGCGCAGGTACTCGCAGAATTCGTCATACGAATGGAAATCGATGGCCGCCTTGACAGCCCAAATGCTGTCCTGCCACGGAAAATGCTGTAGTGTCGATGGGTCAGAAGATGCCATTCCTCGCTCCCTCCAGCAGTCTCGGGTGCATTTGGACCTCCTAGGTCCGGGATTGACCACGAACTCACAACACTCATCCCCCCTGCCGATGGCCTGGAGCAGTTCCACCTCCACCTCCTCCCCCAGGGCTTCGGTGAACACCGCCTTCACCCAAGCGCTGGAGCAAAGTCTCCAGGGTTGCGGATGTTATGGCTTCCATTGCCTTTCCATCTCCCAGCGGCGCATCAACCGTCGCGCTACCTGCTCGTAGCTTCCTGCCCAGTTCACCATCTTCCCTGACCAGCGCTGGTGTTCGCGTCCGAGCCAGGCCAATCTTTCGCTAGGCGTTCCTTCGTCGGGCAGGTTCATTTGGGGGGTGGCTTCCCGCAGATGGGGCAAGGGGCGCCACCGTGTACCCAGAAACGCGCGTAAGCGATCGGCGTGTTCTTGTTGCAGGAGAACCGCTGCCGCATAGAACGATTGGAGGGTCAATCGCTCTGCCGGGAGCAACTGCTCAAGGGCTACGGGCACGGCGTCGGCGTACTCGGGGTGAGCAAGCAGGACGGCGATCACAGCGGCCCGCACACGGGCGCTGGGCTGTCGAACCAGGTCGGCCAACAGAGTCTCGGGTGGGCGCACGCGGCTGGCCTGGTAGGATGACTGGCGCGATAGATAGCGGACCCCCAGCAGTTCCAGCTCGGCGACCAATTCCTCCTCCATCTGCATAGTGCGCTGTAGACTTTCGCTCACTGGATTGTCCTAACTTTCACCCGGGCCCAGGTCTGATGCCTTACTAGCTTCCCTTCTGCCAGCAAGCGATTCAAGATCTTCGGCATTTCCCACCAGAAAGGTCTTTGGCTCCTCCAGAAGCGAGAGGACGAAATGGCTACCTGAGGCTGCCTTGTCGGCGAACTCAGCCGGCGTCAAAATCACCGGGTTGATCTCCCGCGCCAACTCCGACTTTGCTCCGGCGAGGGCCGTGGAGAGTTCCATGGCGCCTACGGTCCCCACCACGAAGAGATCGATATCGCTGGCGATGCTTTCCTCACCCCTGGCGTAGGAGCCGTAGATGAAGGCCACCTCAATGCTCCCCGCATCCTTGCTCAGGTACTCCCGTAGGGCATCGCCCAGGCCCACGGTCTTTAGAAAGATCGACTTCAACTCCGGGAAGATCGGGCACTGTCTGTTCACCTGATAGTACTTGCGGTTCCCGTCGACCGTGTGCTCAAGCAGGCCAATACGCTCCAGTTTGGGTAGCTCCCGCTGGACGGCCCGCACCGGCTGCTCGGTGCGCGAGGCGATCTCGCGCAGGTAGAAGCGCGCGTCTCCATTGAGGAGGAGAAGCTTCAGAATGGCGACCCTCGCTTGGGAGGAGAAGAGTTCTTGCAACACGCAAACCCCCTGAGCGTATACGTTTCGTATACGATTGCATACAAATTGTATACGCTCGCACCGAGTTTGTCAAGGTGCAACCGGTGAGACCTCGGAGGTCTTCAAGACCTCCGAGGTCTGGGATGGACCATGAACTCACAACACTCATCCCCCCTACCGATGGCCTGGAGTAGGTCCACTTCCGCCTCCTCCCCCAGGGCCTCGGCGAAGACGGCCTTCACCCAGCCCCGGGAGCAGAGACAGAAGGTGGGGCTGTTGTCCACGTAGCCCGCAACCACCAGGGGGCATCCGCACTCGGTGCACACCGTGTGGATCTGGCCGTCTTTCCACACCCACTCGCCGCACCAGGGAATACGCTCGTTGATCAGCTGGAGCAGGTGCTCCCGGTCCGTGGCCTCCTGCCGGATAGTGAGCACCTCCTCCAGGTCGGGCTGGCCGCAGGCGCGGCCGCAGAACTCCAGGATCTTGATACGCTGCTCCTCGGTGGTGTACCGGTCGAGGCCCTCGATGAGGGCCGGCAGCCACATCCGGGCGATGCCCTCTGCCAGTTCCGACGTGGCGGGCTTCATTGCTCCTCCTTAAGAAGACTGGAACTCAAGGACTACGTGATAGGGGAAAACGTGTGCTCAGGTACGGAGAGCGCAAACTCTGCTTTCCTCCTCGATTCGGCATGGGCAGCCCCATTGGAGAAGAAGGCTGCTAGTGGGTGCAAGGCGAGGCGAGGGTGTGCGAAGAGGAGGCGAAGTCGTGGCGATCGCCCTGCGCTGCGAGGGGGGATTATAGCACGATTGGAAATGGTTGTCAACGACGTGTGCAGAGTGTCAGGGGTTCACCCTCTCCTCCGTCCTCCCCCCTCGAGGGGAGGGAGATCAGGATGCACCCTCTGGTAGGGTCAGTGCGTGGCAAGAGTGGGCTCATCCTGAGCTGTGGCCTGAGGGGGGTCGAAGCCTGTCCTGAGCGGAGTCGAAGGAGATGCCCGGAGGGTGTATCGAAGGGTGAGCCCAGCGGCGCTCAGGGCAGGAATCTGGTTCCGTGCTGGGGCTTCTACTCGGGCCTCGGGCCATAGGCGCGGGAGGCGAGTTCGGAGCCCAGTACCAGGTTTGCCAGGCGGCGGTGGAGTTCATCGGGCCCCGAGTCGGGGTGACGGTGTCTCAGGCCTGCGAGGAGGAGGGCGTAGCACGCCTGAGTCATCTGGTTGGCAAGCTCCAGTCTACGCCACGAGGGCATCTGGCGCAGCAACTCAATCTGTATTCGCTCTACATCGGGGTGCGTGTCGCGCAAGAGGGGGGCCAGCGTCAGGCCTCATCGATCAGCCAGCCTGGAGAGCCATTCATCAGAGCTCGTCCAAGATTCGGTGATATTCGTCGGCGGTGAGTCCCAGGTCCCGAACGATCTTACGGAGCAGAGGCCGAACGATGACCTGGGAGTCGTGGTCGGGAAGCACGACAATACGTCCTTCAGCATTGCGGAAGGTGTTGTGGCTGCCCTTGCGGCGAGCCGACTGAAAGCCTGCCGCCTCTGCCACCTTGCTCAGTTGCCGATAAGGGACGAGGCGCAACCGAGTCAAGCGGTTACCTCCACTCGCCAGGTGCCGATGAAGTCGGGCATTGGATCGTCTGGCTGGGCGGTCTCTAGATATGCCCGAATCGCCTCTTGCATATTGGCTTCCAAAGTAGGTAGGTCGGCGGCTTGGGTATAGCAGCCAGGTAACTCCACTACCTCACCTACCAGCCAGTTGCTCTCGGGGTCCCGCTCTACCACCACGGTGAAGGACCTTTTCATGGTTGCTCCTCGATTCAAACTCTGTGTCGCTCTTGCCTGGTCAACTCGATGAGCTGGTTGCTACGCTGATAATGGTCCATGCGCACGATGGATCCCGAGCCCAGATGTGCCGGAGACGCTCGGTTTGCCATGGACAGCCCCATTGGAGAAGAAGGCTGCTCGTGGATGCAAGGCGAAGTGCGAAGAGGAGGCGGTGTCGTGGCGCTCGCCCTGCGCTGCGAGGGGGGATTATAGCACGATTGGAAATGGTTGTCAACAACGTGTGCAGGGTGGGGGGGGCGGTGAAGGGTCTGAGCGTAGGCCCGGGGCTATGGTTCGGACTCTTCCAGCGCCCGCTCCAGCAGGTCGGTCAGGCCCAGTTCCTTGGCCCATTGGCGCAGATATGCGCGGTCCAATGCGGTACCTTGCACCCTCAACACGCCCAGTACGTCGCCCCACTGCCGGTATGATGACTCTCCGCCAAGGCGGAACCATTCCAGTTTGGAGAGGACGAGGTCCTCGGCCGTAGCGAAGTAGGCGGTGCGACTTGCTGTCGGGAAGATCTGGTGGAGGGCGCGACGCTCCAGTTGAGCCTGATCAAAGGGGCGATCCCCACAGACGAAGATGTCCACCTTGAAGGCGGAGTCCAGATGGATGGCGTTGAAGCTGCTCTTTAGTCGAATCGCCTCACGTACCGCGTCGAGATCAGCGTAGAACCCTTCGCCCAACTTCTGGACGAAGGGTTCGGCGTGCTCCGCCCGCAGCTTGGCAACTATATCCGCGTCCATGGTGGACCTGGTGGCGCCATGCAGGGCGCTGGCCAGAGAGCCAGTGATCAGATATGGCACCTCAAGGGAGTCCAGGGCATCGACCACCATCAAGGGCACTGCGAGGGGATCCCATTGCACCAGGAACCTCCTACTCTGGCGGGGGCCCGTAGACACGGGCGGCCAGTTCGCTGCCCAGCACCTGGGTCGCCAGAAGTCGGTGCAGCTCAACGGCGCTTGCCTCAGGGTGGCGGTGCCGGAGGCCGGCGAGAGCGAGGGTGCGGCACGCCTGAGTCATCTGGCTGGCAAGCTCCAGTTTGCGCCATGAAGGCATCTGGCGCAGCAACTCAATCTGTATTCGCTCGGCATCGGGGTGCGTGTCCCGGGACAGAGTCTTCATGTCTCGTCAGGTGTCCCTTACAGAGCTTGGGATAGGGCACCAAGTGCCTGGTCAGACAGAGAAGGGGTGACCGCGAATCGGCTTCCGCTGGCGGCCTGGCAAGTCTGACAGCATCATATCACGTCGCTCGCGCGAAAGCAAAGAATCCCATTGGCGTTCACCCGAGCGGGCTCAAGACATGGGATCAGGCAAGGCTTCGATACGGCCTGTCCAACCGGCTTCAGCCGGTTTCCCCCTGGGTTGAGCGCGGGACGCATCCTGAGCCACGTGCTGAGCGGAGTCGAAGCATAGACCGAAGGTCTTATCGAAGGGTCAGTCCAGTGCGTGAGGGGTTCACCCCCTCCTCCGTC
>Ga0307380_10003547_pt1 | contig 21494 bp, 29 predicted proteins | sample UN3MG_FD_202239 | JGI IMG/M metagenome (GOLD analysis project Ga0307380, IMG submission 202239) | Soil microbial communities from Risofladan, Vaasa, Finland - UN-3 | ecosystem: Environmental > Terrestrial > Soil > Coastal area > Acid sulfate soil | place: Finland: Risofladan, Vaasa | collected... | reverse complement strand
CCTGTACCAACTAACCCATCTGGGATAGTTATATACCTAGTAGACATACTTTGTAAAAACATTGGTAATTTATAGGATTTGCCCAAGGAAGCAATGTCAACATTTTTTTCATGAATATACCCAATCCATGACCCCTCAATTAATGCTTGCCTAGTAGCTTGGTTACAAATAGCCTCTAATCCTCTGGCTCCTGTAACTGCTGAATCTACCGCTCTAGCATTAACATGTTTCTTCCAATAATTCAAAACTGTTAATAACTCGTCTTCTACATTAGCTACTTTTCTTTTACCCTTTCTGGCTCTTTGGATAAAGAACTCTCCGTCCGCTCCCACCAATGCAGCAGTTTTATTTATTGCATTATTTACCATTCCGTCTGCCTTATAAACCGAATGATAATATTGCACCAATTCTGCACGATCATCACTACGTGTAATACTAAACTCTTTAATATCTTTAACAATATCATAAGAGTGACTTGGTGCCCGTGGTACAGTAGCCGCAACTGCTTGCACATATCCCTCGGAAGACGTTATTACCCCAATTTTTCTGTTGTTGTCGAGATTAGCAACCCCAGTTCGTGTTAATTGGTCTGCTATATTTTTTGGAAATAAGTCCTCTACCTTAGCCGGGGCTGCCATTGCTTCCATAGCTGTACGCACCGTTTCTGGTAAAGTATCTATATATTCTGCAACTTCCGGTGCAGTTACTGTTTTTTTATCAGGCATTTTTATTTACCTCTTAAGCTCCTGTTACGAGTTCAAACCCACTTTCTTGGGCCGCTGCCGCCAGTTTGTGTGATGCTTTTTCTTTATAATCTGCTAGGATTTTTTCTAACGCTATAATTATTTTATTAGGGTCTTGCTCGTCTTTAAAAAATACGAACGCATCTAAATGTGTAAACATGCCCATAAGACTTTTTACTGCTTGAAACTCTATTTCTGTGGTTCCAACGGGAAAAATTGCCCATTTTAAATTTTCAGAAAGGGCGGTAAGAGCGCCCCAATGTTCACGAAACAGTGCTACATCTTCTTCTAAATTAGTACTCATTTTTTATTTTACTCCTTGAAATACATCTCTATATAAATTTACTCTATGTGCACCTCTGGGACGAACAGCGTATGCGGCCATTGCTGGTGGGCGCTTATCTTGTTTTATTAATAATTTTCTATGATCTCTTAGTGCGGAACATGCATACAAAAATGCACTAAACATGTCTTTCTTCATCTCTACTCTTCTAGAATTACCAGGCATTTCATATCTATATGCATATTTTGTCGGTATTCCTTGAATAGAGACTAATTGATCTATTAACACCTTAACTCCCATATATCCAGCATCTAGCTCTCCTCTACTTTCAGCCCGTTCTGTCTTAGTGAGAGACTTGGCAATATATAGTTTTGATACCTCTAACTGTCCCTTACTAAAACTAACTAGCTCTGTATTTATTGTATCACTGGTCCACAACAGCCTTAGTCCTGGCCATGCTTTTTGGTTCATTTTAAGAACAACGTATTCTTTATCTGTGGGATCATAAATGGGGGTGGGTGCTATCCATGTCGGGTCTAAATTGCCTTGCTCATCTACTGATTGGCTAGGTTTTGCTAGTTCATCTCTAACCGTAGTTCCGGCCATAGCCCCTCTAGCATCAATAGTAATGCCCGGAGCTAATTCTGGATTATCTGGTACATACAAATTATATCTCTTCTTTAGTTGTATGATTTTCTCTGCCACTTCATGAATCGTCATATGTCTTTTTTGTTCTGCCCAAATAATATTATTCCACGAAGTGTGTCCTGTACCAGTAAGTGGGTTGTAGTTTCCCTTAGCTAGCTCCCCTATTCGTATTACAACAAATGCCGCAAAGTCGCTTGTTCGTGCAGGGTCAACTCCCAATATACATGGGTCTGAGCATTCGTATAAAAGCTGCGGATAATGTGGCCCCAATTCTTCGCTATCCCATCCCAACGTCTTTAGGTCACTCACGTCTAACACTTCAACATTAGTAGCTTTTTCTATTAAATCGAATGGATAAACGTTTCCGCTTGTTTCTACAAATTGACATCTCCACTCTGCCGCCCAAGTATCAAAATCTGTTAAACCATCTTCTAATCCTTTTTCTGCCTGATTCTTGTCAACTGGATATGTGTAGATGTACGAACAGTTCTCTTTGTTATCGAATTGAAGGAAATCTTCTGAGTTGATGTCTACTTTGCCTGTGATGCCATTTATGGTAGGATAGTGTACATAATGTTCGTTTAATACTTCTGGAATAATAAGATCTGTATAATCCCAGCGCTGTAAAAGAAAAGAGGCATATTTAATACGTTGGTTATCTTCATTCAATAGTTTTTGCCACGTTTCGAACTCTCCCTTATCAAAATACTTATATGCATAATATTTTTTTCTTAGAATATTTTCCCTGTCCTGCAATGCCCTTGCCCAGTCTTTATGAGTATAGCTTACTGTTCCGGTAAAAAATATTTTGTTTGCACTGCCAGTACGTCCTGGCGCAGCAAAATTACTTTTAACAGCCAAGAAAGGTCCAAAGATTTTATCTACGGAATTTTTGCTCCAGTTGTCTGCTTCGTCTAAAAACAGTTTATGGGCTCTTAATCCTCTGGCTGTTTCTTCGTTTCCGGTGGGGATTGTAATAACTTCGGAATCGTTTTTAAATCTGATATACCACCTATCTGCTTCTTTTTTTACACCAGCTTTATGTGTTAACATTTCTCTTGCGAATGGGGCCGACTCATGTTGCGCATCTAATCCGTTGAAAATTAGTTTGGTGGCCTCTTCAATAATAACCTTGCCGCCTCTAAACTTGGATGCTGATAGCGAGCTTAGCTTCTTACGCCCAAAAACCTCGGCTTCTAGGGTTGGAATCATAGAAGCTACCACGAAAGAGTTGTGTGTAACGGTGCAATCTTCTAGTAAAAATTTGTGATCTCCATCAAGATAAATACCCGCGTACTTTCCCACACCTACAGGGGTTATATCTATTCCTCTACTCCTATAATCCTTATTTGGGGTCACGTCTTCTTTGGCTAATATCTTTCTAGGAAGCTTACAGGGTATTCTCCAGGCGTCACCACTTATATGTACCTTAAACGCTGTGCCTCTTTTCTTACCAAAGTAAGTTTTAACCTCTTTAAAGGATGTTTTAAATCCGAGTGTATCTGCCAAAAATCTAATATCTCTGGCCAACGTTTCATTACCTTGAACTATAGTATACCCGTTACTATGTGTATCAAGGTACCCATCTGAATCTATTAGTCCGGCTAAAAGTTCTAACCTGATCTCCTCGGAATTTTTTATATACTCCAACGGTATATGCTTATTAATGGATTTATTCCCAGTAGCCGATGCAACACCATATTCTCTAAATTTAGCAAAAAGAGGATTGTCGGGCCTATCCGGGAAAACAAAACTCATCTTCCTTGCTTCCCCACACGGCGGGCGAATATTCAAAGTTCCGCCAGCAGAGTCCACAATGTTCTTAATATACTCTATAATCTCTTGATCTGCAGTTGTTATCTCGGGATAACACCCGGTCCCATCGCCCAGCCAAATCCCTAAGAAATATGGATCAATATCAACGGGCTTTTCCTTAAAAGGCAAAGAATAAGCTTTGTAGCCATGATATATGTTTTTAAAGTGAGGTCCTTGATTTAAATAATCTCTTACACTTATATCTATAACAGACCCCTTCATTTCAATAAAATCTACAGGATAGGTTATCCGAAGCTTTTCTAAATCCTTTCTGTAGTCAGAAAGTCTTAATGAAAGGATATGGTCACCATTAACAACATAGTCTATTCCTCCCGACCGTTGCGAAACTTTGTATAGCTCCGCCTCCCCATGCCTAACATCTAGCACTGTACGGGGTAGTCCGTCTGGGCCCATTACAGTGTCCCCAACTTTAATATTTTCCACTACTTGTCGGGTTCCGTCGGCCATTATAACTATGGTTCCCCAGGCAACACTTTTCGCTACCCCCCGGCCACCTACAAAATGATACTCATCGAAGTTGTGCCACCTAGCTGGCCTAAACATGGCGCGTTCATGTGGAGGTACTACAATTCCATGTAACAATCTAGCTTGTATTGTTGGATCTCTTCTAAATGTAGAAACCATGCCGCCGTACTTACGATAAAACAACTTGGTGGCGGCATCTAAGGATACGGCCTCAAGCTGTTCTAGTATTCTATGAGTCTTTTTTTGCATTAACATCCTCTGCCGGCTTGATACCAAACCCAAAAGCTTTGTGCGCCTGCTCTGCTATCATATACATCTCTTCTTTGGAGAAGCCGCCGTGTATGTCGTATTCCTCCCCACAGGAACAGATAAATTTATGTCCACGGCATCCAGTTTTATGCCACAATAACCAGTCGGCTAACTGTGGTGATCCATCTACGCGTACCTGTTCTAGTTGCCTAATAATTTGTATGGCTTCTTGCACCGAATCTACTTTTTCATAAAGCTCTGAAATTTCCCCATATTCTTCCCATCTTTTAATTAGAGTTCCTACATCACCCCTATCTCCCTCATCTATTTTTTCTTTTAGCTGCGAGGGGTGAATTTTTAACAACTTCATAAAGTCATCAATATCTTTTTTTAATGAATCACGAAAGGTTAACAGTGTTTTTAATGCATTACCCTCTGATACTAAAAAATCCTCAGACAATGTTTGTAATTTTACTGCCGAATCGGACAGTGCGTTAATAGTAATATCGTACACAGGATTGTCTAAGAATGGAAATTCTTTATAAAGAGTTTCTTTATATTCCTCACGTTTTGCGGACATCTCCGTTAATGATATATTTTCAAAACGTATATCATTTTTTTGTCTCGCACTTCTATTGGTGGCTGCTTTAGCGCGTGTATGTTTTTTGGTTACGCTTTTTCTTCCGGTGCCTGCAATAATGTCCCACCCACAAAACTGCCTAATTCTGCTAGCTAAATCAAAATCTTCTACTCCAGCCCACATCTCACCGTTCAGTTTTCTACCACTTATAGCAGCGTCTAAAACCTGCTTGGCTTTTTCTTTTGGATTTTCTGTTTTCGTTTGAGTTTCCGATATCCACATAGCTATCTGTGCATACCACTTATCATACTCATCTTTAGAGAAATCTTCGTCGATAAGATATACCGCTGTATTTCTAAATCTACTTTGCTTCTTCATCTGGTCTATAGTCTCCTCTATACTCTCCGTCAATGCTGGTCCATCTTGGCACTTTATCACTATCTACTTGAAAACCATCTTCACTCAACTGGTCTAATGATACGTGGTCCCACGCACCTTCCCACGGTGAACTAAAAAATCTTCTAATAATATTCCAAATAGCTCCTTTTACATATTCTTGGTGTGGACCCTCAGCCTTTGAGAGATCAAGTTTTTCTTTCATGACTATAAACGTATGATGAACTGCGTCCTCATATAAATCTGGGTCTTTTTTCCTTGCCCAGTGCTTAGCTGTTTTTCGCACGTCTTCTTCGTACGAGAGAACTTCGTCCCACGTCATAGTATAGTTCCAATTTTAAGGTAAATTTCGTAAAATAAAGATAAGTTTAGGATAGTTTGTGCAAAACTAGTTCTACTTTTTGCATAATTCTACGTACACGGTGCCTAATGGCCCCTTCAGAATAACCCTTTCCTCTATATTTATTTCCTATAAAGTCTCCAATCTCATTATAATACCACTCGTACCCATATCTGAGCACAAAAATTTCGATATCCTCGTCCGATAGCCCCATTTGCTGAAAGACATTGTCAACCACGATTTTAGCCAACTCTGCGTCGCCATAGCAACTAGGGTGTTTCATTCCGCAACCTTGCACAATATGTTACAAATAGGCCGATAGCATCGGCAATATCGTCGTCAGATATTTTCTTATTAGATTTGTGATATTCCAAAGAAAGATTAAAACGTTTATTTATAGTTACTACCATGAGATACTTTCGTTCATCATGAGTCTTGCCTTTTGTAACTTGTAAATAAGATTTAACTGCCGAAGGTGCTAAAAAGTCCGCGTTAACCTTTGCAATACGATATAATTCTCTGTCAGCTACTCCAACGTACTGGCTTAAGATACCAAATGTTTTTATGTTATGCCTATAATAAGGAGCTTCTATCACTACTCTAGTTGGGGTGTGTGGTAAGCTGTTTACTGTTTTCGCTAACCACTGAGTAAAGGCATAAAGTTTTTCTCCCCTACCTTCTTCGTCTTTTTTAGCTACATATTTTCCATATTTTAATGGGTAGCCATCTTCTGCCCCAAAACAGTACCCAGAGCATTTTGCACCTATGTCTAACGAAAACACCCAATGCACGTTATCTTTAGACATGTGTTTATCCTTTGTATAATTTCCCTTTATGAACAGCCCTGCCATGAACAATATGTACAAACTCTGGTACTAATATCTTACCGCCGTCATAAGCGTGTATAATGGTAAATCCTTGCTGCCAATTACCGTTACCACGTGTATACTCTTGAGTCATGGCGCAAAGGCAGGCGTTTTCGACCCAAAATGGAGCCTGCTCCTCATGTAAGAATGCTCTTCTGGGAGTATAAGAATAAAGGGCTTGCCGGTGCGAATGTCCTGAAATGCCGCTCATCCAAGCTCTATCCATTTCTCCTCTTGCAGTATACCCAGCTTGCTGTCTAATGATATCACCATGCTTAACCAAAAAGTCTGGAAACAACTCTAAGTCCTGCGTAATATACTCCCACCCCAAATCTTTTAGCCCGAATAAATTTTGAATTTGTAAGTGTTCTAAGCCAGCCAATGCTGGAGCATTCGTTTTAATATATGTTTCTAAACGCTGTTCGTGATTCCCTCTAAAAAGTAATTTTCTAGTTTTTTGAGGAACTGCTTGGTCAAATTGGCCCAATGTGTATGCACCAGCTTCGATCTCATCTTGCAGCAATAATCTACGTGTTGGATCTTTGTCAAACCGGCTAATACTGTAAAAATCAACCATGTCCCCCAAATGTGCTAATATATCTGGGGATTCATCCGATATAATTTGACAAGTTACGTCAATAGCACGTTCGTCCGCAAATGGTGCTTGTGTATCTCCAACAAAGATGGCTTTTGTACTACTCCTCTCTGTTGGAAGAATTTTACGGTTACGGGGAAGCCGCAACTCAATTGGTTGTAAATTTGCTACTATATCAAAATTAGAGGGACATATATTCTTTGAAAGAACTTCTCGCTCTTTTTCATCTAAATTTTCTACAGTACTACGTAGATCGGCTAATACCGCCCGTACTTGCCAATCTGTCGCCTCATCTCCTAATTTTTTCAAAATTGTTGGCCGACCTAAACCTTGTTTCGCCAACTCTATTATTTTTTGTTCAACACTTCCCACTATTCAACTCCTAGTTTTAATAAATACGGTGTAAGCTGTTTGACCAAGTTTTCATCGCTTGGAAAATTATGATTATAAATGATGCCGTCTACTTTAATATCCTCAATCTGACTTTCTGATCTATGCGTAGCCTGCCCACCTTGTAATCCAGCCCCCTCTCTCTCTATTCTTAAAACAACCCCACCAAGGTCTTTGATAAACGTGGCCTCGTTTGGAAAACGGATATCTAGCACCGACGCTCCCTTTGCCTTAAAATCTCGTTCTGCTAAAAAAAGAAATGCTTCCGTCTGCTTTATCCAATACTGTTGTCCATAGACATCTCTGCCTAATTCTGTGCCCTCTATTTGCAATTCCTGTCTAAGTTCTACAGGCTTTTCAAGATAAAAAAGCTGTTCTAACGTCCAAGAATTGGTATCTTTTCCATACATCTGGAATTTTAATGTATTGGCATACGCCCAAGGTAGTAGCCCAAAATAATCTCTCAATATATTAGCAATATGATTCTTGCCAGACCTAGCTACCCCACATAATCCTATTACTGGAAACATATTATTTCTTTAATAGATTCTTTAAAGAGGATGTATTCATTCTGTCCTCCAAAGACCTATAAGTATTTGCTAGTGTCATTTCTGGGATCTTTTTTGGGGTCTTTTCTGGGATCTTTTTTGGGGTCTTTTCTGGGATCTTTTTTGGGGTCTTTTTTGGGGCAGATTGTTGTACAGAGGGTAGAGTAGAACTCAATGTCATGAAGGTCACTTCAAATTCTCCCGGCAACCCCCCACCATATGCTAACTCTACTTTGCGCCAAAAAACAGTTTTATCCGCATAAGCTCTTGGCAACCTACTTAAGTCTTTGTCTGACACACTGGTTAGTGTAGTAGGTGTTATATCGGTCACATATCCTGACGCAACAAGCTTATCATTATAAAATAAGTCTGCTTTTTTAAACAATGTAGCAATATCAGCGCGCCCCAATATAACAAATCCAACATCTTTTTCTGTTTGTTTTATTCTTAAATAAGTAGTAAAGCTATTATCTGTTGTCATTATTAATTATTCCTGTTCCATATGCTAAAATATCCTCAGAAGACATTTCACTTAGTTTAGAAGTTAAGATAAATTCTTTGCCAATAGATTCGGCATACGAATTTAATACGGCTTTGATTTTAATTAAGAGTTCTCTTGCCAGTTCCGGGTCATCTAGAGAGGTAAATGACATAAGTTCTTTCTCTGTTCCCTCTAGCAAATCTGCAGACTGATTAACTCTTTCCTCTAATTCTTGGACCGTCTCTTGTAACCCTTCGCTTGGAGCACCATATCTTCTGAGGATGTCTCTTTTGAATGAGTATGTAGCGTGAGCGCCAGCCCACTCATCTTTTTCATTTAATAGGGCCTCCAACTTAACCATAAAATTTATAATAATACTTAAATTATCCATTAAGATGTATCCTCTTTAAAACAGAAGGCACGTCACGCAAGTCATTTCGAATAAACAGTTTACTTGGAAAAGTCTCTTCTGTAGGAGTGAGTTGGAGTCCTCCATCCAACATAGAAGTGCCTTTTGGTACATAAATTCCGAAAAGTCCCGCCTCCATGGCCGGTAAAATGTCACCAATCATAGAATCTCCGATTAAAACTGCCTCTGTAGGGTTTACGTTGTAGAAAGAACATATTTTTTCTAATAAGTCTTTAGTTTTATAGTCTACAACAAAGATATTATCAAAGTAATCTGCTAAATTAGCATCCAAAACTCGTCTAAGCTGAATAGTTTTATTTCCCCTAGTTAAAATTATATTGGCGGTGTATCCTCTAAAATTTAACTCTTCTAATATTGAAACTGTATATGGATACACAGAAGCATGGTGTTGAAAAACCTGTGCCCCCTCGTGCACTAAAGTTTCTCCTATAATTGAGTCATAGGGCAAATCATACTTTTCACACAAGCGTTCATACGTAGTGCGAAAAGAATTTGGAAATCTATTTAGATCCATTACGCCATCTTTTAATATCGCCTCTTGATCTATTTCTACTTGTAAAGCATAGGCTTCGTCGTAATTAAAGCCCATCTTTTTTAATATATGCGCTGCATTATGCTTTCTTTCTTCATATAACTCTTTTGTACTGATTAAGGTGTCGTCTAAATCAAAAATACAAAGTTTTATCATATTCTCCATCTTTTTTTTCCTCCGAAGAAATAATTACCCTCTATAACCAACAGCGTTAATATTCCATCATGAATCTCTCTGTGGCAATTAAAACAGAGTGTAATCAAATTCTCTGGATGATGATCTCTTCCTTCCGACCTTAAAAATATATGATGCGGGGTAATACCATCGTCTCTGTTACAACTTCTGCAAGACCACTTGTCCCGCTCTAACACATAAAGTTTTACTTCGTCTGGGATATTCTTTTCATACCACACATGTTCATCAATGTTTTCTAATGAAAAATCTATAACCCGCATTATCCTATCAACGTCATTTCTAGTCTGGCTTGATGTTTAGCCCAATTTAAGATCTTATCACACTTGTCTGCCATTGCTTCTAGTGCCTGTATTCTCTTCTGTAGTTTTTTAATCTTAAACTCTAAATTTTTACGTCTTCTGGACATGCGAATAAGTTCTACACTTACGTCTCTTAATTCTCCGTTGGGCATGTAAAACTGTGCTGCGGATTCCAAAATAAAAGCCTCGATCAATTCAGAATTACGAAAGGTAGACTTCATATTGTTCAGATTTTGGGCCAATATTTGTGTACGTATTTCGTTTTCTACTTTTGATACTCTGTGTAGTCTAGCTTCTAAACTTTCTATCTCAGCATAGATTGGTCCAGACATATTAATAACCTCGGCCTGACGACGATATGCTTCTGCCGGGTTGATATCTTCAAATTCCTCTAAGAAGTTAGTCTGAAGTGGTATATAATATTTTTTCCAAAACTCCTTCATTTAGTTTTTCTCCGCCTTAATACTCTACTAATTAACGTCCTTGGCGGCTCATCGTATTCTACTGGTAGTACGCCACACTCGCTAATGTGCGCTTCCAGAAACACAATACGCGCCTCAAGGCTTTCTGTGTACTCTACCAGCGCATCAGTTATGCCCATGCTCCAATAGGATAGGCGATTTCGCGCAGCCTCTTTCATGCTACACTCCAATCGTCTCTCAGCTTGTCGATCTTGGCGATGGCTGCAAACCAACAAGAAACCATCGTGCTGAGCCCTGTGGCCTCGTAGTGAGCCGTGTGTGACTTAGCAAACCTGTCCAGTGCCGTAATTATGTCTCCGGCCTCACGTACTGCCACTTCCAGCGTGTCTGGCGTCTTGGGTGGGTAGGGAAAAAGAGAATGTTGGCTACATGGCAACTTGTGGGCTATCCAATCGTCTATCTGCCAGTCTGCCCGTCCCTTGTCACTCCAGAACTCGGTGTATTGCCCCTGCTTATTGAGCCACCCCGCAGGCTCCTCATCCTGCGGTTCGGTGGGTGGGTGGGTATAGAGTTCAGTACCATCTGGCGGCAGTCCATGCGTCCATTGGACCACATACGTCTCCGTTTGCTTGTCCCGGATATATCGCAACACCGCCACCGGCTCTGACCTAGATTGCTTTTCCACCATGCTTGTATCCCCGCTTCTTGTTGATTTCAAGTTTATCTCGGACTTCCGTGTCCAGATCAATCCCTAGACCGACAGCCAAGTCCAACACTCGGATCAGCGCATCAGCCAATTCCTCTGCTACGTTCTCCTTGTCCCCATGGCGGAACCCCTCAAGGGCTTCGCTAACTTCGGAATGTATTAAGCAGAGGAACGTCGGAATTCGACGAAGATTGTTCCAATCTTCTAACTGTGGAACTTCCCACCCATTGGCAAGGTTCATTTGCCGTATCATGGAAGCAAGCGCCATGAGCGGTCCCAGAACCTCGGTGGTCACGGTTTCAAGAGCTTCCAGCCTCTCGGTGGCGTTGATAGCGTCTAGCCGGGCCTGTGCCCGTAGTTGCCCTACCAAAATGTCACTGGCTATGCTTGGCTCGTCCCTCCTGTTTTCTCCGTGCAGATAGCAACCTGGATCAGGGCTGGTTACCGGATACGCGCATGGGCACCGTTTCTGGTCACTCATCGTCGGCCTCCAGCAAGCCTTCTTTGTGAGCCTTCAGTGTCCAATACGCTTGTTCGCTGCAGGCCGCATCTGCTTGGGAGATTCTCACGATCCATGTGTCGCGGGGTTCTTCCGGGATGAGGTTCGTCATACTCCGCTCCCCGCTTAACCAGGCCACTGCTTCTTCTTTATTCATTCTTTCCTTCCTCCAGCGCGGCGTACACCCCCGTCACCATCTCATCCAATACGGCATGGAATCGAGCCAGTAACTCCTTGGCGTCGCCGTCCCCAAGCTCAACTTCCAGCTTCTTCTCATCCGTGATCTTGAGCCCGACAATCATTCCATCAGCATCTCGGAGCATCACCAGATATGCCTTCTTGTCCACCATGTCGCTTCCTGCCACTGTCAGGGTGCTGGCAAATTGGACGGCTCCGCAGGCTGGGCATTTCGTGTATCCCGACATTATCTCCAAGTAGTGCCCACATTCTGGGCACAGATCTTCTGCGCTAGGTGGGAATGCTTTCAGCACCGTGAGGTTCCCAGGCACAGAATAAGTTGCCAGCGGAGGAGTGCCAAAGGCATTTAACCCCACCAACTTGTCCTTCCCACTTGCACGACTATTCTTGGTATTTTCGGTCATTCCATTATTCCTGGTATAAGATGTTTTACTCTACAGTTTAGTCCCTTTATATTATACTACTTTTAGGCGTTTTAGAGACAGTTTTTTAGAACTTTCTCCAAACTTTTGATACACCCCCCTCAACTTTCATAGGAACTTCTCTTAAGAATTTTTGTCCTACTTCTTCTCCAAGTCTTACCTGTTCTTCATACAACTGTTGGTCCTGGTCTTCTCTTACTAAGGTAATAATCTCATCGTGTACCACATTAATGAGGTGAGCATCAAAGCCCTCTTTCCAATGTAGGTTTTGAAATGCTAACATTGTGCACTTCTGCAAATCGGCCGCCGTCCCCTGCACTGGCATATTCCGCCCTGCGGTCCACCACCCCAAAAAGTCTGCTCTAAAAAACCTCTTACGTCCTAATGCACTTTCAGCAAAACGTACCTGTTCTTTGTTATTTAATAGTTTTTTAACCTGTGCTGCTGCCTTTTTCTTGTCGCCCCAATTACGGTCTATCAGCATTCTTTCTAAGTCTGGCGCGATGTTTGTCTTTATAAATGTGTGCCCTAATTGGTCAATAAAGTATCTGTTGGACTTAATTGGGTCTACTAATGCAGACCACTCATCCATTACTTCTTTCATACGCCAGTGAATTTCGAAAAACTTTTCATACAAATAATTGGTATCACTTTTTGATAAATCTTCCCCTAAAAATATTTTAGAATACTCGTGAAATCTATTTTTTCCTTGCCCATATGATAGTCCTAACCACGATACTTTCGCCCTATTTCTTAATTTCTGTCCTTCTGGAGTATTTTTATCAATGGTAGTATTATAAAAAGCTTCTCCGTCTTCTTTGTAGATATCTCCGCCTCTTTGGAATACATCAATGGCGGGTTTGTCCCCAGTAGCATCTGCTGATATTCTTGCTTCAATTTGGCTCGCATCTAAAATGATTAGCGTATATCCGTCTGGTGCATAAAAAGCTTGTCTATACTCACTTTCTTTTGGAATAGTTTGCATACCGGGAGAACAGGACATTCTTCCAGTAACCAAGATAGTTTGTGTGAAATCTGGGTGAATACGTTTTGTAACAGAATTAACACTTTTTAAAAAGTTCTGCCCATAAGAAGTAATTCTCTTTTCTACTTTACGATACTCTAGTATAGCATCTACTAAATCTGCAGGCATTTCTCCAGCGATTTTCATTAACTTTAGCTTAGCTGACCCGGTGGAGATCGCTGCGCCACTCTTATCAACAAAGCCCCGAAACCCGGCCTTACTTAGTGCCTTGGCTAGTCTCTGTGGGCTATCAAGCTTTAACGTATTAACTTTTGTACCTTCCCCAAAAAAATCTTCTTGTACAAATGAAGTTTTATTTAAGTATTTATTTAATACCTTTGCTGCATTGTCTCGAATGGCAACATTTTCTTGCATTAATACGGTCCAATATTCTCTATTAAATGGAATTCCTGTTAGTTCCATATCAGCAATAACGGGAATCATTTTATGCTCTAGAGTAACAATGTGATCCAAGCCTCTTTCGTTGATTAACGGCTTTTGTTGAACAGCAATTAGGTGTGGATAAATACAATCTCCTGCCATGTATGCTAATTGACGTTCATCAAACTTATTCGGGGGTGTCTTCCACAACGTAATACGTAGATCTTTGTCTTTATCTAGCGTTAAATCTAAATAATATTTTGCTAATGCTGCCATACTAGTATATTTTAAAGCTACTCTGGCCGCAGAAGTATTTGTGTCATCTGCTCTTCCTGGAAACAATCCGCACCTAATAATCTGTTCCATAATCATGCAGTCGCCAAGACTAACTGGAAGCGCTTTTAAATGGTGCATAACCATTTTCACATCAAATTTGATATTCACGCCTAATTTTAAAATGTCTTTGTTTTCCAACAAATCAACAATAATTTTAGTATCAATATCGGTACGAGCGTCAATAATCCACTGCGTATCTTTATTACCAATTTGATATGTAACTATCTGTGCTTTATAAGGGTCTAGTCCGACCTTTGAGTTTTTGTTCCACTCTTCCACATACTCTTCTCTTGGGCCAGTTTCAATATCAAATACTACAAAAGATTGTTGACTTATCCAGCGCTCTACTTGCGGCATTTTTTCATTTGTCGAAATGTAGTGTCTCATATTAGTGCCAAGGTTCCATCTTGTAGCTGGTCTAAGTTTAATTCTCTTCCCACACTACGTGGGGGCTTATTATGAAATTTAGATAGCGACCCCTCAAACCACAGACTAAACTGCATACCACCAGTGCCGGAATGCCTTTCTTTTTGAATTCTTACTGTACGTTCTACAATTCCTTGTGCCTTTTTGCCCAAAAGGTATAAAATAACGTCCGCAGTTTGTTCTAAAAGTCCGCTATTGCGCAGCCAGCCGTCCATTGGATCTACGTCATCGGCTAAATCCTGTTCTGCTTTTCTATTAAAATTTGACAGCGCTAAAATAGGTACTTGTAGTATCTTGGCTAATGCCTTAAGCTCCACAATAACTCTGTTTGTTAGCGAAAACATCGTTTCGCCTGGCAACATACTGATCAACTCAATGTAATCAATGATAATCAGCCCTGGGCCATGATGTGCTATTAGCCCCGCGAAAATATCAATCATTTTGTCTAAATTGCTGGTTTCATCATCAATGTATAGAGGTAGATCTTGAAACTTCTTATACTTTCCTAATATCGCCCTCCATTCGTTATAATCCAGATTTCCCTTACGAATATTGTTAGTTGCTACCTCTGACAGATTGGATAGATACTTCATCCCAACTTCTTCTTTTGTCATTTCAATAGAGCCCCAATAGACAGGAATGCCTCTAGAATTCAAGTTATGAGTTAGGTCTATAGAAAAACTGCTTTTTCCCATTCCAGGTCTGGCCCCCAATATAAGTAAATTTCCTGGACGTAGTTCCGACAAATCGTCTAATCTGTCATATCCATATGCCCATCCAAAGCGCTCATCTGATTTATATATTTCCTTTGTTGTATTAATTACTTCTTGGCCAACGTCTTTCCAAGAATATGCACGACCTCTGCGCCCAGACATCAACTCTTTAAACGACATATTGGCTAACTCATATGGGAAAGTTACTCCGTAATCTAAGTCAGCGGTTTCTTCCCACCCCAACTCTTCTCGTAAAGTTTTACAAGTATGGGGCTTATTTACTTGCTGTGCCTGTTCAAATTTCTGGGCGATGCGAGCGTCGCTATATGGGTGTAATCTTCCGAATTCATATGCTAATCGTTCCCCATCTTCTAATTGCGCAAATTGGCAACATAGTGCATAAAATTCTGGCTCTTGTCCTTGATTCGACATTCTCTCTCTTGCCGACTTCACCCAATTCGAAAACGTTACTACTTTTAGGGCTCCTGACAAAGCTTTCTTTGGTGCTTGTACAGATACTTTTTCACCAACCACCTCTCCTATCACGGGCAAAGATTCTTCGTACAGCTTAGTAATAAAACTTCGTGCATTTTTCTTTACCATCTTTATAAATTTTTGTGGGGTGATTTTAATACCAGAATCACTTAGAAAAGCACTATTATTGTTTTTAAAAGCTTCTCCTTGATACGGCATGGCGATTAGATTTCCATACCCACCTTGCGCAGAGGCTTGATTTGGAAACATGCGGTCAAACGTAGTAGCGTTTACTAAAAATGCTTTTGCAACATCTCTAATAATTCCTGCCGAAATTGGTTCGTCCACAAAAATCCAAACATGTGCGCCAGTTCCAGAACGACTTCTTTCTACATAGCTAATAATACCGGCCTCTAAAAATCGTTCCTTTTGCTTCATTGCCATTTCAAGCGGATCTTCGTCATCATCTGCGCTAGCATCAAAGTCCATGGCTAGCCAACTTACCTGCGTTTCATCAAATAGGGGATAAATACCTAAATAGGATTCTCCTTTTAAATGTTTATAAATAGCGTCATCACTAAGGGGTAAATCTCGGCCAGTAGCATCTCGTGCCGGGGGGTATCCCACTTTGTTTCCCTCCGTAAGATATCCTTCGGCATACACATCTTGTCTGCAATAAAACAGGGATCTTAAGTCGTCTATAAGCTTCTTTACTTGCACATTCATTACGCTTCTTTTATTCCCCCAGCATTTAACATTGAAACAAGCGCTGCTGATACTGACTCTACCGATATAGGAGTATCTTGTGCTAATTGCGCCTGTAAGGCTCTGTCTGCAATTTCTTTTTGTGAAATAGTGGTAAATTTTGTTACGCCATACATATTGGTTAAATGTTCAAACACTCTGGCTTTAACTGTGTGTATATCAAACATGTATCCAACACTAACCGCCAAACTATAACGATGTAATTCAAAGGTGTTTATTCCATCTATGTGTGATAAATGTACTTCAAATATTCTTCCCATTTCTGTGTTTTCAAACATATTAAAGTTTGTGTGTATTGAAAATATCATTACATCTACCACGTACTTCACTTCTTTGGGGATATCCATTTATATTCCTATAAAATTAAAGTTAAGCCTTTGCCGATTTCTTTGATTCGTCGCACGAAAGGCACTCCAAAATGATTTGACATATTATGCCAAAATTCTTCTACGTCTTCGTCTGAGTTAATATAAAAGTTGGCTGTTAGCACTGTTGGTAGCTGGGCCACATATCTAGCCTCCAATATCATCCAAAAGTACTCTTTTAACCTTGGAGCATCTCTCAACGTAGTAAAATCGTCTAACACAATAATGTCGGTTTGTTTTAACGCAGTAAGTATAATATTATACATACTGGAATTATACATATCTCTGTAGTCTAATAAACGATTTAATACCTCTGATGTTGAAAACCATGCTCCTGTATATCTTCCATTGCTTCCCAGTATTACTGCATTTAAAATAGCTGCGGCGGCTCTAGATTTTCCTACTCCAGAGTTGCCTAAAAATACCGGAGCTTGTCCCTCTCCAGATAAACTTGCAAAGTTTTCTAAATACGCATCAAGGATTGTTCTTATAACAGACCCTTCCGGCCAATCTTTCAATGATGCATCTTGAAATCTTTTAGGAATCTCAATCATTATATGATTCTTCCCTTATTCTTTTTAAAGTATTCTTCTCGATCCTCCGCCTCAACAAATTTCGTGGACATTCCTTGCCGCGTGTCTTTGGGGGAAGCTGCTAAGAACTGATTCAACACTGGTGCCGACATCAACAAATCCAACCCATACCCCGAAGATTTAAAAGAATCCTTGCGCAAGAACCACTCAATGTATCTTTTGGCGGTTTCCAACCCTCCTAAATGCGTTAAAACTCTATTTGCCCCAATATAATATTTTTTTAGATTGGATTTTGGAATATAATAATCTATTCGATGCATACTGTATACTCGCTGCATAAAGTATCTCACAATTGCCGATTGGTCTGACTTAGGTACTTGGCCCGCTCTGCCACCTCCTGACGTATATTCTGATGCATAGTGCCCATCTGGCGACTTTTGGCACGCTTCTTGCTTCGCGCGCGGTATTATAATACTACGGGTATCATGTATACCCGTAGCATTATGTATACCCGTAGAACTACGTAGCTCCCGGGTATTATGTACACCCGTAGCATTATGTATACCCGTAGTATTCTGTACACCCGTAGAGCTACGTAGCTCCCGAGTATTAAGACTGTACTTTACTTTGTAAAGTACCCCGTCAGCTTCACTGACAGGAACCTCTTCGGCATCCATAAGTTGTTTATTATCAACAACTTCCAAGTTGGTTTTGGCCATGGAATCATTCCACCGTGGCGGAATCATTCCACCGGGACGGAATCGTTCCACCGTAGCGGACTCGTTCCACTGGGATGGAATCACTCCGCGACGAGGGAATCGCTCCATTACTTTATCTAAATTTACAGTATCCGTGATCATCAAAAAAGTTCTATTGCCGAGTCTACTAGAAATACTCATACGTGTGATGATATCAAAATCTATCAAGTTTTGTATGGTTTGGTAAATTTTAGATTTTGCGTAACCAAAATATTTCATTAAATTACACACGTCGAATTCTAATGCTGTGTACTCTTTACCGAATACCGTTTGTTTCGTACCATGAGCAAGAGCATACACGTATATCATAAATTCTAGATGTGTTTTTTCGGCATTCCAAGATAAAGCCCGCATTACTTCTTTATTAATAAGAAGCGGCTCTCCATCATACAGAAATTCTATAGTATCCATATTACATTTGCATCTTTGGTAAATGACTTACATTTGATGTGACTTCGATGAACTGGGCCTTAGCTTGTAATTCTTCAATGTTTTTGGCCCCAACATAACTTAATCCAGACTTTACTCCATCAGTGAGATTTTTTATTACCAGTTCTACACTGCCCTTGTAGGGTATAAATTGTGCAAGTCCTTCAATATGTTCGTCTGGGCGACCATCGTTTATTTTTGAGTTATAAGAGGCCGATCCTCTAAACTCTTTTACCTTTCTACTACTATTCCCAAATCCTACTACTTTAACTTCCCCAGGAGCTTCTGTAGTGCCTGCAAACAGTCCACCAGCCATAATAGTGCTGGCTCCTGCTGCTAAAGCCTTTACAATGTCCCCAGCAAACCTAATACCACCGTCGGCACAAATAGGAATGTTATATTTATCAGCTACCATAGCAGCGTCATATACAGCCGTAAGCTGCGGGACACCTATACCAGTTTCAATTCTAGTAGAACACATAGATCCAGGACCAATGCCTACCTTAATTCCATCTACTCCCAATTCTGCTAAACGCCGCGCTCCATCAGCAGTGGCTACATTGCCAACCATAAGATCTATATGGCTTAAAGTTGGATCATTTTTAAATTTGCTTATTGCCTTATGTACTTTTTTATTATCTGCGTGTGCAACTTCGATCACAAAAGCTTTTACACCAATATAATATAGCGCCAATGCTCGGTCGTACCAGTCTCCGTCTACTCCGATAGAAACAACACTTGGCCCAGACAGTTTTAGTTCTTCGCACTGTTCTTCAATAGTACAAAATCTATGCAATACTCCTAGGCAGCCTAAATCTCCAACAGCATTAACCATTCTATGCCCAGTAACAGTGTCCATCGGCGCAGAAACAAAAGGTAAAGGCACGATAATATTTTTAGTAAAGCTTGTTACCAAACTCACTTCTTTTCTACTCAATATAGTAGAGTAGTTAGGACGTATTAAAACGTCGTCATATCCATAACATTTAGACAAGATCATATGCTACCGTCGAGTCTAGCGGTAAAGGGCTAGCTAAAGATTCTACAACAAGTATACCTTGAGTAAAGGCTCCCTCATCTTTATTTTTTTTCGCAGCCAATGCTTGTACTTCGTGCGCCGAAATATCTTCTTCGCGCAGAATAGCCGCCATTAGTTCTAAAATTTCAGAACAGTGGTCTACTACCCCGTCTTTAGTTGTGGCTTTTGCCAAATCTCTAGCTCTTTCCCACAAACGAAGACGCAGAAATGCCTGTAATCGTGTGCCAGTAACTAGGGCAAGTTCAACCTCCTTGCCCATGGCCTTATAAATCTCTGGCATTTTATCTCTAACTATTCTACCGTTCTTCTTTGATTGTTTTTCTGTATTTTCCAACATACAAATCACACCCCTTACATACAACGTCACGAGAAATATCCGCCATACAGGATCGACAGAACTCTTGATCACACTGGGAACATACCCAGATTCTATCTTCGGTAGTTTCCCTACCACAGCCCACACATATAACCGTCATAACCTCCCACGGCCTTTCCGAACTAGCTTCTCCCACTTAGGTACTCCTTTACTATCTGTAATATTTGAGGATTGAGACTTACACTTTGGCGTGAACTCATTTCCACACCATTTTCTATTAGTGTTTCATATACTTCTATTTTACCACAATAACGACACCACAAGACTTTAGTTTCATAATCACCCTGGGTGTTAGAAATTTCTACAAACCCACACTGTCCGTCTAAACATGCTCCTAAAACGGTTTTTAAAAGTTTTTTCATTATGTCCTCCTATACTATACTAAAAAATAGAGGATATTATACAGTTTGACTACCATAAAAATGAGCGGTTTCCTCTTCATCAGCACGCATTATCGTTTTTCCACCCGCCGCCCAAACAGTGCTGCCGCCTGAATACACAAGGTACTCAACAACATATACAATGTCTGGCCTAAAGGGCTTCCGCCTAAATAACTCTATAATTCGGTCCCAAAACGGCCTTAAATTAAACATTTTATTTACATAACCCCTTATATCTACTAGAGTACTCTAAACACTCTAGTATTAGGCGCTGTTCGCTTTTATTTAAATATCTAGGAACTTTCGATTGCCAAGGTTTGCCGTCTAATAGGCCAATGCCAGATGCTACTCCATTAGCGATTTTTTCCACAACACCTATGCGGCCAACATTACACACCGCCAGCCGCCCAATCTTACTTCCATTAGTAGCCCGCCCAGACCTTTCTATAGTATCCCCATATATAGGATCATACATCATAATCAATTGTTTCCCCCGGCTCTGGCGCAAATCCTGCAGTAACAAACTCTTCTTTTTGTTTTTTAATTAGTTTACTTAGCTCTTCTCTAAGTAATTCTTTCCATGCTGCATGTATCGCGTGCGCGGCTTCTTTTGGAGTTACATCTTCCCCAAATACCAGTTCTAATTCTGGTGTAATCCAAAATACAGGTTTATTTTCATAAGCGATGTGTAATACAAATTCCGAATAATCTGGTGCTTTAGATAGCTGCCCCGTAGATGTATTTAGGAATTCGTTATCATTGTCTGGCATTATACTCCTCCTCTTTTAATATACTCTATCTTATTTCCATCAGCAAATATATGTACTGTACGCTCTGTTTCAGCCGAAACAAAGGTCATAACACCTGCTGGCTCTAAAGGAGCATCTAGTGTTTCTGCTTTAATAATCTTCCACCTTCCCTTTACTTTAGAAAACCATCTTCTATACCAAGGCTTTTTAACATACTCAAAAGTCCAAGCATACTTAATGTTCAAAATACTGCCCCCCATTTTAAATAATTAAATAATTGCCGCTCTTTAAAACAAAATTGACTAGCCCTATTTCCACGGCTATTCTACCTCGGTCGGGCACTAGGAGAGTTTTTTAACTCCTCTTAGGGCAGACTGGCCCGGCAGAGTCGTTAAAAAGTCACTTCGTTCTAATAGTTTCTAAGTCACTTCCCTCTTAAAGATCGTATTTATCTGACGCCCAATACACGCCAACAACCTATTGCTTATAGTAGCAATAGCGTTAATATCCAAATACAAGTTCCACCAACCACAGCAATAATTGCAAGCCTAATTAGCGGGTGTAATTCCTTCCATGAGCGCTTCATACTATTATAAAAAATACCCTAAAAATAAAAGCGTTGT
>Ga0307380_10003545_pt1 | contig 21496 bp, 17 predicted proteins | sample UN3MG_FD_202239 | JGI IMG/M metagenome (GOLD analysis project Ga0307380, IMG submission 202239) | Soil microbial communities from Risofladan, Vaasa, Finland - UN-3 | ecosystem: Environmental > Terrestrial > Soil > Coastal area > Acid sulfate soil | place: Finland: Risofladan, Vaasa | collected... | reverse complement strand
TTCGACGCCCTTGCGACCACAGCGCGAACACGTATCGTTCTGGTACGCGCTCCTCCCGCTGTGCGGTGGGATTTGGCTCACCCACGAGTAGCGGGTAGGATCGTAGTGCGGCACGAAGTGCAGGACGCCCGTCGGATCTCGCGCCGGCGAGGTTTCAAAATCAGCACATGCTCTTCTCTGATGCCGTCCCCGTTCCATAGGCCGTACTGCATGTACTGATTTCGGATCGCATAAGAGAAGGAATTGGTCAGGGCGAAGTGTTCTGACGCGAGTGCTCCAACATGTGCTGCTGTTCTTATGGGGACCTTACAGCACACCGAGTCTCCAAGGACGAGAACCACCGTTCCCTGTCTGGCGACAATGCAGTGAAGGGAAGCCAGGAACTCCTTCATATGAGCAAAGTAATGACGGGCGGTCCTTGCCTTGCTTGGGTCTCGTTCTGCGATTGACTCGATAGCGGCATCGAGCGCCTCCACGCCAAACGATTGATCGTCATTCCAGTCACTCTTCCGGACCAGTTTCCTGCCGAGATACCTGTGCGTCAACGCGATATGCTGTTCCTGTGAGTCGATGAATCCCAACCAGTACATTTCGAGACTGTGGCGGCGACTGTACTCGACCGCGCGGCAATATGGCGGCGAAGTAACAACCAGAGGATAATCAGCCTCTGGGAGTCCGCGTCGGCCTAGTACGGCCCCTAAGTGAAGAGCGTCTCCCTGGACCACCCATGCACTGGCTGGGCACTTCTGCAATAGATGGGCCTCCGACAATTGGGCCATGCCCGTGATAGCATCCTTGACCTTCCTGAAGAACGTCTTGAACACAGGGATCCGACGACTCGCGTTCTTCTTGGCCTGTACGCTGGTCACCTCAAGACCGGAGACTGGTGCCGGATCAGCGTTCGACACGTTCCGGATGATTGAACCAATGCAAGCCTTCAAAAAGAGTCTGAGTGGCGCAGATAACCGAGCCTGCTCTACAACCGCAAACAGCACGCCGAGATCAACAATGACGTAGCGCCGAAACCAGTGCGTGATATTCGGAATAGGGGGGATAGACAGACCACGAACCTCTCGGTCAAAGCGCCTTTGGGTAATGTCCGCCCCAGGACGGCTTTCCTCCGTAGCATGGGCCGCCATGTAGGGGGCCACTTTCTTCTGGACTCGCGCAAGCCCTTGCTGAATGTCCTTGGGATCGAGCGGCGTCGTCTTCGCCCGGGCTATGAAGCACGCAACTGGATCAATATCCACCCCTACTGAGGAGATTCCCCGCGCCAGTGCCTCAACCTGCACGGTGCCACTGCCATTGAAGGGGTCAAGAAGGATCGAGCCCTTACGTCCAAACCTATCCAACACCCATCTGACAATCGGCGGATGAAACTTCGCTGGGAACTTGAACAGATAGTGCGTCAGCCTGAGCGACCCATTCGGCGACTCAATCCAGTAAGTACTGTGTTTGCTTGGGTTGCGAGGAAGCTGCACCACCCGCTTCTGCCCATTCAGGCGACGGGATCTTCGCCTCGAGACTCGCCTCCTTCTGGTCAAGATCTGATCACCTCCCAAGCATGGCCGAGACGACGGCTTCAGACATACGAAGATAAGCCGGTCTCCCTTGCCTGTCAACGTGTAGCCGAACACCCCGTGGAAACCGCTTCTGCAAGCCCTTGAGGTGCTCAAGGAGATCCTCAAATGTCATGAGAATGGAGCTCTGCATTAGCATCTCGATTTGCACGGCCTCCAACAGAGTGCTGAGGGGGCACAACGGAATGCCTGTGCGCATGACCTGCAAGTAAAGATAGGCAATCTGATGCGATGGCAAATCCTCGTTTGGTCCTCTCCGTACCCCAGCGTATCGTAAGGATGACAGATTGAACACTCGCGCCGCCAACTCTATCCAAGTTCTGTTCTTGGCGGTTTTCTCCAGTGCCGCAACTGACGGCACTTCTCTGACAAGGCGAGCAATTGCGAGCGAGTCTCGGTCGGGCGACTGGGGGAGCCGATAATGACGCGTCCCTCCAAAATCTGCCCTTTCAAGAAGGCCCACCCGGCACAGCGTTTGGAGGTGGATGAAAGCCTTGTGCGGCCCGGTGTTGCCCTTATACTCACTCGCACGAAGCCGCTCGATGTCTTTCCGCAGAGATGCCCGATCTAACGTATCGCCTGTTACGATGAGATAATCGGAATATGTCCGCAAGAACATCTCGCGGACAAAGGCGTTCCAAGTGCAGTCACCGTATGGCAACTGCCCGTACTCAAGTGCTTTCTGGCCTATGAACCTAAGAGCCGCGCCATCGGCGTCCAGAAACAGCCTGAAGTAGACAAGCCGTTCACGGTCGTCGAACTCAAGCTGCTCCTGCAACGGTCGGTCTTTCCCTCGGGACAGAAGGTTCATCAAGTGTCCCTTCTCAGTCCAACAGCACTGCTCGTTTAGCACCCCAAGCCCTTTTGCAAGGTCAACGGCATAGGCTCCTGCTGCCCGGTTAATTTTTTTGCCCAGGTTACGGACTACCTTGGCGAACCTTTCAGCAACAGCCTCCGGGTACGTTCCCTTCGTGGGTAGGCTACAGGACCTCAGGATAACACCGATATACCCTGGCTCATCGATCTGGTAGTGTGTGCGAAAGAGGACGCGGGGTCGCATCAGTAGTCACTTCCGCCATGAACAGTGGTGCGCGGCCTGACACGAAGCGGAAACAATCGATTTGCCCTATCGGTGGAAGCCAACGCATACCCTAGTGGCAAACCTCGAATGATCCCTTCGAACGCACGGCTTCCCTCGATGCGAGTGCGCGAATCAAGAGTCACCTCAGATGGGCACGCTGTGTTGATCATGCCCTCCGCGGCGTTAATGTCGTCTCTGTGGCTGAGAGCGTGGATCAGAAGCATGTCGGCATTCCGCTGGATTGACGGATCAAGTCCGGCCGGGTGCTGAGTCGCAACGACAATCGATAGGCCGAGGTTGCGGCCCTCCGTAACGTACTTCCTCAAGGGGCCGCGTGAGGCTACCGCACGAGTTGCTGGGATGTAGTTGTGCGCTTCATCGACGATCAACCACGACCTGGGCAATCCCTGACTTGCAGTTGCTCGGCATTCCCGCGCGAGTTCAGTCTCTCGCGTCGCGCGAGCTGGGTCAGTCCCTGCATATTTTCTTGCGCGCGCCTCGTGAAGAGGAATCATTCTCTCTTGGGCCTCGGACGCTGAGCGCAGTTCCATGGCCTTCTTTACAATCAGGGCCACAAGCACAGCGCGAAGGTGAAACCCTAGGTCGCGAAGAAGCAACACGCTGACGTGCCCCGGCCGAAGCAGTTGACGCACATCAAGTCCTTGATCAGAAAAGATGGGGAGACGACGCACAGCATCGAGACGACGTCTCAGTGACTCCCTGGTGTCTCGGTGATAGCGTTGGAGATCAACATCGAACTCAAGGGCGTGTAGAAGATCATTGATGGTGAAACTGGAGTTGGCCGGGACTCTCGCGCTTGTGCTGGAGTCAGTATAGCCGTCCGTGTGAACCTTCGCATAAAGCTCTGACATTAGGTGCCCCAGAGGGTCTGCGAACGGATCAGCGTCAAACAGTCCACACCATTCCTCGAAGCCCAGGTCTGATGCGCGGAGACTCATTTCCGTCGACGGTGCCCCAACCGGAGTCTGGGTTCCCTTGGGACGGAAAAGCGTGATTGGCACGTCCTCTCGCTGGATCTTCCACTTGCGTACCTCTTTCACATCATCGGCCTCGTCGTCGAAGGTATCTTCAACACCAGCGGTCATCGTTAGGTACACGTTCATAGTGTCGAAGATGAGGATTCCCTGGTCAATGCCTCCTTGCCTTATCCACCCGTTGGCTGCAAGTCCCTCAGCAATCACCCCCAAGGTGTAGCTCTTTCCACTCCGGCGCTTGCCCATGACGTAGAGGACATGAGCGCCGCGAGTGTCAAGCCACACGTCCCTAAAAGGCGTTTCCGCCTGTTTGCCAAGGTATATGCCTTCAATCGTGTCCCGCGGGGCGTTCTGGCCCATTAGTATGCTTTTTCCCGGGCCGCTGTCGAACGACAGATCCGGCTTGGCGGTGAAACTGTGTTCAAGTCTGAAATTAGCAGTCGGAATGGGCCCGGCCATGTTTGGTCTCACGCAACGGAGTCGGAGGCAATCATCGCTCTCCCATTTCGATGGGCCCTTCCAAGGGCACGTGTCATTTTTATGGTTATTTCCCTCGGAGTCATGAGCGTTGTCAAGTGGCTCTTAAGGGAATCGATTGCCTCTTCCGAGAAGGGGAACAGGTCCTCTGATAGTGTCTCGGTACATCCGGGTCTTGCTGCTGCCATGAGGGCCTCGACGTCTGCCTTGGGGTCTCTCACGTATTCGATAATGCCTTTGATGAAGCGGTCAACGTCCGGCTCCTCCAGTGCCATGATCTCGATCAGAGCCTCTGCGCCGATTCGTGTCGTAACGGGGTTGTTCGCGGTCAGACTGAATATTTCCACCATATCTTCCTGCATCTGTGCAGAAGCGCCGATTAAAACTGACACCCATGTCTGATTGGGGTCTACGAGGCGGGTAAACCCGGAGACGAATGTCGTGATGGTTTCGAGCCCGATGGAGTGGAGCCGTTCCATCTCATCAAGGACGAGAACAAGCGTCTCATTCTTCAGCTCCCGATGGAGCCGTCCGAGCATGCATATGATATCAGCAAGCCGCGCGGCCTCCGCTTCGGTCAGGTCCTGAGTCTGTCCCAGGTCATCAAGGTCCTGACGCGACATCGGGACGCCAGAGATCCATCTCCAGAGACGTAGCGGATCGAAGTTCGGATCGATTATTCGGATGACCGCTTTCGCAATCTCCTGATCCTTGAACCGCTCAACGAGTTTCTTGACCAACTCATCGCGACGTGCCAATCCCACGGAATGCACTGTATCCTCGATGATGCCGATAACGAAATCCTCTCCGAGCCCCCTCATGATTCCTTCACGATACAGGTCGTGGAATCGCGACTTTTTGGAAAGGTCGGGACATTCAATCCGAACAGGATGGATGTGAGTGAGTCGCTGAAGCTCCTTCATGGTGCGCATAAGGGTATGAGTCTTTCCCCCGCCATACGGACCCCAGACCAGACGCTTTGGGGCTAGGCCCGTCACCAGGTCGATCTCAAGTCCCTCGGCTATGACACTAGTATCTACGTCGGTACGGGCGAAGCAGTCGACATCTTCTACCGGGTCAAGGATGAAGTTCTCTCTCCTAAGTCCGTAGCGTTTTCCAATTCCTGTGAGCGCCTCGTCCATCGGATTCCCTCCTTACGCTTCCGCGCAGTAACTGCTGACCTCCCAGAAATATTGTATCAACTGGTTGATTATGTGGCTGTCCGCGTTGATCCTTATCCCAAGTTCCAGGTTCATCGAGCAGGTGAGGTTCTGTGACCCAACCACAGCTTGGAGTATACCACCGCAACTGCCCGGCTCCCTAATGTAAAGTTTCGAGTGGAGTCGCGGGTGAAGGAACACGGTGGCCCCCAGGTCCTTCAGCGGTTTGACCGTCTCCGGCGCCTCTGACTTGTCACCTGGGCTAGGTCGCGTGATAGCAAGAATCTCTGGGCGCATCCTATGCCGCTTCTCGATCTGCAAAACGGCGTGTGCAAGGCATCCCTTTGCTCGGCGAGTCAGGTTGATCCACGGAGAGCAAATGTAGAGACGTCCGAACCCGGGACGTGTGACGAGACCCTCAAGGAAGCTTTCGGTCATCCCTTGCCGCACAAGTTCATACATCGGCGGTACGCCGTCCATTCGACCAAGGCGACTAAACAGGTGGCTGATGTCGCCTCCGTTGAGTGCTTCGAGAAGCAGATAAGTCCTTATTCCCAAGGAAGTCAGTCGGAAGTGGTGACCATCTTTGCGAAGAAGGGAGGCCGAGACCAATTCGTCAACCACCGTCCTGCTTTCGCCTCTTTGAGCGCTTGCCGCCAGAGCATAGACTGCCCCCTCTGTCATGCCCTTTCCCGGAGCCTCCGACAGCGCGCGCAGGATCTCAAAAACCCCAAGGAGTCCAACGACTTCGCTCACCAATGGCATGCTTCAACCTTCGTCGCCGTAAGCGACATCAACATCAGCATAGTGTGAAAGGCTTTCCTGCGCGAAAGCTGCCGAGATCTCCGTGATCCTCCCCGCCTCAATCATTGGGTCCGCCTCCTGCAAGACGGCATTGAAAGCGCTCATGATCTCACGCGGCTTCAGCTCTCCAGTTTTGTTCACCTCCTTTATGATGGTCTCGCACGCCTCCTTGGAGAACGGGAAGTATTCGGATACCTTGCTCTTGCCGGGCATCCGGAACTGACAGAGGATCTCTCGCACGAAAACCAAGGCCTCCTGGGGCTGCAAAGGGGGAAGGACCATAACCTTCGTTCGGCCGATGCGGCTTGCGAGTTCAGGGGTCAACCACGGGGGTGTGGGACCGGCTTGTGGCTTCCCAGAGAAAGACAGCAGAATCGACAGCCCTGTTGGACAACTGTTGAAGATCGAGTGCAGCGCCGTATTAATCTCCTCTCGAACTCTCTTCGAAAGCCGTTCTATTCGCTGATACTCGTCCACAATCCAGATAAGTCGGCAGCCTGGCTTGTGCTGGCACTCGGCGGCCATGCAGTAAAGCCGCTGCAGATTAGCCAGGACGTTCCCAGCATCCTCGAGAGAAGTGAGTTTGTTCGAAATACCAATGGCGCGGTATTCGGAAGCAGGGAGGTTCACGGCCCTAAGCCACCTCATTGCGGTCGAATAGTCTGCTTGTTTTCCTGTTGCGAGAACTTGTAGAGCAGCATCTAAGTCAGGCGATTCCTGCATCAATCGTCGGTGAAAGCCCCTGGCCCCGGGGGCGGTGTAAATCTCAAGGTATGAGTTGATGAGAACATCGGGATCGAGACCGCCAGCGAATGTGTGGTACAGGTCAACAAACCCCCTCGGTGCCTTCGGGAATTCAGTGTAAACGCAATGGAGCGCGCCCGCGCTTCCACTTCCGCTTCGTGTAACTGCTTGGTTCATAAGGTAGAACAGGGTGTGCGTCTTGCCCGCGCCAAACCAGGCCCAGAAAAGGTGGATTGAAGAAGTGTCCCGCCGCGACAGGTGAACGAGCAGTTCTTCCACATCGGCCCTCAATTGCTTGCGATCCGCAATGAACGTGCAAAAGTCCTGCTGCGGAACCACAGGAAAAGGCCAGCGCACGAGACTGAGATGCTCGTAGATTCTGTGCATATCCCATCCCCCTCTTGGGAGCGATGAGACTAAATCGCGGCCTTATGAATTGAGGCGGTAAGAAGGATACCATCCGTCTGACCTCCCAGCAATAGCAAAAGCGGGGCTATCTGCAACAGCGTGCGGGGGGCGGCCTCCAGGGCCGGTCGCGTCTGCGCGCCGGACGCCTGGGCCTGAAGGTCCAAGTATCGCTTGCCCAGCGGCGTATTGCGGAAACCTTCGGCCAGCACGCCGTCGCCGTTGAGGGCGGCCTCGCCCAGGGACTCGCGGATCTGTGCGGCCAGGTCCTTCAACTCGGCCGCGGCCTGCGACTGGCTGGCCAGGATGCCGCTCGAGAGTTCCTTCGAGATCGCCTCGACCAGGTCCTTCTGAATGAACCGCTCGACGGCGTCCCGCTTGTGGTTCATGATGCGGTAGATGCCGAAGTCCAGGTCCGCGCAATCGAACTGGAACATGTCCCTCAGCAGCCGCTGCAGTTTCTCAAGGTTCGTTTCCGTGGCCATGTCAATCTCCCGACGGCGTCTGCGCCTGCGCAGTCTCCCTATGTGACTATTGGCGTGGGGTATTATAAACACTGCGGGCGGGGGATGCCCGCGTTTTCCCGTGCGGAGACCAGAGGGAGTTGCTTCACGGCTCCTCGATGGACGCGTCCGGGTCGGTCTGATCTACGTCTTCCTCCTGAAGTTCCAGCGTTTTGCCAGGCACGACATCTCGGACCACGGGCTTGCCCATGGCCTGCTCAATCCGGGTCAGTAGGGCCTGCTCACGCGCCCTGAAGAACGAAATGAAGTCATCGGCCCTGATGGCCTTCGGGTCGATGAGATGGGAGGCAAGAATCTCGTCCATGCGTTCTGGTGCTGTGCCGAATTTCTTCTGGATGCGGTCCAGGTAGATGCTGGGCGGATTGCCGCCGATCATGCGGTTTGTGCCTGCGGATAACGGGGTCTTGTTGATGATGCAGTCGATGGCCGAACGCCCGACGCCGAGCTTGTCCAGCCCGAGTTGTTCCACTGTCAGGCTCTTGCAGTAGTTTGAGGGGAAGATGTGGTGGATGTCCACGGCCTCGTCGAAATACACCTGAGTGTCCACTGGCTCACCCGTACGCAGGTCTTTGCCTCCGTCACGCAAGAGGAGGACGGAAAGCCCTTTGTAGGCCGCACTGTTCCTGGTTCGCATGCCGCGCAATCGCGACTGGGCGAAGTTGGCATCGACCATGGTGCTGGGGTCGCCCCCGCCGTCGACGCTCGCCAAGACCTCGGGCAGGTCCCTGGCGAAACGGGTCTCGGTGGTACCCCCGTAGAGCTCGCCGAAAACACCGCACCAGTACCAGCGGATGATCTTGCCACGGGCGGCATCGTTGTCCGCCTTGTCACCCAGAACGGCCAGGATGGCGGCGAGCGGGATGAGTTGCGTGTTGTAGGGCAGGTCCCGGTCCGAAAAGATGCGCTGGGTGTGCAGGAGTCGCGCGGCTTTTTTGAACGCTTCGGTGGCCGTGTCGGCGTGGGACTTGTAGTCTGCCAGCGTCAGGGCCAGAACGTCCTTCCGCTTGCAGGTGATGGCGGCCTTCGGGTCGGCCTGCTTGCGCTGGTAGGACGTCAGCAATGTGACGGCCTGGAGGAACTCCGTGCTGTCGATTCCTCGCAGGACAGGCACCTTCTTCATCTCTCTGGCGCGGGCGTCCCAATCATTGCGAAGGTTGAAACCGTCGGCCGCGAACGTCGCGGTCAGCAACTCGAAGACGGTCAATGGGACACCGCCCGTGTTAACTTTCTCGAAAACCTGGCAGACAGCGACTTTGGGCGTTTCCTTCTTGAGGGTGATGATCGGCAGCAGGTACTGCTCGAAACGCTTGATGATCTCCTCCTCGAAATCGTCGAAGAGCTTGACCTTGTCCGGGTGATGGTTCCAGAAGCGGTTGTGCTCCCTCCGCCACCCGCTGCCGGAAAAGACGCGATTGAGGGGGAACATGCCTGCTTCGTACTCCTTCTGGGGCGTTGAGAAGTCCTGCACGGTCTCGCCGCGGAAGTTGCGGACGATCCTGTCCTCGGGCAGCGCCACGATGGCGTCCTCGCGATCGCCGTTGTTTGACATGGCCTTGGCAATGTCGATGTAGTAGTAGCGGCGGATGGGGGTCTTGCGGCTGTCGCGCGTCTTGACCGGGGCTTGCATGAATAGCGCCTGGAAAAGCGAAGTGAGCCGCTGTTGTCCGTCCAGTATCAGCAGGTCCGGCGAGACTGGCTGCGCGAGGGAAACTCCTTCGACCGTCCGTGGTGCCAGTCGCACCTGCGGATTGCCGGTCTCAAGGAGCATCACCGCGCCAATCGGGTAGGAGAGGGACAGGCTCGCGAGCAGGCTGCGGATATGCTCGTCGTCCCAGATCCACCCGCGTTGAAAGTCGGGGAGCTGGATCTGCCCGTTACTGATCCAATCGAGCAACTTCTGCAACGATTCCCGAGTGCTGTCGTAGGTTGTGCTTGCTTTCACAGGTTCTCCATCCTTTCAATATCGCTGCGGCGTTCTTGACGCCGTCCGGGCCAGTGCAGGGCCAAAGTATGGCCGCTGGTCCGGGGCATCAGTTCATGTGCTCTTATTGCCCGGAGGGATTATAAACGCTTCGGGGGCGGCACGATAGTGTACGACCACGAAGGGTTGCTCTGCTCCGCGGGTCTTGTCGAAGAGCGGTCATCGCGATCTTGGTCACGGCGTCTTGGTGTCAGACGTCTCGTTTTCAGCGAGCGATTCCAGACAATCCTGTAATCGCGGATGAGCGTATGCGTCTCGCGGTGCGCCAAGTACAAGATGCCGAGGCTCACCGTGCTTGCAGAAAACAATACCGTAGCTGTGTGGCACACAAGTCGCCGCAAGGGCAGGCGAAGAGGCATCACTGAGTATCACGGCGTACGGAGGCGGTCGCGCGGGCCTCACTTCTTTCCACCCATCATCTCAAGGCGCTTGCGGGCCTCGCGCTTGCCCAGGCGGCGGACCGCTGCCAGCCCCGCCAACTGCTTCTGCCGCGGCCGGGACTTGCCGGACTCCCACGAGTAGACTGTCAGCGCCGAGACGCCGACGAGCCTGCCGAAGTCCTTTGCCGAAAGGCCGAGCCTGGCGCGCTGGGCCTTGACGCTCCGCGCGGAGAAGCGGACCCCCTTGGCGTCTTGCGGCGCCGGCGGACTCGCGACGCGACGCCGCTCCTGCCTCTCCAGGAAGGCGACGGCCCGGGCAAGGGCAGCCACCTGGCGCTTGAGGGCTGCAAGGTCGCGGCGGTGCTGGGCCGTGAGTCGCCGGGTCTTCTGGGTCTGGGCCCTGATCTCGCGACGGGCCAGGCGGCGGATCTTATCGCTCAACAGGTTCAGTAGGTTGGGCATCCTCTCACTCCTTCTCTGGGGCAAGCGGCCCTGCGATCCTTGGGCCGAGCAGGTGCCCATCATGCCGAGAGAGCCGGAGGGCCGCAAGCATCTTCTTGGGGTAGAGCGCGCGGTCTTCGGGGAGATGCGGCAAAGCGGCTGGGCCATGGAGGGCCCGCCGCCGGGCCGCGGTGGTAACGGGGAGCCGGGTAGGCAATGGCAGGGGTGTCGACGCCCGCAAATTCCGCAAGTAGTGATCCGAGGAGGCCGTCCTATGGGGGCGGCGGGCGTCTTGCGAAATCAAGCGCCTGCCGCACAAAACCCAGAAGTTGCCTCTCGTTGACCGGCGCAGTTTGCCAGTTCGGATTGGTGTTGTGATGAAAGTGATTCGCATATTCGACGGTGTCCTCAAGAAGCCTGATCTCGTCGCCCGAGAGAATCGGCCTGCCCGCGTTATGGGCTTCGTTCGCTCGGCGCAGGAAGTCCCCTGCCCATTCACCTGGATGCAGTTGGTCTGGGTAGGCCACGCGAAGGAATCCTTCCAGAAAAGGACGAATCGTCGCCGCTACCTCGCGAACTGACCCTTCGTTGCTCTCGTTATAATTGCGCAGAGTCATGTATAGTCTGAAGTGTTCGGCTGTCACTTCCGTTTCGATATCCCAGTCCTCGATGGCTGAGCCTTGGGCTGCTCGTGCGATCTTCATCGTGCTGGCGAAGAGATCGCCACGATGGTCCCAGATGCTGCGAAGAAAAAGTGCCGAGTGCGACATGACCACCATCTGAGCAGTGCGTCCTGCAAGTCGGCATATGACCTGCTGCGTTGTGCACATCCGGTGGTCGTCGAAACTTGATATCGGATCGTCGAATATGATGATCTTCGTGTCCAGGTTTGGTTCGCCGTCCAGTTGCGCAAGGAAAAAGGCCAGGGCAAGCGCGCTACGGTCTCCGGCGCTCAGTGTGTTTCTGAAGCACACCGTTCCAGGAGGAGTGCTCTCGTCCCCAAGTTGAACAGGGGTGCCATTGACGATCATGTGGTATCGGCTCCCTGCACGGCCGCCCGCATGGTCTACGGCCACATCGGCTATCTGGAAATCTGCGTTGAACTGGCGCAGATAGTTATTGAGTGCAGTTTGGTAGTCCCGAAAGACGCCGGCAGTGTATCGGTTCAAGTCATCTCTGGCCTGCTCTTTGTCACGTTCGATGCGGCGTTTGGCCTCAAGCAGTACCAGGTGTTGATCGCAGACTGTAGACAGGGGAGCGGTGTGGCGGGCTTGGATGTTCAGCAGGCGACCGAGTTCCGCCTCAATGGCAGCGGCCCTTATTGTGTTTGTCCTTGCTTTCAGTTCATGGATTGCGGGGTTATGCTGCTGGAGGGTTTCACTTGCCGCCCTGACCGAATCGGCCACGTTCCTGAAGGCCACGAGGTGAGATTGAATGTCCTCTTGCCACGGGACGGGATCGAGGGGCCGCAGTGCTTTCTGCTCAAGCAGCGCTACGATGTGGTCTCGCAATGACGCCCAAGCCATCCGAATGTCGTCGACGGGGAAAGCAACCTCGTCAATGGGCATAAACTGGGCCCAAAAGCGTCTCACCTCTTGTTGTGCCGAAGCGCGTTGGACAATTGCGGCAAGAGCGTCGCCGCTCAGCGTGTGGCTCAGTTGCGCCTGGGCACCCCTTATATCAGCCCTGAGGCGCTCGTAAGCCTCACTGAAGTAGGCCCGGAAGTGCCGAACTAGAAGCACCTGCGAGACATCTTGTCTGCAGAAGGGGCACCGCTCGTCGACAATTCTGGCCATTCCGTCCGCAGCCCACGACTCGCCGCCTGGTCCTAACATTCTGAAGTGAGCTTGCACGTGCCCTGCTGCCTCGGCGCTCAGATCCGCGACGCCGCGAGCCAAGAGGTCACGTAATTCGTCAACGGGAGGATCAGGAAGTGCGACGGGGGAGAAGTCGGGTTGCTGCCGGATCTCCTGCTCCCTGCGAGCCGCCTCAAGTTGGTGTTGCTTGTCTGCAATTGCCTCACCGAGGTTATCCTGCATTCCCAGACCACAGAAGTCCTCAACGGTGGCGCCGCCCCTTACGGCTGGCCTGATCTGGGCCTCCGACTCTCGAATTTGGCGTGCCGTGTCTCGGCTCGCGCCGTCCAGACCGTTGATGCGGACCGCGAGTTCTACGCCACGGGGGCCGATGACGACCCGGTGGAGGTTCCTTCGCTGCTCAAGTGTCACGCTAAGCCCCGCGAACACGTTCCGGCAGACGAATTCGTCGTCGAACACAACAATGTCGGGAACAGTCTGATTCCAGTCCCCGTTGCTGAAGATGGCGTTGCCATCCGACAGGCGAATCTCAACGTGCGGCCCCTCTGTAGACCCAAGCCGTCTACGTTCAGCGATTGGTGTCCCGTCGCGGGTTGCGAGGGAGCGAAAAATGGCTGAGAGAGTCGTCTTCCCCCTGGCATTCTCAGCATAAATGAGCGATAGCCGGGCAAGGTCAGTCTGACCTCGACAAGCATAGTCGTCAAACTGGCCGACGTTCTTGATTCGGAGAATTTTGGCGAGCATTTTCACTGGCTTCCGTTGTGCGGTACAAACCAGCCATGCTATCAGCCCCACTGCGAAGAGTGCTACCAAGTATGCTTGCAGTCCGGATCTGCATCAAGTCTATTGTAGTTCGCGTGTCGAAGTCCTCTCAGCCGTAGTTGGGGGCGTGCTACCGAGTTCGGTTGGGCGAAGTATCGAGACGATCCGATCTTGCCGCTCAGCGGCGGCCATCCCATTGACACCGCCATGGCGAGAGTGTAGCGAGATGGCCTGTGTTTTTCCACCGCGTTGTTCATCAGCACAGGCGGCGCGGGCTGGGGTTTCTGTGCCAACGCATTCTGCCGTTTTTGGGGTGGCAGGTCAAGGACGATCCGGTCATAATCGGCTTGCCACCGGATGAACGCGTGGTGGCGGAGATCCTGACCCATGGAAGCCGGCTTGGTCAAGGCGCTGCTCCACAACAAGGAAAGCGAGGTTCTCGAATTCAAGAGGGACCAGTACGCCTTCTACGGGGGAAGCAACGCCGAGAAGGCGGAGTTACTGAAAGACATCCTCGCGCTCGCCAACGCCTGGAAGACATGTGATGCACACATCCTGATCGGCGTGGAGGAGGTGGCCAGTGGACCGGCGCAGATGGTCGGCGTGGGGGACCACCTGAAAGACGCTGATGTCCAGCAATTTGTCGACGGCAAGACCAACCGGGCCGTGAAGTTCCTGTGCGGCACCGTGCAAGTCGACGGGCGTGTCGTGGACGTTATAAAGATTGCGCAGGACCAGGACCGTCCCATCTTTCTCAAGGTCGACTTTGGCGGCCTCAAGAAGGAAGTCGTCTACGTTCGCCGCGGCAGTTCCACAGATGTCGCCAGCCCGGATGAAGTCGCTGAGATGGGCGCGGCCGATGCCGCTCGACCTGCCCCTGCTCCGACCATCGAGCTGGAGTTTGCCAACCCGAGTACTCGCACCAAGTTCGGCCATGACGTTCAGATCACCTCGGTGGTCTTGATCGACCCACCACCCCCTCCCCAGCATCCCATGCTACCGGTGGATAAAGAATGGGCAAGAATAAGGGCGATACAGCAGATCGCCGATATCGGCAGGATGGTTACCCCTCTTCCATTCCGTACACTCAAACCCAAAGAAGTCCGGGCATACAGAGAGCAGATGTCGCTTCTCACCGCCGTGGGGTTCTGCGTCAGAAACGCTGGCTCTGCTCCCGCGTTGGACGTAAGGATCGAGATTCGAGGGAACACCACCGATGGCTTCGTTATCATGGACTCCAGCGATCTGCCGAGCGAGCCCGGCCAGTTCCCTATGTCGGCATTTCGTTCAATCCATGCCCGGTTGCCAGAAACGCAGGTGGCGAAGTACGAAGGCTACTGGGTCGTCTCAATCCATGTAGGCAAGATACAACCACAGGGAGATGTTTGGGTCGATGACCTGGTCTACATCGGCTCGAAGAAGCCGGTCGATGTCTCTGCGGTAGCGAAGGCCTTTGCAGACAACCTTCCAGCGCCGCTTGAGTACCCGTTGACGATCCGTATCGAGATCCAGGAGCGAGTATACAGGGAGGAGGATTTTCAGCCGGAGAGGAAAGATGATGAGTGAACGTACTGACGGAGAAAGTGTTCGAAGAACATTGGGCACGGATACGGACGCTATAGGGGACGTTGTGCAGCGGTACGTGCCGTTGAACGACGGAAGTTGTGCTGCCGGACCTGGTCAACTGAAGGCCTTGCGGACCTCTGTCAATGCGGTTTTGTAGAAGATCATCACTTCGGCAATGGCGACGACGAAGAGCATGTCCCGGCCCAGAGCCACCAGAAAATACCAGAAACCCGCGTCCGTTCCCGTCCGGAGCGATCCCAGGAAGTCCATGTCAAAATAGACGAGGATGACGCTGATCACCGCGATACCCAGCGCGCCCCAACTCCATGGAAAGTGAACGCAGCGAAGGGGCAATCGCCCCTCCAGAGGCGAGTCCCAGCGCAGGCACTGCCGGGCGGTGACGAACTGGTGGCGGTCGACGAGGCGCTCGAACGCCGCCACCGCGTTATAAGTGTTTGTGGCCACACCCCAGGCAAAGAACCACATCAGGAACAGGTCCTTCATCACGCCGGCTACGGGAACAAAAGCATACCGGCGGCTGAGGTCCGCTTCGGACGGCAATATCCGGGAGAAAAGCAGCAACGCCGTTGCAAAACACATCGCCGTGAGCGCGATGCTGACGAACCAGGGCCAGGATTTCCTGTGGCTGAGGCCAGCATCCGCCAGCGAAAAACTGGCCCACATTCCCAGTCCCACGATCGCCGCCGAAGGCAGGATGAGACCCAGGGCGCGACCGGCAGGGCATGTGGGGGCGAGTCCCTTGCAAACGATCAGACCCTCGCACAAGACGAGTGCTGCAACCAATAGGCCGCACATCCGTACATGGAGTCGATGGCGCTGGTGTGTCGCTTGACCTGCGAACGGCCTCTCCCGAGGCCTCCTGAAACCGGTGATCTCCAGGAGATTGGTCGCCGTGTCACGTAACATATCCCACAGCCGTCCGCTTCCCTCCGGCGGGAACAGCCGCTTACAGACTTCGTCAAGGGTTACCACGCTGACTATGCAGGCGCCGTGTTCAGCCGCCAGGTGGCGGAGGGCCGGCCGCTCGTCAAGCTCGAGGGAGTTCCCGGCGGGTGTGAAGATAAGCCTGCAACCCCCGCGAATGGCGTGCTCAACCTTCTCCGGCACGCCATCGACGGGAAGAATGCTGCCACTCGAGGCGCTGACGGCCCCGAATGCCCCTGTCAGGGCGACATCGTTGGGCACCAGTCTGTCGAGGTATTCCGATACGATTGCCACAGCCAGAGGCAGGGAGATCGATGCCCCCGCGTAATGCCGGGGCAAATCTGCGGTGTCCCCCCAGAGGGTGGTGATTTCCCAGTGCACGAGCCGTTCGTCAAGCCCGTCTGGGTATCCGTTTTGCCGCAGGTAGGCGTCCGCCGCCTCTCGGGCCCACTTCGCCGCCTCCTGCATCGAGGTGTCGAGGTGGTCGATGATCTGACGAGCGTAGACGATCCCATCCCAGGGTCCCGGTTTTCCCTCGCTTGCAGGCCGGTATTCGAGCGAGACGTGGACGAAGCGCGAGCGACCACCTTCGCCCCGTACGTGGAACAGTGCCTGGACGATTCCGGGGCACGTCTCGTCACGCGCCAGCAGGCCGAGAAGCCGTCCGATGCGGCTCTCGATATGGTTGGCCAGTTCGTGCTGGCCCTGCCGCCGGAGGAAGTCGAGGTAAGCCGCAAAGAAAGGTCGGAGGAAAGCTGTTGCCGCCCCCGCATTGAGCTCCAGTTCTTTGGTCTGCTCACGGAATGTCCCGTTGGGTGGAGGGATGGACTCGGGCCAGGGACGCCCGCAAGACAGGCAGAGTTCTTCGTGGACACGTGCCGGACGGCCAGCCCTGGCCTCACTGATCGCAAGGAGGCATCGAATCCACGCGATCTGGTCCAGCGTGGCGGGCGCACGGTAATTGGCGCGCAGCGACTCGCCGAGCAGGACGAGCATCTGCCGAAGCTGACCTGGGCGGCTGACCATCCACAGGACATGATGTTCGAGCAGCTCTGGCAGGACTCTTGAGCACACAGCGTCCAGGGCTCGTAGCTGGGCGTCGGACAGGTCCGGCCAGGCCCTGCCATCCACGCACTCGAGGAACAACACAAAGGCTTCGCGTACCCTCAGCGCATCGATCAGCCCCGGGATTCCTGCCAAACTGTCGGCTGGTTCACTCATGCCTCGGCTCGGTCGAGTCCAGAACGCGGCGGACGGCCGCACGGACGGTTTCGTCCGCGTCGTTGGCCAGGGACTCGACGAGAGGGGCCGCCTCAGGCCCCCTGATCAGCGACAGGACTTCGACGGTGTGGCGCCGGATACGGGGATCCTCGTGTTTCAGGAGACGCTCGAGGATCGGCAGGTACGCCTCGGTTCCGGCGGCCGCAAGATGATCGAGCGTCAACACGGGTTCTATCTCGATGCGCAAGGCCCCCTTTCGGGGACGGATAGCCCTGGCAACATCTGGCTCGATGATGCACCGGCCTTCTCCCTCTCGGATAAGGATGTGCCGGGTGAACCGACAGGCGTCGCCCTCGAAGAGGCGGAGCCGAGCCAGACATTCCTCGTACGGGGAGGAGGGGCCCAGGGCGCGGACGGTCACGCGCAACTGCTCGCCGAACTGGGTGAGGCGGAACTCGAAAGGAGGCTCGTCTTGCTGCAGGACCTGTTCGGAGTATCCCTCGCCAGTCGCAGCGGCCATACGCGGGGCGGCACCGGGGGCCTCGAAAAGGGGGAGATTGATGATGGCGTCTGACCTGGTGACAAGACGCAGGACGGCCTTTGCGGCAGCCAGCACTTCGTCGAGCATCTCGGGCACTTCGGACACGAGGCGTAAAATCTCCTTGCCGGGTTGCGTGACAGCGACACGTCGTTGTGCCAGTGCTCGTTCCATTCGTTCGAAAAGAGTCCGACACCACCCGCACGATGTGAGATGTTGCTGTTGCTCCTCAAGGAGGGGGGTGGACGCGGAAATGTGCCTGTAGAGATCCGCGAATGGGATGCATCCAAGCGGTAGGCGGGGGATCATGGCACCCTTGGGTATGCTCAAAGGCGGCCCTTCCGCATCCTCCTGGCGCATCTCTGTCAGATAGAGGGATACCTCGGCAAGACATCTCTCACAGCCTTCCAGATGGCGCACCACCTTTTCGTGCTCTTGGGCCGTCAACCGCTTCCTGCAAAACCTCACGAATTCCTCGTCAGTCAGACAACTGGGACCATGTGGCGGTAGAGACGCCAGATCGCGGCCGGTTTGCTGCAGCAACCTTTCGATCTCTTCGGTCGTCAGTCGACGCGCCATGGGGACCTCCTGAAGATATGGATGTAAGCACGTTGCCCGCCCAGGGGTCTTGTTATCACGCCAGAGTGACATAAACCGTAAGCTTTATAAGGCCACATCGTCAACATTAAGCGATTCGTATGAGGAGAATGCATGCGCTCGTAGTCACGGGATACCATGAGAAGGAAGCGGAGTTCGGTCATGACGTCACGCAGTACTACGAAGGCCGAGGACTGGGCTCCGACAGACACATTGATTTTTACGCCGTCCGTGACAATCAAGGTAGCTCCGTCGTGGCCACCCCGAAAGTGGACGAGGAGATTCGGGCTTACGTTGCTTCCCGAAATCCCCCGGACCTGATACTGGATGTCCATGTCGGGGCGGCAGATCTTTTTGGGAAACCGCGCAGGATCGACGAGAGCTACGAAGCGATTGACATTGACTGCAAATGTGTTCCAAGACCTGTAGTGTACCGTCTTTGTCAAGTGCTCGGTCAGGAACATGTTTTTAGTGATATTGTCTTTCCCCGCGAGTTGGAAGAGCCGCCCGAGCTTGCTTCGGCGCATGGAATGGCTGAGTCCGAAGAAAGTTTTGAGCAGGAATTTGACGAGACGATTGCGCAGACAGGTCTTCCCACCATCATTGTCGAACCCTATCTCTTCATGAAATCGGTGACGAGCAAAGACCGATGCTATTGGAAGCGCGTGAGACAGACGGCGCGCCTCATCAATACGGTTTACGATGCATTCGAGAGCCATGGCACCCAACTTCCACCTCCTGGTGACTGACTTCCCATGGGCCGCCGGGCCTTCTAATTGCGAAAGCGCCGAACCGATCGATTCTGTCTCAGTTTTTCTAGACCCCTCTTGTACCGGCCCTGCGCAGCGCTTAAAGAGATTCCAAGGTACTCGCAGATCACGTTCCATTTGTGTCTGTCGACCGCGTGCAGATTGATCACTGTAGCCTCTCCGGGTGGTAGCTCACGGAGTGCTTGCGCCAGGGCTCTGGACACTTCGTCACGTTGTACGGCCTCCAGCGGTGGATTGGTCGTCGGAGAGACGGGGGCACTTTTGGCGAACCGGTCTCGGACCCCTTTCTTCCGCAGGAAATCAATGGTCACGTTGATGGCTATTCTTTTGAGAAGCGCTCCACTCTCCGCCAGATCAACATCCTTCTTGGAGAACTGTGTCATGGCCTCGATCACCAAGTTGTCTACTTCGCTTGGAGGAGCACCTGTTGCAGAAACGATCCCGGCTAGGCGACGATGCCAGTAGCAGAATGCGTCTTCGTCAGGCCACATTTTCCGCGCCCCGGTTTGAGCACCTCGCACGACTACAGTACCAGAAAAGGATGGCGAGGACAAACGGTGAAATCAAGAGCCATCCGGGGTCATCGGCGGCAATCGGAGACTGGCTCCGACTGGGTCGAGGACGAGAGAAAACAAAAGGAGAAACCATGCAAACGCGCAAGAGTACGGAAGGAAGTTCCTGTGTCGTGGGGGTTCCGGGGCCGTTCGAGGGGATCCTGCTGATCGAGGTGGCGTGGAATTGCGGATACCCGGCGCGTTTCCGGCCCGGCAGCCTGGCCAGAATCGAGGTCCGGGCCAGTGAGGATCAATTGAACGGCATGGCCGACAAGTTGGTGTTGGCGATTCGCCTGTTCGACCTCCGACGGTGGGAAGCCATCGCCGAGGCTGTTCACGCTGTCGGCGGCGAACCGACGCAGATGCTTCTGAACTCACTCGCCAGAGCGCGGCAGCGGGTAGAGGCGTTCTCGACCACCGACGAAGGGCGAGACGAGCAAGAAGACCCGAGCAACAACTAGACGCGGCGCTGTTGGCCGCCACTCGGATTGCCCGGGAGGGACGCGGCTTCTGCGAGTGGACGACCGGCAACCCACGGTCACCTGCGACGGAAGGACGAACAATGAATCAGACCGATGTGGTAAAGGCTCATGAAAGGACCGAAACATGACCATTGCTGTGGCCAACGCGGTTCCTGAAACGACCGACGCCGTGCTTCCGAATGATGCCGGTTCGGGGCGGGTTGGCGAGGGGCGTTCCGGCCTGTCAGGTCAGCCCCCGGAGAATCACTTCGGCCTCGAAATCTTCGTCGACCTCAAGAACGTCGAGCATTCCGCGCAGAGGCTGGGGTGCCCTCGTCCTGACTACGGGCGCCCCGTCCGCGGGGCCGCGCAAGAGTTCGCCCGGCGCCTTGGCGTGAAGTTGGTGGAAGACTCTTCGCGGAAGGCGGGCGAATGGGGAACGCGCGACGAAACCGGGCCTCACATCATTTGCCGCAGGATATGGGCTTTCGTCGGGAAACCGGAAAACGTGCACCCGGATGACAGGAAAAGGGTTCAGGGCTGGAAGAGATGGGTCGCCAGCCTCAGGCAGCGCTACGGCTTCGAGGTGTTGAGCACGCCGCTCGACTTTCACGGTTTCCACGTGCGGGCCGAGGACAGGAGCAACAGTTCGTCGGAGGCTGAGCGGCAATGGCAACCCGTGGAGAAGGGCCTGGACGTATTCCTGGCGACCCACATGTTGCGGCGCGCGACGGCGCCGGATCGGCCGGACGCGGCGCTCGTCATTTCAGGTGATGGTGACTTCGCGCCTGTTCTCAAGCAGATGCAGGAACTCGATCCTCCCATCCGTGTGGCGGTTGCAGGTTTTTCGCATGCCCTCTCGCGCGTGTTCTACAAACGCAATCCGGTCGGCTACGAGTGGAACATGGAACCGATATCGCTCGATCCCTATCTGGCACCCGCGGCCGGCAAGGAGAAGGTGCGGGTGGCTGCAGTTGAGGTTGTATGTGCAGGGAGGGGATCTCAGACAAAGGAGGGTACAAAAATGGCTCGTGTTGCGACTGCTGGCTCAGGAGGTGTCGGGGCCGGAGCCCGGCGTACGGATGCCAGAATGAAGCCTCCGGAGGATATTGAGGTTGGCCGGATCGCCGTGAACAGGCCGAGGCGCGGGGAACTCCAGATTTACCGCAAGCGGGACGGCCGGATGGGCGGGACCGCCCTGTGTGAGGAGGATGGAGGCAAGTACGGGGTGGCGCTCGGCGTGCTCAAGCGATTCCCGGAGGTGGGCACCTATGTGGGGTGGGCGTACGTGGACGTCCAGCGCGGCCTGGCCTTCAAGTTCGTCGTGGGTGAGACAGCGGCAGAACCTGATTCCCTCCTGGCCATCGATGCCAGCGACGGCCGCGTGGAGGTGCCTCCTTCGAGTACGGCTGGGGTGCGGTTCGAGCACGGCGCTCTGGTGGCCTTCTACTGGCGCTTCGCAAGCCGCAACGGCGATGGGAAACCGCGGCGACAGGCGACGCGGGTCTATGGCCTGGACAGGGCCCATCTGCCTCTCATCGCGCGGTTGATAACCGACGGGAAGATCGTGTTTCCCGGGCACGCCGAGGTGCTGGATACCTTCTTCGGTGGGCTGTCTGACGCCGATGTCGCTCCACAGGATGCCGATCGGTTCAAGACGGCCCTCGACAGGCTTGTCGCTGATTCGAGCGTT
>Ga0307380_10003543_pt1 | contig 21503 bp, 18 predicted proteins | sample UN3MG_FD_202239 | JGI IMG/M metagenome (GOLD analysis project Ga0307380, IMG submission 202239) | Soil microbial communities from Risofladan, Vaasa, Finland - UN-3 | ecosystem: Environmental > Terrestrial > Soil > Coastal area > Acid sulfate soil | place: Finland: Risofladan, Vaasa | collected... | reverse complement strand
TGAGGAGGTCGGGGTGCGCACGAGGCCGCGAACGGCGCGCCGTGGGCGCTTGTGTGGCGCGTTCGAGCCAGGCTGGGCCTATGGCTGCCACGCCGCCCTTTCCGCCACCGTGGGCGCGACGGGGCACCCTGTGCGCTCATTCTCAGTCACCCCGGCCTTGACGGAAACGTGAACATCCGCCCTCATTACTTATCGGAAGCACGCCACGCATACAAGGAGGGTAGGATGACCAGGGTAGGATCAGGGAAGGTAGGTAGGGAGAAGGGAGGCGCCAGGCGGCCGAGTCGCTGGCTGCTGAGCGAGTTCCTGGATGCGCTGGCGCTGGAGGGGCGGTCGCCGCACTCGGTGCGCTCTTATCGCCGCGACCTGGAGCCCCTGCTGGCGGCGCTGCCGGCGCGCCTCGACCGGGTTCACCCAGCCGATTTGCGTGAGCATTTCCGCGCCCAGCAGCAGGCCGGGCGCGCGCCCTCCAGCATCAATCACGCTATCGCCGCCGCGCGCTCGTTCTTCAACTTCCTGGTGGACAACCGAGTGCTGGACTCCAGCCCCGCCATGAGCCTGCGCTCGATCCGCGTCGGGCCGAGCCTGGCACCCAAGCATCTGACCGTGGAAGAGGTGGATAGCCTGCTGGCCGAGCCGCAGGTCGAGACTCCCAGCGGGGTGCGCGACCTGGCCCTGCTGGCCTTTCGCTACAACACCGGCCTGCGGGTCGGGGAGTTGTGTTCGCTCAATCGCGCGGATGTCCAGTTGCCAGAAGACGGCTGGGGGCAGGTGCAACTGGTGGGCAAGGGGCGGCGGCTGCGCTGGGTGTCGGTCAATGCTCATGCGCGCCGGACGCTGGAGGACTACCTCGCCTGCCGCGAAGACGATAACCCGGCTCTGTTCCTCAACCGCAGCGGGGAGCGCTTCTCGGTGCGCGGAGTGGCCTTGCTGGTCAACCGCTATCTGCGGCGCATCGGCATCACCGACCGGAGCGGGCCGCATCTGCTGCGCCACACCTTCGCCACCCACGCCCTGCGCGCCCGTCCCAACCTGCGGGCCGTGCAGGAACTCCTGGGCCACTCCAGCGTAACCACCACCCAGCGCTACACGCACATGGACGCCGACGACCTGCGCCAGCAGGTGGCGGAGCTGTCAGGGAACGGGTTGCGGCACTGATGCCTGATCGTCGCGGTTGTTGGCGAAGAACCCTCGGCTGTGCGTCTGAACCCGCCCACGAGTAGGGCAAATCGCAAGGCGGCAACCCGGCTGGCGGCAGGAACCCAGGTCGGAACCAGGGAAACCTTCACCCCAGGGCACGCAAAGCCGGTTCGCATGGGAATGCCGGGTTAACGGGGGCGCTATGGGCAGGCGCATATCCATCAGCTCCCTCTCGCTAGTCGTGATCGCGGCGGCGCTGGCGGTGCTGGCGGCGACGCCATTGGTGCGGCTGACGGTGCGGCTGATGGTGCAAGACACGAGGCCGCATGCAAAAGACACGCTCATCCCGTTCGACCCGCGGATAAAGCAGCAGGCGGCGCGACGTCCCCATGACGCCAAGGCCTGGTTGGCAGCCGCCGTCGCTACCGGCGATCCGCCCGGCTCCGGCCCCTTGGACATCGCAGCATTGCACCGGGTGCTCGAGTTGAAACGCGACTGGCCGGCGCCATACCTGGTGCTGGGCAACTTTCTGGTCGCGAAGACTCCACGCGTCTGGCGCCAAGAACTGGCGGTCTCCTATCCCGAGTCGGCGGCTTCCTTCAAACGGACGCACATAGAAAAGCTGACCGAGGCCCAGCGCGAGGACATTCAGCGCGCGCGGGAGGCACTGCAGAAGGCACGCTCGCTTGACCCGGGCAGCGCCGCCCCCGATTACCTGCTCGCTTATCTCGCACTGTCGGAACACCGCGACCGCGAGGCGGTGGCGCTGCTGCGCCAGGGACTCGAGAAGCGGCAGTGGAGCGTCGGGCAGCGCGATGCCAACATCGCGGTATATGAGACCGCCGTGCGTTCAGTGCCTCCGATGCAAGCAAACCTGCTCGTTCTGGCGATGTTGGGACCGCGATTCGACGTGGACGTACGCCTGCGCGAGTTAGCACGGATTGTGACGGGCATGTCCATCATCGCCCGCGACTGCGGTGACCATAAGCGGGCCATCTTCCTGCGCGAGTCGGTAATGCACCTTGGCCGCGTGATGATCGCGCGCGCCTACACGGTAACCGAAGCCCTAAGCGGGGAAGCGATCTGGACTATCGCCGCCTGCGATCGTCTCACGCCGGCTGAACAGCAGGCAATCGTCGCAAAGCTCGGTAAGCCCCGCCGCGGAGACACCGCGGAGGCGACGGAAGCCAGGCGCCATGCGCTGACGCAGGCGCGGCAAGCGAAGTTCGCGCGTTACCTGCGCGAGCACGGGCGGTCTGATCTAGCTGGCGATGTCACCTCATTCGGCAATGAGCTGGCGGCCTGGCGGCAAACGCTTTCGAACTCCAGCGTGAAGTCTTGGGCGATCCACAGCGGTCTCTTCACCGAGGCAGGGCTGTTCGGGACGTGGGTGGCGGCAACGGGAATATGGCTGTCGCTGCTGGTCGTATGCGGCCTCGCGTGGCTGGTGTTGACGGCTGTCAAACGACGGCCGGCGCCTGTCAGGTGGGCGCGCTGGAAATGGGCGCTGGCGATTGCCGGATGCCTGGGCGGAGCGCAGGTAGTAGGTATGGGGATGGCACGGCTCTGGCCTTACGGGTACCCGCTCGGGCCGTCTTCGCTCGAAGCTCTAGGCGTGCCGCACGTGGAGCTAATCATGCGTGCCCTGCAATCGGTCCTGGTTGGGCTGCCGCTGCTCTTGGTTGCCGCCCTTGTAGTCACGTGGCGCGTGCGTCGGAAGAGCGGCCCGGGCACCTGCCCTGGCTTCGGACGGCATTATGTTGGCACGCTGATGGCAGTGTTGTTGCCGCTGACGGCGCTGCTGCTGGCGACGGCCGCGGCGTGGGCACCGTCGGCCAATGCGAAGTTCGATAAGGGAGTGAAGCGCCTGAACGTCGAGATATACGAAGGCCATTTTGCGCTGCTGGGCCTGCCGCGCCCGCGCCCGGCCCAACCTGCGCGCGGTGCAGGAGCTACTGGGCCACTCCAGCGTCACCACCACGCAGCGGTACACGCACATGGACATCGCCGACCTGCGCTGGCAGGTGGCAGAGTTGCCCGCCAACCGGCTTCGCGCCTGAGACGCTTGGGCAGAGAGCCCACTCAGCGGGAACGTAAACACATCCTGAGGAGGAATCCGGCCCCCAACAGGGGAATCCAACCGCAGAAGTGGGGATGCTGGTCTGCATGGGAGATTCCCTGCAGGATTGCCGGAGTATTGATTTGACGGTAGTCCTGAGGCAACCGGTCCCGTGGATAGATGAACGACTATCGCAAGTCGCTACGAACCGTAGGTACCGCGCTCATCATATTCGGCGTCTTGGATATCGCCGTGATGGTCTACTGCATTGCCACCGGGACCGGCTACGCGTCCAGCTTCAACGTCTTTGCGGTAATCGCCGGCATTGCCTTGCGACGCGGCAGCCTTACGGCCGCCAGAGTCGTGGCGTTTTTCGCCGCCTTCTTCCTGAGTTGCTTCGTCGGCATTCTGATAGTCGTGCCGCTCATGATACGGGTGCCGCTTGACTTCGTCATGATCTATCTGAAGCTGCACCCGCTTAAGGCCGCCGGAGGCGTAGTCTTCGTGACCGGCGCGCTGGTTCTTCTGGCATGGGTCTACCGGAGACTGATGGCGCCCGAAATCGTGACCGCCGTCGCCGAACAGGAGATTGGACCGGTGCGTCCTTGGCGGAGGCCGCCAGCAGGCTTCATTGTGGGAGCACTCCTGGTGATCCTCATGACCGGCGCGGTTGGCCTAGCCACGAGGGGAGGAATTGCGGAGCGGGCGAAGATCGAGGCAAGGAAACGGGTGGGCCGCACATACAAGCTCTTTGTTTCCTCTTTCAGCGTGAGTTCGTCAGCCGGCAGCAAGACTGTTGTTAGAGCAACGGTCACCGCCTACAACCCGCATGAGATTCGCACCGTCGAAGTGACGTGGGAACAGTAACCACGCCCGGCAGGTGGCGGATATGCCGGCGAACCGCTCCCCCTCGGTAGGGAAAGCGGTCCGCCGGTGCAAGCCCGCCTAAGGCGGGCTTACTGCGGACTCGTCCGCCATAGGCGGGCAAGTGTGATGCGACTACTTGGCGGTCTCGAACACCTCCATCATCCGCACCAGCAGCTTGGACAGGGTCATCTCGTGCTTGGCGGCCAGGGCGCGGAGGCGCTGGGCTTGCTCCCCCCGCAGCGCCACGGTTGCCATCGCGCCGCGGCTCGTGCTTCGTAGCGAAGAAGCGTCGCTACTTCGCAGAGTAGCATCAGCAGCCGGCTTGTCTTGCGCGACGTTGCGCTGTGGGCGCTTCTTCCCGCCATCCGTGGCCTGGACCTGCGGCTTCTCGGCTTTCGGCACCTGGGGCGCCGTGGGCGCGGGTTTCGGCTGCTCTGCCTGGGTTTCGGCTGCTGCTTCGGCCTCCAGCACCCTGCGCGTCTCGGCCACCAGCTTCGCCTCGTGCTTCTTGAGCGCGGCCTTCTTCTCCGCCACCTCGGGATGCTGCTGTTCGAATCTCGCCCGCCGCGTCTCTGCGGACTTCTTCGCCGCCTCCTTGCGCGCCGCCAGCCCCTCGGCTACGCTCGGGACAGGCCGCTGCTGGGTGCGCTCCTCCAGCGCCTGCTTCTTCGTCTGCTTTGCCATTCTCGTCCTCCCGTGAGTCAGTGTGCCGGCGCCAACGCCCCCCGTCGCCAAGCTCGCTTCGCCGAGGCTACGCAGGCCAGGGGCTATGGGGGACAAGCCGACCGACACATACCTCGCTCGAAGCCGCCCCCAAGTCAAGGCCGTGCGTGCGGCTGCCATGCGCCTGGGACGAGATGCCCTTGGTGCGGGCGGCAGCCGACGAACAGTGCCGTCATCAGGTGAGGGAATCGATTCCGGCGTAGCGGTGCTGCGGCGCGGTTACGGCCATCGCCGCCACCAGATTATCCCAGTGGCGCTGAGCCGCAATCACCAGCCTTCGGGCCGCTTGGCAATCGGCCGCGCCACCATCCGCTTGCGCGCCTGCCAGGCGATGCCGGCCGCTATCACCCGGTCATCGTGCTTGCCGGGCTGCGCCCCCTGCGAGCCGCCATCGTGCGTCACGAACGACCTGCATTCATCCACCAGCCCCGCCGACCGCATGATCAGCGCCCCCTCCAGGATCGCAGCGGCCAGGTCATCCACCAGGATCGGTTTGGTCGCCTGGTCGCTGGGCCAGCCCAGGATGGCTGCGTTCTGGCGCATCTGGTCGTAGCGCACGTGGTAGTAGAGCCGCGGGTAGCGGCAGACGTTGCGCAGCGTGTTCAGCGTCGAATGCCCGTGGTTGTTGCGCTCCACCGCCAGCATCGCCCGGTTGTACCACCGGCCCAGGAGGTTCAGTTGCTGCGCGAATCGGTCGGGCGCCACCCGCCCGTGCAGCTCCGCCACCTGCGCCCCGCTGGTGCGGTCAATGACGCAGGCCGCCGAGGCGTCCCCGCCCTCGACTCCCTCTCCCACATCAGCCCCGATCACATAGACCCGCTCCGCCACCGGCTCCTCCCATACCAGCAGCGTCGCTGGCGCGACCGGCAGGTAACTCTCCTTGCCGCGCAGGACATCGAGCCGCTGCGGCGGCGGCTCGGCGGCGATCCGCGCGGCCACCCGGTGCAGTGCCTCCGGGTCAAATACCCCGCGCGTGCTGGCCAGGAAGCAGTCCATCTGATTCTCGGGGTACTCCTGCTTGAAGCGATCACCCAGGTCGCGCATCTTCTCCCGCCGCCACTTGATCTGGGCGAACGACAGCCGGTGATCGCGGATGAGGCGCATTTCCTCGGCGGTCAGGGCAGCCCCAGCATCCGTCGCCCCGCCATCCCCAGCGATTCCCGATGCGATCTGGTCAGCCCACAGTGCTTGCTCGGCGGCGGTCGGCGCTGCCGCGTACTCGCTGGAGTCAAACCACCTGTACCAATGCGGGGTGAATCGGTTGTCCCCCTCCATCGCCGCCCGCCACAGGTCGTGGAAGTAATTGCCCATGCCGTTGGCCGTGCTCTCGATCACCATGCACCCGTCCGCCGGCACCGCCTCGCTGAGTGCGACCAGCGCCTCCTCCGGCTTGGGCCAGAACGCGAACTCGCTGCAGTGCAGGTTGTTGATGGTCTGGCCCCGCCCGAAGGTCAGGCTGCCGGCGGTGCCCACGTAGAACTGGCTGTTGATCTGCGGCCAGAAGAACTCGCGGCGATTGGAGAAGCGCGGCTTGCCCGCCATCGCCTGCAGCGCTGGCGGCAGTCGCTCCCAGTAGAGCTGCACGATGCGGAAGATTCTTTCGCTGCTGTCCGTGTCGTGCGCCACGATCACCGACACGGTGTTGGACCGCAGTAGGCAGTCGGCGAAGTAGCGGGCGCAGATGAGCGTGGTGAACCCGATCTGCCGCGCCTTGAGGATGACGTCCCACTGCGTGGCGTGCGCGTGGTAGTCGGCCTGACACTCATTCAGGTGCAGGGGGATCAGCTGGCGGCGCTTGTCCCGTATCCACAGGTGCGCCTCGATCCAGGCCCTCATCCCCCGCCGATCCGTCCGCACGATCGGCTTCAGCAGCCTGTCGATCTCGGCGCGCTCTGGCCCGCGCAAATAGCTCCTCAATTCGCTCCAGTCGTTGGTCGTCGGTGAGGCTGGCATATTCTTGCTCCCCACTGGGGTCGGTCGGCGCGATCTTGGTGGGCGCATCCAGCCCCAGCAGTCTGGCGCGACGCTCCTCCACCTTGAGCGCCTTGTCGACGGCGCCCTGGTTGCCCTGCTTGACCTGCGCCCACAGCGCCAGCAGCATCGCGTCCAGCCGCGCCGCCTCCAGGGTGCGCACCTCCTCCGCCGGCTCCTTGAGCGTCTTGCGCAGCGCTGACATCACCGCTTGGTAGGCGCCGGCGGGCGCAGCGTAGCCCAGCGCCCTGGCGATCTCGGGGAATGACGCGCCGCCCTTACGCAGTTCCAGCGCCTGCTTGGAGCGCTCAACCGCCTGCAGCCGCCGTATACTGGTCTTGGATTCAGGCATTCATGCGCCTCCGGCGTCATTTCATCCCTCCAGACGTACTGCGCTCTCACCTGTCGCCGTTTCGGATTACGTCCAACGCAACGGCGAGGGCTAAGAGACGGCGGCGGACGCCTGCTCCCCCGGCGCGCCAGTTCATTCCGCTACCGCTACGCCGCGCGCAGACGCGACTTCGCCGAACGGCTGCCCCGTCGCTTCCAGGATCGGCTCTCGGTCCGTGAGTCTAGACCAGCGGCGCACGGCGACATCAACGTAGGCCGGGCTCAGTTCCAGCGCGAAGGCGCGACAGCCGACTTGCTCCGCCGCGATCACTGCGGTGCCGCTGCCCAGGAACAGGTCCAGCGCGATCTCTCCCGGCTGCAGGTGGTTGCGCATGGGAATGGCCCACAGCGCCACCGGCTTGGTCGTCGGATGCTCATGCTCGCTGTGCCGGGGGATCTGCCACACCGTCGACTGGTTGCGCTCACCGAGGAAACGGTGGCGCTCTCGCCAACCGTACAGACATGGCTCGTGCTGCCAGTGGTAATCGGCCCGCCCGAACTGGAAGCCCTCCTTGACCCACACGATCTCCTGATGAATCGTGACCCCCGCCGCCGCGAGGGCGGCGAGGAAATGGGGCCGGGTGCGGCTGGCGTGCCAGACATACCATGCGGCCTCCTCCGTGGTGTGGGCGACGGCGGCGCCAAACGCCGCGGCGAGAAACCGCTCCAAGGCTTCGCCGTCGAGGTCGTCGTTCTCGATGGGGTCATAGATGACGCCCCCGCCATGCTGCGTCGGACTGACTTCTCGGCGGTGCTGGTTGCCGTCATAACTTACGCCGTATGGTGGGTCACAGGCGAGCAGCCTCGCCTTCTCCCCCGCCATTAGCGCTGCCACTGCGGCCGCGTCAGTGGAATCCGCACACATGACCCGGTGCCGTGATATGGGCACCGCCTGAAATCGCTTGCCGCAATGCCTACACGTGCACTCAACCAAGTCGCTCACCGCGCACCTCCTGGTAGGTTTGTCCGGTCGCGGCCAGGACCGGCTGGCGGTCGGTTAGCTTCCTCCAGCGCAGGATGGCGACATCGACATAGGCAGGCGAGATGTCCATGCCCAGCACGCGCCGGTTGGTCTGTTCGCCGGCGATGAGCGTGGTGCCGGAACCGAGGAAGCAGTCGAGCACCGGCCCCGCCGCAGCACAGTAGTGGGTCAGCAAGTCCGCCCACATGCGCACCGGCTTGGGGCAAGGATGGCCGCCGGTGTCCTTGTGGGTACCGGCGGGGAAGTCGAAGATGTCGTTGGCGCGGGTGCGCGGCCACTTTTCGCCGAAGAACAATATCGGCTCCCAGCACCAGAAGCGGGAAACCTTGCCATTGGTCATCGCGTTGGCTTTCGTCCAGGGCGCGACATGGTAGGGCTGGTACAGCCGCAGCCACATGCCGAGGTTATTGCAGCCGGGGGTTACGATCTGGCGTTCGCTCAGGGCCCGCGCCGCGTCAAACCACCGGCGCGTGAACTCGCGGTACGCCTTGGCGCTCCGGTTATCGTCGCTCTCGTCGCCGTAGTCCAGCGCGACGTTGTATGGCGGGTCGCAGGCGAGCAGTTCGCAGGCCTCGCCGGCAATAAGCGCCGCAAGGTCAGGCTGATTGGTTGCGTCGCCACAGGCCACCCGATGCTTCGCCACCCGCTCGGCCGCGAACCGATGCCCGCAATGCTGGCAAGTGCACTCAGACATCGGTCAGCCTCCCACAGCGCGGACATGCTACCACCCGGCCCAGCAGCCAGATATCGCCAGGCTGGGTCACCGGCTGCGCGGGCGGCTCGGGCGGCTCCACCTCAACCAGCTCATCGCCTTTCGGCTGCATCGCATTAACGCTGGCCAGCAGCGCCATCATCGCCTCGTCGTCGTAGCCGCTCAGGTTGAGTACCTGCTCCGACTCGCAGTCCCGCAGCATCCGCAAGAGCGCCTCATCGTCACGCTCGGCCAGTTCCGCCAACCGGTTGTCGGCGATCAGGTCGGCCCACTCCTCGGCTTCGGTGGCATAGCTCTGGCGATCAACCGGCACCTGCTCCCAGCCCGCCAACTGCGCCGCCAGCAGGCGCGCGTGGCCGCGTACGATGAAGCCGCTGCGGTTGCTGACGGTGATCGGCGCTCGCCATCCTTGCTCCTTGATGATCCGGGCCAGCAGCCGGACCTGGCTGTCGGGATGGTGGTTGGGATTGCGGGGATTGGGGATCAGCGAGATGGTGTCCACCACCTCATCGTGGGCGCAGTGGACCGGGATGCCGGATGCAGTCGGTGTCGGTCCTGGCTGGCTTCCCGCCCTCGCTCTCGAGACTTGGCTCATTGCTCTCACCTCACCCAAAAAACAGACAAGCCGGCCCCTGGGCTGAGGTTCGAGATGATCAGTCCCTACCTCAGCTCAGAAGCCGGCTGTCGACCGTCGGCTCTTCCCCCAGTCAGGGCCAGGGGCTTGGTTGTCTGCCTAGATTATACCACTGCGGGAGCCCTTTTGCAAACGTAGGTACGCCCACCAGTTGATCTCGTAGTCATCCGGTTCCGGCAACGCTCACGCTCCGCACCCTCTCCGACCAGGGCGAGGAGAGGAAAGGTGGGGTGGGACTCGCATGACGGCCCGGGCCTCGTGCTCTATGACGAGAATGGCAAGGGTGTCTGCAACGGGGCGTAAGTCCGGGCTGGGCCTGGCCGCCGCCGGCTATGTCCTAGCGGCGCTGTCGACGTTTCTTCCGCTTCCTGGTGAGCGAAGAGATGATCGCCGAGAACCCGATGCTCCGCGTGGAGAAGTTGCGCCTCCCGCGCTAGAGTCGCCCCTGTTCGCGCCCACCGGTTCCGGCACATCGCGGCGACGATGTTCCTTCGCAAGAGCGACACCTTCAGCCTGCAAAGGCTGCTCGGACATTCCAGCCTGGAAATGACGCGGCGCTACTGCGCGTTGGCCGACGCCGACCTGCGCGACAAGCACAGGGTAGCCTCGCCCGGCGACCGGTTCTTCGAGCACACGAAGCCCACGAACGGCATGAAGCGGCTGCGGTACGGCCTTTGGGGATCTACTTATCGCGGTATCGCTGAGAATGCTTGGCAGCGATTGTGTGCTTAAAGCTGGGGCGTTCGCGGCATAGGTCGCAATACCGTCGCCGCCCGTCGGGCGTCGCGAATACTTTGCCGCAGCCTAACATTCCGCACCTCACATAGTTCACCTGGGGCATAGACCACCCGAAGGCGGCTGAGAGTGCGAGGTAGTCCAGTAGCTCGCCCATCGCCCATACTGGAATCGGCCCCTTGTCCTCGCTATTCTTCTTAGGTGGCCAGCCTTCGAAGACTAGCCTCATAGAGGCCAGGCGGTTCGCCAGGAAAAGGCGCGAACCCCGCCATTTGGGGTGCCCGCGCAAGGCAGTGAGCATCAGCGCCGCCCACACATAGAAGCCCACGGGCGGCGGTACAGGCCGCGCCCGGCCAAGCCGCGTAACCTTGGCATATACCTCGGTCGCCCACCTACGCCAGGGCTGCGGCCACAGGAACCGCTCGTTTCCGAGTAGAGGCAGTGGCGATCCCTTTGGATACAGCGACCTGCCCGCAGCGACGCCGCCATACTCGGTGTCGGCGCACCAGCGCCCGAAGTCTCGAGTGAGCGGCCCGTACCCCTCAACGAAATCGGTAACCGCCTTCACCACAGCCGGGCGTTCGGCTGCCGAGGAGCAGAAGTCGGCCAGTTTGCGAGCACCCTTTGGTTGCTGACCCTGTGTCCTCTCGACGGCGTGGTATTGCTCCATCGCCCACTTCAGGCCCCCGCCCGCTCCGGCGTGCGTGACGACGCGGCGAAGGGCTGACAAAGCGTTCGCCACTTGTTCCTCAACGGCGTAGATTTCGAGCCTCCCGCTCGACACTGGGAATACGACCAGCCCCGCGGGAGGTCGCGGCAAAGGCCGTCGCCGCTCGCCCCAGTCCTTGAAGTGGCGCTCGTGATACTTGTGTGCAGACTGCGCCTCGGCCCTGCCCCACCTAGACCACAAGCCAGGCTCTACCTTGCTCATGCCGTCCCCGCGCTTTTCGGCAGACTATCGTCAGGGTATCTCGTAAGGATTATACGCGACGCGAAGGTAAATCACAAGCAGTGGCAGCAAGCCGCGCGGCGCGAAAGGAGATAGCACAATGGGAGCACCTGAAGTGTTGACCGTGAATCCTGCAGAGGCGTCGGCGCGCCTTGGACTTGGGCGCGGAACGGTATACCGACTGCTGCGCTGCGGACGCCTGCCGTCCGTTCGCGTGGGCCGGCGGCCCAATTACCGGATTCCCGTCGCGGCGCTCGAAGAGGCGCTGAAGAACTCCGACCGCTTAACCCTGACCGAGGATTGCGAGCAGCCATGAGTGCCCCAACCGCACACAGGCCGCGAGAATCGCGCCAGGATGCGCCAGAGCGGGCGCTCGCAGCCGGGCATGAGGTGGGGCCGCGCCGCGTGACGAGACCGCAGAGCAGGCGACCTTGGGCGCGATGCTCCTGGAGCCGGTTCAGGTCATACCGGGCCTGCGAACTATCCTGGTGGCCGCCGACTTCTATCTGGAGGCCCACCGGCAGATATATCACGCGCTGCTCGCCATGACCGACGCGGGCGAGACGGTTGACGTTGTGACGGTGAGCGCATACCTGCGTGACCGCGACCTGTTGGACATGGTGGGCGAGCAGGCATACCTGGCGCACCTGCTCGATGCCGTGCCCACCGCCGCGAGCGCGGAGCGGTACGCCAACATCGTGCGCGATAAGGCCCGGTTGCGTCAGGTGCAGGCGCTTGCTCACCGGGCGCTTGAGCAGAGTGCGAATGGTGGCCGGAGCCTGGAGGTCATCGCGTCGCTGCGCTCGGCGCTCGACGACCTGGCCGAGGCCGGCGATACCTTCGCCGCCGCGCGGGTCGCCGACTTCCTGACCGCGGAAATCACGGCGCCGCTGTGGGTGTGTGAACCGCTTGTGGCCGGCGGCGGCATCAGTTTCCTGTTCTCGCCCCCGGGTGTCGGCAAGTCCTTGTTGAGTTTTGAGCTTGCGCGCTGTGTGGCCCGAGGCGAGCCATTCCTGGGGCGTTTCAATACCACCGGCGGCCCGGCTATCGTGTTCAACCTGGAAATGGCCGCCCCGCAGTTCCAGCATCGTCTGCGGCTGTTCGAGCACCACCACCCAGTCGGCGACGCTGCCCTGTATCTGGTCAGCGAATCGTTAGCTCTCACTGACTCGGCATCCTTCGCCCGCTTCAGGGCGCTCTGCGAGTCCATCGGCCCAGCGATGGTGGTCGTTGACCCCCTCATCCGCGCGATGCCAGGCGTGAAACTGAACCTGGCCGAGGAGGTCGGCCCCGCGCTGGCCCCCATCGCTGACTTGGCGCGCACAATGGGCTTCGCGCTGCTTGCCATTCATCACACGCGCAAGGACGGGGGGCGGGCGGGCCTTGATTCCCTCGCCGACAGCCGCGACTTCGCGGCGCGGGCGGACATCGCGCTGCTCATGCAGGCGGTGGGCGAGGACGGCCTGCTGCGGGTCACCTGCGAGAAAACTAGGTGGGGAGATCCGCCGCCGCCGTTCTGCCTACGCATAGAGAGTGACCCGAAGGGATACCCGGCCATCCTGCCCGCCGAGGCACCGAACGCGAAGAACGAAGTCCTCGAGTTGCTGGCGATGCAGTCGCCCCTGACCACCGGGGAGATTCTCGCCGAATTGGAGGGCGTGAAGAGCCGCCCACAGGTCAACCGTGCGTTGAAAGACCTGCATGAGGCGGGGTGCATTCAACGGGTGCGGCGGGGCCTGTGGGCACTGCCCGAAACGTCCGAAAACAGGGGTGGCGAGAGGTGAGTTTGTTCGGGCGTTGTTCGGTGTTTGTTCGGTCAAACTTGTTTGTTCGCCCTAAGAGAAACGAACAACCGCACAACCGCGTTTGTTCGCGGTTTGTTCGGGACGGTTGTTCGTTCTCTCCTTGTTGGGAAGGCCGATCGAACAACCTCTGGCGGCAGGGAGAGGAGAGGTATGAGGCCCGTACCTGATCCTGACCTCGCCGGGCTGCTGGCTCACTTCGACGCGTTCTGCCAGTGCATGATGGAGGCCCTCGCGCGGAAGCCGCGACCCATCTGGGATGAGGCGGCGTGGCGGGCGGCTCAGGATAACGTGGAGGAAACCTATGGCTGAGCGGCCCGCCAAACGGCCAACTGCGGGTAGGCGCCTTACCAGAGACTCGAGACGGCAGCAAAGTCCCCGCGTCGATCCCGGGACGGGGGCTTGGCCCCATAACGCTAGAAGCCTGCTACGCGCAGCCAGGTGGAGGTGAGCACGTGAAGTCATGGTCGAGTATGAAACCTCACGAACTCTGCGGCATGATCCCCGACATGACGCCGGAGCAATATGAGCAGCTTGTCGAGGACATCGGGCGGCATGGCCTGCTGGAGCCCATCACGCTATACGAGGGCATGATCCTCGATGGGCGGCACCGCTACCGGGCCTGCCTGGAATTGCAGGAACGCGGCCACGCGCGCAGCCTGCGATTCCACGAGTTCCGGGGCGACCAGGTGGCCGCCAAGGCTTATATCCTCAGCCGGAACCTGCACCGCCGCTACCTGACCTATAGCCAGCGGGCGGCGTTGGCGGCCATGTTCAAGCGCGAAGCGCAGGAGTCTGGCATGGTCAAGCACGGCGGCGACAGGACAAAGCAAGACTGCGAAATCGCAGCCTTGCCTGGTGAGGCGGCACAGATTGCGGCCAACAAGTTCCAGGTTGGTCAACGGTCGGTCTATGAGGCCGAGGCCGTGCTGGAGAAAGCCCCGGAACTCTTCGAGCAGATGGTGGACGGCGGGATTGACCTGCGGGCGGCGCAGCGCGAGATCAAGCGGCGCAATCCCCGCACCGAGGCTGACTGGCTGCGGGTGTACGACGTGTGGAACTTCACGGAGTGCGCCGATGGACTAGGCCAGGAGCATCCGGGCCGCATTCCCGGCCAGATCGTGCTCAACGTCGTGCACTACTTCACCGCGCCAGGCGACCTGGTGGTGGACCCGATGGCCGGCGGTGGCGTCACCATTGACGCCTGCACCGCGCTTGACCGGCGCTGCACCGCCTTCGACGTGGACCCGCGACGCGACGAGATCGCGCGGCATGACGCCCGCAAGCCCTGGCCGGTGAAGGCGCACAGCGCGAACCTGGTCTTCATCGACCCGCCCTACTTCGACATGCGGGCCAAGGACTACAGCGCCGAGAGCATATCGGCGCTGCCTCTCCAGGAGTTCTACGCGGCGATGAAGCGCGTCATGCGCCACGCCTGGAGCGCCCTGGCGAAGGGCGGACGGCTGGCCGTGCTCATATCGCCGTCAGCGTCACCCGAGCATGGCTTCATTAACCACCAGCACCGGCTGCTCCTGGACGCCGCGGACATCGGTTTCATCCAGGAATGGCAGGTCTCCGTCCCGCAATCCAGTCAGACCCTTAACACACGAGAAGTGGCATGGGCGAAGCAACACAACCGGATGCTGTCGCTGGTGCGCGATCTGCTCATCCTCCGGCGGCCGGACGCGGGTTCCCCGCTGTGCCGGTCGGCATCGTCGGGAGAACGGCCATGACCCGCCGCAACCAGGATGGCCGGGGCGAGCTGGCCAAAGATGCGTCGCAAAACGCGCCCGTAGCGCCCCCATCGTGCCGATCAGGTGATCCCCTCCCGATCACGCTGGAGGCCTGCCACACGCCGCCCACGGCGCCCCAGGGCGCGGCAATCGCCGACGCGCTGCGCCTGGTGGCCGTTTGGGCGGTGCGGGCGGCCCGACAGAGCCCGGACAACGTCAGGGGTGAGCCCGGGCGGGCGCATTCTGACCTTGACTTGGGGGCCCAGGGAAGTGAGGAATGTGTCACGCCACCCATGGCGACCCTGAGAGGTGATGAGCAGTGAGCGATGACGCATTCGAGACGTACAAGCCGGCGGTGGGCTACCTGCGCCGGTCCACCGATCGCCAGGAGCAGTCCATCCCCGACCAGCGCAAGGCCATCGAGCGCTATGCCGCTGAGCATGGCTTCGAGGTGATGAGCTTCTACACCTATTCTCTGGTAAGTCAAGAGCTATCTTGATCTTTCTTGGGATTTGCACAGGGCGTGCGAGAGCCTCGTCCGAGCCCGGGGCGCTGCTTTTCATGCGGCGAGCTTTGTTAGTTGCGACGCATGCTCGCGGAGCGCGCCGTCGGCGGGCGCGGAGGGCGGCTCAGCTTGGCACAGCACTTTGTACAGCCGCCGCGTGCGATGCCGCGCCAGCGCCAGCAAGGCGGTGGTGTTGGCGCGGGGATCGTGGCGCCCGGCGCGCTTGCGGTCATAGTAAGCGCGGGAGAGGGGATCGCGGCGCACCGCCGCCACCGTCGCTTGAAAGATGGCGCGCAGCAGGCGCTTGTTGGTGAAGCGCGACAGGTGCGCCGAGCCCGCCGAGAGCCCGGACTGGCGCTTGATGGGAGTCACCCCGCAGTAGGTGGCGAACTTGGGCTCGGTGGGGAAGTCCGCCACCGCGCCGGCCTCGGAGACGATGATGGCGGCGGTCTCGGGGCCATAGCCGAACTCGGCCTGCAGCGCCAGCAAGCAGCGCTTCTCGGCCAGCAGGGTGCGGATCTGGCGCAGCAGTGACTCCAGCGCCTGGACATAGGCGTCTTCCACCGCAGGAGGCAAGCAGACCTCGGCGAATGCCTGCTGCAGGGCGCTCGCGTGATCGGCGCCGAAGCGGCCGCGGGTCCAGCGGCTGAGGGCCTGGGCCAGGCGCCCCAGAGGGGTGCGGCGCAGCTTGGAGATGCGCGCGTAACGCTGCAGGGTGCCCAGGGCGGCCTCGGTTGACCAGTCCGAGAACACGGAGCACACCAGCCACTCCGGGGCATATTCGGCGAGGGTGGCGCGCAGGCGGTTGAGGCAGCGGCGCAGGTCCCTGGAGACCGCTTCCAGGCGCCGGGAGAGCACGCGCAGGGCCTCGAGCTGTGGTTCCATGGGGCGCACACGGGGGAGCGCGGCATGATTCTGGCGCGCGAACTGAGCGATGACCTGGGCGTCATAGGGATCGGACTTATGGGGCTGGCCCAGCGCGAGGTGGAAGCGGTGCACGCGCAGGGGCTGGGCGAGGTAGACGGTCTCCTCGCGCTGCGCCAGCAAGCGCATGAGGGCGCGCGCGTTGCCGCCGGCTTCCTCGGAGGCGAAGCGCACGGTGCAGGCGCCTGCGCAGACACGGAGTTCGTCCAGGGCGCGGCGCATGGCGGCGGTGGTGTTGGGGACGCGCTTGCGCTGCCAAACCACCTCACCGGCACCATTCACGGCGCACAGGGCGTGAAAGAAACGGCCTACATCAATGCCCACCCACCAGATTTGCGGTTCCACGGTCACCTCCCATGTGATAGACTTGCGCTGAGCGCAGCCGAAGCGATGAGCAGGCCCACCCGTCAGTCCACGACTCTCTCAGCGACCCCGAGCGATCGGGGCGCAAACGGCCGATCAGGCAGGCGGGAGGGAGTGGGCCGGGGCGGCGATTCGACGGGAGCGATCCCGACTCGTCGGGACGCAATACGAGTGAAGCCATACCCCGGCCCCCTGCCTCACCAGGCTAGCGCAAGGCAGGCCCCTTGGCAAGCGCTCGGTTCATCTGCAACCTCCGCCACTTACCATAGCCGATTCGATGCCATCTCCGGCACCACCGCCGACCAGCGCAAATCCTTCCTGCGGCTGATCGAGGACGCCGCAGCCAGCGACTGCCCCTTCAAGTTCGTGCTCGTGTACGACATCAAGCGATTCGGACGCCTGGACAATGACGAGGCCGGCTACTACCGCTTCCAACTGCGGCGGGCCGGCGTCGAGATTGTCTATGTCTCCGAGGGCTTCAATGGCGATGACACCGATGACCTGCTGCGCCCGGTCAAGCAGTGGCAGGCGCGCCAGGAGTGCAAGGACCTCTCGCGGGTAACCATCCGGGGCCTGCTGAGCCGCAGCGCCGAGGGCTGGTGGAACGGCGGCACCCCTCCCTATGGCTACGACCTGGCCTACTTCTCCGGTGATGGCCAGTTCCTGATGACCGTGCGCTACCAGCCCGACTGCTCCAAGCTGGTGCTGGACGAGGATGGCAAGGTGACCCGCGAGGTGCCGCGAGGGGAGTCCCTGACCTTCAGCAAGCGCGATCACTGCCGCCTGGTGCCGGGCGAGCCGCAGCGAGTGGAGGTGGTGCGGAGAATATTCAACTGGTATGTCCACGACGGTCTGGGCTTCAAGGGCATCGCCGACCGGCTGAACCAGCAGGGCCTCCCCTCCCCTCGCGCTGGCTCGTGGTCATCCCATCACGGCGACAAGTGGGCGATGACCTCGATTCGGGACATGCTTCTCAATCCCGCCTACGTCGGTGACCTCGTCTGGAACCGCCTCACCTTCGCCAAGTTCCACCGCATTCAGAACGGCCATGCGGTGGCGCGCAAGGGTATCCCCGGCACCGGCCCCGAGCAGAACCGGCCTGATGACTGGGTGGTCGTTCGTGACGCCCATCCCGCGCTCATTCCCAGGTCGCTGTTCGAGGAGGCGCAGCGTAAGCGCGCCGTCAGGCGTGAGCGCTCGGGCTGCCACAACTACCGCGGCGGGCGCGGCGCCACGTCGTCTTACCTGCTGAGTGGCCTCATCCGCTGCCAGCGCTGCGGGCACAACTGGCACGGCTATGCCACGCGCAAGGGGCGCAAGCGCAATGACGGCTCCCAGGTCAAGACCCGCTACTACGCCTGCAGCGGCTATGTCAGCAAGGGCAACTCCTGCTGCGAGCGCTCGGTCATATCCCAGGAGCTGATCGAGGGCTGGGTGATGGAGCAGATTGGCGGCATCGTCCACGAGCACCTGGATAACGGCGGCGACAAGAAGCTGCGCAAGATGATTGAGCAGGAGGTAGCTGGCGCGGGACGGTCTGACGGTTCGGAGGCGGCCCAGGTTCGCCAGCGCCGCGCCGACATCGAGGCTATCATCAACAACCTGCTCGACAACATCACCCCTACCAACCGCGAGTGGGTGGACCGGCGCATCGAGAAGCTCAGGGACGAGATGGTGGAACTGGAGCGCCGCGAGGCGGCGTTGGGCCAGCAGCAGGATCGAGAGCAGCAGGCGGCGCTGCTGGTTGACCATGCTCTGGCCCTAGCCCGGAGCTTTGACCGCTTGGTTGAGATCGGCACCATCGAGGAGAAGCGGACGCTGGTTCGCGCCTTCCTGCGCGGCATCGACTACGACCCCGCATCGCAAACCGGCAAGGCGCACTTCCTGCTGGTGCCGAACGCGGGGCACGATGACGAGGGGGCCGGCCCGTCGCCGGGAGGCTTGCACGGGGACGCTGCCCAGCAGATGTCTTCTGGTAGTAGCGGATCGGGTGACACCCGATACCATGAGAAAAGACGTGCCGCCGGTGACGGCACGTCTTCTGTAATCATGGTAGCGGGGGCCCGCTTCGTAGCGGAAAAGAAGACAAGGCCCTACCCGTGGACGCGCGAAATCCCATTCAAACTCGGTTTTGAGCGTGATTTGCGGCCTGGCGAGCGCCCCAAACCCCGGCACCTGCGCGTCGTGTCGGGCGCCAAGAAGGCCAAGGTCGCTGGTTCGAATCGCGGTCGGCTCGCCCAGGCAGCCCACTAGCCGTCACCCGCTTCCAACCCGCGAGTAGGTAATGCAGCCCCCGGGCAACCGTCACGCCGGACGGACGCACTCTGTCACAGATGCACCCTACATGCGGGATCTCGACCACATACCCATCCGGTTATGGTGAAAGCGCGCCCGCGAAGCCGCCGACGTGAGCCCTAAGCAAGGTTATGGGACGCGATGAGACGGACGGCTCGCGACTGACCACCGGGCGGGAATCGGAGTCGCGTTAGCATCGTCTTGCCATCGCCGCCACCCCGTGCAAGACCAGCTATCCTACGGCCACGTTCACTCCTACTGCTGCAAGCAGGATAGGCCCGTGCTCCGGGCGAAGGTAATGCGGAGACAAATCATGTGGTGCCGCCGTGCGCGCATGAGCGCGCATGGACGCGCGAAATCAGGGTGAATGGGTAATGAGAAGAGCATTCCAGGTAGCGATGGCGTCGTTGCTCGCCACCAGCATGATGGCGGGCGCCTGGGCGCAGACGGTCAAGTGGGTTCGTGAATCGGATTCATCGTTCTCCACGCCGACCCTGTACCCCAACGCGGCGCGGCCCACCGGGGTGGCGATCGCGAACGGGCGGCAAGTGATGGTTCTCAACGGAGACGGGTCGGTGGTGATGGAAACCACGCTCGATGGCGACATCGCCACCCCGGTCACGGTTGCAGACGTGGATGGCGATGGGGCGGTGGAGCTGATCGTGGTGCTCGCTCATGGTGACGTCGTGTGCCTGAGCCGCGAGGGAAAAGAGAGGTGGCGATACCGCACCGGTTCGACGCGTGGGGAGTTCAAGCTGCCGGTGGTGGCCGACGTGCACCCCGCGCCGGGCCGGGAGGTGATAGTCGGACTGCAGGACGGGTGGTTGTACTGCCTCAGCGCCCGGGGTGAGCTCCTGTGGCGCTTCTACGGGGATCGCTCCCTCGCAGGGCCCCCGGCGGTGGGTGACCTTGATGGCGATGGCGCACCCGAGATTATCTACGGCACCGAAGCCACGCACGTGTACTGCCTGACCGGGCACGGGCTGGTCAAGTGGCGCTTCGAGGAAGTAGCGCCCTATGATCGCTCCGGGCCCAACCTGGCGGACCTGGATGGCGACGGCAAGGTCGAGGTCCTCATCACCAGCAGCGACGTGAACCGGTATCCGTGCCTGATCGCCATTGACCCTAAGGGCCGATTGATCTGGCGCACCCAGGACATCGCGCACGGATACGTATCCAATGCCACGGTGGACCTGGATGGCGACGGCAAGCTGGAGATATTGCATGCCGATAAAGTCGGAAACGTGTATTGCGAGAACCACGACGGCACCCGCCGCTGGACGGTTCCCCTTGAGAACTACGGCATTCTCTGGGCGCCGGCGGTGGCGGACCTCGACGGCGACGGGCAACTGGAAGTCGTCGTTGGCCAGCGCATGTCCGGCGGGTCCGCGGCGGGGCTGCAGGTTATCGGCTCGGACGGCAGCGTGAGGCCCGCCCCCGGCGTTACCGGGGGAGCGAACGCCTCGCCGGCGGTGGGTGACCTGGACGGCGACGGCAAGCTGGAGCTGGTGGCGAGCATGCAGTATCCCGATCGGCTGGTTTGCCTGACCTGGGGCGCGGGCGGGCGCGTGGGGTGGCCGTCGCTGCGGGGCAACTCCGCCATGACCGGGGCCGACCCGAGCGTGGCCCCTGGTTCGCCGGCGCCGGCGGCGAAGATGATCCGGTCGGGCCAGGCCGCGATCGGCGCGGGCAGAGCGTATTGGGGTGACAACACATGGCTGGTGACGTGGCGGCAGCCGGCGCCGGAGGGCGCCTTCATCGAGCTGACGGCGGTGGCGGCAAGCGGAAAACGCGAGGTCGTCATCCAGAATCTGAAGCAAGGCGCGACGTCGGCGCAGGTCAACTGTTTCCTGGCTGCCGGGGGGGCATTCGACATCAGCGCCAGGCTCCTGGTCAACGGCGAGACGGAGCCGGTGTTCGCGGCCACCGCGACGGTGCGGACGGAGGCGCCGGAGTTCTGTGATGATGCCGGGGTGGAGCAGGCGGTGAACGGGGCCGTAGCGGCGGGCAGAGCGGCGGGTGCCGAGTCCATCGGCCTGGGGGCCGACCTGCTGCTGCTGCGCGCGCAGGAGCGGTCGGTTAATGAAATGAGGCAGGCCGGCGCTGCGAACACCGAGATCGCGACCGCCGCCAGCGCGCTGCGCCAGCGGGCGCGAGAGCTGATCAAGCTGGCGACGGCGCTGGGCGGTCTGTGGTCGGGGGGCGACACGGGCGCCTTCGCGGTGTGGCAGGACCCCAACCCGTGGGATACGTTCGACCCGCGGGCGATTCCCGAGGATCTCCAGACCTGGCCGGTGGTGAAGCACCAGTACGCCGCCGACGTGGACGAGCCGCTGCCATCGGAGCGGCCGGTGAAGGTCACCGCGTACGGCAACGAGTTCGAGAACCTCGCGCTCAACCTCTTGAACACCACGGCGAAGGCCATCTACGTGAGATGCACCTTTCAACGACCCGCGCGCGCAGGCGGCTCGAAGCCCCGGCCATCGCCGGAGCTGGCCCAACACGTGACCTTGCAGCGGTTGCTGCCGGTGGCCGGCGCCTTCATCGACATAGCGTATGACGCGCTGCCGGAGCTCGACCGCTCGGGCGTGATCGAGCTGGCCCCGCGTGAGGTGGCCCAACTATGGCTGACGCTGACGACCCAGGGGCTGGAACCGGGCGCCCACCGGCTCACGCTGTACCTGGGGACGGTGGCGGAGAAGGATAGTCTCACCTTCCG
>Ga0307380_10003538_pt1 | contig 21509 bp, 19 predicted proteins | sample UN3MG_FD_202239 | JGI IMG/M metagenome (GOLD analysis project Ga0307380, IMG submission 202239) | Soil microbial communities from Risofladan, Vaasa, Finland - UN-3 | ecosystem: Environmental > Terrestrial > Soil > Coastal area > Acid sulfate soil | place: Finland: Risofladan, Vaasa | collected... | reverse complement strand
ATCCGGCGACGGATGTTTCGTCGGATCAACGCGGCGGGGGCGAGGCCTAAGGGGGGGAGGGTTTCGGCGAGGAACGATTCGAAATCCGTCAAGGGGTCTCCCGGTACCGGCCGGACAAAGCCTCCCTTTTGAAGATTCGCATCAGCAGAAAGATGGCCGGAAACAGGAGGACAGCCCCTGCCGCGAGCAGCAGGAGAAGGAGGCGAATCGTGGAAGGGGAGGACGCGGACGAGGAGAAGGTGATGACCGGCCGGGCGAGGAACGGAAACTGGGCCAGACCCCAGCCGAGAAGGATCAGGACGACCTGGGCGGCGGCGCAGATCCGCGCGATGGAGTATGCGGAGAGAACCAGGGAGACACAGGCCCCCAGGGCAGCGGTGGCGTAAAACATCGCCATGCTTACAAACCAGTCGCTTCCCGTAAGCGCTTTGTGGAAGTCGGGTGCTCCCGAAGCGGCGATGATCGGGACGAAAACGGACAGCAGGGCGACCGCCGCCGCCGCCCAGAGGGCGCGGCAGCGGAAGTCGCTCCGCAGTTCGGGGTCATCCGTTTCCATGATGAGGTAGACCGCGGCCAGGTAGGAGAAGGCGGAGAGCGTGAGGAGGCCAACCGAAAGGGGGAAGGGGGCGAGCCAACTCGCCGTGTCCCCGGTGAAGGTCAGCGGTTCCTCGGGGATCCGTCCGGAAGAGAGGGCTCCGATCGTGACGCCGAGCAGAACCGGGGTGACGAGGCTGGCCCAAGCGAAAAGAGTACCCCAACGCCCCGCGCCGTGTTCCTCGTGCAGATGATACGCATGAAACGCAAAGGCGGCCCCCCGAAGGACGATTCCGACGAGGAGCAGGGTCATCGGCACGAACAGCGCGGTGGAGATTGCGGCGAAACCCGAGGGAAAACCGGTGAAGAGAATGACGATCGCCACGATGAGCCAGATGTGGTTCGTTTCCCAGACCGGCCCGATGGCGTGCGCGATCAGTCGCCTCTGGTCATCGGCGCGGGGCCCCCGTGCCAGAAGGTTCCAGACCCCCCCGCCGAAATCGGCGCCGCCCAGCAGGGCGTAGAGCATAAGGGACCCGAGAATGCTCCCTGCCAGCAGGGAAGGAAGGGAAGGCATCTCCTACCCGGGCTCGCTGCCGCCTCCCCCGTCGAGAGGGAAGGCGGGGCTTGCCGAGACCTCGCGCTTGAGCAGCCAGGCTGCGGAGACCCCGAGGGCAAGGTAAAGAAGGGAGAAGAAGGCGAAGGGGATCGCGAGTCCTCCGACCGTGGTGACCGCGTCCGCCGTGCGCATCACCCCGTGAATGACCCACGGTTGCCGGCCGAGTTCGGTCACGACCCAGCCCGCCTCCACCGAGAGGATTCCAAGCGGTCCGCAAGTCGCCACGGCGAAGAGAAACCGGCGGTGGTACAACCATTCCCTCCTCTTCCAGGCAAGCAGGGCCGAAACCAGGGCCAGGACGCTCATCGCCGCCCCGGAGGCCACCATGAGCTGGAAGGCGAGATGGACCGGCACGGGGTTCGGCCACTCGTCACGGGGAAAGGCCGACAACCCCTTTACTTCCGCGTCGGGGTCGTGAAAGGCGAGGAGGCTTAACGCCCGCGGGATCTCGATCGCGAATCTCGTCGTCTGGCTGTCCACGTCGGGGATTCCCCCGATCCGGAGAGGCGCCCCCCGTTCGGTGCGGAACTGCCCCTCCATGGCGGCGAGCTTCGCCGGCTGATGGCGGGCGATGAACCTCGCGTTGAAATCCCCGCTCACGGGGAGCAGGATCGCCGCCACTCCTCCCACCCCGAGGGCGATGGCGAGCGCCCGGCGGTGGAACAGGTTTTCCCTGTCCCGGAGGAGCATGAAGGCATGGATCCCCGCCACCGCGAACCCGGAAGCGGCGAAGGCGGCGAGGGTCATGTGCGCAGTCTCCGTCTTCCATGCCGGGTTGAGCATTGCGGAAAGGGGGGAGATATTGACTGGTTTGCCGTCCAGCAAGGCAAAGCCGGCGGGGCTGTTCATCCACGCGTTCGCCGTGACCACGAAGACCCCCGACAGGATTCCTCCGATGGCGACGGCCACACCGGAAAGCAGGTGGAGACGGGGGGACACCTTGTCCCACCCGTAAAGATAGATCCCGAGGAAGATCGCCTCGGCGAAAAAGGCGAACCCCTCGAGGGCGAAAGGAAGCCCGATGATCCCTCCGGAGAACTCCATGAAACGGGGCCAAAGGAGGCCCAACTCGAAGGAGAGGACCGTCCCGGAGACCGCCCCGACGGCAAACAGGACTCCCGTCCCCCGGGCCCATCGTTTCGCGAGTTCCTGATATACGGGTTTGCCGGTCTTTCGATAGGCGGCCTCCGCGACGACCATCAGGACAGGCATCCCCATCCCGGCAACCGCGAAGATGATATGGAAGGCAAAAAGCATCGCCATCTGGCCACGGGCGAGGAGCAACTCCGTCAACAGAAAATCCTCCAATCGGTATTGTATCCTTAAATACTCACGGGAAAAGATAGCAACCCCTTGTTCCTTACCCGAGATCAAGGCAATAATAGGAAAACATCCGACAATCTTTGCCCGACTACAAGACGAGGAGGTATCGAATTGGAAGCCACAATCCCGAAAACCATCGGTCATTTCGTCAACGGCAGGAGCATTCCCGGTTCCGGCGGTCGTTCCGGAAACGTCTACAACCCGGCTACCGGAGAAGTGAACGGCCGCGTTGCGTTCGCCGGCAAGGACGAAGTGGAGCAAGCGGTTTCCGCCGCGGCTGCCGCGTTTCCCGCCTGGGCGGCCACACCACCGCTGCGGCGGGCGAGGATCCTGTTCCGGTTCAAGGAATTGCTGGACCGGCACGGGGAGGAAATTTCGGCCCTGATCACGGCCGAGCACGGCAAGGTGCTAAGCGACGCAGCCGGATCCCTGACGCGGGGGGCGGAAGTGGTGGAGTTCGTCTGCGGGATTCCCCACTTGTTGAAAGGAAGCTATTCGGAAAACGTGGGGACCGGTGTCGACAGTTATTCCTTCCGGCAGCCGCTCGGGGTATGCGTCGGGATCACCCCGTTCAATTTTCCCGCAATGGTGCCGATGTGGATGTTTCCCGTCGCCATCGCCTGCGGCAACACCTTTATCCTGAAACCCTCCGAGAAAGACCCCTCCTGCCCGATGCGGCTCGCCGAACTGTTCGCCGAGGCGGGACTGCCTCCGGGAGTTCTGAACGTGGTAAACGGGGAGAAGGAGGCGGTCGATCTCCTGATCTCGCACCCGCAGGTCGCCGCGGTAAGCTTCGTAGGGTCCAGCGCGGTCGGCGAACAGGTGTATCGGAAGGCAACCTCACATGGCAAGCGTGTTCAGGCCCTGGGCAGCGCGAAAAACCACGCCATCGTAATGCCCGACGCGGACCTCGGGCAGGCAGTGGATGCCTTGATGGGAGCTGCGTACGGCTCCGCGGGAGAACGATGCATGGCCATCTCCGTGGTCGTCGCGGTAGGGGATAAGGTCGCCGACGCCCTGGTGGAGCGGATCGTCGACAGAATCGGGACGCTGAAGGTCCTGCCCGGCCAGGACCCCAAGGCGGAAATGGGGCCGCTTGTCACGGGCGAACACCTGGAGCGGGTGAAAAGATACGTTGACCTCGGCGTAAGCGAGGGGGCAAAGCTTGTGGCGGATGGACGGGGGCTTACGATTCCGGGCCACGAAAACGGTTTCTTCCTCGGCGCCTGCCTGTTCGACCGGGTTACGCCCGGGATGAAGATCTACCGGGAAGAGATCTTCGGCCCCGTGCTTTCCCTGGTGCGTGTTCCGGATTTCGAGGGGGCATTGCAGCTGGTGAACGATCACGAGTACGCAAACGGGACCGCCGTCTTTACGCGGGACGGGGACACCGCCCGCGAATTCGCCAGACGTGTGGAGGTGGGGATGATCGGGATCAATGTGCCGATTCCCGTACCGGTGGCGTTTTACAGCTTCGGCGGATGGAAGCGTTCGATGTTCGGGGACTATTTCGTGCACGGCGCCGAGGGCGTGAACTTCTACACCCAAATGAAAACGATCACGTCACGCTGGCCGACGGGGATTCGCACGGGAGCCGATTTCGTCATGCCTATCATGAAATAGGTTTCCGGGATTTCCGGGGAATCCGTTCGGCTCGAAGTCCATCGAGCCGCATTCCCAGGAACGGGCGGAGTTACGGTCGAAGACTGCCGACCGGCTCCCGCGTCACGTTTCCTCCCCGGGGATCAGCGAAAGAAATGACGCCTGCAGCGGGTCCTTGTTCAGAAAGCGTCCCACCCACTCCTGGCCCGCCGGGGAGGCGGTAATCTCCCCGAACGCACCGGCATCGTTTTCCAGGCCGGAGGAAAATCCGTTCTCGTATCCGTACATCATGGCAAGCAGGGCCCCTTTTGCGGCGGCTTTCCTCGCCGCGACGATATCCTTTGCCTCTTCCGGGCCGGGATGCGGGGACGCGAGGATCTCGCGGATCTCCTTTCTCTCGACGAAGCGATCAAGCGCTTCTCTCTGGCTTGCGGCGATGGAATCCCAGTCTTTCCGCGGGACGGTTCTTTCCCCCGAGATAAATCCGCGTGCCCGCTTTACGGCTTCGGACAGGGCGATTGCAGACGGGACGAACTCGTCGGCCAGTCCCCAGGCAACCGCCGTGTCTCCGTCCAACGGTTCGCCGTTGGCGCTCATCATGGCCGCCCTGGCGGGACCCACGAGGCGAGGGAGCCGCTGCATCCCCCCGTATCCGGGGATAATGCCGAGCTTCACCTCGGGCTGCCCCAGGCTTGCGTTCTCCGTCACGATCCGGTAATGGGCGCACATCGCCAGTTCGTTGCCGCCTCCCAATGCGAACCCGTCGACAACGGCGATTACGGGAAGGGGCAGGTTCTCGAGTTCCGTGAAGACCGAGATATTTTTCGAGGCGAGAGCGCCGATCGCCTCGGCAGGCTTGCCGAAAAATTCCTTCACGTCCGCCCCCGCTACGAACGCCCTTCCGGCCCCCGTCAGCACCAGGGCCCGCACGTTTCTTCCCTCGATCGTACCGAGGGAGCCAAGCTCACGGACGGTCGAGGAAAGCTGGGAGAGCAGTTCCTCGTTGAGGGCGTTCAGCGCCTCCGGGCGGGTAAGGGTTGCGACTGCCACCTCCCCCAGGAGTCTTACTTCGAGGAAACGGCCTTTTTTCGGGTCTGCTTCCATGATCTTTTCGCCGAGAAACGCGTCCGTATATTCCCGGATTGCCCTGCCGGCCCGGTCCGCCTGGACGAGCGCGACGCCTTTCGGTTTCTCCATGGTGCCGTCCAGCATCTTCTGCTGAAGCCCGGGGAGGCCGCCAAGGGTGGTGATCTCGAGGTCCTCCTGCTCCATGACGATCTTCCCTTCGGCCAGGAGCCGGACGACTTCCGCAGCCTGGTCCAGACGGTACATGTGCGACCCGAGGATGGACAGGTTCGTCTTTCCGCGAACGACGACGAACCCGCAGGGCATCGCATTATTTTCCTGATAGTCACGCAGGATGAAGGTGCTGTATTGGAGGGTGCTCTGATCCGGGCGCTCCACGATGAAGTCGGGGCTTTGCCTTGGTCCGAAGATCCCCCAGTACGCCTTGCCGAGCGCCTGGGCGTTTCGCATATATTCCTTTGCGTAAACGGGGTTCGGCTTTCCGTCGGGCGTCAGCGGATCGGGCATGTCCGGCGGAAGGTGCAAACCGTCCCGGTCGATGACGCGGGAAGAGGGGATACCCATCCGCCGGAGGGCGGCAAGACCCTTCTTGTCCGCGGAAAGGGAGGCGACAATCGCGAGTTCCGCCCCCCGGGCAAGCGCCGCGCGGGCAAAACCGCGGGAGTAGGCGTCGGCCCCCCAGATGAGCCCTCTGCGGCCGGGAAGGAGGCCGATTTCCGAAAATATCGCGTCGGGGGTGGCCTTCCGGAAGAGGACCTGCTTCTGCCGCATCCAGACCCATCGCGCGTCGAATACGAACCTTGCCCCCTCGTAGAAGAACGTTTCCTTGTATTCCCCTTTGAGCCCCTTCCCCGTGGCTCCGAAGAAAGCGAGTTCGCCGTTATGGGAGAGAGCGGAGACGAGCAGTGGAAAGTTGAAGGCGCCTGTGTGTTCGAAGATCTTGTCTACCGGTCGGCCGTTGTTGGCGGCGTAAACCGCCTGGCGAAACGGTCCGGTCCGCAAGAGCCACTCCTCGCAGGAAGCATCTTGCGGGATGGGGCCGAAGACCTCCGGAGGAATGGCGCGCCTGTCGATGAAGGCATCCGCGATTCCGCGTTCGATAAGAGACCGGGCAAGTTCGGGATTGGACCCCATGAGGATCACCCTGGCCCCGAGTTTCCTGGCGATCTGCGCCCCCGCGAAACTCGTTCCCTTACCCCCCCCCAGGAAAAGGACCGAGTCTCCGGGCGTGACCCGAAGTCTTTCGACGACGGTCCGGTATGCCGTGCCGTAGGTAAGAAGCATCGCGGCAAGCCTCTCCGGCGTATGGCCCCGCATAGGGGACGGGATGGGGATCGCTCTCTCCTCGTCCACGATCGCGAACTGGGAGTTGTAGCCGTCATGGGTTTCGTATCCTCGGATGTTGTGTCCGGTCCACGAATCGAGGATGACCGCCTCTCCCACCTTGACGCGCGATACCGCTTTGCCGGCCTCGACCACGATCCCCAAAGCGTCGCTTCCCGGTATGTGAACGGTTGCGGAGTCCCCCCTCCCGAACACCGGTACCGGGAGACCCAACGCCGCGAAGTTGGTGTTGTAGTTCGGACCCGTGGCAAGGATCGCCACGAGCACGCGTTTCGCGTCACGTTCGCGAAGGCCAGGCGTTGGGACCTGTTCCAGGCGAACGGATTCGCCGGGCGGTCCGTACCTGTCCCGGTGTATCGTGAGGGCGTGCATCGTTTCGGGGAGGGGAGTTCCCAGGGTAGGTGGGAGGGAGAGGGGCCACAATCCGGCTTTACCATTCGAGTGTCCGGTCATGTTTTCTCCTGAAAGATTCGTGCTTCGGGGTTTATAGCGGTTCGTCGTCGGACCGGATGTGTCTGTTCGATTCCAAAAAACGGGGATTGATTCAAAAAACAGGGAACTTTTCCACGCAACCTGGTCGCTTCAACCCGTAATTCCGGTGGTCCTCCGGGAACCGCGCGGTGACCATTGTCGGGGTGCTGTACCTTCTTATTTCCTGTAAAATAATGTATAATCAAATTGCAAGTGAAAGAAGAGGAGGGAAACCCACGGACGAACATTCATGGCCCCAAGAGGGGAAGGGGGACTGCCATGATGGATGTCATGTTCTGGGGGTTTTTCGGCATCGGGTTCCTTGTGATGCTGGCGATGATCGTGTCCGTTTTTCAATCGATCTGGAACGGGAAGAAGGAAAGGGACCACTGGAAGGATCTTCGAGATAAGCCCTCGATCCTTCGCAGGTAGACCTGGGAAGAACTTTTCCCGTTTTCGGAGTCAGGGGGGGAATTTGCATCCAATAATAGGAAATTTGATTCCCACAATCCGGAATAACCAACAATAACAGCAGTATAACATCCCTAAAACCAAGCGGTTTTTTTTGCTTCCCAATGAGGCCCGGTTATTGCAAAATTTCGGTAAGTTATGCGTGGATACCCCGTATACAGAATGGACACCTCGACCGACACGATTCTCCGAATCGGGACGATATTTGAATTCCGGAAAAGCAGAAGGAGCATGAACCGGGTCGCCCTGGCGAAACTCGCCCGGAAACTTTTCTCGCAGGGCACGGGAGATGTCATCTATGTGGGGTCCGAATCCGCCCTCGAGCGCTCCGAAGTTGCGCGGATTCATGGAGACTCCCTTTCCGCCGGGTAGCCATTTCTCCTATTCAGGCGGTTTGCCGCGTGGAAAATGGGAACAATCCGCCGTTTTAGGGGCGAGAAAAGCAAAGGAGACCGATTGGAATGGCAACAGGGACGGTAAAGTGGTTTAGCGATTCCAAGGGATACGGGTTCATCACACCGGACGACGGGGAGGACATTTTCGTCCATTTCAGCGAGATTTCGGGCGACGGCTTCCGATCCCTCACCGAGGGGATGAAAGTGGAGTTCGAAGTGACCGACGGGCCAAAGGGAAAAAAAGCGGCCAACGTACGAAAAACGTAACGAATTGCGAACAGGGGAATAAGGGAAAGCGCCTCCGGGAGAATCTCCGGAGGCGCTTTTTTTTCTCGTCGCTCGCCTGATGCCTGAAAGGGAGTGACACGGCGGATTTCCTCTGTTAGATTGTTCCCAAAAATCGGGCCGCCCCGCTTCCCACCGGAACGCGCAAGCCTCCTGCCCCAGGTCCTTATAGACTTGGCCGGGAGGGGGAAGGCCGTCCCTTGTGAGAGGTACCCCCATGACCTCCTCCCTCACGCCTCTTTTCCGACCCGACCGCATCGCTGTCATCGGAGCATCGGCCAATCCCGAAAAGATGGGATTCCAGATCTTCCGGAATATCCTGGATGCCGGATTCTCCGGGGAAGTCGTCCCCGTAAACCCGAAGGGAGAAGTGATCCTCGGTCTGCCATCGGTACGATCCGCCGGCGACATCCCCGAGAACACGGATCTCGCGGTCGTCATCATCCCGGCCAAGCTCGTTCCCGCGACTATGCTTAAGCTCGGGGAGAGAAAGGTGCGCTCCGCGATCGTCATCACGGGGGGATTCGCGGAGTCCGGGGAGGAAGGTGCCGCGTTGCAGGAGGAGCTTGTCCGGAACGCCACCCGGTGCGGCATCCGCCTCGTCGGACCGAACTGCCAGGGGATCAACTACCCGTACCACGGGGTCTGCGCCTCTTGGCCTCTCATCACACGCAGGGGTGAGATCGCGATCGTGTCCCAGAGCGGAACCGTCGGCGCTGCGCTTTCCGACTGGGCGTCCGAGGACCGGCTCGGCTTCTCCGCATTCGTGAGCATGGGCAACCGGGCGGACGTGGACGAGGCGGACCTGATCTCCTTTTTCGCGGACGACGTGCATACGAAGGTCGTTGCCCTCTACATCGAGGGGGTAAAAGACGCCGGGAAATTTCTCTCGGCAGTCCGGATGTGCAAAAAACCGATCGTGATTTTCAAGGCGGGGCGAACGGAGAAAGGGAGAAAAGCGGCGGAGTCCCACACCCGGTCCCTTGCGGGAAAAGACGAGATCTACGACGCCGTGTTTCGCCAGTACGGGGTGCACCGGGCGGAAACCCTCGAGGAACTGTACGACTTTTCCAAGGCGCTCGCGTACCTGCCCCCCCCGAAGGGTCCGAAGACGATGATCGTTACCAGTTCGGGAGGATCCGCGATCATCGCGACCGACGTGGCCGAGGAGGAGGGTTTTCGCGTAGATTCCCTGCCTCCGGACCTTGCAGCACGGCTGCGGGAGATCCTGCCCGCACACTGCATCGTCGGAAACCCGCTGGACCTGACCGGGGACACCGACGCGGAGCGGTACCGGAAGGTCCTTGCCGCCGCGGACGGGCATTTCGATGTGGTCATGACGATCTTTGGCGATCCGATCGCGGGAGCCGTCGATGTCATCCGTCCCGGAAAATGCGATCTCGTCGCCTATCTCGGCGGGGCCGACGTGGAACGGGAAGAGCGGGGGAAGATGGGCGAAAGGAAGATCGCCGTTTTCCCGACTCCCGAGAGGGCGGTCAAGGCCCTGTCCTGCTACGCGCGGTTCGACCGGAAAACCTTTGTGCCGGAACGAACGGAAGCAGAAACGCCGGCGAAGACGCAAGGGGGGCTGAGGGCGATGACTCCCGCCGATTCGATGGCGTTTCTCGCCGGAAACGGGTTCCCCGTCACCCCCGTTCACCCTGTGGGGAGCGAGGAGGAGGCGGTCGATGCGGCCCGGCGGATCGGTTTTCCCGTTGCGTTGAAGATGAACTCCCCGGACGTGACGCACAAATCCGACGTGGGCGGGGTGGTCCTGGACGTCGCCGACGAGGAAGGGGTGAGGAAAGCGTACCGCAGCATCGGGGAAGCGGCAGCAAAGGTCGGGGCGAGGGACGGCGGCGCGCTCGTGGCGGAAATGGCGCCTCCCGGCCGGGAGATCATCATCGGCGTGACGAAGGACCTCCAGTTCGGCCACGCGGTGATGTTCGGGCTGGGCGGGATCATGGTCGAGGTGATGAAGGACGTATCGTTCCGGATCGTCCCGCTCTCCGGGAAAGACGCCGAAGAAATGGTCGCCGAGGTCCGCGGGGCCCGTGTTCTGAAAGGTTTCCGGGGGGGAAAGCCCGCCGATGTGGCTGCCGTCCACGACCTGCTCCTCCGGGTTTCGGACCTTGTGACGCGTCACCCCGGGATCGAGGAGATGGACCTGAACCCGGTGATCGTTCACGAGGAAGGTCTGGTCGTGGCCGATTCCCGGGTGATGCTTTCCGGTGGCGGAGGATGAAATTTCGCATCGGTATCCCGAGGGAGATCAAGGAAGGGGAGAACCGGGTCGCGGCGACCCCGCATTGCATAGGCGCGCTCCGTGAGGCAGGAGCAAGGGTGTTCGTCCAGAAAGGCGCGGGGGCGGGAAGCGGATTCGAGGACTCTTCGTTCGCCCGGGCGGGAGCAACCGTCGTCCCAACCGCTGCGGACGCCTGGGAGGCCGATCTCGTTGTCAAGGTGAAGGAACCCCTCTCCCGGGAGTTCCGGTTCCTCAACGGCCGAACGGCCCTGTTTACCTACCTTCATCTTGCAGCGGTCCCGGAACTGACGGATGCCCTCCTTGCGAGGAGGGTGACGGCAATCGCCTACGAGACGGTGACGAAGGGCGGCGGCCTGCCCCTGCTCCGTCCGATGAGCGAGGTGGCAGGGATCCTGTCCGTCCAGGTGGGTGCGCGGGGGCTCGAGAAGGCGGCGGGGGGGAAAGGGATCCTCCTTCCGGCGGTCAAGGGTGGCAAGCCCGCGGAGGTGTGCGTGATCGGGGCGGGCATCGCGGGGAGAGCCGCAACGCGGACGGCGGCGGGGATCGGGGCACGCGTGACGGTGCTCGACATCTCCCGGGAGAAGCTCGCAGCGGTACGGGAAGAGACCGGGGTACGCGTCCGGACAGTCCTGTCCACACCGGAGTCGATCGAGCGGGTCGTAACGAAGTCCGATCTCGTGATTTCCACGGTGCTCCTTGTAGGGGACAGGGCGCCCGTCCTGATACGCAGAAAACTCTTGCGACGCATGCAACGGGGGGCGGTCGTAGTGGACATCTCCATCGATCAGGGAGGTACGGTGGAAACGTCTCGCCCTACAACGCACGCGGCCCCGTTCTTCATCGAGGAGGGGGTGGTCCACTACTGCGTGGCGAACATGCCGGCCGCCGTTCCCCGGACCTCCACGATCGCCTTGTCGAAGGCTACTCTTCCGTACGTTCGGATGTTCGCTCGAACGGGAGTTCTTCCCGCCCTCCGGAAAGATTCCGGGCTGCGGGCGGGCCTCAACACGTTCCGGGGCAGGGTGACCTGTGAGGGAGTTGCGCGGGCACTGGGCTTGGAGTACACGGAGCCGGAGGCGCTGCTTTAAGGAGAAACCCCGTCCGTCGCGCCCTTTCCTGATCAGGTCCCGGGTGTAGGCCCCTTGAGTTTTTCCGCAAGGACCCGGATTTTGGCGCGGGTTTCCGCGAGGTCGCCGGAATTGTCGATCACGTAGTCGGAGGCCAGGGCTTTTTCCTCCGGATCCATCTGGGAGGAGACAATCCGGAGGGCCTCCTCCCGCGAGATGCCGTCGCGGCCCATGATGCGGTCGACCTGAAGACGCCTCTCGCAGCGCACTCCGATCACCGCCTCGCAAATCCCCTGGCGCCCCTTCTCGAGGATGAGCGCTGCCTCGACGATGACGACCGCGTGACCCTCGGAGGCAAGGGCGGAAACGGCATCCCGGATCCCCTCGGAGATGTAAGGGTGCGTTATGGATTCGAGCTCGGTGCGCCTGCCGGGATCCGCAAATACGATCTCACCGAGCTTTTTCCGGTTGATCCGGCCATCGGAAAGCAGAATCTGCGCCCCGAACCGCCGGACGATTTCGTCGTGGGCGGGCTTCCCCGGTGCGGTGACCTCCCTGGAGATCCGGTCCGCGTCCACGACGGGGATATTCTCCTCCCGGAACATGCGGGCAACGACGCTTTTCCCGGAGCCGATTCCCCCGGTCAGGCCGAAAATGCGCATGGCCGAAATCATACCACCGGAAGGGCCTTCCTGGAAAAACTCGCCGTGAAGGCACCGGCGTTGACAAGTCGCGGGAGGGGTGGTAGCGTCGAACCAAATGAACGGTGATTCATTTATTTTTCCCTTAAAAAAGGAGGAGACGCCATGGCCGAAACGACCGTGAAGGGGTTCTTCGAGTCGCTCGAGTCGAAACTCAACTCCGACCCGTCGAAAATAGCCGGCATGGATGCCGTCTACCAGTTCCAGGTGGGGGATGACACCTTCAGCGTCTCGATGAAGGCCGGGAAGGCCTCCGTTACGCCTGCCACGGCCTCCAGCCCGAACTGTTCCGTCACGATGGCGGAAAATGACTTCCTCGAGATGATTGCGGGACGACTGAACGGGCAGATGGCGTTCATGACGGGAAAACTGAAGGTCGCAGGGGACATGGGGCTGGCGCTCAAGCTCGAGTCTTTCCTCAAGGCGTAACGAAACGAACGAGTTGGCTCACCACCCGGACAGGATCGTACGGGAGGCGGCGGAGGCGCTCGGGGCCCGCCGAAACGCGGTTGCCTTAACCGGTGCGGGCATCTCGGTGGAAAGCGGGATCCCCGCGTTCCGCGGCGCCCAGGGGATGTGGGAAAAGTACGACCCGATGGAGTATGCGACCATCGGCGCCTTCCTCAAGGACCCGGCGAGGGTATGGACGATGCTGTCCGAGATGGTGGACGTTTTCTCCCGAGCCGCCCCGAATCCCGCTCATCTCGGGTTGGCGGACATGGAGAAGATGGGAGTTCTCCGGTCGGTCATCACCCAGAACGTGGACGGACTGCACCAGGCCGCAGGGTCCCGCAAGGTGATCGAGTTCCACGGAAACACGGAGGAACTTGTCTGCCTTGCGTGCTTTCGCCGTTATCCCTCGCGAGAGAGGATTCGGGAAGGAATCCCCCCGAAGTGCGAGTGCGGGAAGATCCTCAAGCCGAACCTCGTCCTGTTCGGGGAAAAGGTCCCCTGGGTCACACAGGAAGAAGCGGAAGCCGAGGCGGAAAACTGCGCCGCCCTCCTGGTCATCGGTACTTCCGCGCAGGTGACTCCCGCGTGCGACATCCCTCTCATTTCCAGGAGGAAGGGAGCGGTCATCATCGAGATCAATCCGGAAGAAACCTTCCTTACCCGGACGATCACGGATCTGCACATCCGGGAGAGCGCCAGCGTAGCCGTTTCCCGCCTTTTGGAAGAGATCAGGGAAATTCTCCCCCCCTCCTGAAGCGCAATTTGCATTAAATTATTTAATCCCCATTAATTTATTTTCCTTCTTCTCCCGTCCGGGAGAAATCGACTTTCTTATATTTCAACCAGTTAGGGGAAAAATTGCTGTGGCACGGGCATTGCTCTCATAGAGGGTGGGAGGATGCCCATGCGAACCAACAAGGGATTCACGCTGATCGAAATAGCGATCGTGGCAGCCATCGTCGGCATCGGGGCGATGATGGCTGTTTCCAATCTCCAGGGGTGGAACCGGCACAACAATTTCGTCGGTTTTCAGCGGCAGGTGTTTTCGGAGATCCAGGAGGCACGGTCACGGGCCTTTTCCATAAGAAGGCAATACCGACTGACGTTCGACCTCGACGCGGAAACGTTGCTCCTGGAACGGGGAAACGCGGGATCGGGATCGACGGTCTGGACTGCCGACCGGGCGACCGTCTCCGTCCCCGGGGGATGCAGCATGGACGATATCGCGTGGTTGCGTGCCGGGGCGGGAGCAACGCCTTCGTCCGGCATGTTCTACATGGTGTTCAGCCCCGGAGGCGACGTGTATCGGTTGGCCGGCGGGGTAGTAACCCCCCTCGATACGGCAAACATCCATCTTTCCAATGTTCTGGGGGAAACAGCAACGGTCCAGCTCTTCTGCTGGACGGGAAAGTCGAGGCTCTCCGTTGGGACGATTTAAATTGAAAACAGAAGACGGGTTCTCCCTGATCGAAGTGATGGTCGCACTCACGATACTTGCCGTGGGTCTTCTGGCCCTCGCGCTCCTGCAGACGACGGCCATCAAGGGGAACTCCCTTGCTGCGAAAGCCACGGTTGCGACGCAGCTTTCCCAGGATCAGCTGGAGCAGTTCCGCCACACGGCGTGGGCGTCCATCGGATCCTCTCCGGTGGCAGGATACAACACGGGGACCATGACTCCCGTTTACACGAATCTGCCGGGCAGCCAGGGAAACAGCACTACGGCTCGGGGGACGACGTACTACCGCGTATGGCTCGTGACCCCCGCGCTTCCGGCGACGCTGCGAACGATTACGGTGTGGACCTGCTGGCAGGACCAGCGGCAGAACTGGCACAACGTCATGCTGCAGACGCAGCGATCCGACATAGGGGTCTGACATGGTGATGACGGACAGGTCCAGGAAGAAAGCGATGAAAAATGGGCGATTCCCCGAAGCGGGGTTTACCCTCATCGAGGTCATGGTGGCGATGATCATCCTGGGTATCGTTGCGACCGCGGCGTACGCCACGTTTCAATTCCAGCATGCGTCCTTCACGGTACAGAACCGGGTGGCGGAGGCCCAGCAGAACCTCCGGTCCACCCTGGAGATCATGAGCCGCGACATCCGCATGGCAGGATACGGGATTCCGGCAGCGGTGCCAGTTCCCATCGGCCTGCTTCCTGGAGGGGACAACACGATCCGGAACATCCGCACCCTGAACCGCACCACCGGGGCCGATGAGATCTACATCCTCTACATGTACGACATGGATTCCAGCCTGCCTCCGACCGATGCTCCCGGAGGGATGGGCGGATATGCCAACACGTTGATCGTTGACAACGTTGCCGGGTTCTGGCAAGGCGATCTCGTCCTGGTCCGCGACGACCTGAACGCCTCCATGTTCGAGGTGACGCAGCCGCCTTCCGCCGGGACCCTCGACTTTGCCGTCGGCGGATCGACGAATCTTTATAACAACAGTTTGTGGCCGCATACACCGTTTCCCGGCTACGGCGCCAACGTCACCGTTTCCAAGGCTCGTTTCGTCCGGTACTTCATCGACGACGTGACGGATCCGTTGCATCCGACACTGATGTTCGACAGGATGACCGGCGTCCTGCCGCAGCCGCTTGCCGACGACATCGAGGACATGCAGATCCAGTACGGTCTCGACACGGACGGCGACTATGTCGTGGACAACGTGGTGAATTCCCCGACGGCGGCACAGATTCCCCAGGTCAAGCAGGTGCGGCTGTTTCTCTCTGCCCGGACGCGCATGGTGGAAAAAGGATGGCAGGACGCCCGGCCCGCGCTGGCGGACAGGGCGGCGGGGCCCACCGACAGCTACCGGCGCAGGGCCATTCAAAACGGCATCGTGATCGACCTGAGAAATCCCGGGTAGATGAGGAGATGAGCATGAAAAACGAACGCGGGAGCGCACTGGTCATCACCCTGATGCTTCTCCTGATCCTGACAGCGATCGGGATCTACGCCATCAACACGGCGACCACCGAGATCGACGTCACCCTGCAGTCGAAGGTGGGAACGGTGACGCTCAACGCCGCGGAGGCAGGGACCTACGTCGGAATCGACCGGATACCCCTCGAATTAACGGGGGCGGGGGTAACCGCGACGCTGTCGAACAACGCTTCGTATACCGTGACGTCGCTGTTTACGGGGGAGTTGAGCATCGTGCCGGGATACGGCGTGAACTACCGCTTCGCGAATTTCCGGATGAACAGCACGGGAAACGCTCCCCCGCCATTTGTCGCACAACGGACGATCGTGGCGGTCGCGAACTTCGGACCCGTCCCCATCGGGACGATGTATTAATCGCAGGCATGTTTGGAAGGAGGAGGGATATGAACAGGAAAAGAATGAGGACCGGGAAATACTTTTGGATGATCCCGCTGATCGCGGTCGTCCTTATGGCTCCGTTTTCCGTCCTCGCAGACGATACGGAATTGTTCTCCACGAGGGCCAACCCGAACGTCCTGCTGATGCTCGACACCACCGGGTCGATGAATAACCAGGATCCGGGCGTAACCGGCATCGGGGATCTGGACGGCAATGGGGACTCCAACCGGCGGATGGACATCCTCTGGAAGGTCGTCTACTCGCTGCTCAATTCCGATTTGAGCATACCGGCCAGCACCTCCACCTATTCCACCACCGTCCGGTCCGGGTTCTCGGCCGGGTCCCAGACCAGGATCCGCGTCAATGCACCAAGCAATTGGAACTCGTGGCCGGATTCGGGCACGATCCAGGTCGGAAGCGGGGGAAGCGTCGAAACGGTTACCTACACGAGCAAAACGAGATCGTCGGGGAGATATTATTTCAATTTTTCTCCGGCGACCAATTTCGTCTACAGTCACCCGCAAAACCACCGGATTTCCTATTCGGTAGGGTCGAGCTACACGACTCCCTATCCGACAAACCACACTGAGGCGATTGGCACGGATTACGGAACAAACGTCACATCGATTGATGAAGAAGAGTTGAAGGCTCGCATCGGGCTTATGACCTTCACTACGAACTCGAGCGCCACGTCGGTCCAGATCAATATCCGGAACCAGATAGGTTCCTCCTCTGCGAACGCCTCACCGTTCGCGTCGCCTACCCGGTATTCGGATGTCTGGGGAAGCGTCACGGCCAACGCGTATGCTTCGGGCGGCACTCCCACCGCCCAGGCGTTAAATAGATCCCAGAACTTCTTCACGGCGGCGTACGACTCCAGTGTGCCCTGCCGAAAGAATTTCGCGATCCTCATCACCGACGGCGAGGACACGATGGGCCTTCCTGGTCACGGCGACGGGTACGGCCCGAATTACTATCCCGGCGGAACGTTTAATTCCGACGGGAGCCCCACGGGGAATAACCCGGGGCAGGTTCGACGGAACAACGAGGTCATCCAGGCAGCGGCTGATCTCAAGACGCAGGGGTACGAGCTGTTTTCGGTCGGCGTCGGGATCAGCGGGAATGATGCGCATCTGCGCGTGCTGCGCGAAGTCCTGCGCAGGGCTGCCGAGCAGGCAGGCGTGACGGGGACGATCGCGGAATTCAACGCCATCGGCGCGTCCGGCGACAATACGGCAAGGGCGGACGGGAGGGCGTTTTTCGCCACGGACGCCACAGAACTTGCCACTGCACTTACCAATATTTTTAAACAGATAACCCTTGGAACCTATTCTTTTACATCACCTACGGTTCTTTCCGTGAGAACCGTCGACAGGAACGAATTGTATCTGGCGAGCTTCCAACCCACGACCCCGCCCGCTACGTTTTGGCCGGGATCGCTGAGAGCGCATACGATCAATGCGGACAACAGCGTGACGTTTAGGTGGGACGCAGCCACCGTGCTTCAATCGAAGGACCCGGCGACCAGGGAGATCTTTACGGGCATGTTCGACAACGTCTCCTCGGTCTGGTCCCGGGAGGCATTTGTCACGAGCAATATATCCCCGGCGGACCTCGCGGTTCCCGACACGGCGACGAGGGATGCGGTGGTCAGTTACCTGCGGGGCAATAACCATGACAATAACTCGAAACTGGGGGATATCTTTCATTCCAAGCCGGTCCTGGTGGGGGCCCCCTCGGCGTTCCACGTGGACGAGGGGTATTCCTCGGCGATGCCGTCAGGCGGCATCAGTTTCCTGGAAAAGCAAAAGTACCGGCGCCATATGATATACGCCGGGGCGAACGACGGGATGCTGCACGCCTTCCAGGCGGGCGACTACAACTCCTCGACCGGCCTGTTCACGTTGAATGACACCGGCGAGGAGATCTTCGGATATATCCCGAATTCCTTGCTTGAGAACCTGATCACCGCCGTTCCGGCGGACGCCACGTCCCACTGCTACCACGTGGACTCCGCCCCGCGCGTTGCCGACGTCTGGTGGGACAAGGGCAGCAAGGACGGGGTGAAGCAATCCGTCGAGTGGCACACGGTGCTGGTCGCCGGTCTGCGCAGGGGCGGGGAGGCGTATTTCGCCCTCGATGTGACGAAACCCGATTCCGGCGTGACCGCCGGTTATCCGGCAGTGCTCTGGGAATACAGTGATGCAAGCGTGCTGGGGGAAACCTGGTCCGAACCGTACATCGGAAAGGTGAGGATCCAGGAAACCAGTACGTCGGCCGTGATCGACCGGTACGTCGCGATCGCCGGAGGCGGAAAGTCCGATTCGGGTACGATCGGGAACTCGCTGCTGGTCTTCGATGTTGAGACCGGCCAGATATTGAAACAGTTTTCCGGACTGGACGGCGAAATCGTCGCCTCCCCGGCGGCCGTTCTGGACAGCATGGGGTATACCCGGTTCATCTACGTCGCGGACATCCTGGGGAACCTGTGGAAATTCGATTTCCGGACCACGGGAACCAATTACGGGGGCACTCCGCTGGCGGAGTGGACGGCGCACAAAATCTTTCAGCCGATCGCGGGCGGGCAGCCTGCGTATAACCGTGTGGAAGCGGCCGACGTGTCCTATAGCGGGACCACGAGGTACATCTATTTCGGCACGGGGGACCGGGAAAACCCCATCTCCAACGGCAATTCCGGTAAATTCTACGCCATCAAGGACACCGATTCCTTCACGGGCCTGGTCGATGAATCGGTAAGCGGACACCTTGCGGACCTGACCGGCAGCATTACCAGTGCCGGGGGCGGCACGATGGGGACGTACGGGTGGAAGATCGTTCTCGGGAATATCGCATCGACGACGAACGACAGCGCAACCCACGTCGGGGAGAAGGTCCTTTCCGACCCGATCGTTTTCTTCGACAGGGTCTACTTCACGACCTATACACCCAACTCCGTCGATCCGTGCAGCGGGGGAGGGATCGCAAGGGTGTACGGCCTCTACTATCTGACGGCCGGGGCGGGTATGGATCCTATTTCCGCTCTGGGGGAGACCGGAACGCACGTTCCCACCCACGTGTACACGAACAAGGGGATGCCTTCGAGTCCCGCCCTGTCGATCAACCCGGGAGGACAGTCCTCCGTGTTTATCGGATTTTCCGACGGATCGTATCAGGAAATCGCGATCGATTCGCCGCCGAGAAGCAAATTCATCCGCTCGTGGCAAGAGCAGTTCTAGACGGCGATCTCCCGGAGGCCGCGCGGCCTCCGGGGGGAGCCCGGTCGGATCAATGATGAAAACGACGGTTACGCGTGAGGACGGAGAAAACATGGAACAGTACACCGGTCGGACAATCGGATTGGCCATCTTCCTTCTTTTTCTTTGCGCCGGGTGCTCGGGGAACGATGCCCCGGTGCCCTCATCCGGGCACGCTTCCCCCGAAGCGGTCGCGGTCTCCTCTGGCGAAACGGCTGGGGATCCCGGCGGAGGGCCGGCAAGATCGCCTTCCCGCATCGGGAGAATCCACGTGAGAATTTCACCGACTTCCCCCTCCCGGATGTCTCCGCCCCTGCTGTTCGTCGAGGGCGCGCCGCTTAAGAAGGAGTGGGAATTTACGGAAGTCCGGTGGGTCGTGAACGGGTTGGAATATGTGGGCGGCGAAAGGATGGACCCGGATGAGGTTCATCGGGGGGACAGGATTCGGGCCCGCGGAACAGTCAAGGTCGGTGGAGAGGAAATCCCGTTTGAAACCCGGGAAATCGTGGCCGGAAACTGCTCTCCGGAGATCGGGACCGTGCGACTGGAACCGAAGGCGCCTACTACGGGGAGCAAGGTGAAGGTAATTTCCACATGCTCCGATCCCGACGGGGACCCGGTGACAATGAAGTACAGATGGTTTATCGATGACATGGAAGTCCCGGGAGAGGGGAAGGAACTCGCCCTTGCAGGGGTGAGAAAAGGTTCCTGGGTCCACGTACAGGTAGCCACGAGCGACGGGATTGCGGAAGGATCATGGAAGTATTCGCCGAAATACCAGGTGGTGAATGCGCTTCCCGTGGTGAAAAGCAGGTTGCCGGCGGAAATTCCTCCCGACAGGAAGTTTTCCTACAAGATCATGGCGGAAGACCCGGACGGGGACCCCCTCACCTACACTTTGACGAAATCCCCCCCGGGGATGGTTCTTTACGGATCCACCCTGGAGTGGAAAGTACCCGACGAAATTCTCGGGACGCTGGTGGAAGTCGTGGTAAACATTTCGGACGGAGACGGCGGCCAGACGGTATGCACCCTTTCCATGAATATCCAGGCTCCGAAGGTCGGCAGATCGCCTGGAAACGATCACCGGACGGGGGCCTGATCCGCATATGCGCCACAATATTCTTCCTGGCCTGAAGGCCGATTTTTCTTCCCAGGGAATCAAGGAGGGTGAAATGGGTAACATTCTTTCCGGTCGCAAGCATCGATGGGGTAAAGGGTTGATCGCAAGTGTCACGGTTATTCTTGCCGTGATATCCCTGGGACTCGCCGGTCCGGTGTTCTCCGCCGACACCCAGGTGGTCAACGGGATTGTCAATCAGGTATCGGGGAGACACATTCTCCTGGATGGAAAGAAGTATGATGTCGCCGGGGTTCCCGTAACCATGAAGAATCCCGGAAAGAGGATGAAAAAAGCGGGTATCGAGCAGGGGGATATGATCGAGCTTTCCATTCAGGGGGGAAAGATCGTCTCCATCCGGGATTTCGGACCCATGCTGCAATAGAGGAGCAGGGCCTACTACCGGGACCGCGACCGGGAGATCCGATTTCCAGGGGACGGAAGCTTCTTCCGCGCCCCGCGTTTTAAAGAGGAAGGACGCCGCTTTCGGAAGAACCTCTCCGGGCGGCGGGCAGGCTTTCTTGCCTCCGTCTCGCTCTGTAGACTATAGTAATTTCCACGATGAAATCCAGGAAGAAGACCCGCAGGATCCGTGTCGGGACCGTCCCCGTGGGCGGAGGGGCCCCCGTCTCCGTGCAGAGCATGACGAAGACGGACACGGGAAACGTGCGCGCCACGGTGGCGCAGATCCGTTCACTTGCGCGGGAGGGGTGCGAGATCGTCCGGGTGGCGGTTCCGGACGAAGCCGCCGTGCGTGCCTTCCGCCGGATCAAGTCCTCCTCTCCGATCCCGGTGATCGCCGACGTGCACTTCCGGCACCGGATCGCCATCGCGTGTGCGGAGGCCGGGGCGGACGCGCTGCGAATCAACCCGGGGAACATCGGCGGTGAGGCCAGGACCCTCGAGGTGCTGCGGGCGGCGCGGTCCCACCGGATCCCCGTCCGCATCGGCGTGAACGCAGGCTCGCTCGAAAAGGACATTCTGGACAAGCACGGCGGGCCGACCCCGCGGGCAATGCTCGAGAGCGCCGCGCGGGCCGTCCGCGTCTGCGAAAAGGCGCGCTTCACGAAGGTGAAGTTTTCCCTGAAGGGGTCCGACGTGCCGACCACGGTCGAAGCGTACCGTCTCTTCGCGAAAAAGTACGATTATCCCCTCCACATCGGGGTGACCGAGGCAGGCTCCGTCT
>Ga0307380_10003536_pt1 | contig 21512 bp, 20 predicted proteins | sample UN3MG_FD_202239 | JGI IMG/M metagenome (GOLD analysis project Ga0307380, IMG submission 202239) | Soil microbial communities from Risofladan, Vaasa, Finland - UN-3 | ecosystem: Environmental > Terrestrial > Soil > Coastal area > Acid sulfate soil | place: Finland: Risofladan, Vaasa | collected... | reverse complement strand
CGAGACACGTCTCCCCCAGATAGACGCCGTCCAGGCCATGTCCCTCTACGAGGCCGGCGATGCCCTGTTCGTGGACTCCCGCGATGCCGCCGACTACGCCGAAGACCACATCCCGGGCGCTGTTAATGTCCCCATGCGCAAGTGGGCCGAGCTGTGGCCGCAGGCCGCGTCTCAGCTCCCCAGAGACCGCACGCTCGTCCTCTACTGCTACGGCGCCCACTGCGGACTGAGCACCCGGCAGGGGAAGGCCCTGCTGGAGGAGGGGTACGAGGACCTCGTGGTGTTGGACTATGGATGGTCTACGTGGACGCAGCATGGGCAGCCGACGGTTCGGCACCCCGAAGGCTATCCCGCCGACGAGGGAAGCGCCTGAGATGCGGGCGATCTGGCGGCTTGCCACCCATCCGATCTTCCTGCGCGTGGCCGGGATACTGGTAGGCGCCACGTTCGTCTATGCCAGCCTCGACAAGATCGCCCGGCCGGACCGCTTCGCCGACATCGTGCACGACTACGACATGGTCCCCCTCATCTTCATCAACGCCTTCGCTCTCATCATGCCGTGGACGGAGATCACGACAGGCGCGGCGCTGATCGCGGGCGTGTGGCGGCGGGGGGCGGGATTGCTGGCGACCGCGATGACTGTCGCCTTCCTCATCGCCATCGCGCAGGCGGAGATACGCGGCCTGGAGATCGAGTGTGGGTGCTTCACTGTCAGCGGGATGAGCACCTCCGAGGCAACCTGGGACCTCTTCATCCGCGACATCCCTCTGCTGCTGGGGGCGATGTTGGTGTGGAGGAAGGGGTAGCGGCCTCACCCATTCCATGCCGCCCACTCAGCGGCACATATGCCTCTTCCGCCGACCTCACCCTACAGCAGCAGGCTGTCGAAGATCGGCTCGCGTTCCCAGTCCGCCGCGATGCCCCCGGATATCAGGGTGGCGAAGAAGCGCGCGGTATTGCGCTGCGCGCCAAGCTGATCCTGGAGTGCCGCGGTCCGGTTGAGTTCCGCCAGAACCAGAGACTCGTCGAGCGGGCGAGGCTTGGGCGAGGTTATCCGCTGGTAGTTGCCCGCGTAGATCCGCTTCAGGCTGTCCGGAGGCAGCGCTATGCCCTGGACGGGCTGCGCGAGGTTCTGGTGCGTGAACTCCCCCTCCGTCTCCAGAAACTGCCTGACCAGCAGCACGGGCGAAGTATCTCCTCCGCTCATGAAATCGCTGCCCAGGATGATGCGGTCCCGGTACTTCAGGAAGAAGTCCCTCGTCTCGTCCGGCCGCTTGGAGAAGTTCGGGTACATCTCCGTTCCCGGGGTCAGGTCGAAACAGACATTCGGGAAGCGGTCCATGAGGGCCGCGGCCCTCGGCAGGTCGTCAGACAGGAAGTGGAAGTGGGCGAAGATCACCTGGAGCTTCGGGTGGCGCTCCAGCACGTGGTGGCACTCGGCGTAGATAGCTTCCTTCGACGGGAAGGTCGAGTCGTAGGCCCAACCGCTGTCCTTCGCCCACTGGGGACAGAGCTCCGGGTCCCAGAACTCCTCCGGATCCCCAACGTGCCAGAGCAGAGGCATCTGCAGTGTCTCGAGACAGGTGAAGTAGGGCTCGAAGACGATGCTGTCCAAGGCCAGCCCGGATTCCTTCCTGTAGTTCGGTTTCCCGGTGAGCATCTTCATCCCGTCGCAGCCCATCGACCAGAACCTTCGAGCCTGTTCGGGCAGCGAACAGGCGAAACGCAAGTCCACATCCGCGCCCAGTGACGTGTAGTCGAGAGCGGCGAAGAGGTAGATCCGGTCGGGATGGCGCCACTTGGCGTAGAACCCCTCCGGGTTCGTGCTCACGTAGCCGGTGGACGGCAGGCTCAACATGAGGAGGCTCATCGACTCCACGCCGAGCAAGGCCTCCTGTTCCAGCATCACATCGACCACATCCGGCTGCGGCGTCTCCAGATGGGTGTGCGCGTCGATGATGGGGATATCCGTTCGCAGCTGTCCTGTCATGGTTTCCTCTCCTGAGACCCGGAGTGGCGGCCTTGTGTTCGAGCATCTGCGAAACGCGGGCCGCCCGTGTCGGAACCCGCAGGCTGACCCGGTCGAGCTGTGATCGGAAGTGGAACTGTCACCTTGCGTGACAAAGACGACGGCTTCCCCACCGTCGCCTCATCCGTTCCTGGTGCCGGGGCCCAGATTTGAACTGGGGACACCCGGATTTTCAGTCCGGTGCTCTACCAACTGAGCTACCCCGGCACGCTGTTCCGTTTGGCATGCCAGCCTCTGCCGTAAGCTCTACCAACTGAGCTACCCCGGCATGACTTTCGAGCGAGATTGGCGGAGCCGACGGGACTTGAACCCGCGACCTCTGGCTTGACAGGCCAGTGTGCTAACCAGCTGCACCACGGCTCCGCGCATCATCCTCACTGGTGGGCGAAACAGGATTTGAACCTGCGACCCCTTGCGTGTAAAGCAAGCGCTCTCCCGCTGAGCTATTCGCCCGCACGGCGCCCTATTATCTATTTGTCCTGTTGGTGGGCGCAGCTGGATTTGAACCAGCGACCTCTTGCGTGTGAAGCAAGCGCTCTCCCACTGAGCCATGCGCCCACGCTGGTAGCCCCAGGGGAATTTGAATCCCCGTCGCCGGCTTGAAAGGCCGGTATCCTAACCACTGGACGATGGGGCCACACAAACCAGCACCCGCCCAGGCGGTCCTTCGAACCGCGTTCAGCCAGGGCCCGGCCCACCTCGCGATTCTAACACGCTGTTCGCGGCCGTGTCAAGGGAACCCGGACCCGCTCAGGGTCATTGCGTTATCCCCTGGGGAGTAGTGACGAGGGCGATGGCGCGCTGGGCGTGCCAGGCGTGGGTGCGCCGCGCGGCGGCGATGTTGCGCACGCCGCTGAGGCGAAACAGTCCAATTGCCAGGTTGCGTCGCGCCGCCCCTGCCGGCCGCGCGGGTCCGGCACTCGCGCCAACACCTCCAACAGACTCTCCTTCCGCCTCGCTGCTGTCATGGGAGCTCTCACCTCTGCTGCCACTGAGCCGCTCCCAAATACCTCCTCCTGGCCCCGCATCAAGATAACGCAATGGCCCTGTTTGGCGTGTGGCGCGACCTTGTTTGAACCGCCGAGACGAGGTATACTCGAAGCGGACGGCGCCTGATACCATCTCGGCGGACGCGATGCGTGCTGCAAGGAGGAAAGGGTCGTGCAAGGGCGCAGGCGGCGAGCCAAGGAAGCGAAGCCCGTCAGATTCCTGCCCGAGTTCGTAAGGAAGCCGCTCGAGCACGTCGTCCTCGTGGCCGCTGCGGGAGTCATCCTCAGCCTCATCTACCTAATGTTCATCGTCCTCTCCGGTGGTTTGGCCGCTCCCATCATCCGCGGGACGGCCCTCGACGAGGTTGCGCGCAACGTCAGCCTGGCCAAGACCGCTTTCCTGTGGTCGCTCTGGATCGTCGTCGTGGCGGCCATGATCCGACACTACCGCACGGAAAGCACGGGCTGGTTGACGATGCTGGTGGGCGTCGGGTGCTGGGCGCTGCTTCCGATAATCGTGAGAAGCAGGACCGAGTCCACCACCGCCCAGGAGCTGATGCAGCTCGGGCAGTCGCTCATCACCAGCTTCCAGGCCGCCGGTGGGGCGCTCATCGTGATTGGCTTCCTGCGCGTGGCGGTGGGCCGGATCATCGTCCTTGCCTCGCCGACTCAGGCGGCCATGCGGTTCAGCAGCTACTCTCCCGAGGCGGCCGCCATCGCGGTTGAGCGGGCCACGGAACGCCCTTCCCTCATGCGTCGTTGCTGGGAGTTGCATTTCTGCCGGTCCAGCCTCCGCGCGGGCTGCCCGCGCTTCGTGGAGGGAGTCTCCTGCTGGAAGAGGAACAGCGGCTGCTACTGCGACCAGGGGCTGGCGACGCGACTCCTCAGCGGTGTCGGGGCGAACGCCCGCGCCAAGGTCGCGGAGGAGCTGGAGGTGGCTCAGCGCCGGGCGCAGACCCAACGGAAGAAGAAGAGAGAGAAGGCGCCCTGCGGGGAGTGCCCTCTCTACCTGGAGCATCAGAAGCACAAGTACCGGGTCGCTTCGTGGCTGGCCTATCCCGCGGCGGCGGGCATCATAGGCTTCACGGTCACCTCGATCCAAAACGGATACCGCTGGGTCGAGCTGGAGCTGGGATCGGTCCTGGGGAGCCTGCAGATCCTGCCGCGGACCCTCTCCGACCAGCCGTTGGAGCAGGTCGCCTGGCTGTCCGCCGAGAACGCCTCTGTCGTGCTCATCGGAGTGCTCTTGGTGGGCATCATTCTTCAGCTGACTGAAGTGACGATCTTCCGGCTGAAGTTGTAGCCGCGAGGCGGCCGCACCAAACCGCGCGTTCCCCCCTCGACGCTGGCGACGTCGTCCGCGCCCGCCTCCGCGCCCCCTTCGATCCGCCTCCATCAACCGTCGAGCGCTGAGAGGACAGAGGCCGGTGCCGCTGAAGGATAGAGACACCGGTGCGGGAAGGCTTCGGCCTCCGCGCACACTCCTTTCCCCAGGAGCTGCTTGATGCATGAATTCAGACTGCCGGGCGTGATTCACTTCGGATGGGGGGCGGTCGAGAAGGTGGGCGAGGAAGCCGCTCGTCTCGGGCGGCGGGCGCTGCTCGTGACGGGGCGCACGGCGATGAAGCGCACGGGCGTGGCCGATCGGCTGCGAACCATGCTCTCCGACGCCGGAGTCGAAACCGTTCTCTTCGACCAGGTGGAATCGGATCCCAGCGGGACCACCATCGACCGCGGTGGGAAGGCTGCAAGGGAAGAGGGATGCGATCTCGTCGTGGGGCTCGGGGGCGGCAGCCCAATGGACGCGGCGAGAGCAATCGCGGCCATGTCCGTGCTCGACGGTTCGATCATCGACTACGTTCGAGGGAAGCCCATCGATCGTCCGGGGCTGCCGCTCATCAATATCGCAACCACGGCCGGCACGGCCAGCGAGATCACCCCGGTGTCGGTCGTGCTCGATGAGGAGCGCGATCTCAAGATGGGCATCAAGAGCCCCTACTGGTTCTCCCAGGTGGCCGTCACGGACCCCGAGCTGACGATGACGATGCCCCCCGCGCTCACCGCGGCCACCGGGCTGGACGCGCTCACGCACGCCATGGAATCCTATATCTCGACCGGCGCAACGCCCCCGAGCGAAGCCCTCGCGCTCCGCGCCGTCGCGCTCGTCGGGGCGAATCTCCGATCCGCCTTCGCCGACGGCAACGACCGGGCGGCGAGAGAGGGAATGGCGATGGGCAGCATGCTCGCCGGCATGGCCTTCGCCAACTCCGGGCTGGGCCTCGTGCACGGCCTCGTGCATCCCATCGGCGCCCGCTTCGGGCAGCCACACGGCGAGATCTGCGGTCGCCTCCTGCCTTACGTCCTGCGCTACAACGCCACCGCGGTGCCGGAGAAAGTGGCGGAGGCGGGAGCCGCTCTCACCGGGAAGCAGGGGATCGGCGCGGACGAGGCGGTCGAGGCCGTCGCCTCCCTGCTGCGCGACGTCGAGGTGCCGGCCGGCCTCGGCGACATCGGCATCCCGGACGACCGCGTGCGGGAGCTGGCCAGAGACGGCCTGCTCGCGGGCGCCGTCAAGACGAATCCGAGGGCGGTGGACGAGGAGGATGCCCGCGCCCTGCTGCAAGAGGCTAAGAAGGCGCAGTAGAGCGGATCAGGCGGCCCCGGTCAGCTTCGCCAGGAGTCGAGAGGCGCGGTCATCGCCGGGATCGAGGTCTCGCGCCCGCGTGAGGGCGGATATCGCTTCCTGTTTCCGGCCCCGCTTGGCGTGGAGCAGGCCCAGCTCGTAGTGGACGTCGGCGAAGTCCGGCTGGAGCTCCGCCACGCGCCCCAGCTCTTCGAGCGCCATGCCCTCCATGCCGCCCAGCTTGTAGGCGATGGCCAGGTTGTAGCGCGCGGTGACGTCGTCGGGGTTGGTGGAAAGCGTCCGGCGTGCATCGTGCATCATGGCGGCGACGGCCGGCGACTGGACGGAAGCCCCGCACGTGGGGCAGAAGTTCTGCCCCTCCTCCATCTCGCTGCCGCAGCTCGCGCATTGTGGCATGATTCCGGCCCCCGCTGAAAATGGCCTGCGCCTCGACTGAAGTTCATGGTACCACGGCCGACCCGTCGGGGCAATGCGGAGCGGCGCAGATTGACGCCGCGACCCCCCTATGTTATGATACGCGGGCGACGGGGCGTAGCTCAGTTTGGTAGAGCGCACGGTTCGGGACCGTGAGGTCGGCAGTTCAAATCTGCCCGCCCCGACGTGTCGTTTCTAGGGGTCCGGACGGGGCCGTAGAGACCGCAGGGCTTTCCTTGACGTTCCCATGTGTCGATGATGGTAATAGGGCCGACGCGGATGACAGCAATAGGACGCCCGATATCCTCGCCTTCATTGTCGATTCTCGCGCTCGCGGCGACCGCTCTCGGGCTGCTGGCCGGGTGTGGCGAGCCAACCGCACCGAGCGCGAAGCCCGTCGCGCGCGACCCGAACCTGCTCGTCGTCTATTCCGCCTGCGGCCTCCTCCCGGCGGTGGAATCCGCCCGGGACCAGTTCCTCGCGGCGAGCCCGGGCAAGAAGGTCGAGATCACGGCCGGCGAGCCGCTGGAGCTGGTTGCGCGCGTTGCGAACGGAGAGGTCCCCGACATCTTCGTGTGCCTCGGCGAGGCGGAGATCGGAGAGCTGGAGCGACAGGGGCATCTCGACCGCGGCTCCCGCCAGACCATGGGCGGCCTAAGCCTGGTCATCGCCGTGCCCCGCGGCAATCCGGCGCGAATCCGCGGTCCCAAGGATCTGACGGCCGAGCGCGTGCAGCGCATCGCCATCGCCATCCCCGGCATGACGTCTCCGGGCAGCGCAGCCGAGCGCGAGCTGGATCGAGCCGGTATCTGGCAGAGCCTCCAGGAGAAGATCACGGTCAAGCAGACGGCCCTCGAGGTTCTCCAGGCGGTCAGCGGAGGCGAGGTCGATGCAGCCCTGATCTACGATCCGTGTCTCAGGCGGACGGCGCCGAAGGCTCCGGCGCTGAGGTCCGAAGAAGCGCCGGAATCGCCTACCAACCCGGTCCAGGTCGTCTCGGCGGTGACCCTCGATGAGACTCCTGTCACGCGGATCTACGCCGTCCTCCACAAGCGGAGCCCGAACGGCCTGCTGGCGCAGCGCTTCCTGAGGGACCTGGCCGCTGAGATCGGGCAAGGGGTCGGCGACGAAGCGACCGAGGAGCCGACGGAGCCAGCCGCCCAAACCGATCCGGAAAGCCCCGCCTAGGGCCCCGATCTACCCCTCGGCGCGCCGGCGGACCTCTCGGCCGGCCAGCAGCCCGCTGGCGGAAGCCTGAAGCAGCCCCCTCGTCACCCCCGCGCCGTCGCCGACGGCGAAAAGGTTCTTCACCTCGGTCTCCAGTCGCGGGGAGAGCCGCGGCCGCGCCGAGTAGAACTTCACCTCGACGCCATAGAGCAGGGTGTGCCGGGAGCCGGTGCCGGGCGCGAAGCGGTCGAGCGCCTCCAGCGCTTCGAGAATGCTCGACAGATACCTGTACGGTAGTACGAAGCTCAGGTCCCCCGGCGTCGCCGTGGGCAGGGTCGGCTGAACCAGTCCTCGCGCGACGCGCTCCTCCGTCGAGCGGCGGCCGGCGCGGAGATCGCCGAGCCGCTGGCAGATGACCCCGCCGCCGATGAGATTGGCCAGCCGGGCGACGTAACGCCCGTAGGCGATGGGGTCGTGGAACGGCTCGGTAAACATCGTGCTCACGAGCAGCGCGAAGTTCGTGTTCGGGGTGCGCTTCCCCGCGTAGCTGTGCCCGTTGACCGTCGTGACGCCCTCGTTCTCCTCGGTGACCACCTCGCCGTAGGGGCACATGCAGAACGTCCGCACCCTGTCGTCGAAGCCCTTCGAGTAGAAGATCAGCTTGGATTCGTAGGCGGTGGCCGTGACGTCCGACAGGACCTCGGCCGGGACCTCCACGCGCACGCCGACATCCACCGGGTTGTCGGCCCGCTCGAGCCCCAGCCGCGCCGCCTCCTGCGTGAACCACTGCGACCCCTCTCTGCCGGGAGCGGCGATCACGTAGTCGGCGCGACGCCTGCGTCCGTCGCTCGTCTCCACTCCGCTGACGACGCCGTCCTTCACCAGAATCCGAGACACGGCCTCCTCGGCGTGCACCTCGACGTTCGCCCCGACCGCGCGCCGCATCTCGCGCAGCACCTCCGGGCAGCGATCCGTCCCGAGATGGCGAATCCGGGTCCCGATGAACTCGAGATCGGCGCGCGCGGCCCGCCGGGAGAGAGCGGCCATGGCGTCGTCGTCGTCGCCATACACCTCCTCCGGCGCTCCGAATCGAAGCCACATTCCGTCCACAACCGCCAGCAGCTCGTCCACCTCGCGGGCAGAGAGATACGTCCCGAGCTGCCCGCCGATGGCCGACGAAAGGGTGAGCTTTCCGTCAGAGAAAGCGCCCGCACCCCCCCACCCGCAGAGCAGCCATCGCGGGTCGCGAGCCGCGCCGCAGCCGTGGGTGTTCGCCTGCCGCACATCGATGTCCGGGCCCTTGTCGAATATGCGAACGTGGACGCCGGGCACGTCGGACAGCGCCAGGGCGGCGAAGATGCCCGCGGGTCCGGCTCCTATAATCGCCACCTGCTGTTTGCGCGCCACCCTATCCAGTCTCCTCGGCCATCCTCGCCAGTCCCTCGAGCGTCTCGTCGGCGCTCCGAGCGACCAGCTTATGCAGAAGCTTCTTGATGAGCGGCCCGATCAGGGGAACGGTGTACTCGTACGTGATGTCGAGAGTCACCTGCGTGCCGTCCCCCTCCACCGAGAAGCTCCACACTCCGTCGTAGCGATCCCAATCCCCCGACACCGAGCGGAACGTGCAGCGGCGCCCGGCATCGTCCCAGTCGTCCTCCTCCACCCAGGCGAGCTTCCGCTTGAACTCCGGCACGAGCCCCACCCACTCGCTCACCGTTCGCGCCCCCTCGCGGCTGCGGATCGTCACCCGCTCCACGTTCGGCAAGAACTCCGGCAATCGCTCGACTTCTTTCGCCAGGGAGTAGATGCGCTCGACCGGCGCGTCGATGAAACGTTCGGAATGGACTTCGGGCACGCACTGCCTCCTGCGAAGGGACTTCTCACCACCCGGTACGCGGCGGGGCAGTGCCGATTGTAGGTCACGCCGTGGGGACTGTCAACGAACCGGTTCGGGGCGAATCTCGTCCGCTTCGGCCGCCATCGCGTCGGCCTCCGCGGGTTCCTTCCGAAGAATGCGGCGCACGCGCCGCACCAGGTCCGCCGGCTGGAACGGCTTCGTGATGTACTCGGTTGCTCCGGCCTCGATGCTGGCGGCGATGAAATCGCTCTCCGTCCGCGCGCTCACGATCACGATCTGCGCGCGCGAGGTGAGCGGGTCGGCCTTGATCTCCGAGCACACGGGGATCCCGCCGATCTCGGGCATGGTGATATCCAGCAGGATGACGTCCGGCCTCACGGCCCGGATCAGATCGATGGCGGAACGGCCGTCGTCAGCCTCCCATATGTCCCACTGCTCACCCGAGAGGCTCAGGCTGTCGCGCGCCAGTCTCCGTGCGGACGGATCGTCGTCCACTATCATCACTCTCGCCCTCGACATATACCTCCGCTCCTTGTTTCGCGGAACCATCGGACGCCACTATGACCTGCGGCCCACCTTCCTTCAACACATATCTCGGTACCGTCAGGCAGATCGCCGCCCCCTCGCCCGTGTCCTCCACCCAGATGCGTCCCCCGTGCATCTCCACCAGCGCCCTCGCCACCGCCAGTCCCAGCGCCTTTCCGCTGGACGGTCTCTCGGTCAGCACCACGGCCGAGGGGCCGAATACGAGCTGAAGGTCCTCCTCTTCGATGTCCAGTCCCCGCGCCTTCACGGTGATCTGAACCCAACCTGCCTCGCCCGGGGAGGGCCCCGCCGCAAGCGACACGCTCTCACCGTCCTCTGAACCGGACAGCGCGTTGTGCAGGATCCGCGAGAGCGCCTGCTCCATCTCGCTTCGGTCCACCCAGATCAGCGGCGTCCCCGGCTCCACGGTAACGGTCACGCGCTCGCGATCCGACGTATTGTCCAGCAGCATCATCGCCGACTCGACGACCTCCCCCACTCGCTGAGCCGCCTGCCGCAGCTCAAGCCGGTTGTCGTCCATGCGCGTGATGTCGAGCATATCCTCGATCATCCGCGCGAGCTGCTGCGACTGCTCCCGGATCACCGACAGATACTCGTGCTGCCGACTCGGGTCGAGATCCTGCTTGTGCTCGTTCAGCAGCTGGCTGAATCCGACGATGGCCGTCAGCGGGGTCCTGAACTCGTGAGACACCTGGGAGAGGAACTCGCTCTTCGCCCGCGTTGCGTTCTCGTAGTGCCGCGTCAGCTGGTCGAAGGCGCGGCGCTCCCGAGACAGCATCATGAAGAACGCCGCGAGCAGCCCGGCCGATGTCGAAAACGTAAGAACGCGCGAGATGACGCTCGTCGTGATGGCCGCCTCGGGCCGCTCCAGTATGCCGACGAGCAGGTAGCTCACGGCGGCGAGCACGCACGTCCCGGCCGCGTCCCGGAGATTGAGGCGGACGCTGGCGTTTAGAATCGGCAGGTAATAGAGCAGATAATATTCGCTGCGCACGCCCGATTGCGTGTAGATGAGCGCAGTGATGAGGATGACGTCCATCGCCAACATCCCGAGCGTCGCCCGGCGCGCGTCCCAGCGACCCCACGGCAGAAACGTCGTAAGGAGGACGTAAGCTGCCCCCGCCATGACCACGGCATCGAAGGCCGCCGTCCGCGGCTCCGGCTGGAGCCGCGTCATGGTGAAAACGGTTATCAGAATCAGACACCGCAGCGCGGCTGCAATCTTCTCTCTGGGGACGTGCTTGGGCTTTAGCATCGCCCGGATGTCGCTATGAGGGCGCATCGTTGGCTTCACCTATGTCTATGCGGAAACAGCCAGCGATCACGTGACCGCCACACCATGCGAGCTATTCCACATTTCGAAGGTGGATGCGAACGGATCGCAGACTCGCGCGCTAAGAGCGTCTATCAAAACCGCTTGCGCTCCGCAATCAGAACCGCCTATGTATCACCGGAGGTCGGGGCCGGCGGTTCTGATAGCGGTTCCAAGCAGTATCGCTCAGAGCGGCTTCTCGTAGCCCAGCGTAAGCCGACAGTTCCGATCTCGCCCGGACTCCGCACCCTCCCCCCAGGCATAGCCGAGCTTCACCTCGACCCGGCGCTCTTCGTCGACGCGGTGGGAGTACAGTAAGCTGACGTGCGTCCGGCTCCGCCCCTCCCCCTCCCACCGTCCCGACTCGTGCGAGACCGCCCCCTCGACCGCCTCGTCGTCGGCGAGCGCACCCCAGAGGGTGAGCCCCATCTGCCTCAGACGGTCCCCAGGGGAATCCAGGCCGCTCTCCACTCCGTAGCCGCACCGGGCGTTCAGCGAGCGCCACAGCCGCCCGCCAATCCCCAGGGCGCTCCGCCGAACAGGCAGCGGCAGCCACTTCGCCGTCCCTCGCTCGGCCTCGGGATGCTCCTCCACAGCGATCTGCAGGTCGAGGCGGCCGGCGACGACCCGTCGATGGGCGAAGCCCAGGCTCGATGCCCCACCGTCGTCCCCACCGGCGCCCCGCGCGGCCCAGACGCGGGAGCCGGCAAAGGGCATCTCAACCGGCCGCCAGGAGGGCTCCTCGCCGAGGAGATACTCCTTGGCGTCAGCGAACTGGTGCCCCGTTTGAATCGCCTTCGCCCACGCCGGCAGCTCGCCCGCAGGCGCCTCGGCGCTCCAGGTGAGCAGCGATCGCTCCACCGCCCCCTCCCGCCAGGAGCGCTCTTCCAGCTTGAGGCGGACCGCCTTCCACTGGTGCGCCAGCCCGAGCCGCCGGCGGCTCAGCGAGGCGCCCGTCTCCTTCCGCCCGGTGACCAGCGCCGCGCTCAGAGTCGTCTTGGGAGCCAGCCTCGCCTCCATGCCGTATTCGGTCTCGGTCTGTCCCTCCGGTGAGGCGCGTGTCCCCGCGATGTTCTCCCTGTACTCGGCCGAGAGCGTGAGATGCGGCCCCACGGCACGGCGCACGCGGGCGAACGTCTTGCGCCTGGACGGATCCTCCGGCCGCTCGCCGCGGGACTCCTGGAGATCGAGCGTGACGTTCGTCCGCGCCGGCCCCTGCCCGAATCCACCGGCGAAGGCCCACAGGCGAGTGGCCACCCGGCCTCCGCTCGTGTGCGACCACGTCTCTTCTCCCCTCAGCTTCCCACAGCCGAGCGCGGCCGAGAGCGCGAGGCGCGATTCGCTGGCGGCGCTGGCTCCGCTCGCATCGGCTCTCTTCAGCGAGGCCGACAGCTCCGCCTCCGGAGCGAGATGCACCGCCGTGCGCACCGTCTGCGTCGCCGCCGACTCCCCCCGGTCGGAGTTCTTCGCCACGTAGTCCACACCGACGATGAGCCGGGCGGTCGGCGCCAGGTTCAAGTGCGCCTCGGCCGTCCGCCTCCCGCCGCTCTCATGCCGCTCTACCGTCTCGACCGACGTCATGGCGAGACGCAGCCCGCTCTTGCCCTCTGCCCCGAACGCGGTGGCGAATTCGAGCGTACGCTCCTGCGTTCCCTCGCCCGGCGCGCGGTCCCGTCCATCCTGCTCCTGACTCAGTCCCGCCTTCAGAGTGGTTCTCGGCCCCAGGTTCAGAAGCAGGCCGTGCGCGGTGGGAGCGGCCGTCAGTCCGTAGGCCGCGCCTGCGAAATCCTCCGAGTGGGGCGTGGTGTAGCCGGGCACGAGGCCGATGCGGGCCAGCCCCTGGCCCCAGGAGATTGCGGAGAGAGCCATCGGAGGCGGAACCTGGAGACTGAACTCAGGCGTGGAGTCGACTCCAACGAGAAGCGGGGACCCAGGCGCGGGAACGGCGGCCGGTTCGACCGTCTGAGCGGGGGTGAGCAGGGCCCACGATGCCAACGGCCCCCCAAGGAGCCAGGTGAGGCAGAGCGCCATAGCCAAGGCGGACCTGCCTACCGCTCCGGCGCCCGCACATAGTGGAAGAGATCGAAGGCTCACCACTATCCTCGACGCCCGTTCCCCCTCAGTGCGGCAAGAGTTCGCGGCTAAACGAACGGGCCCGGGAGGACGCTTGCGCCCTCTCGCGCGGGCGCTGAAGATGACGCCGACGGCTCTCCGCCGGTCTCCCCCATCCCATCGAGATCGCTCGACCTCGGCGAGGGCAGGCCCCGGATCGCTCCACGCTCCTCGCTCGCCGGCTCGGGGCCGGCGCTCGACATCCGCCCGAGCGTCGCTTCCGAGAGCGCCTCGCAGTTGAGAACGGCGAAACGTTCGCCTGCCAGCTCCATCGCTCGCTGCACCTCGACGTCGCGCGCCGCACTCCGTGCAGCTACTCGCAGGGCGCCGAGCGCGGCCGGCATCACGGCCCCTGGCGGATTCATCTCCGGCGTGACGCGAGCCGGCGCCGGCCCCTTCGGGGCGCGGTCGACCGGGTGGATCGCCGGCATCGGGCGGGGCGCCGCTTCCATCTCTGTCGTCTCAATCGCCTCGGCCGCAACCTCCGCCGGGCTTTCCACGAGGACCTCACGCGCTGTGTCGAGCGGCGCCGCCTGCGGGGTGACGGAAGCGACATCGACGGAGCCGGGCACCGTCATCTCCGGCGCAACCGGGGCGCGGGCGACCATCTGCCGGTCCTCCGGCTGCGGGGAGTGACGTGCGAACATGAGCCCGCCCACAGCAATCAGCGCGGCCGCCGCCGCGAGCGCCGGCCGCCACCCGAGGAGCACCGGCGCCCGGCGTGTGCGACGCCTCTGCTCGGTCGCAACGCTCTCCCGAACCCGGGCCGGTGAATCAACATGGGGCAAGGCCCGCACGAGCCGGCTCGCCGAGGTGAAGACGGCCAGCTCCGCGCGGCATGTGGCGCAGGAGTCCAGGTGGTCCTTCAGGGGCACGGCCGCCGCCGGAGAGAGACATCCGTCGAGATACTCATGCAGCAGGGGCGTCGCCTCTTTGCAGGAGAGACGATCCATCGGCCCGGCGACGAGCGCCTTGGCCACGAGCGTGCGGAGATCGGCCGGCCCGGCGATGTCCGCCAGACCCCCCACCGCCATCGCCGCATCCCGAACGTCCGCCACATCGCGGGCGCAGGCGGGGCACCGGCTCACGTGCTCCGTGGCTGCGCCGAGCCTCGTGGGATCCATCTCCCCGTCGGCGAATTCGGTCAGCTCGATCTCGGATAAATGTTTCAGCTCCATCTCCGCTTCATCCCCAACAACTGGTCCCATCTCCTCCACACGGTTCGACACCTGGGGAGCACGCAAGTCGCGGGCGAGGGGAGCCGGTTTGGGCGGCCGAGCTGCAATCAGGCCCCTGAGTTTCGAAACTGCTTCTAGAGATCGTCCATGTCGACGTCGGGGCTCTCGTCGACGGGCTCAGAGGAGTCGGAGGGCTCGTCGGGCTCGTTCGCCGCGGCGATCACCGTCTCCGTGGCGAAGAGCGGCGCCTCCATTCGCAGCGCGATCGCCACCGCGTCGCTGGGCCGGGAATCGATCGTCACGACCTCGCCGTTCACGGCCACGTGGAGCTTGGCGAAGTAGACCTTGTTCCAGAGATCGTCGATGACGACCTTGGCGACGCGGCCCCCCAACCGCGTGATGAGCTCCCCCATCAGATCGTGGGCCGTGGTCGGCCGGGGGATGCCGCGGTCGGACTGGAGCATGCCCTGAATGGCCATCGCCTCGCAGATGCCGATCATCATCGGAAGCAGATGCTGGTCTTCGTCCAAGAGAATCAACAGGTACTTCGACGGAGAATGCGGCTCCACCCGCCACACCCTCACCCTGACTTCAGACATCACCTGGCTCCAGGAGACGGGGGCGCCTGCATCTCCGGGCGAATTTGCGGGTCCCACCAGATGGGACCGAACGTTTCCGCAGGATCCAGGGATTGGGGATTCCCGCCCGCCTTCACCAGCTCTCCGGCATCCGCCTCAGCCACGAGAGCCAGCCGGTCGGGCTGCCCCTGCTGGCGGGCGTTGCATCGTACTCGCACCCCGGAGATCCTCGCATCCCATTTCGCCGCCGCCATGGCGAGCGGCAGCGCCACCCGCAGGATGCCGCCGCGCGTGTTCTCCAGCGACCAGAGGCGCGGCATGGAGAACTCCACCGACACCATGCCATCTCTCGGATCGATCTGCGCGCCCACAAGCTGACATTGCGGGTCGAGGATGCGGGCCTGCACCCGCAGCTCCTCCAGCAGCGCCGCCTCGAGGGGCGCGATGTCCTCCTCGAACTTCGGCGCGGAGGCGGCCGAAACCGCCGCGGGATTCCGGTCGAGGGGCTTGGGCGCCAGCGCCTCTGTGGGCGGCGTCGCGAACCCGCCCGCCGTTGCCTCCGCCGCTTGCGGCATCGGCGCCGGGTCTGCGCCCCGTCCCACTACGAGCACCAGAAGCGTCACCAAGATGATGACGCCCACCATCACCGCCAGCGTCGCCGACAGAGCCGAAGGAAGGCGCGCCGCCCGGATCTCCGCCGCCGTCGACCCGAGCGTCTCCTTCACATCCGTGCGAATCCTGTCGATGACCTTCCCCCGCGAGTACACCCTATCGATGACGGCTTCGAGCTTCTTGCGGTCCGCGGTGTTGCCGGGGTTCAGGTCGAGAGCCATCTTGTACCACTGTATGGCGTCTCGGAGGTCGTTGCGGTCCCGCGCGATGTCGCCCAACACCGAATGGGCCGCAGCATTGTTGGAGTCGCGCCGCAGGACCTCGCTGCACTGCGCCTCCGCCAATTCGTACTGGCGGCGCAGGCGGAGGATGTTGGCCGTCACGAGAATCAAGTAGATATCGTTGGCCGACCCCTGCTCTTCCATAGCCAAATCGAGCGGATGATGGCACGCGGGGCATTCCGCACGGCCGGCTACCACGGGGTGGCCGCAGTGCGCACACAGCTGTTTCGCCTGGCTCGGCAGAATAGACCTCATGCTGGGATCAAGACGCGCCGTTCCTACACACCTTCTACCCACTGCGCTGGACGGCGCAAACGCCCTGCGTGCGGTAACCTGGCCGCCGCTGCCCAAAGTTAACAGGTGACAGCCACCTTGTCCAGCGTCCTGCGCGGCCGGGAACCGCCCTCAGACTACTCCCAGCGGTCTCTGTACACGATCTCGCCCAGCGACCTGCGGGGCCTCGCTTCTGGCTCTTCGTCAGGATACCCCAATGGCGTGAGCGCAACCACCCGCATGTCCTTTGGAACGCCCAAAGCCTTCTTCGCCTTGTCCTCGTCGAACCACCCAATCCAACACGTCCCCAGGCCCTGGTCGGTTGCGGCCAGCACCAAATGCTCCATAGCGATCCCCACATCCACCAGATAGTAGGCCTGATCCTTCTTCATCCCGCTCCGCTTCATATCAGCGCAGGCGGCCACGATGGCGGGCGCGTGCTCGATCCACTCGTTGCCCGCCTCCGCCAGCCGCCGCTTCGCCTTCGGGTCCGTCACCACCACGAAGCTCCAGCATTGGCTGTTCGCCCACGATGGCGCCAGGCGCGCGGCTTCCAGCACCTGATCCATCTTCGCCTGGGGAATGGGATCTGGCCGGTACTTGCGGATGCTTCTCCGCTCCCGCACGACGTCCAAGAACTCCACCCAGTTCACCTCTTTCGTGGGCCGTTCACCAAGGCGATTATAGACCCCGCGATATGCCTGTCAAGCGCATATTCTCCTCGCCTGTCGGCCTCTGGGCCATCGCGAACTCATCCGCCGCGCGCCATCCCAGCGAAACAAGCCGACAGGATTGCCCTCCGCCTCGTCGAAGCTCTCCTCCGAAAGCACTTCCGTTGGACGCAATGCAACCGGCTTGCCGGGGAGCGATGGAGGCCATGCCCACTCCCGCTGACGTCGCCAATCGCCTCGCCGCCAACATCGAACGCGTGATCGTCGGGAAGCCCGAGGCCGTGCGCATCGCCGTCACCGGGCTCCTCGCCGACGGGCACATCCTCGTCGAGGACGTCCCCGGGGTGGCGAAAACGATGCTCGCTCGCTGCCTCGCCCTCTCCATCGGCGCCACCTTCCGGCGCATCCAGTGCACCCCGGACCTGCTGCCCTCGGACATCACCGGCCTCTCCATCTTCAACCAGAAGACCGCCCAGTTCGAGTTCAACCCCGGCCCCGTCATAGCCAACATCGTCCTCGCAGACGAGATCAACCGCGCTCCCCCGCGCACCCAGTCCGCCCTCCTGGAAGCGATGGCCGAGCGCCAGGTCACCGTGGACGGCGTCACGCGGAAGCTCGCCGCGCCCTTCTGCGTCATGGCGACGCAGAACCCCATCGAGTACGAGGGCACGTTTCCGCTGCCGGAGGCTCAGCTCGACCGCTTCCTCCTGCGCATGACCATCGGCTATCCGTCACCGGAATCGGAGAGCGAGATCCTCCTGCGGCTCCAGCTCAGCCATCCGGTCGAGCAGATCCAGCAGGTCCTGTCGACGGAGGAGCTCCTCGACGCGCAGAAACGGGTCAGGCAGATCTTCGTCCACCAGAAGGTCCGGGACTACATCGTCCGGCTCGTGCAGGCGACCCGAACGCACCCGGACATCGCCCTTGGGGCCAGCCCCCGCGGCTCGCTGGCGCTGTTGCGCTGCGCCCAGGCGCAGGCGGCCGCCGACGGCCTCAGCTTCATCCTGCCCGATCACGCCAAGGCCCTGGTGGAGCCCGCGCTCGCCCATCGGCTGATACTCACCCCCGAGGCCCGGCTCGCCGGGCGCCGCGCCGCCACCGCCCTCAACCAGATCACCTCGCGAATCGAGGCCCCCGTCGGCGAAGCCTTCACCGAGGGCTAACCCTACGGCCGCCCATACACGCTCCGGTGCCTCGCGATGCGGGTCGCCGCCTAGGCCGTCGTGCCGCCCGCGTACCCAGCCTATAGAGGAAACGGCCGCCCCCGACAGCCAATCCCGCGATGGCGATCCAGCCCCCGAGCACGCACAGGACCGGGCTGGATCAGACCAGCTCCACGACAGGCGCCCTCGCCTCGGGAGGGAACTCGCGCTGCTCCAGTGCCTTGCGGTAGTGGCCGCTGATGAACCGGAAGATCCACACGATGATATACAGGGCCATCAAAATGAGTGCCGCGTATCCAACACGCCGCACCCATAGCTCGGACTTCTCCGAAGGGAGCATCCCTTCTCCTCACAGCCTTCTCTTCGCCACACCTCTCCGAGGCCGCCCGCCGCCCCGGACGGAGCCGCTCACGAAGCGGGAGCGAACTTCTGGATCCGGTTATTCCCCCAATCCGAAACATAGACGGCGCCCGCGTCGTCCACCGCCACGCTCAGCGGCATCTCGAACTGCCCCTCCTCGCCGCCCCGCCCGCCCAAGCTCCAGATCAGGCTCCCCGACGGCGTGAACTTGTGGATCCGGTGAGCCCCGAACTCCGCCACGTACACATCGCCGTTGCTGTCCGTCGCCACATCGTACGGCCGGTCGAACGGGTCCCTCCCGTTCTGGAACTTCCCCTCGAACTTCCCCTCCACGTTGAACAGCTGCACCCTCCCGTTCCCCAGGTCGGCCACGTACAGCCGGTCATTGTCGTCCATGGCGAGCCCCGCGGGACGGCTGAACTGCCCGTCCTGCCGCCCCTCCGTCCCCCACTTCATCACGAACTTCCCATGTGAATCGAATTTCTGAATGCGGTTATTGTTAAAATCCGAGACGTAGATGTAGCCGTTCGAGTCCACCGCCACGCCATAGGGATAGCTGAACATCCCGTCCGCTTCATTGTACCCCCACGGGGCTCCCTGTTCGCCGAACTCCAGCACGAACCGCCCCTCCCGAGAGAACTTCTGCACCCGGTGGTTCCAGGTGTCCGCCACATACACGTTCCCGACTTTGTCCGTCGTCACCGATCGCGGGCACTGGAGCTTCCCCGGATCGCTCCCGTACTCGCCGAAGGCGGTCATCACCTCACCCTCCGGCGCCGCCCGGAGAATCCGGTCGTTCCACGTGTCGGCGACCAGCAGCGTGCCTTGCGAGTCGACCCCCACCCCCTCGGGATGGTCGATCTCGCCCACGCGCGCCCCGCCGGCGTTCCAAGCCGCGACGAACTGGGGAGGCGTTCCACTGGGCCCCCCGCACCCCGCCAGCACCAATCCTGCGAGAGCCGCCAACGCCGCCACGAGCGCTCCCCTGCGCCGGATCATCTACCTTCCTCCTGTTCGCAAATCCGCCGGCCGTGCAGGCCCTATTATAGCCCCGTCGCGCGGCCGGGTCAATCCAGCATTGATTACGACCACCGGGGCGGAGTCTCCTGCCCCAGCTTCCGCGGCCGCCTTCACTCACTCGCGTCTGTGGTTTCGGGTCCGCCTCGCTTCTGCGCGAAGAGCCACGGCAGCAGCCTCGGCTCCTCGAAGGCGCAGCTCCAGCTATCGTGGTTCACGTCCGGGTACTCGCTGTAGCCGGGGTGGCCGCCGGCCTCCTGGATGGCCTGCACCATTTCGCGAGACCGTTGGGGCGGAACCACCTCATCCTTCGCGCCGTGAAAGACCCACAGCGGCAGAGCCGCGATGCGCGCCGCCTTCGCGGGATCGCCGCCCCCGCAGATCGGGAAGGCGGCGGCAAAGAGGTCGGGATACTCCTGGATCACGTTCCACGTGCCGAAGCCCCCCATCGAGAGCCCGCCTATGTACATCCTGTCTTCGTCGATGGGGAATTCGCCGCGCGCCGCTTCCACGATCTCCAGCACGAGCCGCGTCGGCTGTGTGATGGGGTCACCGCCCGGCTCCCAGTTCGACCAACTGGCGATGCTGTGGTCCTCGCCGTCCGGGCATTGGGGCGCGATCACGATCGCCGAGTATTGCTTCATCGCCGCGTCGCCGGCGAAGAGTTCCGAGACGCCGAGGATGAGTTGGGACTCGTTGTCCGACCCGCGCTCCCCCATCCCATGGAGGAAGACGATCATCGGATAGCTCTGGGTCGCGTCGTAAGGCGCCGGTTTGAGGAGCCGATAGGGCAGCGTCTCGCCCTTCTCGTTGCGGTAGACGCGGGCCTCCCAGCGTTCGAGGTGTGGGATCGTCTGCGGCTCCGGCGCATCCTCCGTCGCATCGTCGGCGCCGGCCGAGGCGGCGAAGATGAGAACGCTGCCGGTCAATGCGATCAGTCCCCAGAAAGGTGCCATAGGGGAAAACCTCCCCGTGTATTTGCCCGCGATATTCGGCGGTGACGAGCCCAGGTCCTTTCCACGCGCGGCTCAGGACCACTCGCCCCGAAATTGACTCCGCTCTCTTGCCGGTGCTATAATCGCCCCCAGGAGGCGGATGCTTCATGAGAAGCTGTTTCATACCCTCCATTTGCGGTCATGAAACAGCGGCGCAAGCCGCCAGGCTCCAGCAGGCGCATTTCATACCAGCGTCTCCAGCGAACAGCCAGGCGAGTGAGAGTCTATGAAATGCGCTCAAGTGCCATGAGTGAATTGCTCGAAGTCCTGCGCTATCGCGAGATCCTGTGGAACCTCGTGCGGCGCAACCTCAAGGTCCGCTATAAGAACTCCGTCCTAGGCTTCGCCTGGTCGCTGCTCAATCCCCTCATGCAGATCGGGGTCTGGTACTTCGTCTTCAAGATCCTGTTCCAGAGGGACGAGCCGAACTTCATGGCGCTCCTCGTGACGGGCTTCCTCCCCTGGCTCTTCTTCTCCCAGACCATCATGGACAGCACCGCCGCCGTCAGCCAGGAGATGCCGCTCATCAAGAAGGCCTACTTCCCCCGCACCATTATCCCGATCTCGGTGCTCCTGTCCAATCTCATCCATCTCGGCTTCGCCTTCATCGTCCTGCTCGCGCTCTTCGTGCTCTGGCGCGTCGACCTCAACATCCACTACCTGTGGGTGATCCCCTCGACGATACTGGTCGCCATCTTCGCCTACGGCCTCGCCGCCATGCTCGCCGCCTGGAGCGTCTTCTACGCCGACGTCAAGTTCATCGTCGGCAATCTCCTCGGGCTCTGGTTCTTCCTCACCCCGGTCCTCTACCCCCTCGAGCTGGTGCTCAACGGGAAGATCGATGCGCCCGACAACTGGGTGGAGTTCTTCCTCCAGAGCAACCTGCCCCTGCTCAAGAAGCTCTTCGTCCTCGACCCGCTGACCATCGCAGTAGAGGGATACCGCAGCGCCCTGCTCCGCGGCGGCGAGATACCTATCGCCGATCCCAGGTATCCCTTCTGGCACTATGCCATCGGCGCGGTCGTCGTCTCCGTCGCCACCGCCATCCTGGGGCATATCATCTTCCGCCGCAAGGCCGACGCCTTCGCGGAGCAGGGCTGAGGGCAGACAGTGAGCGTCATCGAAGCCAGCGACGTCTGGAAGAAGTATCGCCGCCCCCACGTCAAGACGACCAGCCTCAAGGAGGCGGCGCTTGCCCTCCTGCGCGGGCAGCGGGGATACGACGAGTTCTGGGCGCTCCAGGGCGTTTCGTTCGACGTGCAGCAGGGCGAGGCGATAGGGCTCATCGGCCCGAACGGCTCCGGCAAGAGCAC
>Ga0307380_10003535_pt1 | contig 21518 bp, 15 predicted proteins | sample UN3MG_FD_202239 | JGI IMG/M metagenome (GOLD analysis project Ga0307380, IMG submission 202239) | Soil microbial communities from Risofladan, Vaasa, Finland - UN-3 | ecosystem: Environmental > Terrestrial > Soil > Coastal area > Acid sulfate soil | place: Finland: Risofladan, Vaasa | collected... | reverse complement strand
GAGAACATGTTTCAACTTCTGGATGCGGCAGACAATAGCTTGCTTTGTGATGAAATAAAGGAGTACCAAAAACAGTTACGACCTGGAAATAAGGCTAAAGACAACTCCTACGTTTCTACTACCAGTGATGTTGTCTCATCTAAAACACTCGTCTGCGCTCGTCAATTGCCTGCGGTATCCAAAAGAACATATAAGAAAACGAGGTAATTTGTGGGTAATTGGCCCGATGACAACTATATGAAGATAGCCATCGAGCAGTCACAGATTGCCGAGGAAAACGGTGATGTGCCCATCGGTGCCGTTATTGTTTATGAAAAACAGATAATCGGCAAAGCCTACAATCAGCGAGAGCAGCTCCAGGACCCGACCGCTCATGCGGAAATCATCGCCCTTACTCAGGCGGCGGCATTTATTGAGAGCTGGCGTTTGCACGGCTGCACGATGTATGTCACGCTGGAGCCTTGCCCGATGTGTGCCGGGGCGCTTGTTCTGGCACGGATAGACAGGCTCGTCTACGGCTGCGACGATCCCAAAACCGGTGCGGTAAAGAGCCTTTACAATATAGTCAATGATGAAAGGCTCAATCACACAATAAATGTGACTTCCGGCGTTTTAGCCGAAGAATGCAGCAGCTTTTTGCAGCATTTCTTTCGACGCCGCCGAATCGAAAACACTCAGCAGTAACAAGAAAGCCATCACACCGAACCGTGAGCAACTCACAGGACGATCTATTCGCCAAGTTTGACTGCCGTGCCGTAAGCAAAAAGTTCCGCGGCACTACCGACAACACTTGTCGTCATGTAGCGAATATTGATGATTGCGTCCGCTCCTATCCGGGCGGCCTCCGCGACCATCCTGTTCGTCGCTGTTTCGCGAGCCTTTCCCATCATCTCGGTGTATTCGGTCAGTTCGCCGCCAAGAATCAGCCTGGCTATGGCGGACAGGTCTTTGCCGAGCCATATCGCAAATACCGTGTGACCCTGGACCATGCCGAGAATCTCACGTGTCTGGCGGCCGGGTACTTCTGTCGAGTTCAATAGTAAAATCGTGCTATCAGACTCGGTCGGCAGCGGCTCCTCTGCCGGCTTTTTGCTAATCTTCTGTTCGAGGGCCAATGTAAGCAGAACAACCAGGATGCCGCCCAGAAGGCAGAAAATCGCTATCCTTAGCCACCAGGGCACAACCGGATCATCGGCAACGATCACGTGCCATGGCACCCCGACAAAAACTACAGTGAACAGTCCCAGCACGAAAGCCAGCGAGCCAATTGTTCGAAGTGTTTTCATAGCTTCTCCTTTAACCGCAAAACCAAACTCTCAGCTAATATCCGAAATCTGCGACTCCGGCGAACACCCAGCGGGTTAGAGTTCGCCGGATCGAGTTCTCAGGTTTTAATAACCTCATACAAATGAACTCAAGTCAAGATAAAAAAATACTATTTATTTCCTGTTGCGGAAACAGTATTTGTCATTCCCGCGGAAGCGGGAATCCAGCTTTTTCCAAAAAATCTTTTTGTGCCGAACGCTTTTTCCTTTCGGGAATTATCATTGCAAACTGCTCACGATGCTGCTATATTGACTCAAAATCAGGGCAATTAGAAGGCTGTGTTGAAATGGAAAAATGAATCGATAGCAAATAGTCAATAGAAAATAGTAAATTGCATCGGAGAGGTGTCCGAGTGGCTTAAGGAGCAGCCTTGGAAAGGCTGTGTAGGGCTTGCCCTACCGCGGGTTCGAATCCCGCCCTCTCCGTTTTCCATTTTAAAGACCAAGGGATTCGAACCCTTAAAGGGGTTTGGGGAAAGAATTTCCCCGGGCCGTCGGGGTGACAGGCTCCTGAGCGTAGTCGAAGGAGCCGCCAGAGGGGGCAGAGCCCTTATGGAAATTTGCTCCCGGCAAATTTGGGTTCTAAGGCAAAGCCTGGAATCCCGCCCTCTCCGTTTTTTATTTTTATAGAGTATCGGGAAGGAAGTACTCGGAAAATCACACTGTTTTACTACTCTTTCGGCCGAAGAGGTTTCGTGAAATCACCAATCGGATCGAGGTTAACACCGCCTGGAGCGGTTGGTTCGATTGGAGCCGCAGGCAGCTTAATCGTGTTGCCCATGAACTCAACTTTTTCCAGCCGTTTGATGCTTAGGTCCTTGCCGGTTTTTGCGAAGAAAGGAAATAAATCCTCGCCGACTGCGATCGACATATCCGTAATAGTTTCTTCCCACGTCAGCTTACGCCCGGGCTCGCCGAGCCATCGCTGCTGCTGGACCCAGCGCCATCGCGGATACCAGGTCGGGCCGTAACGATCGTCGAACTTCTGCCAGACATACCAGATCATCAATCGATCATGCCCCGTCCGCCAGTTTGAAAGATGGCTTTCCTTAAAAATCGCTTCGGATTTTGCGTCCGGGCCCGCAGCGTCTTTGAGCAATACTCCATCGCAATCTCGGTTCGGCCCATATTTCTTCTCATACATGGCGATGACTTTGCCCTGGTACCATCCGGCATGTTCCTCCCCGCGATTTCCACCGAACGGATGATTCCCTGCCGTACAGGGCCCCGCCATTGTATGGGCCTGCTCGTGCCCGAAGATGCTCCGCAGTCCGTCCGGGCGCGTTGTAATGGTTCCGACTTCCTTGGGAAGATACGCATTGACAGCCCAGCCCCCGCCGCCACTGCTGCCCAGAATCAGATACATCGGCTCCTGGGGCTTCTCAGAAGGATACCACGCATACAATTGTTCAGTTATCGCAGGGAAATCCTCGCGCACCGTCTTGAGGAGTATCGGTATCTGGTTCTTGCTGTAATAAACGATAATCCCCTCGATTCGCGCCTCCTGCTCAGGATAAATACCTCCACCTCCAGCCATTGGCGCCGGAAGTCTGGGCTCATCGCCGGCTGCAGGCGAATCGCCCGCCGCCCACTTAATCAATTCGGCCAGGAAATCGGCCTTATACTCAAGATCTTCACGCTGCTTGCGATCGAACCGAAACAGCGAATGCGACGCCAACAGGACAACACGCCCTTTACCAAAATCCCTCTTTGCAAGAACCGGCTTGCCTGAATCTCCTTTCTCGCTCACTTGCCAATGTGAATCGACCTCGATCGTTGGTATCCGCTTTTCTTTTAAGGGCTGTGTGCCTGCGGTAAACTTGGCGCCAAATTCAGCTAACAGTATGTTCAGTGAATACTCCCGAGCCGCCTGGTCATCTCGCAGCGAGTTCACACCCGATACGATTAGCCCGCCGCCTGCTCGCACATGTGCCAGTATAGCCTCTCGCTCTGACGGCATATATACCGGATCGCCGGTTCCGCCTTCGGTCATTACCACATTGAACTTCGGCGCAGGCCACCATGCAAATGGGTGCAGCTTGTCCGCCACCGATATTCGTACACGACACAAACTCCCCGGCTTGATAACCGAATCCAGCGCCGCATGACTGCCCGCGGTGCGGATACCGCGACGGTGCAATACCCCTCCAAGATTCCACATCGAGAAGAAATCACACTTGTGCGCCATATCCACCAGCACATTAATCCCCGTGTCGTTACGTATCCGTAGTGCCGGCAAGGGATACTGTTCACTCACCTCGACCGGCAGCGTACGACCACTCTTCCAATACGTATCTATTTCTTCCTGCGTGAAAGGGCGGGCGCTATTGCCCCCGCCAACTGTGACCGAGACTATACACAATACTACCAAGGCGCAAACCACATGCCCACCAAATCCCATCCAACAAGCCTTTCTCATCAAAACATCCTTTCTATAAACTCACATTTCCCGTATGACTTCATAAATGGTGCTCCTGCACGTTTCGACACTTCATAATACTCGAATACCCCATTCAATTTCAAGGCTTCTACCGTGTTTAAGTTTACAAACCAGGAAATATAATGGCCATTTATCCCACCCTCACGATCGGGGCTCATTTAGAGTAATGTGCAAGAATTAACATGAATTCGTAAGGTCTTAAGCTGACAGCCGATTACAGAACAACGCACGGGCATTTTTTTTTGAAACCTATGAGGAAGTTTTGCGACAAATATAGAAACGTGGTTTAATTTTAGTAATGCTTATGCAAAGAATCCGACAAGGAGAAGTTTTATGAAACGACCTGCTCTGACAAGTACAATTGTAATATTGGCCGCACTTTTAGGCCAGGCGACATCACATGGGGCGCCTCAGTCGAATGTCGAAGGAACATGGCTCGGCACTATGAAGATTCCATCCGGCCCTGAATTGAGACTCGTATTGGATATTGAAAGACGGGCCGACAGGACGCTGGCAGTTGACTTGACGAGTATCGACCAGGGAGGGAGTCTCTCGATGGATGAAGCGGTCCTGAAGGACAACCATCTGATCCTCAAGGTAAGAACTCCCGAGATTGCTATTGAAGGAGAACTTGTCGAGGACGGCTCGGCATTCGAAGCACAGTTTGCCCAGGGAGAAGGCAAGTTCCCCGTGCGATTTGGACGTGTCGATGAGGTCCCCGGATTCGCACGGCCTCAGAGACCAAAGAAACCATATCCTTACGACCCGGAGGAAGTAAGCTACGAGAACAAAACGGCAGGCATAAGAATAGTCGGGACGCTGACCAAGCCACGCTCGCAAGGCTCTTTTCCGGCCGTGCTGCTGATTGCCGGTTCCGGCCCCCACAGTCGTGACGAAGTGGTTGGCTATCACCACACACTTCATGTGTTGGCCGACCACCTGACCAGAAGGGGAATAGCCGTTCTGAGAGTCGATAAACGTGGCGTGGGAGGCTCGACGGGAGACTTTTGGAAAGCAAACACCGAAGATTTGGCAAGCGATGTTCTCGCTGGAGTCGAATATTTGAAAACCCGTGCCGACATCAACAAAAGACGTATCGGCCTAATTGGCCACAGTGAAGGAGGGTCCATCGCCGTGATGGCGGCGGCGAGAACACCTGATGTGGGATTCATTGTGATGATGGCAGGACCGGGGATACCCGCCGCCGAGGTACTATATTATCAGGACGGTGCAGAGATTAAAGCCGAAGGAGCAAGTGACGAGAAGGTTGCCGTGACCCGCCAGTGGTGGCAGAAGATGTATAGTGTCGTCAGCCAGGAGCAGAATAATGATGTCGCCGCAGAGAAAATTAAGAATCTGTTCGGCGATCTGAGCGAGCAGGACAAGCAACTTCTCGGATGGTCCGAAGGCAGGCTCGGCTATGAGGCCGGCAGAGTGGCGTCGACGGCTTACCGTTATTTCATCAAGTTCGACCCGACACCGTTTTTGACGAAAGTAAAATGTCCCGTACTCGCCATGGGCGGCACGAAAGACTGCCAGGTCCCTTCCGGCGAGAACTTACGCGGAATTGAAAAAACTCTCAAAGCGGCGGGAAACAACGATTACGAAGTCAAGGAACTACCCGGCCTAAACCACATGTTCCAGACCGCCGTCACAGGTTCAGTATCCGAATACGGTAAGATTGAGCAGACAATTGCCCCGGCCGCATTGAAAACGATTACAGAATGGATATTCAGCCAAACAGGGCGTTGAGTCCAGCAACGCTACGGTCCTCGAACACCTGTATCCGGGAAGATGTAGAAAAGACAGATTAAGAAAGATAGCCGAGCCAGATTCGTACCGGCTACTGAAAATGTTCACAAATTTCATATTTCCCACATACCACTGATATTAAACAGTTTATGGAGTGGTCCTTTTTGTTGAATTGGCAGATAACGGGTTGTTGAGTTATAGATGAGTTGTAGCCGTCAACTCGCAAAAATGGAACCATTTTCCGGGCACCTGTGCGCGGCTCAGTGCGCTCGGGTCGGCTGGTGGGACTGGTCTGAAAACTCAGAGAATGTGTTACCATCACAATGGACGTTCAACTTGGATTGAATGTCATCCTCTTCAATCTGGATAGGCCCTGAGTTTCTCCGCTGTAATTACCTTCTCTTGTTTGGCAATTTCAATCCAGTCGGCTCTGGACAAGAACGACACTACTTTGTCGAATTCAATATTCAATCTGTCAAAAAGCGGAAAAAAATGACGAAAAAATGACAATTTTGGCCCAAAACTCGGCGTTCGGATCGTCAATCTTACTGACTAATCGCTTTGACGGCCGGCGAAATTAGTATTGCTGTTTTCGCAAAATATTGTTAATAAGTACGCCTATGCCGAACAAAGATAAGAAGTATCGTATTTTTATAAGTGCCGCCGAGCCGAGCGCCGACGCCCACTGCGCCGGTTTGATTACCGCTATGCAGAAAAGCCGCCCCGGCATCGAATTTGTCGGCGTCGGCGGGCCAAAAATGGCCCAGGCCGGCTGCGAATTGCTCGAAAACACTGTCGGCAAGGCAGCTATGCTTTACAAGGCCTTCAGCCAGGTCGCCCGCTTCTATAAGATTATAAAACGCATAAATCGTTACTTGAAAAGCAATAACGTCGATTTGGTGATCGTGTGCGATTCGCCTTCGTTCAACTTTCATGTCGCGAAAGCCGCGAAAAAAGCGGGCATAAAGACGCTGTTCTTCGTCGCTCCGCAGCTTTGGGCCTGGGGCGGCTGGCGAATAGGCAAGCTTCGCAAATGCTGCGATAAGCTCTGCTGCTTACTGCCTTTCGAGCAGGATTGGTTCGGCCAAAGAGGTATGGATGCGGTTTTCGTGGGAAATCCGCTTCTGGATAAATTGGAGATTGCCCGCACGCGGCACGAGCAATATGCGGATTTTGAGCCGAAAAAAGCCAGGTTCGCCCTTATGCCCGGCTCGCGAGCGGCGGAAATCAAATCGCTCTGGCAGCCGATGCAGCAGATAGCACTACGCCTTAAGGAGAAATACCCCGCAGCGATATTTGTCGCCGTAGCGGTGGACGCCAGGCGGGAAGATATTTTGAGAGCGGCACAAATCCCCGGTTTCGAATGCCAATACAGCGTTGACTCGGTTAACAAGACCGCCTTGGCTGTCGATTTTTCAATCGTTGCCAGCGGCAGCGCGACTCTGGAAGTCGCCGCGGCCGGCTGCCCGATGGTCATAATGTACCAGTCCAGCAGGATTCTGTGGTATCTACTTGGGTGGGCAATGCAAACGAAATACCTGTCACTGGTGAATATTTTGAGCGGCAGAGAATTAGTGCCGGAGTTTATGCCGAATTTCACCTCGATAGAGCCAATTGTCGCGAGTATCGAGCAGCTTCTGCAAGACAATAACAAGCTGGCTAAGCTCAGCGGCGAATTGACCAGGCTGACTGAGCCGTTAGCCGAGAAAAAAGCCTGCCGGGAGGTGGCAAACATAGCCATCGAGATGCTGCGTTGATTTTTTGTTCTCGTGGTTTTCGCGGAAATCCCATCATTAGTTTGGAGATCCTTAGTGAGTGAACATAGTGGTATTGGAAAGGCCTGCCCCGAGCCCATCGGCAACGCTCAGGGTAATCTCAGTCAAAGCGTCAATGTCTCGGCGACTTTTGCCTGCCTTGGCGCACTTACCTTCTGGTCGTTGGGGCCGATCTTTATAAAGTACCTGACCGGGTATGTGGATTCATGGACACAGAACCTGCTGAGATATTCGGTTGCTTGCCTTTTCTGGCTGCCGTTTCTCGTTTTTTCGGTCAAAACGAAACGCCTTGATCACAGGGTCTGGCGAAGGGCTCTGATTCCGGGCATTGCGAATATCCTGATGCAGAGCTTATGGACGGCGGCGTTTTACTACATCGGCCCGGCCTTTATGGTGCTGCAGACGAAAACGAATATCATCTGGATCGCAGGTTTCTCGTTAATCTTTTTCTCGGAGGAAAGAGCCCTGGCCAGAAGCAAACGCTTCTGGATCGGACTGACGCTTTCTGTGGTCGGACTGATCGGGGTGATGTACCACGAAGTGGAGCTTGCGGATGCAGGAATAATTACCGGCATCATTATCGCCCAGGCCGCGGCCTTTATGTGGGGTGTCTATACGTTATCGGTAAAAATCGCATTCAGGGACATAGACTCCCGCAGCGGATTTTCCGTAATCAGCATTTACACCGTTGCGGGTCTTGCCGTGGCCGCTCTTTTGTTCGGCAAAGTGGAGACAGCGGCTCAAATGGGCGCCTGGCAGTGGGGTTGTATCGTGATCTCCGGGATAACGGCGATCGCATTTGCCCATACGCTGTACTACGTCGCCATGAGAAGAATCGGGGCGACGATCCCCGCGCTGGTCATCCTGGCCCAGCCGTTTATCGTCCTGGCGATTTCCTATGTGGTCTTCGGAGAATCGATGAATATTTTCCAATTGTTTTTCGGGATCGTTTTATTAATGGGCTCAGCACTCGCAATATGGGCGCAGCAGCATCTAAAGCGTAACGGAAAGCCCCAACCCCGCGGCAATTCGCGGTTGTAAGATTGACAAGAATGGGATTTAGACCTTAAGATATGTTAGTCAAGGCCGGCCATAAGCAAGTTTGAGGCTGCCGCCCTATATAGGCGCTTATATACGCGAGCAGGCTCAGTGGATCATGAGCAGTAAAGATGTAAGCGAAAGGCTATCAGGGAATATATAGAAGGAGTTAGCATGAACAAGGTCACAGGAATAATAATTATGACACAAATTACATTTTTGGCATTTTCTCAAACCCAGGCGTTATCCCAGAGTCGTGAAAGATCGGAAATTGCCGCCGAGGACAAATGGAAACTGGAAGATCTCTATCCTTCGGACGAGGCGTGGAATAATGCAAAGCGGGAGATTGTCACTCAATTCGATGAAGTAACGAAGTATCAAGGCAAATTGGCCGGCTCTGCGTCGGCATTGCTGGAGTGTATGGAATTTAACAGCCGGATTTCCAGGGAGTTCGGGCGGTTGTTTTGCTACGCCTCCATGAAATCCGATGAGGACACAGGCGACTCGAAGTACCTGGGACTCAAGCAGGAGATGCAGCAACTCGGCACCGACTACAGTTCCAAGGCGGCGTTTATCACGCCGGAAATTGCAAAACTTGATAAACAGCAAATCGATGCCTTCATGGAGCAGGAAACGGGCCTGAAAGTTTACAAGATGGCTTTGTATGATATCCTGCGAATGAAGGCTCACACATTGTCGGAAAGCGAGGAAAAGATTCTCGCCGAAGCGGGCATGCTGGCCGATGGCCCATCCTCGATTTATACGGTTTTCAGCAACGCGGAATTGCCTTATCCCGAAATCAAATTAAGTGACGGCACGATGGCAAAGCTGACCAAAGCCGGCTACAGCCGTTACCGGGCCGTGCAGAATCGAAGCGACCGGGAGGCGGTGTTCCAGGCGTTCTGGGGCGCGATTGACAAGTTCAAAGCAACTTTCGGCACGCAGCTTTATGCGAACGTAAAAAAGAATATGTTTTACGCCCGGACACGCAATTACGAGTCCTCGCTTCAGAATGCCCTGGATAAGAACAACATTCCGACGGAAGTCTATATGGCTCTTATCGAAAATGTCACCAATAATCTCGATTCGTTCCATCGCTACCTGAGATTGAAAAAAAGAATGTTGGGAGTAGAGACGCTGAAATACTCGGACGTATATGCGCCGGTTGTCAAAGGTGTCGATTTGGAATATACGTATGAAGAGGCGAAGAAACTGGTACTCGACGCCATGAAGCCGCTGGGGGCCGATTACTGCCGTGTTGTCGCCGAATCGTTCGATAAGCGGTGGATCGATGTTTATCCCTCGCCGGGAAAGCGCTCGGGCGCATATTCCAACGGCGGCGCGTACGACGTCCACCCTTACATCCTTCTGAACTACAACGACCAATACGAAGATGTCAGCACGTTAGCTCATGAGTTGGGTCATACGATGCACAGTTATTATTCCAACAAGAATCAGCCGTATCCGACCGCCGATTATCCGATTTTCGTCGCAGAGGTGGCTTCCACTTTCAACGAGGCTCTGCTGATTGACAAAATGCTCAAAGAAATCGACGATGACGACACCCGGTTGTCGCTGCTCATGAATTACTTAGATGGAATCAAGGGGACTGTTTTCAGGCAGACTCAATTTGCCGAATTCGAGCTGCGTATGCACGAAAAGGCCGAACGCAGCGAGCCTCTGACAGGAGACGCCCTTACCGGGCTTTACGGTGACATTCTCAAAAGATATTACGGCCACGATAAGGGTATTTGCCATATCGACGAACTGTACACAGTCGAATGGGCGTACATTCCGCATTTTTATTATGACTTTTACGTCTATCAGTACTCGACATCCTTTACCGCATCCACGGCGTTGGCGGAACAGGTATTAGGCAAAGAGAAAGGCGCAGTCAAAAATTACATCGACTTCATATCAGCGGGAGGATCCGATTACCCGATCGACCTTCTGAAAAAAGCCGGCGTGGATATGACCAGTGCCGAGCCATTCAACAAGACGATGGTGGCCATGAATCGCACGATGGATGAGATTGAGGCGATTCTGGCAAAAAAAGCGGCCAGTAAGCAATAGTAATATTGCCTCTTGTATCAAAGGCAGTCAGCAATATTTAACGGACGGCGTGTAGGATAAAGCATGAACTCTGATTCTTTTGTCAAGACAGAGGATTTGACGAGAATCTACTCGTCCGGCACGATTCAGGTCGTAGCTCTCAAGGATGTGAGTCTGTCGCTCGATCAGGGCCAGTTCTTTGGAGTCACCGGGGCTTCCGGTTCGGGCAAATCCACTTTGATGAATCTTCTGGCCGGGCTGGACCGGCCTTCTTCAGGCAGTATCAGTGTTCTGGGCAAACTAATCTCAGAATTGGACAAGGACGAGATGGCCCTTTACCGGCGTCACCAGGTCGGCATGATCTTCCAGTCGTTCAACCTTGTGTCTTCCTACAGCGCTCTGGAGAATGTCGCTTTTCCGTTACTTTTTGCCGGCGTGGCCAAAAAAGAACGGATCAAACGAGCGGAACAAATGCTGGAAAAAGTAGGGCTCTATCCCCGGAAAGACCACCGCCCTTTCGAGCTTTCCGGCGGCGAACAGCAGAGGGTGGCAATTGCCCGGGCTCTAATCAATCAACCGAAAATCCTGCTTGCAGACGAACCCACCGGCAACCTGGACAGCAAAACTTCGAGACAGATTGTGCAGACACTTTCAGAGTTGAATAAAAAGCAGGGCTTAACCGTAATCATGATATCCCACGAGGAATCTTTGCTGGACGAATTCGCCGATGACGTCATTCACCTGCAGGATGGGAAAGTTGTTCAAGCCGAGAGAATCAGGTAAATATCTATGAGAATCTCCGACTATATCGAGCAATCTTTTTCCAATCTGTGGAAGAAGAAGCTGCGCACTGTTCTGACCATTTTCGGAGTCATGATCGGCATCGGATCCCTTGTTTCGATGTTTTCTTTCGGCCAGGGAATCCAGGATAATATCACAAATACATTCAATGAGCTGCAGCTTTTCAATTATGTTAGTGTCTACCCCCGCTCCGAAAACAATCAGACCATTCCGTCCTCTGAGGAGCCCAACGCACTCCAACAGGCCGGCCCGTATACACAGATACTGGATGATGCATTCATCCGGGATGTCACCGAAATCGAAGGTGTGGAATCGGCCTTTCCCGAGGTCCGTTTCCCCGCTATGATTCGTTTCAACGAAGAAGAGAAGTTCAGCCTCGTCCAGGTCCTGCCGGCGGACATCTGTCAATCGGGCCTTATGAAACTTCGAGCAGGCAGACCATACGCGCCTGCGGACTCCAACGCTCTAATCATCAGTGATTCACTGCTGCGCCGTATGAAGGTAAAGGAGCCGGAGACTGTCATCGGGCAGGAAATCGAAATCTCGACCCTGACGGCCGATTTAAGCCTTTCCAATATACCCAACATCGTATCATTCCTCATGGGAAAGGGGCTGCCTTTTTCCAGGCAGAGCTATCAGTTCACCATTGTGGGCGTTACCGAGAAAATGGGATTCGCCGGCCCGATGCCCGTACGAAGCGACGTTTTTATTACGCCGGCCGAGTCGGAGAATATGAAGAAACTGTCGCTGACGAGCATCTGGGACCTCTTCCAATCGTCCCAGCAGGCCAAAGGCTATTCCATGGTGAACATCAAGCTGTCCTCGACAAAGTACATTGAGCCCGTTAAGGCCCAAATGGAAGACAGGGGTTTCAGGACATTCGCACTGATCGATCATCTGGAAGAAATCAAAACGGGCTTTATCTTCATGAATATGTTTCTATTCGCCGTCGGGATGATAGCCATAACGGTTGCCGCTCTTGGAATCATCAACACCATGGTGATGTCCATCATGGAAAGATACAAAGAGATCGGCATCATGAAAGCGGTCGGAGCCAGTGACGGAGACGTCAAAAAAATATTCTTTTTCGAGTCCGGAGCTATCGGTTTCTTGGGCGGTGTTTTGGGCCTTATTCTGGGGTGGCTGGTGAGCATGCTCATCAATCAAGTCGTCAACTATTTTCTCGCGAAACAGGGGGTTCCCTACATGGACTACTTCAGCTTTCGCTGGTGGCTTGCCTCCGGAGCGATAGTATTTTCAATCTTGATAAGTCTGGCCGCCGGTGTCTATCCTACGCTGCGAGCGGCACGTGTCGATCCCGTGGTGGCACTCCGGCATGATTAACCTTCCCGGCGTTTAAATCGCACCGGCCGGGCAGAATATGCCGTAGATACAAAAGAAGGTTATTTCAGAGATTCGAAGAACCTCTTGAATCGCGGCTGATACTTGTCGGTTATGTCAAACGATCCGATGACACCCTTTGCTTGCCCGACGATCGATTCTCTTTCCACAAATCCGAAATATCTCGAATCTCTGCTGCTGTCCCTGTTATCGCCCATTACAAAGTAGCTGCCCTGCGGCACCGTCACCAACCCGAAACTCCGCATCGCTTCAATCGAAGGAATGCTCATGACAGTATGGGTGAATCCATCCAAATCCTCTATTTCTAAAACACACTTTACTCTAAGCTTGCCGGATAGAATTTTTGTGTAATCCCGGCCAATTTTCGTATAATCGACTGGTTCTCCATTAAGGAAAAGCGTGTTGTTTTTCATCTGGATTGTGTCGCCCGGCAGGCCTATCACTCTCTTGACCAACCGGATTCCGTCTTCAGGGGAAAAACAAATAACTATGTCCCCTCTTTCAGGATCGGACCATTTAGCAAGCCTATGCATAGTCAGAGGAATCCGGAGATCGTACGCTATTTTATTCACATAGATCAAGTCACCTTCCAGAATCGTAGGATTCATTGAGCCGGTCGGGACCCAATTCCAGTCCGCCAGAGATGATTTTACCGGAATGACTACGAAGACGATGAAAAATAGTGGGATTCGCCATTCATTCCAGAGCCTGCGTAAGTATTTCTTCACTCTTTCGGTATTCATTTGTTTCCTCACTTAATTATCATCGGTTAAAGAAGTGTCAATCTATACGAGGAAAATGCATTGATGTTCTCTTTTGATCTTATTTTGTGCCGCTATCTGAATAGTAAACGGTCGATTTGTTCCGCCTTGGTACTATCGCCCCCCTGGTTTGGGTGAAGTAACGATAAAATAGATATAACCAATGCACCTTTGATAAAATACACCTTGTTCGGAGTTGCGTTTGTTACGGAGATTTGATATTTTAGTGCAACATCGAGGCTAAGTTGTGTAACTAAACGTATAAGAAATAGGATTTCGACCAAAAAAAGGATTAGTGGAGCCAAGATAATGAGACAAGCTGCAAGGATGTTGTTTACGCTGGGTATTACGGCAATACTTTTGTCAACGCTGGCGGGCTGTCAGCAAGGCGTATCCGAACCACGGCAAAAGGTTATGCTCTGGAACGGACAGGACCTTTCCGGCTGGAAATTATACGTCTCCGACAAAGACGTCAATGTCAATGACATCTGGTCGGTCAGAGATGGTGTCGTATATAGCGCGGGAAAACCCAACGGATATATGCGAACCACAGGCAAATATGCGAACTACCGGCTGCACATCGAATGGCGATGGCCGGATGAGCCCACCAACAGCGGCGTGCTGCTTCATGCCTCCGGAACGGACCAGGTATGGCCCCAATGCATCGAATGCCAGTTAAAAGCAGGCAGCGCCGGAGACTTCGTCCTGATGGGCGGTGCGGGAATCACCGTTGACAGTAAGGACATGCAGAACGCCGAGAAAAGATTCGTGGGGATACCCAAGAAACAGCAAAGCAGCGAAAAACCCGCCGGCCAGTGGAATACGTACGAAATCCGCTGCGACAAGGACACGATTAGCTGTTATGTCAATGGCGTGCTCCAGAACGAAGGAACCGCTGCGACCCTAACGGCCGGCTGGATCTGCCTGCAAAGCGAAGGCGGCCCGATTGAGTTCCGAAACATCTACATTGTGCCGCTGAATTAAAAGGGCACTTTCTCGCTTAGATAAAGACAGATAGCTATTAAGCTTTACGCCATTGAAGAGGGATTCAGAGATATTCTATCCTGTCTGATTCTTTTACCTTTGATTCCTTAGTCTTTAAGATCAGATAGTATTAGAGGGCTGATATCGTCTGACATGGTAAACGGGCCATCGGGAGTGACGGAGCCGGTGACATCGACGTTGGATAGGCGGGCTTCGGCGATACGAGAGTAGTTTTCCGATGTCACAGCCAGACCGATGTAGATGGTCTCGTTCATCGTTATCTCGACTGATGAGAGTATATTCGGATCGTCATAATTGACTACATGCTCCCACTCTATGCCATCGTGGGAATGCTGCGCTGTAAATCGGTTGCTCTTGCGCGTGAGTCTCACCCAGTGGGGAAGTTCAACGCTGTTAATGGCATTCTGGGTGCTGTGTGTGGCTCCAAGTTCGATCACCCTGTACTGGAAGGTGACATCACCGAGCGGTGTGACGACGACAGATGCATGCGGCGAAGTGGGGTCAAGTGTATTGCGTATCATCACACCTGCCTGGGTCCCGTAATGGACCGGATCAATGCTTTCGATCTTCGCGGTTATTGAGCCGTCGCCGAGCAGCGTCTTGTACGAGAAATGCAAATCGTCGCAAACGTGCCACATCTCGGAAGTTGGTTCAGGATAGCTGAAGTCGAGTTCCTTCTCTATCGCCCAAGGTGCTAACGGGGGTGCCGCCAGGGTGTAGGCTTCGGTCGCAGGATCATAACTGACGGTTCCCCTGGCCCTGGCGTATTGATGGGCTGCAGATTGATTAGCGTAGGCCGTTTTCAATTCGGAGAACCATTTCCGGGCTTCCTGGGGTTTGCCCCATGCTGTGTACAGTGCGATCAGGCCTCTTATCGTGCCCAAAGTATGGGGATGATTCTCGACAAGCAAATTGCGACGGATTTTGAGTACTCTTATATGGAGTTTTTCCGCCTCGGCATATTTGCCCTGCTGCTGGTACAACGCCGCGAGTTGATGCATGGTGTTGGTAATGTGAACATTCTCATCTGTGATATAGGATTCCGAAATGGGCAGGAGTTTTGTGAACTGCGTCTCGGCCTCGTCATACCTACCTTGCTCCCGGTACACCATCCCCAGCGCCATCCTGCATAGGAAGGTGATTGGCTGGTCCTCGCCATTAGACTCAAGACTTGCCTTCAGTGCCTTGCTCGCCCAGCGTTCGGCATCGTCGTAATTTTTCTGCCACAGGTAGAAAAAGCCCAGATATGTCAAGTTTTGGATGGAGACCTGACTCTGCAATCCATCGGATCCCTCGCCTGCGCCCAAGGGATCGAGCATCAGCTTTTCGGCGTCATCAATCAGGCCCTGACGAGCATAGTTCTCCGCCAGCGCAGCCACATTGTGAAAAGTCCCGCCACTATTCTCGCCCCACGCCTCTCGCGAGGTGGCGAGAGCATTGCTGAGAAGCTCTTCTGCCTCCCTGTATCGGCCCTCTCGGCTGTATAGGCGGCCGAGCAGAGCGGTAGGAAACGCCACAAACGGATGGGCGGGGCTGAGAACCCCTTGCGAGAGCCTTAATGCGCCGGCCAGGACGCGTTCCGCCTCGCCATATCGGCCGCGAAGCACAAGGGCACAGCCATAGTAGAACATACACTCTACCGTTATTCTATCCTTGTCTCCAAGTGTGCGTTGAGCCGTCGTGTAAGCCTCGTTTAGGAGTTCTTCTGCCTTCTTCGCCCGTCCATTGCCGTAATAGGCCCAGCCCAGCCATCCCATGGTTTCCAATGTCTCGGGATGATCATTGCCGAGCAGACGGCGTTTGCCTGGCAGAGCCTCCGACAGGTATTTCTCCGCTTCCAGATACTGCCACCGGTGCCAGTACATCTGTCCCAACAGATCTACTACCTCAATCGTGCGTGCATCATTCCTGCCTACCTGGCCGGTGAAGATCTCCAGTGACCGCCTCAAGTGGCTTTCCGCCTCGTCCAAAACACCCACTTTCAAGTAGAGAGACCCGAGCGTTTTTCGAATGGATGCTTCCTGCAGTGGCATATCTCCAAACTTACTTGACACTTTCTGTGATGCAGCATCGAGGAACTCTTTAATAGTGATCTGTTGACCACCACGGTCCCAACCATCAAAAGTTTCAAACACATCTTCGTGCAGGAATTCAGCTATGGCAGTCACCTCGTGGCGAGCACGATTGGCCCGAACGGCAAAAGCCAGCGACACAATAATTCCGGCGAGCAAAACAGCCAGCACGACCACAAGACCGCTGACCAGGGCGCGATTGCGTCTTACGAATTTCCGGGCCTTGTACACCAGACTGGGCCGGCCGGCTGTGACGGACTCGTTGTTCAGGTGATGCTGAACGTCTGCGGCCAGCTCACCGGCAGACGCATAGCGACGAGTGCGATCCTTTTCCATTGCTTTGAGGGTGATCCAGTCCAGGTCACCTTGCAACCTCCGCTGCAACTGTCTCGGATTGGTTCTTCTTCGGCGAGCGGAGTTGGTCGATTCCTCAACGGATGTTCGGCTTAGTTTCGTGCTCGGCGTCTGTGGGTCTTCCTCGCAGATGACCTTTCGAGCGCCATCGATTCCGTGCTCACGCAGTGTTTGAGGATCAAAAGGCAAAACGCCTGCGACAAGCTCATACAGCATGACTCCAAGAGAATAGACATCCGTCCGTGTGTCGATGTCCTGGTTGCTCAGGTCCGCCTGTTCCGGGCTCATGTATTCCGGCGTACCAATCAATTGACCCTGCTCGGTATAAAAAGTCCGTTCGGTCAACGGCTGGCTGATGGCTCTTGCAACCCCAAAATCAATGACCTTCGGAGCGGCTTGCTCGTCCTCGATCGTTACCAGGATGTTCGAAGGCTTCAGATCCCGGTGGATGATTCCTTTTTGATGAGCATATTGGACAGCCTCACAGACATGTAGGAACAGCCGCAATCGCTCTTCAACAGTCAGCCTGTGCTTATCACCGTACTCAGTAATAGGAATACCTTTGACATGCTCCATGACGAAGTACGGTCGTCCGCTCGGGGTTAAACCGGCATCGTGGACACGAGCTACGTGGGGATGCTCCATAAGGGCCAGGGCCTGCTGCTCGGCCTCGAAGCGAGCGAGCACGCGTTTCGAATCCATGCCGGGCTTGATAACCTTCAACGCAACCTGCCTCTTAACCGGACGCTCTTGCTCGGCCAGATAGACAATCCCCATGCCGCCTTCGCCCAGAATACTGAGCAGCTTGTATCGATCAATCCGCCCGCCGGGCTGCTCTAACAGCATCCGGGCAGCAATCGTAGGCTGGTCCTGTTGGTCCGGTTCGGGATTTTGCCACGCCTCGAACATGAACCGTTCAAGCCCTTCAGGTGAGACACCAAATATCGAATCATCGTCTTTCATGTGGCCCTTGCAAATTCTAAAATATGTCTTTTCAATAGTTCGAGCATTCCATTACTCAATGAAAGCATCCGGGTCGTGCCATCCTTTTATCCGTAAAAAAATCCTATTGCCTGCATTCTTTTTTCAAGAATTTGAACATTTCTCCTAATTCCGCCTCAGCCACATCACCCGAAAGAACGGTCTGGCGTACGTGTTTGGTCAATATTTTTTGAAACTGTCTCTTGACCGTGCCCAGCATGTTAGATGCCTTGGTCTCGTCCTCTATCCCGTATTGCTTGCATAACTGAGAAAAAGGAGGAGCTTCAAGCCCGTCCAGGCTTGGCCGTAGCAGGCGATCTCGAAAAAGGTACCAATGTGTGTCCATTCCACGTCCGAAATACCACTGTTTTAACTCGGCCAAAGCCCGTTCCAGCAAGTCGGTTTTCCACGCATAGTCAAAGCACTGCTCCGGCTCGAGTTGGCGTACCTTTTGCGGCAAAACGGGCGGATTACTGATGTCTAACAGGACCAGTTTGGCTTGAGGGATGCGTTTTTGAGCCGTTTCTTTGCGCCGTTCATCGACCAAATAGTTGTTCAGTGCATGAAGCAGGAATGAGCGAAAACGGCCTTTTGATTGATCGGCACGTTCGATGAGAGAACGGCTGAGCACGACTTCATGGAAAAAATCCTGCGTCAGGTCTTTGGCCTGCTCATTGTCATAACCCTTGCGGCGAAGATAGCAGTAAACCGGTTTCCAGTACCGCTCCAACAGCAAACCGATCAAGGCCCGGTCCTTGTCTGTGTGCTCCTTGACGCCCTCGATGAGTGACCAATGGGTCGTCAGGAACACATCCCTTACTCCCCCCATGTCTGTATGGTCACGGTATTTCATCTTTTTGGGATCTCAATATAGGTACCGATTTCCAGACCACAGGCCTTTTGCCTTACATGATACCATTTTCGCCCATTCACCGGCAAGGCTCATGTGTCTCTAATGACAATAATGATATGACTGGAAGCGACTTTTTTGCCTTTTTCAAGATTTTTTCAGGAATTTATGCAGGAATGACAAATTTTTACGGAATTAAAGGTGACCTGATGGTTTGGAGATGCAGACGCGTTTGCTCGTCGAATTTGAGTACGGCGGTAAAAAAATTTCTCAGAAACACGTTGCCAGGTAACGTGAATATGAACCATTTTTAATGAAAGAAAGGACAAAAAGATGGAAACAACAAAAGTAAAGATAGTCTGCGGCGAAATGCTGCTGGTTTTGGTTTTGGCATTCGGCATACCTTCTGTCTCTCCGGCGGCAGAGGAAATATGGACAAAGAAGGCGGATATGCCAACCGCAAGGATGTTGCTGGGAACCTGCGTGCTGGATGGCAAGATCTACGCCATCGGAGGTGCCCCAGCACCGCGCGTAGGTATTTCAGCCGTGGAGGAATACGATCCGGGAACCGACACATGGACGAGGAAAGCCGCCATGCCGACGCCAAGAGCGAGTCTGGGCGTCAGCGCGGTAAACGGCAAGATTTATGCGATTGGAGGCGCGCCGCTGGGCGGCCGGACCGTGGAGGAATACGATCCGGCGACGAACACCTGGACGAGGAAGACCGATATGCCGACGGCAAGAGCCTTTTTCACCACGAGCGTGGTCAATGGGAAGATCTACGCCGTCGGAGGTGCAATGAGCACAGACGGACCTTCTTTTAGGAGTGTGGAAGAATACAATCCGGCGACGAACACCTGGACGCGGAAAGCCGACCTGCCGGAACCAAGGTATTTTCATACCGCCGGCGTGGTGGATGGCAAGATCTACATCATTGCCGGCTCATGGCAGGCATGGACAGCGAGTCCGGCCGTCTTTGCATATGACCCGGTGAGCGATACCTGGGAAAGGAAGACCGATGCGCCAACGGCCAGATCCTGGCAATCCCCCACCGCCGGTGTAGTGGATGGGAGGATATACGTGATCGGAGGAGATTTCGGACCGCCGGATGCGGACGTGGAAGAATATGACCCCGCGATGGACACCTGGACGACAAGAGCAGACATGCCGACTCCCAGAGGCGCCCTGTCTACAACGGCGCTGAACGACAAGATTTATGTCATTGGAGGAACGGTAACACTTTTTAACGATGTGCTATCGACCGTAGAAGAGTACTGCCCCAATCTGCTCGTAGTGGACTTCAACAGCGACGGGATTGTGGACATCGAGGACCTCCTGCGGCTCATCGAGTCCTGGAGTCTGGATGATCCGATGTGTGACATTGCCCCGCGTCCATCTGGCGATGGAGTTGTGGATGCATTGGACCTGGAGCTTCTGATGAGCTACTGGGGACAGCCTGTTGAAGATCCCACGCTGATAGCACACTGGGCTCTGGACGAAGCAGAGGGCACCGTTGCTTACGACAGCGCCGGCGTAAATGATGCCTTTGTCATCGGTGAACCTTTGTGGCAGCCGGAGGACGGTAAGGTCGGTGGCGCGCTGGCGCTTGACGGCATTGATGACTACGCTTTTGCACAAAATGGTCTGAATCCTGCGGATGGCCCCTTCAGCGTATTTGCCTGGATAAAGGGCGGTGCCCCTGGTCAGGCCATGATTTCTCAGGCGGATGGCAATGGCAGCGGTGAGACCTGGATGGGCATGAATGAGGTGAGTGGTTGCCTGATGACCAACTTAGTGTCGCCCCCGCTCGGTCGATTTATCACACAGCCATTAGACTCTCAAGCCATTATCAGTGATGGCCAGTGGCATCATATCGGCTTTGTATGGGATGGTTCATATAGAGCCCTCTACGTAGACGGCACTGAAGTCGCCATAGACACAAATACTCTGGCTCCACTGAAGTCCTCGAATGATGGCTTACACATAGGTACTGGCAAGAATCTCAATACAGGAACTTTCTTCTCCGGCCTGATCGACGACGTTCGAATTTACAATGTAGCCCTGACCACAGGGCAAATCGCAGCCATGGCGCAGTAGGCCACCTCAGAAAGAAACAAACGCCCAGAATACTCAAAGGGCTGGCAGCTTGAGAGAGTTGTCAGCCTTTTTCTTTTGCAATTGTACATTGAAGACAGTTTAAGCCCTGGAAGCAAAGGCATTTTAGTCCGAACCGGGTGAGTTTTAGCTATGCGGCCTATGTTATATCCTTTCTATGAGAAGAAATTAAAGCACATATCCGTTGAAAAAAAGCGAGTATTTCTTGACTTTTTAAGCGGTTGCGAGTAATCTATTTGCTCGCAATACTAAGCATTTAAGGATAGCAGAGAATATATGAAGGATATTGAGAAGCCACAGGAACAATTCGAGGATATACGTATCCTTGATGAGTTGAAGAATTCGTATCTAAATTACGCGATGAGCGTTATCGTTTCACGTGCGCTGCCGGACGTTCGCGATGGTTTGAAACCTTCGCAAAGACGCATCCTGGTTGCAATGAACGACTTGAACCTCGGCCCCCGAAGCAAGCACCGAAAGTGCGCTAAGATCGTCGGTGATACCGGCGGCAACTACCACCCTCACGGCGACCAGGCAACCTATGGAACACTTGTCAGGCTGGGCCAGGACTGGAATATGCGTTACCCGCTGGTGAACCCGCAGGGCAACTTCGGAAGTATCGATTCCGACCCGCCGGCGGCGATGAGATATACCGAGGCAAGAATGGCTGCCCCGGCAACGGACATGCTCGAAGATCTCAAGCACGAAACCGTTGATTTCATACCGAACTACGATGAGACCAGGATGGAGCCGACGGTTCTGCCGGCGAAGTTCCCGAACCTGCTGGTCAACGGCTCTACCGGAATCGCGGTCGGAATGGCCACCAATATCCCGC
>Ga0307380_10003532_pt1 | contig 21544 bp, 19 predicted proteins | sample UN3MG_FD_202239 | JGI IMG/M metagenome (GOLD analysis project Ga0307380, IMG submission 202239) | Soil microbial communities from Risofladan, Vaasa, Finland - UN-3 | ecosystem: Environmental > Terrestrial > Soil > Coastal area > Acid sulfate soil | place: Finland: Risofladan, Vaasa | collected... | reverse complement strand
CGTCTCGGCATCCATGGCGATGGCCTCCCGGGGCCCATTCCCCGGCAGTCCCATCGGCCGGCAGCATGAACCATCTTGAGCCTTTGTAGCGTTGTAGTACTAGGAAGGCCACCGCGCGGGCTCTCGCCATCGCCGCGCCCGGCCGGCGGCACAGTCTCACGCCCCGGCGTCGGGCGACGCCGGCGGGGTCGCGCCGAAACTGACGCGCGGCGAGAGGCGTTCCACGGCCGATTCGATCTCGAAGAACTCGGCCTGCCGGAAACTGAACATCGAGGCCATGAGGCTGGTCGGAAACATCTCGCAACGGTTGTTGTAGTCGCGGACGTTGGCGTTGTAGAACCGCCGCGACGCCTGGATGCGGTTCTCGGTCTCGGTCAGTTGCCGCTGCAACTCCAGGAAGTTCTCGCTTGCCTTCAGTTGCGGATACCCTTCGGCCAGGGCGAACAGTTGCCGCAGGGCGCCGACCAGGAAGTTCTCGACCTGGGCCTGCTGGGCCGGTGACCCGGTGGAGGCCACGGCGCGGGTGCGGGCCTCGACGACGCGCTCCAGAACCTCCCGCTCGTGCCTGGCGTAGCCCTTGACCGTCTCGACCAGGTTGGGGATGAGGTCGTAGCGGCGTTTCAGTTCCGTGTCGATGCCCGACCAACTCTCGCGGACGTGGTTGCGGCCGCGCACCAGGCTGTTGTACATGCCCATCAGCACCAGGCCCACGATGAGAATCGGGACGAAGATGCAGGCGCACATGGGCAACAAGGCCACCAGGACCTCGGCCTGCGCCAGAACGCTGAAGGTGGAAGCAGTATCCATCATGATTGGCCTCCCGGCGGCTCGCCGATACCGCGCGCCGTCAACACGTAGTCCGGAATGCTGCGGATGATCTCCTGCCCGACCATCAGCAGGCGCCGCAAGTTCTCGGCCTCGCGGCCCCCGTCGTAGAGGAGCACGATGGGCCCCTGCATCTCGAGCGACGGCGCCGTGCCGCAACCCAGCAGGTACTCGATGAGGCGCGTGTGGAAAATGTCGTAGGCGAACCGCCGGTCCTTGCCCGTGACGTAGTACCGGCGGCTGAACTCGTCGCTCTCGAAGTCGATGTCGTCGTACCCCACCCACGACGCGACGCGGTCGAGCACGCTCTCGGGCCGCATCCGCACGCCCGGCGCCAGGATGGGCATCGCCAGGACCGCCGCCTGGTAGTGGTGGGTGGTCTGGTTCTTGCCGCTGCCGGTCGTGTACCGGTAGTCGAACGCGACGACCGACCGGTCGTCCATCTCGCCCGCCAGGACGTTGGAGGCCCTCTTCGAGTGGCCGTGCTGGAACAGGTCGAGGTGGGCGTACCGCGCGGGCAGATCCCAGGGGTCATTGGGATAGTACGTCAGGCCCATGGCGGCGGCCAGGCGGGCCATGGCCTCGCGCCGCTCGCGGGCCTTTATAATGCTGTAGACGATTCCCACCACGACCAGCGCGGCGATGGCGCCGAACATCAGGCAGGGAAACAGGCCGGCCAGTCCGCCCACGATGACCTCCATGAAGATCTCCCGACCCGGCGGCCGGATTATAGGTCGGCCGCCAAGACCCGTCAAAAGGAAACGCCGCCGCCAAGGCGTACCTGCCTGGCGTCTGCGCGTTTGGCCAAGCCGTGGCACACGCCAAACGCGTACGCCGAGGCGCCGGCCGCCGCGCGCCGGCCGCCGGTTGATTCTCGGGCCCCGTCGTTATACCATAGGCGCATGGTGAGCGACTTATTCGCCGACATTCCGGAGATTCTCGACGACCTGCGGGCCGGCCGCATGATCGTCCTCGTGGACGACGAGCAGCGCGAGAACGAGGGCGACCTGGTGTGCGCGGCCGAGAAGGTCACGGCCGAGATCATCAACTTCATGGCCGCCCACGGCCGCGGGCTCATCTGCCTGCCCATGGCCCCCGACCGCATCGACCGGCTGAACCTGCCGCCGCAGACGCCCGAGAACACCGCACGGTTCGGCACGGCCTTCACCGTGTCGGTCGACGCCCGGACGGGCGTGACGACGGGCATCAGCGCGGCCGACCGCGCACGGACCGTCCAGGTCGCCGTGGCCGACGACACCGGGCCCCAGGATCTCGCGCGGCCGGGGCACGTCTTCCCCATCCGCGCGCGAGAGGGCGGCGTCCTGGTCCGCGCCGGCCAGACCGAGGGGGCCGTGGACCTGGCCCGCCTGGCGGGGCTGAAATCCGCCGGCGTCATCTGCGAGATCATGAAGCCCGACGGCACGATGGCCCGCCTGCCCGACCTGGTGCCGTTCTGCGCCGAGCACGGCCTGAAGGTGTGCTCCGTGGCCCAGATCATCGGGTTCCGCCACCGCAAGGAACGCCTCATCCACCAGGTGGCCCAGGCGAAACTGCCGACCCGGCACGCCACCTTCGACTTGCTCGCGTACGAGAGCGTCGTCGACGCCTTTCCGCACATCGCCCTGACGCTGGGCGGCATCGGCGTGAGCGGACCCGACGGCAACGTGCCGGTTCAGACCGCGCCCGTCCTTGTCCGCATCCACTCGGAGTGCCTGACGGGCGACGTCTTCGGGAGCCTCGCGTGCGACTGCGGCCAGCAACTCGACACGGCCCTGGCCCGCGTGGCCCAGGAAGGCCGCGGCGCCGTGGTCTACATGCGACAGGAGGGCCGCGGTATCGGCCTGGCGAACAAGATTCGAGCCTATCGTCTCCAGCAGGAGGAAGGTCTGGACACCGTGGAGGCGAACGTGCGGCTGGGGTTCGCGGCCGACCTGCGCGACTACGGTATCGGTGCCCAGATTCTGGTGGCGCTGGGCCTGCGCGACATCCGCCTCATGACCAACAACCCGCGGAAGGTGGTGGCGCTCGAGGGGTACGGCCTGGCGATCGTCGAGCGCGTGCCGCTGGTGATCAAACCTAACCCGGCCAACAAGCGGTACTTACGGACCAAACGCCTGAGACTCGGCCACCTTCTGGACGACGAGGCCGACTGAGCCGCCTATTCCACCGCAGGCCCGGGAAGAAGCCTCCCTGAATCTTCAGTCGCCGGGGCTGGATACCACTTTCCGCCCCAGGAAGTACAGCTTGCAGGGGTGACACACGTACCACCGCTGTTCGGCCCCGACGGGGGTTCCGCCGGCCGCAAGCCGTTCCGACTTGCTCATCTCGGCCAGCGTCATGCTCGTGTCGACGACCTCCATCGGCCGGCCGCAGACCGCACACGGGATCCGCCGGCGGATATTGTAGAGGACCAGGCCGACGACGAACGCCACCAGGCCTATCCCGATCACGATGCCGGCGAGAATGCGCTGCCCGGCAGCCGCCATACCCGCGCCGCCGAGGACCCCGGTGGCGAGGCCGCCCAGACACAGCCCACCCAGCCTGCGGTTGAGGCGCTTCCCGGCCGCGCGGTCCCGGACATAGCCGGGGAAACGCTGCACGAGCGAGTCGGGCACCTCGCCCTCCCGCACGGCCGCGTTCGCCATCTCGACCATCCGGTACAGGCGCGCCATCTGCCGGCGCCCGCGGATCTCCGCTCGTCGGTGCGAGCGGCTGTGCGCCACCAGATCGGCACCGACCTTCAAGAGCACCAGCAGCGCCAGGGCCCACGCCGGCGAGCCCAGCATCTGGATCAGGAACCCGCCGCCGATGATCGTCACGTGCAGGACGACAACCCGCCGGTACGGCCGGGACTGTTCCTCGATGAGGTACGTGCGGCGGCACTCGCCCTTGATGAGGTAAAGCCATACCAGCGAGAACGCGTGGCTCGCGGCCAAGACCGCCGCCGGCACAATCAGACCGTGGTCGCGGATGATGCCCCACAGCAGCGCGGGGGACATCTCATCCAGCACGGCCTCGCCCTGCTGGTTGAACAGGATCAGGACAAACATGCCGTGCACGTACGCGAACATGCCGTAATGGACGGCGAAAAAGGGAATCAGCAACGCCTTCTGAAGCCACTTCAGCGGCTCGGGCGTGCGGTTGAAGAGCATCCGCAGCACGGCGAACACGCCGACCGCCACGTTCTCCAGCCAGTAGAGAAAGACCACGGCAAACACATCCCAGGCCAGGAACAGGACGCCGTACAGCGGGACCAGGTTGGCGGCGACCAGCAGCACCAGCGGGGGCGTAAGCCGACTCGGCATGCCGGTGTCCGGCTCGGCGGCGGGTTCATCGGTGAGCGCGGCAGTCACATCGTCGGCCGCCCCGGCCACGGGGTCTGCGGCAACGTCGTCGGCCGGTTCGCCGGCGTTCAGCGCCATGGAAGGTCCCCCGCCGCGACGGTTGCGCGGCAGCACACAGAGACTACTGAGACAGGGGGCCGCAAGCAACCGCCCGCCGCGCTTTCGTGCCGCGGGCAGGACGCATCACGGCAAGACGGACACGCAGGCGTCCCGCATCAGGTCAGGATTTCCTCGAGGGCCTCGGGGGTGAGCATGCCGCGCAGTTTGTTCAGCGCGCGGGTCTCGATCTGGCGGATGCGTTCCTTGGTGACGCCGAAGTGCGCGCCGACCTCTTCGAGCGTCTGCGGGCCCGGCATGCTGCCCAGGCCGAACCGCCGCATGACGATCTCGCGTTCGCGCGGCTGCAATTCGTCGAGGACCCTCTCGATGTTCTGGCGGACCGTGACGTCGGGCTCGCGGTACGGCTCCTCGCCCTCGAACCGCAGGTTGCGCGTCATCTCGAGGAGTTCGTCGCGGCCGGTCATAAACCGCTCGCGGCGTACGCCCGCCTGCGGCACGCTGCGCGCGAAGTTCTTCATGATGGCCCAGGAGGCGTACGTCGAGAACTTGAAGCCCCTCGTGTAGTCGAACTTGTCGACAGCCCGAATCAGGCTCATGTTGCCGTCGGAGATCAACTCGAAGAAGTTGGCCTGCGGCCCGACGTGCCGCTTGGCGATGTTCACCACGAGGCGCAGGTTAGATTGGATGATGCGGTTCTTGACGCGGTTCGCCTCGCCGAAGAGTCGTTCGATCTCCTCGATGTCCTCCACCCTCAGGGCCCGGCCCTTCCGGAGCCGCTCGCGGGCCCGGGCGGCCTTGAACTTCAGATAGTTGTACAGCCGGAACAGGGCCTGTTCCTGCGGCTTGTTGAGCAGCGGCGTCTTGTACAGGTTCTTCAGATAGATGGGCAGGCCCTTGGGGGGCACGGCCGGCCGGCGGGTCTCTCCGGCCATGGCCGACGCGGCCACCGGGTCGCCCGCGATCGTGGCCTCGGCGCTCGGCTGCTCGAACTCGGGGCTCGCCATGTAATCGATCGGCTCGCCCAGCAGTTCCTTCGCCCGTTCCTCGGTGATGATGCGGTAGATGCTGGAGCGAGTGCGGCAGAACCGCTTCGCGAGGGCGTGCACGTTGACCCCGCGCTGATGCGACTGGTACATCAGCCGCCGGTCGCGTTCCTGAAGCGGCTCGCCGGTGTCCGGAAACAGTTTGGCCTCGGTGTGTTCGCGGTCATAGTCCTTGATCGTCAGCCGGACGGTCTCGACGGCCCGGCCCAGTTTGCGTGCGATGCGTTTGGAGACCTCGAACAGGCAACAGTGGCAGAAGAGGCTCAACCGGCGGGCTCGCCGGATGATCTCGCGGCGTTCCTCGGGCCCGAGGCGGCTGAAATCGCCCGCAGCCTTCACCTGGTCGGGGTTGCGCGTGGCGAAGCGGTCGAGGCTCGACTTGCGGAACCCGATCTTGAGCCGCCCACCGGGCCCGACGAACTTCCACGCCACTAGGCCCGCCTTGCGCCACCGCTGAACCGTCTTGGCCGAAACGCTGAAACGCTCCGACGCCTCCTCGATCGAGAGAACCGTCTCGCCCATGTCCTCAAGCTTGAGCCTCAGCGTGCCGGAGGCCTCCTCAACCAGCCGCACCAGATCCTCACGAAGGGCCTTGCCCGGGAATACCTGGCCTACGTCCCCCCGGGGACGGTAGCCGGTGATTTGGTAGCAGACGAACTCGTACGGGTAGGACTTGGCCGGGTCAATGAGGCAGATCAGCCTCTCTGCCCGGGTAATCTGTTCCAGACGCACCTTCGGGGGCAGGTACGCCAACTGCTTCGCCAACTCCCCCATCTGTGCGTGATGGAACCGGACCATGGCAACACCTCGCTGCAATCCCCAACCCGTGCTTCTATAGTCTACCTCATGGCCCCCGGCGCGTCAACCACAAAACCCGGAAGTCTCGTACTCCAGGTGTCCAGTTCAAGCGCCCGCCATGGAGCGGGTCACTTGGAGCACTTGAGGCCAGTCCGGCGCGCTTTCAGGTCCAACGGGCGCGGCTCGGCCAAGGCGAGGGGCACTTGCTGGACAGCCTGGCCGCGGTGGACAGGATTGGCCACACGCCAGGGAGTGCACACGCAACGTCTAGACGCTCCAGGACCAGCAGAATAGTGCTTGTTCGACGCCCATCGAACAGAGCGACCGGACCAGAGGGCTTAGAATGGAGTCGGCGGCGGGAGTAGCGTCCGGGGGAGCGGGACATCCGGCGGCAAGAGTGGCCCCACCACCGAACACGCCCTGTTAAGAGGCCACCGAAGCGCCGGTCCCAGGAACCCCAGAAACCGGTTACAGGCCGGTGTTCTGAAACCGTTCCAGAACGCTGACGGCGGTCGTCATGCTGGTCAGGCGTTTGTCGGGAGTCTTCTCCACGGCCCGCATGACCAGATTGGCCACGTCCTCGGCCAGGTCGGGCACCCGACGGTCGAGCGGCAAGGGGTTCACATTGAGGATCTTGCTCAGGGTCTGGTGATGCTCGGGACTCTCGAAAGGCCAGTGCCCCGACAGGACCTGATAGGCCACCACACCCCAGGCATAGACGTCGACGCGGAAGTCGCTCGGCTCGCGGCGGAGCACCTCGGGAGCCAGCGTCTCGATCGTCCCCATGCGTGCGCCGAGAGTCGGCCTGTCCAACAGCGGCGTCGCCAGGCCGAAGTCGATGAGTTGGATCTGGTTCTGGGTGGTGACAAAGAGGTTCTTCGGACAGAAATCGTGGTGGACAAAGCCCCGCGAGTGCACGTGGGCCAAGGCCGAGGCCGCCTGGAGCACAAACGACAGACGATGGCCATCGAGCCGCTTGCTGTCTCCGCCCATGAGGCTCGCCAGCGTGACGCCCTCGATGTACTCCAGCACCAGGTACGGCGTGTCGCCGAGTTTGCCGTGGTCGAAGCACTTGACGATGTTCGGATGGTCGAAGGCGGCGGTGATCTGCCCCTCCGTGAAATCGCGGTACTGCGACTCCAACTTATCCACGACCTTCTTGGCCGCAGGCTTGTGGACCTTGACGGCCACCAGGCGGCCGGTCTCCTGGTCCCTGGCCTTGAAGATGGTGGCCATGCTGCCTTCGCGGACCACGCCCATAGGCGTGTAGCCCGGCAGCTCGGTCGACTGCGCCCCGCGCAGTTTCTGGAACAGTCGCTTTAGCACGCTCCCCTCCTCGAACCCCTGAGATCGGCACCAATGCCGCGAACAGCGCGCCTCACGATCGGATGTGTGGGCTCATTCTAAGGCCCCGCCTGTGCCGCGCCAAGCCTTTTGCGGCCGATTTCTGGTGGTCTCGCCGGCCCGGGCCCGCCTCGCCCCATCGCCGCTCAGGTGCGGCAATAGTCGATGAGCGACGCCACCTCGCTCCGCAATTCCCGCCGCGGCACGATGCGGTCCACGAAGCCGTGCTCGAGCATAAACTCGGCCGTCTGGAACCCCTCGGGCAGGTCCTGCCTCATCGTCTGGCGGATCACCCTCGGGCCCGTGAAGCCGATCATGGCACCCGGCTCGGCCAGGATAATGTCGCCAAGCGACCCGAAACTGGCCAGCACCCCCGCCGTCGTGGGGTGGGTCATGATGGCGACGTAAAGCCCGTCTGCCAGGTTAAACCGCGCCAGGGCCGCGCTGGTCTTGGCCATTTGGGCCAGGCTCAAAATTCCTTCCATCATGCGGGCCCCGCCCGACGCGCAGCAGATGACCAGGGGCAACTTCAGTTCGGTGGCCTTCTCGGCGGCGACCGTGATTTTCTCCCCGACGACCGACCCCATCGAGCCCATGATGAAGTTGGCGTCCATCGCGCCCACCACAACCGGCCGGCCCCGAATGTAAGCCCTGCCGACGATGGCGGCGTCGTAAAGGTTCGTCTGCCGCTGAGCGTCGGCCAGCCGCTCGATGTAACTCTTGCGATCGAGAAACGCCAGGGGGTCCGGCGACATGAGGTTCGGCAGGTACTCCTCGAAACTGTCGGCGTCGGCCAGGAGGGCAATCCGCTGCCGGGCCCCGACACGGAAGTGGTACTGGCACTCCGGACACACGTGGAGGTTCTCCTCGACGCGCTTGCGGAACACCATCTCCTCGCAGCCCGGGCACCGGAGCCACAGGCCTTCCGGAATGTCTTTCTTCTTGGTCCGGCCGTTGATGGCCATAACCGTGCGCCTTGCGTTGCGGGTCTGTCGCGTTCCCCTACGTCCGTGCCGCCTCGGCAGCCGCGCGCCGCAGGTCGGCAATGCTGCGGGCATAGTCGCCGTCCGGTGAGCGGAACACCGCCGTCCCGGCCACAAACACGTCGGCCCCGGCGGCGGCGGCGGCGGCGATCGTGTGGGTGTAGATGCCGCCGTCCACCTCGAGCCGCTTGTCGTCGCCGAGCCAACCCCTGACCTGCCGGATCATCGGCAAGACCTCCGGCATGAACTCCTGGCCGCCGAAGCCGGCGAAGATGGTCATCAGCAAGACCATCTCAACGTGCGGCACGGCCTCGCGGACCCGGTCCATCGGCCCGTCGGGGTTGATGGTGATGCCGGCCGAACAGCCCAGTTCGTGGACGCGTTCGGCCAGGGCCTGCGGCTCGGCGGCCACCTCCGCGTGAAACGTGATGTGGTCGGCCCCGGCTTCGGCAAACGCCTGGATGTACCGGCCGGGTTCCTCAATCATCAGGTGAACGTCCAGAAACAGGTCCGTCACGGCCCGGATCTTCTCGACCACCGCCGGGCCGATGGTGATGTTCGGCACGAAGTGTCCGTCCATCACGTCGACGTGCAGCAGGTCGGCCCCGGCCTGGCGGACCCGGTCGATCTCGTCGGCCAGGTGGGCGAAGTCCGACGCCAGGAGCGACGGGGCGATGGCCGGCCGCGCCAGTTGATGGAGCGAGCGTTTCACGCCACCCTCCCCTTGGGCGTCGCGGCACCTGCGCCAGACGGCCGGCGTCTCGGCGCCGCTGGGCCTCGGCCCGATCGGCCGAGAACCTCAGGCGTCGTCAATGACCTCGATGGTCTCGAACGGGTTGCCCTCGAGAAACTCAAGGCCGGCCCCCCCGCCGGTCGAGATATGGGTCATCTGTTCGGCCAGGCCGTACTTCTCGACGGCCGCGGCCGTATCGCCGCCGCCGACCACGGCCGTGCCGTTCTCGTCCACCTGGGCCATCGCCTGGCAGATCGAGCGTGTACCCTCGCCGAACGGCGTGATCTCGAACATGCCCATCGGCCCGTTCCAGAGGACCGTCTTGGCATCGGCCAGTTTCTCGAGGTAAATCTGGATCGTCTCGGGCCCGATGTCCAGGCCCATCCAGCCGTCGTCGATCTCGGGGCCCTGGACGTCGGTCTCGGCGTCGGCGGTGGGCTGCTTGGCCACGAGGTGGTCCTCGGGAAACAGCACCTCGGCCTGGCTGGCCTCGATGGTCTTAAGCAGTTTCGCCGCGACGGCGATCATGTCGGTCTTCTTGCCCTTCTTCTCGACCTCTCGCTCGACCTTGGAGTTGCCGACCTTCTGCCCCCGGGCCACCATGAAGACGTAGGCCATGGCACCGCCGACGAGCAACCGGTCGACCTTGCCGACGAGGTTCTCGATGACGCCGATCTTGTCCGACACCTTGACCCCGCCGAGCACCGCGACGAACGGGCGCTCGGGCTTCTCGAGGGTCTCGCCCAGGAACTTGAGTTCCTTCTCCATGAGGAACCCGATGGCGCGGGTCCCTTTCGGCATCGCCGCCGGCACGCCGTACGTCGAGGCGTGCTTGCGGTGGGCCGTGCCGAAGGCGTCATTCACGTACACGTCGGCCCACGCGCGCAGGGCCTTGGCGAAGTCGGGGTCGTTCTTCTCCTCGCCGGCGTGAAACCGGAGGTTCTCGAGCACCAGCACCTGCCCGTCGGCCAGGCCGTCGACCATCTTCTTGACCTGAGGCCCGATGCAGTCGGGCGCCAGCGCCACGTCGCACCCGAGCAGTTCGGCCAGCTGCGCGGCCGCCGGTTTGAGGCTGAGTTTGGGGTCGACCTTGCCTTTGGGCCGCCCCAGGTGGCTCATAAGGACGACGCGTCCGCCGGCGTCCATGGCACACTTGATCGTGGGCACGGCCATGCGGATCCGCCGGTCGTCGGTAATGTTCAGGTCGGTGTCGAGCGGGACGTTGAAGTCGACCCGCATCAGGACGCGCTTCCCCCTCATGGTCAGTTGGTCGAGTCGTTGCTTGGCCACAGCAGACCTCCTGTCGGCCTGAGAGTGATCGGGGGCGAGCCCTGTGCCCGCCCCCGTGACCTATCGCTCGGCGGCTTGTCAGATGGCGGCCAGTTTCTTCGCCAGATCGGCCATCCGGTTCGAGAAGCCCCATTCATTGTCGTACCACGAGCACACCTTGACGAACGTCTCGTCGAGTGCCTGGGTGCAACAGGCGTCGAAGAGACTCGACACGGTCGTGCCGATGACGTCGGTGGAGACGATCGGGTCGTCGGTGTACCCCAGGATGCCCTTGAGCGGCCCCTCGGCCGCCTGCTTCATGGCGGCGTTGATGGCGGCGACCGAGGCGGGCTTCGCCAGTTCGGCCGTCAGGTCCACGATGCTGCCGACCGGCGTAGGCACGCGCAGGGCGTACCCGTTCAACTTGCCCGCCAGCGCGGGGATGACCTTGCCGACGGCCTTGGCGGCGCCGGTCGTGGTCGGGATGATGTTGAGCGCGGCGGCCCGCGCCCGGGGCAGGTCCTTGTGAATCTGGTCGAGGATCTTCTGGTCGTTCGTGTAGGCGTGGCAGGTCGTCATCAGGCCACGCTTGATCCCGAAGGTCTCGTGCAGAACCTTGGCTACCGGGGCCAGGCAGTTGGTCGTGCAGGAGGCGTTCGACACGATCAGGTGCTCGGGCTTGAGGGTGTCGTCGTTGACGCCGATGACGATGACCGCGTCGATCTCGTCCTTGGGGGGGGCGGACAGAATGACCTTCCTGGCCCCGGCCTTGAGGTGCAACCCACAGGCCTCGCGGGTCCGGAAGATGCCGGTGCACTCCAGGGCCACGTCGACCTTGCGGGCGGCCCACGGGAGTTTGGCCGGGTCCTTCTCGGCGGTCACGGGAATCTCGATGCCGTCGACCACCAGGGCGTTGCCGGCGGCCTTGACGTCGCCGCTGAACCGGCCGTAGATGCTGTCATACTTCAGAAGGTAGGCCAGCGTCGGGGCGTCGGCCAGATCGTTGATGCCGACGATGTTGAATTCCGCCCGCCGCGCCCACATCGCCCGAAACACGATCCGGCCGATGCGCCCAAAGCCATTGATTCCGATGTTGCTGGCCATCCGACCGGCCTCCTTACCTGGGGACACTCGTGTCTGCTGAATCGCACACTCGCCACGCCCACCCGGCGGTGAGCGCGCTAACCAACATCACATCTTTTGTATCGCCGGGTACCCTCGCTGTCAAGGCCATTTCCCGCCGCGGCCCCCCGCCGCCGACCGCACGTAACGCCGCCCTTGACGCGACCCGGGAAATAGTCCATAGTAGACACCTGGTGGCGATGGCCGCCTCCTGAGGGGTGTGCGCCGTGACGACGACCGGTTCGCTTTCGCTTCTGGTCAAGCAGACCGGGTCGGCGGTTGCCGAGGCACTTCACCGAGGTCTTCGCGCTGCCGGCCTGCGACTGGCCATTGCGCCAACGGTCTACGACGTGCCGGCCGAGGCCGAGGGGGCCGCCGGCGGCATTCGCCACCTGATCCTGGGCGTCGACCATTTCGGCCCCGGCGAGTTCCGCATCATCCCGCTCGTCCGACGCGAGTGGCCCGCGACGGTCGTCGTGGCTTACCACTCGCCCGGCTTCGAGCACAAGGGCCGCATCGCCGAGTTGGTGGGGGCCGACGTCATTCTCGCAACGCCCGACGACCTCTCGCGTTTCGTCGAGGGCCTGGCGCTGAGCGCTGCCCCCGCCTCGCCCGCCGAAGCGTCGCCGGTCGGGGCCGCGGCCCAGGCGGCGCCCGCGCCGGCGGCTGCCGAGGAGCCGGCCAAGGAAGCGCCGTGGCCGTCCATTCCGCCGGCCGTCAAGCAGTACCTGGCCGGAGGCGGCCGGCCGGGGGCAACCGAGGTGCCTGAGTCCGTCCCCCCGCCCCAGACCCACGAGGTGGTTAGAGGCGTGGAGAACCTCGATGGCGACGACGAGTTGGCCCAGGGCAAGGTCCTGGGCACTATCGAACTGACCGAGGATGAACTCCGCATCCTCCTCGGCGAGGACGACGAATCGTGACGCGCGACGCAACCGCGACCGGCGTGGCCGAACCCGATGACCGCATCGTCTTCGTCTGCCGCGACCCGGCGCTGCGGGCCCTCGTCGAACCCGCCGTCCAGCCCGCCGAGACGTGCCCCGCCGCGGTCGATGCCCTACTGGCGATCGCCCGGAAGGCGCCCCGGGCCGTCCTGCTGAACCTCCGGGACCTGGCGGGTTCCGAGCGCGACGTCGTGGCGGCGCTCGTGCGGTGCCGTCCCCAGGTGCCCGTGTACGCCCTGCTGCATCCTGAGGACGAGCCCGTCGGCCGGGCCCTCGTGCGGCAAGGCGCCGCGGACTATTTCGTGCTTCCCGGGGACATCCGACGGGTCCCGTCGGTGCTTCGGCCGCCGGCCGAGTTGGCGCCCGCCGGCGTATCCGCTGCGGACCCGCGTGCCCAGCGCCTGTTCCTGGCGGCCTGCCGCCTGACCGAACTCGCTCCGGCCGCGCCCCAAGCCCTGTTCTGCGACGGGTCGATGCTGATCCTCAGCGCGCTCGGCGTGCGACGGGGATGCGCGCTGGCGCGCCCGCCCGGAACCAACCGCCTCGACGCGGCCATGACGTACGACCAGACGGGCTTCGGCGGGTTCGAGGCCGAGCGTGCCGCCGCCGAGCGGGCGCTGGGCACCGGCGAGGTGCTCCTCCTGCCCGACGGGACGGTCGGCGTTCGGCCGGGGGGCCTGCTCTGCGTGCCCGTTCGCGACGCGGGCGAGACCTTCGGGGCCATCTGTTTCACCGACAAGACCGACGGCACGCCCCTCGACCAGGCTGACCGCGGGGCCGCCGCCGCGCTGGCCGACGCGCTCGCCCGCCTGTGCCGCCTCGCCGCCCAGCGCGACCGGTACGCCAGGCTGGCGCTTCGCGACGTCGAGACGGGGCTGCTCAAGGCCGACCCGTTCCTGACCCACCTGGAAGCGCTGATTACCCGGGCCGAGGACGCCCGGGCCGAGGTCGGCCTGGTGCTGCTCGATGCCGCACCGGGCGTGGGGGCCCTGCCCGCCGACGTTCAGAGCCGGCTGGGTGCGGCCATCCAGGCGGCTCTGGCAAGAGGCATGCAAGGCGGCCGGCTCGATACCGGCCTCTACGCCGTCACCGTGCCGGGCCACCACCCAGGGGGCACGGAAGCCGACGCGAGCGCGCCGTCCTGCGAAACAGCGGCGCGAAAACTCGCCGGAGCCGCGTCCAGAGTCCATGCCGGGCTGCGTTTACGGACAGCCCTGGCCGTGTTTCCGCCAGACGGGGCAACCGCCAAGGCGCTCGTGTCGGCCGCCCGGGCCCGCCTGGCGGCGTCCGGCTGAGCCGGTGCGCCAAGATTTCTCTGGCATGCATCCCACTCTCGGGTGGCATGCCCACGCCGCTGTTAGCGTGGGCATGTCGCTCGAGGGCCATGGAGCATGCCCAGGCAACGGCGGCCTGGGCATGCCACCCATGCCAGAAAGTTCTGGCGCACCCGGCTGAGCCGCCGCGCCGGCCGACGGGCAACGGGGGAGGAACACGCATGCCACGAGACGTGCCTGTCGGCAACGGCAACCTGTTGGTGTCTTTCGACGGGTCGTACCGCATCCGCGACCTGTACTTCCCGCACGTCGGCCAGGAGAACCACAACCAGGGGTCCGTGTGCCGGTTCGGCGTCTGGTGCGACGGGCGTTTCTCCTGGATGGGACCCGAGTGGGCTATCCGGCTCGACTACGAGCCCGAGACGCTCGTTACGCACGTCACGTGCACCCACGAAGACCTCCAGGTGCAGCTCGAGTGCGCCGACTGTGTGGACTTCCACGAGAACGTGTACCTGAGGCGGGTCACCGTCTCGAACCTGGCCGATCAGGACCGCGAGGTGCGGCTGTTCTTCAGCCACGACTTCAACCTGTACGGCACCAAGGTCGGCGACACGGCGTTCTACGACCCCGAGACGCGCAGCATCATCCACTACAAGGCCCGGCGTTACCTGCTCGTGAACTGCGCCGACCCGCTACGGTGGGGCGTGGAGGAGTTCACGTGCGGCACGAAGGAGGTGCGCGGCCTGGAAGGCACTTGGCGCGACGCCGAGGACGGCCTCCTGGAAGGTCACGCGGTGGCCCAGGGGACGGTGGACTCGACGATCGGTGTCCGGCTGAACCTGGCGGCATCAGGGCAGGCGGTCCTCTATTACTGGATCGCCGGCGGCCGGGTGTACCACGACGTCCGCCGCATCAACCAGACCGTCCTGGCCAAGACGCCGCAGGCCATGATCGCCCGGACGCGCGACTACTGGCGCCTGTGGGTCAACAAGGAGGAGTTCAACTTCGAGGGCGTGCCGGAGGAAGTCGTCTGGCTTTTCAAGCGGAGCCAACTCATCCTGCGGACGCAGATCGACAACGACGGGGCCATCCTGGCCGCCAACGACAGCGACATCGTCCACATCAGCCGCGACACCTACTCCTACTGCTGGCCGCGCGACGGGGCCCTGGCCGCCTACGCCCTCATCAAGGCCGGACACAGCGGCATCTCGCGGCGGTTCTTCGAGTTCTGCTCCAAGATCATCCACGCCGACGGGTACTTCCTGCACAAGTACAACCCCGACGGGTCGCTCGCCTCGTCGTGGCATCCGTGGATCTCGGACGCGGCGCCCCGCCTGCCCATCCAGGAGGACGAGACGGCCCTGGTCATCTGGGCCTTCTGGCGTCACTTCCAGAAGTTCCGCGACATCGAGTTCGTGGCCCGGTTCTACCGGCCGATGCTCATGAAGGCCGCCGACTTCCTCGCCCAGCACGTCGACCCCGAGACCGGCCTGCCCCTGCCCTCGCACGACCTGTGGGAGGAACGGTGGGGCGTCCACACGTGGACCGTGGCCACCGTCATCGCCGGGCTTCAGGCGGCCGCGCGGTTTGCGGCGGCGTTCGGCGAGTCTCCCCTGGCCAGCCGCTACGAGCGCGTCGCCCAGCGCATGCGCGAGGCGCTGACCGAGCATTTCTGGAACGAGGCCGAAGGCCGGTTCGCCCGTTCGGGCACCCGCACGCCGGGCGGATACGAACTCGACATGACGGTCGACGCCAGCCTGTGCGGCCTGGTCCTCTTCGGCATCCTCGGCACGGCCGACGACCGCGTCACCCGGACGCTGCAGGCCATCCGCGACCGCCTCACGGTCCGGACCGACGTGGGCGGCATCGCCCGCTACGAGGGCGACACCTGGCACCGCGTGGTCGACGACCCCGTCCGGGTACCGGGCAACCCCTGGTTCATCACCGGCCTGTGGATGATGCGATGCGAGATCGTCCAGGCCCGCACCGTCGAGGAACTGGAAAAGTCGTTCGAGTGGATGCGATGGGTCGCCAAGTGGTGCCTGCCGTCGGGTGTGCTGGCCGAGCAGTTGCACCCCGAGACGGGCGAGCCGATGGGCGTGTCGCCACTCGCCTGGAGCCACGCCGAGGTCGTCTCGACCCTCGTCGAGTACCTGGAGAAACGCTGCTGCCTCGTCGAGCAGACGGGTCGGATTCAGCACATCCACCAGCGCGGCCGGTACGCCGACCGCTACATGGCGCCGCACTTCTGGGAACAGGCCGCGACCGACGGCGACCCTGAACCGCCGCCCGCCGCCCCTGCGGCCTTGCCGCCCCCCGTGTAATTACGGGGGGCTAAGGGCACAACGCCAACGCGCCGCGCCTTTAGCCCCGGGTGAACACACCCGGGCCACGGCGCCGGCCTCTACTTCGGCGGCTTCGTGTGGTGGCGTTCGACCAGCCCCTTGACGGCCTTGCCGACGCCGTCGGCAAGTTCCTGCAACCCGGTCCGGACGGCGCTCTTGACCGTGCCGGTGACCATCGCCACGCCCACGACTTTGTTCGAGCCCGTGTCGACCAACTCAATCTGTGCCGTCAGGAACGGGTCGACGCCGAAACCGACGGCCCTCAGGGCCGAGCCGCCGGAATCGAAATCGACGAACTTGCCGCGAATCACCAGGCCCTGCCCGGCGGGGGCGCCCTTGGTCACGCTCTGGAACATCTTCGTCTCCAGCAGTTTCTCCACGATGCACGTCTGGACCTCGCCGACCACGCTAACAGGCACCGCCCCGAGCATGGGCGACGTGTCGAACGGCTGCACGCCGACGGCCGCGAAGGCGTCGAGCGAGTTCTGGCCGCCCAGGCTCTTGACCTCGTAGTACCGGGCGCTGGCACCCGTGGCGCCGTAGTAAGCCTGCTTGGCCGCCGTGCCGATGCACCCCGAGGTTACGGCCATCGCCAACAGGGCCACCAGGAGTGTTCGCCTCATCTCGTTCTCCCTTCATCGAGTCCGGTCCCGGAACCACGTCATCTTAGCACCCCCATCCCGCGCGACGCAAGCAAATGCGGCCCGGGTCTGTACACGCCGCCGGCCGCGCCTATAATGCCCCCCGGCGCGGACGCCGGAAGGGACACGGCTCGTGAGCGAAAGCCAGGGCAAGTACGTCACGCGGTCGGGCGAGAAACTGGAGCACGCCCTGGCGGCCTTCCACGTCGACCCGGCCGGCCGGGTTTGCGCCGACCTCGGCAGCCACCAGGGCGGGTTCGTCGATTGCCTGCTCGCCCACGGCGCCGCCAAGGTCTACTCCGTCGACACCTCCTACGGCACGCTCGCGTGGAAACTGCGGAAGGACCCGCGCGTCGTCGTCATGGAGCGGACCAACGCCATGCACGTCACGCTGCCCGAGCCGGTCGATCTCGTGACGATCGACGTGGGCTGGACCCGTCAGCGCCACGTCCTGCCGGCGGCGCATCGACTGCTGAAGGCCGACGGCCGCATCATCTCGCTCGTCAAGCCGCAGTACGAGGCCGGCGAAAACGAACGCGAGAGCGGCGTCGTGCCCGAGAGGAACCTCGAACCGGTGCTTGCCCGGGTGCGGATCGACGTCCGGCAGGAGGGTCTCGAGCGGCTCGCCGAGACCAAGTCGCCCCTGAAGGGAGGCGGCGGAAACACCGAATTCCTCTTCCTTCTGGCACCGGCCACGCCGCGCTAGCGCCGTTCCCAGAAAGGTAATATCACTACCAGTGGCACCCGGCGCTCGGACGCAACCGCGTGTGGGAAACTGCGGACGGGCCGGCCCGCCCCTCATGGCCCCCCCAACGAGACGTACGGTTCGGCCAGGAGCCTCTCGGTCCGGTCCGCCAGAACGGCCTCTCGCCCCGGCGGCAGCCCCTCGAACACGCCGCGGACGACGCCTTGGCGGTCCAGCAGGACAAACGTCGGCACGTTGCCCTTGACGTGGGCGTTCTCCCGCAGTTCCTCCCACAGGACGTCGGGCCCCACGGCCAGGACATACGGAATCCGGAACTCCCGCCGGAACGCCTCGACCGCCCGCTTGGCTTGCTCTACGTCGGGGGTCTGCTCGTACGCCAAGCCGATGATCTCGAAGCCCTTGTCGCGATACCGCTCGTACAGGCTCACCAGGACGGGCGCCGACCGCCGACACGGCGGGCACCACGTGCCGAAGAGGTCCAGGAGCACGACCTTGCCCGCCAGGGAACTGAGGACGACCTCGCCGCCGTCGATTCGCGGCGCCGTCTGGAACTTCTCGAACTGAAACAGCAGGACCGTCTCGGTCTGCTTCGCCCAATCGTCGTCCTCAGCGGCACCGTCGCCGTCGCAACCTGCCACGACGAGGCCCAGAACCGCGACGATCGCCGTCCCCGCCAGTCGGATGCGTTTCATGATGGCTCGGTGTTGTCATCGTCCCGGACCTTGAACACGCAGTAATCGCCGCACATCGAGCACACGTCGCCGTGTTCCGGGCGCCGCTCGTGGCGGAGTTCCCTGGCCCGGACGGGGTCCAGGGCCTCGGCCAGTTGGGCCTCCCAGTCGCGTCGGCCGCGGGCTTCGGAGAGGCGGCGATCCCAGGCGCGGGCGTCGGGCCGACCGCGGGCCACGTCGGCCGCGTGGGCGGCGATGCGGGCCGCGATGACGCCTTCGCGCACGTCCTCGGGGCGAGGCAACCCCAGGTGCTCGGTCGGCGTAACGTAACACAGGAAATCGGCCCCCGCCATGGCCGCCACCGCCCCGCCGATCGCGCTGGTAATGTGATCGTAGCCGGGGGCCACGTCCGTAACGATGGGCCCGAGGACGTAGAACGGCAGACCGCCCGTCAGTTCCTTCTGGAGGCGGACCTGGGTCTCGACCTGGTCGAGCGGCACGTGGCCGGGCCCTTCGAGGATGACCTGTGCCCCGGCGTCGACCGCCCGCCGGGCCAGGTCGGCCAGGATCAGGAGTTCTTCGACCTGGCAACCGTCCATGGCGTCGGCGATGGCGCCCGGGCGGAGACCGTCGCCCAGGCTCAGCGTCATGTCGAACTCGCGGGCGATGTCGATCAACTCGTCGAACCGCTCCAGCAGCGGGTTCTCCTGTTTGTGGCGGCGCATCCAGTGGGCCAGAAACATCCCGCCGCGGCTCACGATGCCGCACACCCGCCGCCGTAGCGCCTCGGACTCCGCGATCCGCCGCGACACGCCGCAGTGGACCGTCACGAAGTCCACGCCGTCCTCGCCGTGGCGCCGGATGCCGGCCAGCATCTCGTCGGCGGTCATCCGGGCGATGTCGCCGTGGGCGCGCGCGGCCGCGGCGGCGACCTCGTAAATGGGGACCGTGCCGACGGTGACCCTGCAGGCGTCCATGACGCGGCGGCGGATGTCGGCCACGTCGCCACCCGTCGAGAGGTCCATGACCGAATCGGCGCCGGCGTCCTGGGCGGCAGCCAGTTTGGCCAGTTCCATGTCGACGTCGGCGTAGTCGGGGCTCGTGCCGAGGTTCGCGTTCACCTTGACGCGCAGTCCCCGGCCGACGCCCATCACGCTCGTCGCGCGGCGGTTCCTATTTAGGGGGATGGCCACGAGGCCGTGGGCCACGTCGAGGCGGACCTCGTCCGGGTCGCGCCGGTCGGCGGCCGCCACGGCCCGCATTGCGTCGGTGACCTTTCCCTGCCTTGCCAGTTCCATCTGCGTCATGCGGGTGATGACTCCCTTTCTTCGGTTTGCGGCCGGCCCCCCGGCCGCTGGACCGGTTCTCATCGCGCCGGCCCTTCGCCGGCAACGGCCTCTTGGCGCGGTGGGCCTTTGCCGGGAGGGGCCTCTCGGCGCGGCGTGCCGCCGGCGGCTTCGTCGCCGCGGTCGGCTTTGCTGTCGGCGGCACGGGCTTGGCCGCGGCCTCGTCCGGCAGGGCCTTCAGGTATTCTACCTCCTCGTCGGTCAGGCGTCGAGCCTTGCCAACGCCCAGGCCCCGCAGGCCGATGCGGCCGAGGCGCGTCCGTACGAGTTCCCGGACCGGATGCCCGAGCCGGGCGAGCACGCGGCGAATCTGGCGGTTCCGGCCCTCGCGGAGCGTGATGCGGATAATCGATCGGTTCAGTCCGCGCTTAAGGATGTGCACCTGTCCCGTCCTGGCCCGCCCCCCGGCCACGTAGACCCCGCGGAGCATGTGGCGGATGTCGTCGCCCGTCACGCGGCCGTTCACGGTCGCCAGGTACGTCTTGGGCACGCCGTACCGCGGATGGGCGAGCCGGTTCGCGAACTCGCCGTCGTTTGTCAACAGAAGGAGACCCTTGGAGTCGGCGTCGAGCCGCCCCACGGGAAACAGCCGGGCCGTCGTCCCCCGCACCAGGTCTACGGGCCGCCGCCGACCGGCCGGGTCGTCGTTCGTGCAGATGACGCCCTTGGGCTTGTTGAGGATCCAGTACTCCGGCGGGCCGTGGCGCAACCGCTGGCCGTCCAGCCGGACGTCGTCGGTCCGCAGGTCGGCCTTGACGCCGGGCGTCGTGACGACCTGGCCGTTGACGGTCACGCGGCCGGCGGCGATGAGGTCCTCGCAGGCCCGGCGCGAATCGGCGCCGGCCCGGGCCAGCAGTTTCTGAAGCCGCTCCAGGGCCATGGTCGTCCTACTTGGTGGGGGCCTTGCCGGGCGGTGCCACCGCCAGGACGGTCAGGTTCTTGGCCGCCTCGAACACGTACTCCTGGGCGTCGGCCGGCACGAGGACGGTGTCGCCCGCCCGGACCGTCAGGGCGCCGTCGCCCGTCACCAGTCGGGCGGAACCCGCCAGCGTCACGAGCGCCACGTAGGCCCCGGCGGTGTCGGCCGCCCAGGGCCGCCCGTCGAGGCGGATGCGACTGAGGCTGAAGGCGAACGAGTCGACGAGGTTCTCGATGGCCAGGCCGGTTTCGTCGGCGGTCCGGCCGCGGCCGCCCGCAGGCACCTCGTCGCCGGCGAACCGGATCGTCTCGAACGCATCAGCCAGGTGGAGGGCACGGGGCCGGCCGTCGAGTCCCGCGCGGCCCCAATCGTGCACGCGGTACGTCACGTCGGAGTTCTGCTGGACCTCGGCCAGCAGCAGGCCTGGTCCGGCAGCGTGGACGCGGCCGGCGGGAATCCAGACGAAGTCGCCCGCCTTCACGGTACGAACGGTCAGCAGGTCTTCGACCTTGCCCTTGGCAACGGCGGCCTCGAACTCGTCGCGCGCGACGCCCTTGCGGAGGCCGTCGATGACCCAGGCGCCGGGCTCGGCGTGCACGACGATCCAGCACTCGGTCTTTCCGCTCTCACCCTCGTGATGGGCGCCCGCGTAAGCGTCGCCGGGATGGACCTGCACGCTCAGCCGGTCGGTGGCGTCGATGAACTTGGCCAGGACGCCGAACCGGGCCGCCCCGCCGCGCGCCAACTCGTCGCGGCCGAGCACGGCCTTGCCGTGGCGCTCGAGGACCCATCGGAGGGTCTTGCCGGCCAGCGGCCCGTCGGCCACGACGCTTTGCCCGTGCGGATGGTCGGCCAGTTCCCAGGACTCGCCGATCGGCTTCCCTTTCGGGATCGACTTGCCCAGAAGGTCTCCGAGGCGACGGCCCCCCCAGACCGTCTCCTTGAAGGCAGGCTGCATTCTCATTAGCTGCACGGAGTTCCCCTTACGCGGGAGAGGCCGACCCGCAACGAGGGCTTGAGTTTACCACATCGCCCCGCCAGAACGAAGCGTTTTCGGCCCCCGCTTTGGGAAGCGCCCCAGACATCGTACCCCCCCGGGGCGTCTTCGGATTCTGGGGCCGAGGGCGGAGGGGGCGTTGAGGCGGCTGGTGCGGGAGCTGTGGGCGTCAGGCCGTTGTGG
>Ga0307380_10003530_pt1 | contig 21549 bp, 20 predicted proteins | sample UN3MG_FD_202239 | JGI IMG/M metagenome (GOLD analysis project Ga0307380, IMG submission 202239) | Soil microbial communities from Risofladan, Vaasa, Finland - UN-3 | ecosystem: Environmental > Terrestrial > Soil > Coastal area > Acid sulfate soil | place: Finland: Risofladan, Vaasa | collected... | reverse complement strand
GCCCTCCAGGCTCAGCCAGCGACCGCCGTCGACCTGGCAGACCGCGGCGCGTTGGCCGAGCTGTGCCATCCGCCCGGCGTTGATCGCCTTCTGTGATCCAGCCCAGGTGATCACTCGTGCCACCTGAGCGTCGGTGTCGTAGCTGAAACCCACGGCGACGACGTGCGGCGACAGATCGGCGCGCAGCGTGGTGAGCGTTGCGAGGTGGTACTCGCGCAGGAACGTGAGCACCTCGTCGGGCAGGTCGGCCGGGTCGATCGCCATCTGGCCACGCTACCGAGGTGTGATGTCTGGGGGCTGGCCCCAGACATCACACCTCACTCGGTCGCGATTGCTTCGAGGACGTTCATGTTCGAGGCCTTGAACGACGGGTAGATCGCCGCCGCCAGACCGGCGATCACGGCGCCCACCAAGATGGCGACGATGATCGTCGGGTTGAACGCCAGCTTGCTGATGACGTCGTCGGGCACCGCCAGCGTGAGGATCACCCCGAGGAACGTGCCCACGACGATGCCGACCAGGGCACCGAAGGTCGACACGATCACGGCCTCCCATCGGACCGAACGGCGCGTCTGACGCTTGTTCATCCCGACGGCGCGCAGCAGGCCGATCTCGCGGGTCCGCTCGAACACGCCGAGCGCCAGGGTGATCGAGATACCGAGGATCGCAATCAGGATGGCGAAGGCCAACAGCAACGTGATCACCAGCAACAGCTGGTTGATCTGCGCTTCCTGCGAATCGAGGAACTCGGCGTTGGTCTGCACGTTCGCCTGCGGGAACGGCTCCATCGCCGCCTGAACTGCAGCGTCGCCGGCGACCGGATCGACGCCGTCGCCGAGCTTGGCGATCACGAAGAAGTCTCTGGACGGTGCCTCGCTGATCTCTGCGAGCGTGTCGAGGCCGATCAGCCAGTTCCCGAACGTTGCGTCGCCGTAGATGCCCGCGACGGTCAGCGTCCGTTCGACGCCGTTCTGGAACGTCACTTCGACGGTCGAGCCGATCGATGCGTCGAGGTCGTTCGCGGGGTCCTTGTGGAGCAACAGTTCGTCGAGGCCGAGATCGGCGACCGTTCCTTCCTGCAGATCCGGGTCGACGAGCTTGTCGAACGCGATCGGGTCGACTGCGCCGAAGTCCTTCCTGCCGCCGTCGACTTGACCGCTGATCCCACGGATCGGCGTGACGGCCTCGAGTTCGGGTACGGCGGCCAGGGTTTCGCTCACGACCGGCGAGAGACCCTGGAAGCCGGTGTCGGTGATGATGTAGTCAGCAGAGATGGCGCTCTCGAGCGTGTCGATCAGCGACGCCCGCAGCGACGAGGCGAAGACCGCGGTACCGCTGACCAACGCCACACCGATCATCAACGCCGAGGCGCTCGACGAGGTCCGCCGCGGTGCCCTGGCGACGTTCTGCCGCGCGAGGGAGCCGGGCACCTTGAACAGCTTCTCGATCGGCCAGCCGATCACTCGTGTGACCGGCGTGGCAACGGTCGACGACAGGCTGGCGACGCCGAGGAAGAGCACGAGGGCGCCGATTCCGGCGAACGCGATCAGTCCCGGGGTTCCGCCGGGCCGCAGGAACAGCCCAACGAGGAACATGACGATGCCGATCACGGTGACGATCGCTCCAGCCACGAGACGGCGTGATCGCATGGCGGCGAAGCCCAGCTCCGGGCGCATCGCTGCGACGGGTGGGATCTTGGCGGCACGGCGCGAGGGCACGATGACCGACGCCATGGTGATGCCGATGCCGACGAGCGCCGCGACGATGACCGTTCGGAGCTGCAGCACGGTCTGTGTGTCCGGGAAGCCGGCCCCGGCTGCGTCGAAGAGGAAGATCAGCAGGTTGGCCACGCCGATACCACCGATGACACCGAACACCGTGGCCAGCACACCGAGGACGAGTGCCTCGGTCGAGATCATCCAGCGAACCTGGCGGCCGGATGCTCCGACCGCGCGCAGGAGTGCGAGTTCTCGCAGTCGCTGGCCGATGGTGATCTGGAACACGTTGTTGATGATGAAGGCACTGACGAAGGCCGTGACGAAGGCAAAGATCAGCAATCCGGTACCGAACACGTTGATGAATTGGTTGACGTTGTCGGCAGTTTCTTGGGCCACTTCCTCGCCGGTGACCACTTCGGTCTGCGGCGGCAGGATGGCCTCGATCGCCAGTTGGACCGCAGCGACGTCGGCGCCGTCGTCGACGGAGATGTCGATTGCGTCGACCTTGCCGTCGGCGCCGAAGTGCACGAGGGCCGTGTCGAGGTCGAGCGCCACGAGTTGCGCGCCGCCGAAGCTGTCGGCGCTGCCCAACCCGACCGTTCCGGTGATCGTCCCTTCGAACGTGCCGGCGTCGGTGAGGTACGAGACCGTGTCGCCGACGGCGAAGCCCTCTGCGTCGGCGGTGGCCTTGTCGATGGCGAGTTCGCCAGATCCGGTCGGCGCGCGGCCTGCCTTGACCGTGACGCCCTGGAGGCCGTCGTCGCCCTCCCACGACACCCCGAAGGTCGGACCGCCTGGTGGCGTGATGGCGTCGCCGTTGGCGTCGAGGAGCTGCGCGTAGCGCTGCAGGATCGGCTCGGCGATGGCAACGCCGTCGACGGTGCGGATCGAGTCGGCGATTGCGACGTCGATCGGGTCGCGGGCGTCGTCGCTCTCGAATGCCTGCGAGGCGCGCACTTCGAGGTCGACCTCTTCGTTGAGCTCCTGGAAGAGGTTGTTGAACGTTGCGCGCAGGCTGTCGGCGAGGACGAACGAGCCGACGACGAACGAGACGCTGGCCGTGATTGCGAACAAGATGGCGAGCGTTCGACCCCAGCGTGCGCGCACGCTCTTGCGAGCGATGAGGGTTGCGGCGCTCATGTCAGTCCCAGTTCCGCAGGTGGTCGATCACCTGGTCGACGGTCGGGTCGGTGATCTCGTCGGTGATCTTGCCGTCGCCGACGAAGACGACCCGATCCGCGTACGACGCGGCGACCGGGTCGTGCGTGACCATGACGATGGTCTGGCCGAACTCGCGAACGGCGTTGCGCATGAACGACAGGATCTCGGCGCCGGTGACCGAATCGAGGTTGCCGGTCGGTTCGTCGGCGAAGATGATCTGTGGCCGTGATGCGAGAGCACGCGCGACGGCCACGCGCTGCTGCTGCCCACCCGACAGTTCGCTCGGGCGGTGCTTGAGACGGTCGCCCAGCCCAACCGTGGCAACGACGTGGTCGATCCAGTCCTTGTCGCCGGACTCGCCGCCCAGCATCATCGGCAGACGGATGTTCTCCTCCGCAGTCAAGATCGGAATCAGGTTGAACGCCTGGAAGATGAAGCCGACCTTCGTGCGGCGCAGCTCGGTGAGCGCCTTGTCGTCGAGAGTCGCGAGGTAGGTGTCACCGATGTAGGTCGCACCGGTGGTGAGGGTGTCGAGGCCTGCAAGACAGTGCAGCAACGTCGACTTGCCCGACCCGGACGGGCCCATGATGGCGCTGAACTTGCCGGTCTCGAACGACACGGTCACGCCGTCGAGCGCGTGGACTTGGGCATCGCCGATGCCGTAGGTCTTGCGGGCGTCGACAGCCCCGGCGGCGGCGGTTGTGCTGGGGGTCGGCGGCGCGAGTGGCGAGGGAGGAGTCGACATGAATACAGGTCTACCCGCGAGATGAGACCACCGCATCAGCCTTTGGGTGGATTGCGGTCAGCCGAAGAGTTGAGGCCGGGCATGTATCGCCAGGGTGGTCCGCCCATGGGTGGACGTGCCGTACGATCACGGGTTGATGGCCACCTGCACGTCGTGTGACTCCGCGCTGCCCGACGGTGCACGATTCTGCCCCTCGTGTGGACACGAGGTGGCGCCGCTCGTCGCCGAGGAGCGACGCGTCGTCACGGTCGTGTTCGCCGACCTGGTCGGCTACACGGCCTTGTCCGAGCATCTCGATCCCGAACGGGTCAAGCGGCTGATCGATGCCAGCTTCGAGCGGCTGATCGCCGACATCACGGCGTTCGGTGGCCGAGTCGACAAGGTGCTCGGCGACGGCATCCTCGCGCTGTTCGGAGCGCCGGTCGCCCACGAGGATGATGCCGATCGGGCAATCCGGGCGTCGCTGCAGATGCACGCATCGCTCGCGCGATTCGTCGACGAGCAGCCCGACCTCGACCGGCCACTGCAGTTGCGCATCGGCGTCAACACCGGCGAGGTCGTCGTCGGTACGGTCTCCGGCACCGCCGAGTACACCGCCATGGGCGACGTGGTCAACGTCGCTGCACGCCTGCAGGCCCTGGCCGAGCCGGGTGGCATCCTGATCGGCGACTCGACCGCGGCGCTCGCATCGGAAGAGATTCTTCGTGAGTCGGTCGACTCGCTCGAGGTGCGCGGTCGCGAGCAGCGCGAGCGGGTGTGGCGGGTCACGGGCCGTCGACGTCGGGTGCCGAGGATCGGGGCGGGGTTCTACGACGTTCCCTTCGTCGGCCGCTCGACGCAGTGGGAACTGTTGGCGTCGATCATGGCCATGGTGGCCAACGGTCGCAGCGGGATCGTGTCGGTCAGCGGGGAGGCTGGGGCAGGCAAGACACGGCTCGTGGCTGAGGCGCTCGACTCGTTCCCGAGCCGAGCCGTCACCATCTTCTCCGGCGCGTGTGCGCCGTACGGCGAAACCAATGTGTGGGCGCCGATTGCGACGGCTCTGTTCCGGCGGCTCGAGCTCGATCAGGACGCCCCGCCTGACGTGCTGCGAGAGGTCAGTCGGGCGAAGGGGGTCGAGCTCTACGGGTTCGATGCCGACGATCCGGTGCTCGGGCGTTTCGTCGAAGGGGTGATCCACCTGCTGGGACACCCGTCGGAACTCGACAATGTTCCCCCGGCACAGGCTCGCGAGATCCTCTTCTCCCTGATCGTCGAGGGCATGCGTCGCCGCACGAAAACGGGACCCGTCGTGTTGTGGATCGACGACCTGCAGTGGGCTGACGTGCTGATCATCGAACTGTTGCAGCGCGTTGCCCGTTCACTGGTCGATCGCCCGCTGCTGATCGTGACGGCGCAACGCGACGATGTCGACATCGACTGGCCACCTGCGGGCGACCACCCGGTCACGGTTCGCATGCCGCTGGATCCCCTCAGCCATGACGAAGCCGCCCGACTGGTCGGTGCCGTCCTCGGGCCGTCCGCGAGCCCGGCGTTCGTTGCCAGCGTCTACGAGCGAAGTGGCGGTAATCCCCTGTTCCTGATCGAGCTCGCGGAGCTCGCGAGGTCGAATCCGGCCAGCACCGCCCTGCCGGGTTCGTTGCGGGCGCTGATCTCGGCTCGTCTCGATCAGCTCGCGGGCGCCCAGCGGGCGATCATCGACAACGCGGCGGTACTCGGCACGTCGGGGCAGGTCGAGTCGCTGAGGAAGTTCGGCGCCGAGATGAACCAGGGGTTCGACCTCGACGACCTCGACGACCTCGATCGATCTGGGCTGCTCGAGGTCGAGGGACCAACGTGGCAGTTCCGGAGCGATGTCGTTCGTGAAGTCGCCTACCAGACACTCACGAAGTTGGTGCGGGCGCAACGCCACGGCGGGACCGCAGCGGTGATGATCCGCGACCAGCGGGTGCCGATCGATCAGGTGGCGCACCACGCGGCGTGTGCCGCCGAACTGACCGCCGAGATCGGCCCGGTACCCGGCATGCCCGATGACATCGCCGATCGGGCCGTTGGCCTGTTGTACGAAGCGGCCAAGCGGTCGATGGATGTCGGCGCGTTCAACCACGTGCGTCGCCAGGCCACGCGTGCGCTCGACCTGGGGCCGAGCGATGCCGAGACTGCACGAGAGTTGTTGCTGCTGCGAGCGCAGGCGGGGACCGAACGTCGTGCGCTGGCGCCGGCGCTCGCCGACGCCGAAGACGCCCTCGACGCCGCGGTGGCAGCCGGTGACCGGCGCCAGGAGGGCATCGCCCGAAGGCTGCTCGGGATACTCCACCAGCGTGACGGCGACCTGGCCGGGGCGCGACGTGAACTCGGTGTCAGCGTCGACATCTTCCGAGACCTGGGCGATGACGCCGAGCTGGCGGCGTCGTTGCGCGAACGCGGGCTTGCCGAGGTGTTCGGCGGCTCCTTGGGCGACGCCGAGTGGTTGCTCGGTGAGGCCGAGGCGCTCACCGAGCGGATGCACGACGTGCGCGGACGGGCGTGGGTGCGTCAGCATCAGGCCTGGGTGGCGTTCCTGTCGGGTGACGCTGCGTTGGCCGAAACTCGCTTGTTGACGGCGGCGCAAGAGTTCGATCTGCTCGGCGATCGATTCGGTCGGAGCTGGGCCGCCGGTCTGCTGGCGTACGTCCGTTTCTACCAACGACGATTCGAAGAGGCCGAGGCGTTGGCCACCGAGGTTCGCCGCGATTCGTTGGAGCTGGGCGACCCGTGGGCCCCAGCGATGATGGACTCGCTGATCGCTGCGATCCGGCTGTGGTCGTCGCATTTCGTCGAGGCCGAGGAGATGTCGCGTCGGGCATTGACGAGTTTCCGTGAACTCGGCGACAAGTTCGGTGTCGTTCAGGCGCTGTCGCCGAGGATGCGGGCCCTCGTGGCGTTGGGTCGCACGCACGAGGCCGAGCGTGGCATCGAGGAGTCGCTGGCGATGAGCGAGTCGTTCGGCGATCTGTCGTTCCCGATGATGGCTGCCGCCGGGACCGCGGTGCATCTGGGTCTCGGCGATCGCGCCGTCTCCATCAGCGAGCAGGCCCTCGACCGGTCGGTGGCGATGGGGGCCGACGGGTCCGAGTCGCGCATCACGTTGGCCCTGGCGCTGTGCCAGGTCGGTCGAGCCGACGAGGCGCTGGCGCTGCTCGACAGCGTCGAGAACGCAACGCCGTATCTGTGGTCTGTGCGTGCGGTCGCCCGGGCGATCACGGCCGATCCGCCAGGCGCGATCGACGACGCCGACCGGGTCGAGGGCGATGGTGGGGCGAGCTACCTCGATCGAGTCGTCGCGTCTGTCGCTGCGGGTGCCTCAGCGATGCAACTCGGTGCACGCAGCGATGCGGTCGAACGTTTCGCCCGGGCGCACTCGACGGCGCGCGAGGCCGGCGACGTGGTCGCGTGCGAGTTGGTTGGTCTCGTCGAGTCGGTCGTGCTGCACGAGGAGTCGCATCACGAGGTCGGCCACCTCGGGCCGGGCTGGAAGACGATCGCCAAGGCGCTCGCCGCCCTGGTCTCCGACCTACCGGACGAACCGGTCGTCTGAGGCGACAACACAGGTGTCGGACCAACGGATGCACTCGACAGGGTTGATCGTCGGTCGGTTCGACCCTCCGCATCTCGGCCATTCCCACATGATCGAGTGTGCGGCACAGCGTTGCGACATGCTCGTGGTGTTCGTGAACACCTCACGCGACCGCGACACGGCCCCCGGTGTTCTCCGTGCTGGGTGGCTCGCCGAGCTCCACCCGGATGTGACGGTGATCGAACTGCGCCACCGTCTCGGAACCGACTTCGACGACGAGGAACTCTGGGCGAAGTGGATGGCGCTGTTCACCGAAACGTGGCCGCACGATGCCGGCCCGCACGCCGTGTTCTCGTCGGATGCCTACGTCGTCGAGTTGGCCAATCGGTTCGGCGCCGAGCACGTGATCGTCGATGCCGATCGCGTGACCGTGCCGATCTCCGCCACGCAGATCCGCAACGATCCCGGGGCGCATCTCCATCACCTCGCGCCACCCGTGCGGTCCTGGGTCGAGACCAACTGGCTGTGAACGAACCGCCCCCAACCCGAAAAATGCGCGGAACGTCCCGCCCAGGGTGACGGTGCGCGCAAATTTCGGGTTCAAACGCGGGATCGGGGTCAGCGGTTGGGCTGCTTGGTGACGCGGAGGTAGGGCTTCACGGGGTTCCAGCCCGCCGGGAACAGCTCTCTTGCTTCGTCGTCGGACAGTGCGGGCACGATGATGACGTCCTCGCCGTCTTTCCAGTTCGCCGGAGTTGCGACCTTGTAGTCGGCGGTCAACTGGAGGCTGTCGATCACGCGGAGGATCTCGTCGAAGTTGCGTCCGGTCGATGCGGGGTACGTGAGGGTCAACTTGACCTTCTTGTCCGGGCCGATCACGAACACCGAACGAACCGTCAGTGTGTCGTTCGCGTTCTCGTGGATCATGTCGTAGAGGTCGGCGACGTTGCGCTCAGGGTCGCCGATCATCGGGAAGTTCACCGCAGTGCCCTGCGTCTCCTCGATGTCGCCCTCCCACGAGACGTGGCTCTCGACCGGGTCGACCGAGAGGCCGATGACCTTGACGTTGCGCTTGTCGAACTCGGGCTTGATCTTGGCGACATAGCCGAGTTCGGTCGTGCAGACCGGCGTGAAGTCCTTGGGATGGCTGAACAGCACGCCCCACGAGTCGCCGAGCCACTCGTGGAAGCTGATCTCCCCCTGGGTTGTCGGTGCAGTGAAGTCGGGTGCGATGTCGCCGAGACGGACGGACATGGGGGATCTCCTCGTTGAGGTAGTGCGGGACGATCCACGATAGCCGTAATCCCGACCAATTCAATCGAGTATGTCGACATTCCATTCCGTTTGCGTCGGGGTTTCGGTGGGGCGGACCACCGAAACCCCGACACAAACGTGGGTGGGAGATGGCGGGGTTGTGAGGTTGTGGGCTGGGTCTACGCTCGCGGCATGAGCATTCCTGTGGCCATCGACGACCTGGCCGCCGCGACTGGCGAGTTCGGCTGGGCGTATCTGCTGACGGTGCGCGACGACCTGCGGCCCCACATCGTGGCGGTGACGCCGACGTGGGACGGCGACCTTATGGTGATGTCGGTCGGGCGCGGCACCGCACGAAACGCGGCCGCCAGGTCGGCGATCTCTCTGTGCTACCCGCCGGTTGTCGAGGACGGCTACAGCTTGATCGTCGACGGCACTGCCGCCGTCGACGGCGAGTCGACCGTGCAGTTCGCCCCGACCGGTGCAGTGCTGCACCGCCCAGCGCCGGACGGATTCACGGGATCGACCACCGGGTGCGGCAACGATTGCGAGCCGGTCGGTCCATCGGGGGGCTGAGGACCGACCGGCTGCACTCGCCGCTGCATGCAGCGATCAGGCAGCGCGATCGACGAGATCGAGCCGGATCGTGTTGAGGCGGCCGCGCGTCACGGTGGCCACGGCGTCGCGGCGCTTTCCACCGAGCCACACGGCGACGCTCGGGTCGGCTTCGGCGTTGCGCATCCACTGCGAATCGGAGCGAACGGTGCTCACGGTCAAGGTGTCGCCGACGCGGGTGGAGAGCACCGGGACGGCGCGGGGGAGGCCGGAGCGACGGCCGGTGGTCTCGAGCACGACGGCGCCGGCGCCGACAGGGAACGGGTTGCCGATACCGGCTCGTACCGCCGGGCGTACAACGCCGTTCAGCGCGGAGAAGCCCCGTCGGGTGATCGAGTCGGTGATCTTTCGCATACTCTGAACAACCGACATACACCCCGAGGTATTCCGACGATCGTGTCGGTGCGTCAGCTCATCGTCCAGCGGGTGAGTGTGGCGACGAGTTCGTCGTGCCGGCCGATGGTGACCGCTACCGCGGCCGCGAGGCCGACGACGCCGGCCAACCAAGCAGCGCGTCGTGCCGCCACAGGCGACGGGTCGATCACACGCATCAGGAGCACGACAGCCAGCACTGGCATCATTGACCCGAGCATGTAGGCGGTGATCCCGGGGAGTTCGCCGAGCGCGCCCGCACGAGCGCCGGTCAGGATCACCCCGAGCTCCGTGCCGATGCACGGTCGCCACCACAGCGTGGCCGCGAACGTGACAAGGCTCGCGAACGCCGCCTGGACACCGGGTGTCGCCGCCCAGTTCAGCGGCGAGACAGATCGAGCGACCAGCACGAGTCCGATCACGGCGACGACCAGTGCCCCGCTGAGTTGGAGCCGCCATCCATCGAGGGCCACGACATTGGCGATGAACAGCCATCCACCGAGCACCGCACCCGTGCACATCGCCGCGAATGCCGCCCACCGCCCGCGGGTGATGATCGCCATCACGAGCGCAGGGAGCAGCAGCAGGAGCGTGCACGGCTGCGTCGTCGTCCGGATCGCCTCGGCGAACGCGGCGAACATCAGCCCGCTTCGGCGAGCAGCGCCTGGACCGCAGCGTCGGTCTCGGCGTAGCGGCCCTCACCGATGTGGTCGTAGCGGATGTGTCCGTCACGATCGAGGAGGTAGATCCGGGGCCAGTGGGCCGTCGGACCCTCCTGCCACGAGTGGAACGTGCGCTTCGTCGGGTCGAGCGCGATCGGCCACGTCACGCCGAGTTCGGCGGCGGCTTCTTCGATGTTGGTGACCTCGGCTTCGTGACTGAACTCGGGCGCGTGGACGCCGACGATCTCGAAGCCCTGCGTCGCGTACTGCTCGTACAGCTCCTGCATGTGCGGCAGCGTTGCCGTGCAGTTGCGGCAGCCGAAGGTCCAGAACTGCACCGCGACGACCTTGCCCTCGAGTTCTTCCAGGGAGGTGACGTCGCTCTGCAACCATCCGTCGATGTCGATCAGGTCAGGGTGCGGTCCCCGGTCGGGAAGCTCCGGCGTCGCAACCGTGGTGGCGGGGACCTCTGCGACGGGAACCGGTGTCGATGCGGTGTCGGCGTCGGAGGGGTCGAGAGCAAACGCCAGCCCGATCACACCGACAACCGCAACGAGGCCCACCGCTGCAAGGGCGCGCGAGCGTCGCATCAGAGACCTGCGTACCAGTCGTAACTGCGCTCGGCCCAGTAGTCGGCCGGCCGCTCGCGGGCGTAGCGGATCACACCGATTCGCTTGAGGCACTTGATGCCGTACTTGTTCGGCGTCGCCAGCCGCAGCGGCGCTCCGTGGTCGAGGTCGAGCGGTTCGGTGCCCTGGCGGAGCGCCAGCATCGTTTGTGGGTGCATCGCCGACGACATGTCCCAGCCCACGTAGTACAGGCCGTCAGGCGTTTCGAAGCCCACGTACGGCACGTCGCCGACTGCGTCCGCGTACCGGGCGTGGAAGTCGCTGAACCGAGCGCCGCCCCAGTGAACGATGCTCGACCAGCCCTCGATGCACTTGTGCTCGATGACCATGTCGCGTTGGGGGAGCGCGTCGAACGTGGCGATGTCGAGTTCGTCGAGCAGTTCGCCGTCGGGGCCCTCGACGCGCACGGTCCATGCGGCGAGGTCGATCTCGTTTCGGATGCCGATGCGTCCGTTGACCTGGATCGGCGTCGCCTTGGAGACCGGGTGTTCGGGTGCCGAGCGGCCCTCCGACACGTTGGTCCACACGGTCTCGTTGAACTCGAGCGTTTCGCGCAACGGCTTCGGGATGCCGCCGACGCTCGGCTGACCCTGGAGCCAGTTCCAGCCCAGGTACGCCACGCCGAGGCCGGCCGCGCCGGTCAGGAACGAGCGCCGCGAGCGTCGCTTGAACTCTGACACCGGGATGGTCGGGGCGTCGTCGAGCTGTGCCCGGAGCTGTTCCTCGCGGGTGAGTTCCTGCTCGCTCACGCCCCGCCGCCTTTCGACTCTTCGGTCGCCATCTCGGTGGTGTGCGTCTCGGCTTCCGGGACTCCAGCCACCGAGATCGTGACGTGGGGTGAGCGACGATCGATCACGTAGCCGGTGACCATCGAGCGGAAGTTGCCCCAACCCGATCGGATCACCTGCAGGACGTGGACGAGGAAGAACAGGCCGAGTCCGATCGTCATCCAGAAGTGGACGAGGCGGGCGCCCTGGTAGCCGCCGAACAGCAGCGGCAGCGGGTACAGCTGCGTCGGCTTGTAGATGGCGAACCCGCTGACGACGATGATCAGTGCCATCACCATCACCGCCGTGTACGAAATGCGTTGGGCGGCGTTGTACTTGCCCTGCGGTGGCATGTCCTTCTTGATGTGGAGGTCGTGGAGGACCACGTCCTTCGCCTCTCGTGCGGCGTGGCGATCGGGGAGGATGTGACGCCATTCCTTCGTGGCCAGCAGATAGATCCCGTAGATCGCACCGTTGATCACGAATAGCCAGCCAAAGGCGAAATGGAACGCCATGCCGCGGGCCAGGCGCCGTTCGAGGTCGAGCGTCTCGTAGACGGCATCGGGGAAGAAGGCGAACCACTGCCAGCTGCCGATGCCGAGGGCGTACACGTCCTCGGCCCAGTAGATGCGCAGCCCGCTCCAGATCATGATCATCAGCAGCGGGAAGTTGATCCAGTGCAGCCAGCGGATCGCCCGGGGGTGCACGAGGCGGGCGACGGGTTCGCCGGGCGGCCGCTCCTCGGATGCGACGGCCTCGGCGGTGGTGTCGATCGACATAACGGCGACCGTAGGCCCGTCGATTCCGTGCGTCGATGCAATCAGTTCGGAGTTTCGGCTCCGTTCCTCAGCGTTTCGCATTCGGTCACACGCACCCCGCCCGTCCCCGCGATGAGCGAGACCGCCGTATCCGGTCGGTTCGCTCATCGCTGGGTGGGGAGACGGGGGTTGGCATGATCAGGCGGGGGCGAGGACGGTGTCGATCACGTGGATGACGCCGTTGGTGGCGAAGATGTCGGCTTCGACGATCTCGGCGCCGCCGATGGTGATCGTGTCACCGTCGACCGTGACCGGCAGTTCGGTGCCGGCGAGGCTCACGAACGGGTTGTCGACCATGCCCGCGACCATCGCCGAGTCGTCGCCCGCCTCGACGACGTGGCCCTGCAGCAGCGTCGAGAGGAACTCGGTGTCGGCGAGCGCGTCCTCGGCGGTCATGCCCATCTCGCCGAGGTAGTCCATGAACGCCTCGTCGTTGGGTGCGAAGATCGTGAACGGACCATCGCCGGTCAGCGCGCTGGTCAGCCCGGCGGCCTCGATTGCTGCGACGAGGACGGTCAGGTCGCCACGCCCGGAGGCGATCACGAGGAGGTCTCCCTCCGCAGCGGCCATCTCATCGTCGCTCATGTCGTCGCTCATGTCGTCGCTCATGTCGTCGGACATGTCGTCGGTTGTCTCGGTCATCTCGTCGTCGCTCATGTCGTCGGACATGTCGTCGGTTGTCTCGGTCATCTCGTCGTCGGACATGGCTTCGGTGGTTGCCGGGCTGGCTGCGGCGTCGTCGGATGAGCTGTCGTCGCTTCCGCACGCGGCGAGGGCGAGCGCGGCGACGATGGCGAGTGCTGCTGGGGTACGGGTACGCATGGTGAACTCCTTGGTTCGAAAGTGGTCCCGGTCGGGACGACGCGCAACGTAGGGCCGGCGTGCCCGAGAGTGCTCCGCGCATCGGCGGTGTTTCCGAAGGCGCTCGCGGCCGTTGCGTATTCGTTTCTCGATCGCGAAACGTTCCCGGAACCGAGGGCCGCCGCGACCCTCGGTGACGGTGTCGCTGCCGTCGCTGCCTACTGTCACCGCATGACCTTCGCGTTCGAATCCACCACCGACGACGTACTCGACGGCATCGATCTCTCGGGTCGTCGCTTCGTGATCACCGGTGCCGCCAGCGGCTTGGGAGAGGAGTCGACTCGAGCGCTCGCAGCACACGGCGCGTCGATTCTGATGCTCGCTCGCGATCCGCAGAAGAACACCGACGCCGCCGAGCGCGTCCGCGCCACGGTGCCCGACGCCGATCTGACGCTCGACACTGTGGATCTCGCCGACCTCGCAAGTGTTCGAGCGTTCGCCGGCCGATACGTGGAATCCGGGACGCCGATCGACGTGCTGATGAACAACGCCGGCGTGATGGCATGCCCGTTCGAACACACCGCCGACGGGTTCGAGATGCAGTTCGGCACCAATCACCTCGGCCACTTCGAGCTGACGAGGCTCCTCGAACCGGCGGTCCTCGCCGGAGACGACCCGCGCATCGTGATCCTCTCGTCGGCCGCGCACGGCATTGCGGATGTCGATCTCGGCGACCCGAACTTCGAACGCACGGAGTACGACGCCTGGGAGGCCTACGGTCGATCGAAGTCGGCGAACGCGCTGCATGCGCTGGCGCTGTCGCAGCGCCTCGACGGTGTGCTCTCGCTCTCGGTCCACCCCGGCGGGATCATGACCAACCTTGGCCGACATCTCAACGACGACCTGCTCCAACAGATGCTCGACCGTGCGAAGGAGCGCTCCGAAGCGGCCGGCGAGTCCGGCGGAATGCAGTTCAAGTCGGTCCCGCAGGGCGCCGCCACGCAGGTGTGGGCCGCGACGTCCCCGGATCTCATCGGGCACAACGGTGCGTACCTCGCCGACTGCGGGGTGGGCGTCGAAGGCGGCAACATCGGCACGAACGGGTTCGCTCCGTACATCGCCGACGCCGGTACCGCCGATCGTCTGTGGTCGCTGAGCGAGCAGTTGGTCGCCGGCTGAGCCATCACGGGTTCGACCCGGCCGGTCTACCGTGACGGCATGACCACCGACGGACCGTCACAAGAACAGCGAGTCTGGTTCGAACAGGTCTGTGTCGACCTGCACGAGCGCTACTCGACGTTGCAGGAGGGTTCGCCCGCGTCGTACATCCCGGAGCTGGCGGACGTAGATCCCGACCGATTCGCCATCGCTGCTGTCATGCTCGACGGCCAGCAGATCCTCGTCGGCGACGTCGAGCAGGCGTTCACGATCCAGTCGATCTCGAAACTGCTCGTGTACGGCCTGGCACTGGAACTCCACGGCCGTGACGCTGTGCTCGCCAAGGTCGGTGTGTCGCCGACCGGTGACAGCTTCAACGCGATCGAGCTGGACGAGGCCACGAATCGGGCGCCGAATCCGATGGTGAACGCCGGTGCGATCGCGATCACCGATCTGATCTCGGGCAACTCGGTCGAGGAACGTGTCGAGATCATGCGGTCGATGTACGAGCGCTACCTCGGGCGTCGGCCAGAGGTCGACCCCGACGTCTGGGCGTCAGAACGCGCGACCGGCAATCGGAATCGCGCGATCGCCTACCTCATGCTGAGCCGGGGCATCATCGGCGAGAACGTCGAGCAGACGCTCGACCTGTACTTCGCGCAGTGTTCGGTGCTCGTCACGGTTGCCGACCTCGCGATGATCGCCGCCACGATCGCGAACAACGGCGTGCATCCGCTCACCGGCGAACAGGTGGTGGCGCGTGAGGTGACGCGGGACATGTTGACGGTCGCGCTCACGTGCGGCATGTACGACTACGCGGGGGAGTGGGCGTACTCCGTCGGGATCCCGGCCAAGAGCGGCGTGGGCGGCGGCATCCTCGGGATGCTCCCCGGCGCCGGCGGGATGGCGACGTTCTCGCCGCGCCTCGACGAGATCGGCAACAGCGTGCGCGGGTTGCGGGTGTTCGAGGAATTGTCGGCCGGCTTCGAGATGCACCTGTTCGATCCCGACCGTCCCTGGCGTCGGCTGCCAGCCGGCTGAACCGGCCGTCGGCCACGTCGCGGCCCGGGCACGAACCCACTACGTTGGCGTCGTGGAGTTGTCTGAGCGTTCACTCGGGTGGTTGCGCTACCTCCATCGCAAAGCGCACGCCCCAGACGACTGGAGTCGCTCGGGCCATCCCCATCCGCACTGGGACGACCGCTCCGACCCGCCGATGGCGAGCTGGCACCGCTTCGACCTCGTCGACTCGTCATATGCGATGGGGCTGATGGCGCACCGCACGCCGGCGTGGACCGAGCCGTACGTCGCAATCCTCGATCAGCTGATCGAACGGCACACCGGCTGGTGGTCGGCGAGCGACTGGCTGACCCAGTTCGGTCACGATCCCGACCGCACGAACTATCCCGACATCTACCGGTTGTTCATCCCGCCAGAGCTGTTCGGTGACTACGACGCTCCTGGATGGACTGCCAACGGCATCGAGCCGTGGGGTGTGCAGATGGACCCGGTCGCCGCCGATGGGATGTTGTTCTACAAGGGCTTCTTCCTGGTCGTGCTCGGCATCCGGTCGATGATCGCCGGCGATGACGATCGCTGGAACCAACCGTTCGAGATGATCCGCGACGGCGACAACAGCTTCACCTGGACGCACTCGGAGATCGCCGACCACCTGTGTCGCCAATGGCTCGCGGCGCCGATCGGCTGTCATTGAGAGAACACCAAGGTCTGGCCGTTTTGACTGGCCGGCGCCGGCCTCGGTCTGAGGCTTCACGACAACCGACACGGCAGCGATTTCCATCGCCGGGCATTCGAGCCCTGGTGGCAGTACGCCCGAGAGCATTACCTCGACCTGACCGGCGAGGCGGCGCCGGACATGACGACCTTCTACTACGACCCGATGCTCGACGTGCACCATCGCCTGCCGGTGGCCGCCGCCTTGACGACGTCGTTCTACGCGGCGCCGCAAGAACCCGATGATGCCCGCCGCCTGTTCGAGGCGGGGTACCTGTCGATCGGCCTCGGCGCCGAACCCCAGCTACCGTTGAGACCGAACCGGGCGATCGGATCGTCGCTGGTGCTGGCCCGCGAATGGGGGCTCGACGACCTCGTCGACCGCCTCACACATGCGATCGATGCGTCGTACGAACCGACCTGGGACACCGGACGTGGCGAGTTCACGTGGGGGCTGGGTCTCGACGAGCCGCATCCGCGGGGACAGTTCAATGCGTTCCTTGCAGCCGGAGAGGCGGCAGGTCCCGGCATGTGGACCCGTCTCTCGGACGCTCCCTTGGAGTCGTGTCCCCAGATCGTCGGTGTCGACTTTCCGGACATGGCGTTCACCCGGGCCGAGTGGGTCGACGGCAATCTCCGGCTCCGACTTGCCCCACTGCGGGAAGACCCGACGAGGCGAACCAGCTTCCGGGTCATCGGCGCCGAACCGCGCAACTGGGACGTGCACGGCATGGATGGCGTCAGCCTCGACCTGTCGAGCACCGGACTCGACGTCCGTGTGCCCTTGGTCGCCGGAGACCTCGAACTCATCCGAAGCAGCTATTGACGGCGTCCTTGCCCAGCGTCTTGCGGCTCAACGGTCGGAGGTCCAGACTGCACGGCGTGGTTCGCATCGACGCCGCCGATCTCGCCGCCTGGATCGTCGAACGGGCATCCGGGGTCGAGCGGTATCTCTTTGGAATCGCGGGCCCACCAGGGTGCGGAAAGTCGACGTTGGCCGGCGAACTGGGGAACGAACTTGGCGCTCCGGTGGTTCCGATGGACGGCTTTCACCTCCCGAACGCCACGCTGGCTGCCCGAGGCCATCTGGACATCAAGGGAGCGCCCGAGACGTTCGCGGCGGATGAATTCGTCGAACTCATGCTCGCGCTCCGGAAGCCCGCAGCGGTCGTGCACTGCCCGACGTTCGACCGGACGAGCGACGAGCCCGTCCCCGATCAGCTGCGCGTTGTACCGGCCGATGCCATCGTGATCGTGGAAGGCAACTACCTGCTGCTCGACGAACAGCCGTGGGTTCAGCTGGCCGACGTCTTCGACGATGTCGCGTATCTGGAGACCCCATCCGAGGTGCGTATCGAGCGGCTCATCGACCGGCACGTCGAGTTCGGCTGCGGCCGCCGCGAGGCGCTCGAGTTCGTCCACCGATCCGACGAGGTGAATGCGCAACGAATCGAGAGTTCGCGCTCCCGCGCCGATCTGCTCGTCTCGCCGCCGGTGTCGGCGTCCTCGTAATCTCCGGATCATCGCGACGGAAGGGGACCGATGATGCACGTGCCTGCGACGCCCGCCGAACTCACAGCGGACTATCTGAACGAGGTCGCAGCCGCCGCCCTTGGCGGCGGCGAGGTGACCGAGGTCAGGTGCACCGACATCGGTGAGGGGACCGGCATCTTCGGACAGATCGCCCGCCTGGATCTCTCCGTCACCGGCGGCGACGGCACGATGCCGGGGTCGATCGTCGCCAAGATGGCCTGCACCGAACCGGCAAACCTCGAGATCGCACAGATGCTCGGCCTGTACGAACGCGAGATCAACATGTTCGAGCATGTGCTCGACGACACGCCCATCCGGACGCCGACGTGTCACGGTGCCGTCCGGGCCGGCGACGGGCGGTTCCTGCTCCTGCTCGAAGACCTCTCGGTTGCCTACGACGTCGGTGACCAGATCGTCGGCGCAACGCTCGATCAGACCGAACGAATCGTCGAGACCCTCGCAGCAATGCACGCGAAATGGTGGGAGCGGCCAGAACTTTCGGCCCTGAGCTGGCTGCCAGCGCCGAACGCGCCCCAGTACCTGGCGGCGGTCCCCAACATCTACCGCGCTGGTCTGGTCGTGCTCGAGACCGAGTGGGCCGACCGCGTCCCGCCGGCCGCGATCGACGTCGCCCGAGCGATCGACCCCCTGTTCGAGGAGTTGCTCGAGCGGACGGCCGGCGGCCCGTCGACACTGATCCATTCCGACACCCGGCTCGACAACGTCTTCTTCGAGAAGGACGGCGACGGCATCGCGATGATCGACTTCCAGCTCGCACTGCGGGGGCGCGCGGCCGCCGACATCGCGTACCTCGTCGGCACCAGCCTGGTCCACGAACTCGCTCGGGAACACTGGGAGGGGATCCTGCGCCATTGGCACGATGCGATCGTCGAACTCGGTGTCACCGACTACCCGTTCGATGATGCGCTCCGGCACTATCGCGAAGCGGCGATGTACTTCCTGTCGGGTGCGATGTCACTGATCGGAACGTTCGACGCCGGCAACGACCGTGGAGCCACGATGGCCGAGGCCTACTCCACGAGGATCCTCAATCACGTCGTCGACATCGATGCCCGGGCGGTGCTCTGAGTCGTCGACCACGAGGTCCGAGGCCAATTCGCCGATCGGATGCTGAGCTACTGTTCGGTGTTTGGCCACTGAGAACCTGGGGTGTAGATCATGGATCGTTGGATCACGGACTGGAAGATCGGCAAGCGTTTTCGGCACTTCACCAGGGCTAATGCGGGTGAGGTGATCGCCACACCGGCCAGCCCGCTCGGCCAGCAGTACAGCTGGGATCACGCCATGATCCCCGGCTGGCGAGACGGCTATGTGCGTCAGGGTTCCTACGACGCCGACGAGTTCGACCCTGACCATCCCGAGACGAGCGGGTTCTTCGGCGGCTACTTCTACATCAACCTCAGCAACGTCCGCATGCAGGGCGCGCGTAGCCCGATCCTGACCGTCGAGCAGCTCGACATGGCGTTCTTCGGTGACCACCCTGACGTTCCGCCGTACGTGGCGGATCCGCTCGACGATCGCCCGGACCTCGAGCCGGGCATCATGGCGCACCTCGGTTGGGTGATGTCGACCACGGATTGGCCCGAACTCGACGACGAGAAAGCCGCTGTCGCCGAACTACGCGCCAACCGTCCGGACCTCACAGCGCTGTCCGACGACGAACTGGTCGCTCGCGCCCGCGAGATTCAGCCGCTGCTACGCAAGCTGTTCGACAGCCACACCGTCACCTCCAGCAGCTCGGGTGTCGCCCCGGGGATCCTGTTCGCCGTGGGCGAGGCGATCGGTGATCCGTCGGTGCCGATGAAGCTCGTGTCGGGGATCGGCGAGGTCGATTCGGCCGAGCCGAGCTACGCCATGTGGGACCTGTCGCGTCTCATTCGGGCATCTGACGAGCTGACAGCGATCTTCGACGCCGGCGTCGACGGTGTGCTCGACGGATTGCAGGCCTCCGACTCCGCCGAGGCGGCCGAGTTCCTCGCTGCCTTCGATCTGTTCCTGTTCGAGCACGGTTCACGCGGTCCGAACGAGTGGGAGTTGTCGGCCGAGGTGTGGGAGACCAGGCCGACGCTCGCGCTGTCGATGATCGACCGTGTGCGGATGCAGTCCGACGACGAGTCACCGAGGAAGCGCAACGCTGCCAAGGCAGCCGAACGGGAAGCGGTCACCGCGGAGGTACGCGAGAAGGTGAACGCACTCGACCCAGAACTCGCGGCGCAGTTCGAAGGGGCGATGATCGCGGCCAACATGCTGGCGTTCCGAGAGCGTACGAAGACCACGAACATCCGCGGGGTCCACGAAGCGCGTGAGACGTTCCGCGAGCTCGCCCGCCGCCACGTCGAGTCGGGCGACCTGCGGGACTCGAGACACCTGTTCATGCTGCGGGACGACGAGGTCGAACTCTTCGTCGCCGATCCCGGTTCGTTCACCGACACGCTCGCCGAGAGGTACGAACAGTGGCAGACGCTGTGGGACCTCGAGCCGCCGTTCTTCATCATCGACGGCAACGTGCCGCCGATCTCCGAGTGGCCACACCGCGGTGACGCACCGGTCTCGGTCTGCGGCGTCGGCGAGTCGATCCAGGGCGTTCCGGGATGTGCGGGCATCGCCCGCGGACGCGCCCGTGTGATCCTCGATCCATCGGATCCTGGCGCGATGGAGGCAGGTGACATCCTGATCGCACCATCGACCGATCCGGCGTGGACGCCGCTCTTCATGCCCGCGTCAGCCGTGGTGGTCAATGTCGGTGGACAGATCAGCCATTCGATCATCGTGTCGCGCGAACTCGGCCTGCCATGTGTCGTTTCGGCCACCGACGCGACGAAGCGCATCCCCGACGGCGCGACCGTCGAGGTCGACGGCAGCGCGGGAACAATCACCGTCGTAGCCCTTCCGTGACCCAGAATCGAGGAGCACCATGACCACCGAAGCAGTCGATGCCGTTCGAATCATCCACGGCCATTTCCGACACGTGCTGACCAACCTGTCCGAGGACGACTGGTCGAAGCCGAGCGGGTGCGACGGCTGGCGGGTGCAGGACATGCTGGCGCACGTCACGTCGAACCAGAAGGAGTTCGTCGACCCGACGCCGCCGCCGGACGAACCGGCCGCAGCGATGACTGCGGAACAGGCAATGGAATCCTTGGTCGCGCCACGGAAGGACTGGAGTGTCGATGAGTTGCTCGCCGAGTACGACCGCTACACCGACGCCTGGTTCGGGGTGCTCGACGCAATGCAACAGGAGCCGACGGCTTCGACGATGGGGCCCCTCGCGGACCTCGGCACGTATCCGATGCACATGGTTGCCAACGCGTTTGCGTTCGACCACTACTGCCACCTTCGCGTCGACCTCCTGCAGCCCACTGGGCCGCTCGATGCCGATGTCCCCGGCCCAACCGACGAAGAGGTTCGACCCGGGATCGAATGGATGATCGCCGGGATACCGCAGATGCAACCCGGCGTCTTGCCACCGGTTGTCACGCAGCCGCTGGGTCTCCGGCTCACCGGACCCGGAGGTGGTGAGTGGACCATTCGTGGGGGCGACATCGGGGGACAGCCGACCTTGGCGGTCGTCGACGGAATCGACGCCGACGTGGCGGGAACCGTCGAATCGTCCGCACACGACTTCGTTCGTTGGGGCACGCAGCGCTGTGATTGGCGCGAGTGCTGCACGGTCGCCGGCGACGCTGACTACTTGTCGGTCGTGCTCGACACGCTGAACATCGTGTAGTGCCCGTCAAGCGCGCTACCTGCCGCGCAACAGCGACGCTCGGTAGCGTGTCGATCGCCGTGGACCGATTGGGTCGCGGCTCCCGCCTCTGTAGCTCAGTGGATAGAGCATCGGTTTCCTAAACCGTGTGTCGCAGGTTCGATCCCTGCCAGGGGCGCCATATAACACCTGCTAGATGACCCTCTCGCCGGAACCGCCAGACAGTGAATCGCCAGTTGTCCCATATGTGTCCCATATCGGCTAGCGTGGCGAACGTGGCACGAGGGAGCATGCGCCTC
>Ga0307380_10003528_pt1 | contig 21557 bp, 13 predicted proteins | sample UN3MG_FD_202239 | JGI IMG/M metagenome (GOLD analysis project Ga0307380, IMG submission 202239) | Soil microbial communities from Risofladan, Vaasa, Finland - UN-3 | ecosystem: Environmental > Terrestrial > Soil > Coastal area > Acid sulfate soil | place: Finland: Risofladan, Vaasa | collected... | reverse complement strand
CGGGTCGGCTCTTCGCCTGCGAGCACGAGGGCGTCGAGCCGGACCTCTTGTGCCTCGGCAAAGGCATCAGCGGAGGCTACCTGCCTCTCGCCGCCACCCTCGCGACCGAGAAAATTTACGAGGCGTTCCTCGGCGAGCCGACCGCCGGCCGAACGTTCTATCACGGCCACACGTACACGGGCAACGCGCTTGCGTGCGCGGCCGGGCTGGCGAGCCTCGACGTCTTCGAGAAGGACCGTGTTCTGGATCGCATCGGCCGGTTAGCAGGGCAGTTGGCCGAGGGCCTCGCGCGGCTGGCGGAACTCGCGCACGTCGGCGAGGTTCGCCGCAAGGGACTCATGGCCGGCATCGAACTGGTGGCCGACCGCGCGACGCGCGAGCCTTATCCGCCCGAAGAGCGGCGAGCCTGGCGGGCCTGCGTGGCGGCGCGTCGTCACGGCGTGTGGGTGCGTCCGCTCGGCGATGTCGTCGTCCTCATGCCGCCCTACTGCACCAGCGACGAGAGCCTCGAGCGCCTCGTCGCGGGCGTCTCGAAGAGCATCGCGGAGGTCACCGGCGGACCTGTCCACCGAAGCCCGGAGGGCGAAGGCGGATGAATCGCGGCTTCTTCATCACGGGCACCGACACGGGCGTCGGGAAGACGGTCGTCACGGCGGCGCTGGCCATCGTTCTTCGCGAGAGCGGGCGGGATGTCGGCGTCTTCAAACCCGTGGCCTCCGGTTGCGTCCGCCGGCGCGAGGGCCTGGTTTCCGAGGACGCCGAGTTCCTCGCCAAGGCGGCCGAGGCCCCCGAGACGCTCGAGGATATCTCGCCCGTGCGGTTCGAGGAGCCGTTGGCTCCGACCGTCGCGGCCGCGCGGGCCGGCGTCGAAACGGATCTCGAACCGATGTGGGAGGCGTGGCGGCGCCTCCGCGACGCCCACGAAATCCTCCTCGTCGAGGGCATCGGCGGGATCCTTTGCCCCGTGACGCCCGCGATGAGCGTGGCGGACCTCGCGAAGGAATTCCACTTGCCGCTCCTGGTCGTCGCGCGGTCGACGCTGGGAACGATCAACCACACGGCGTTGACGATCGAGGCGGCGCGGGCTCGAGGCCTTGCCGTGGCCGGCGTCGTCATCAACCGCTACAGCCACGAGTCGCCGGACCTGGCGGAGATGACCAGCCCCGACGAGATTCAGCGCGTCACGGGCGTTCAGGTCCTCGGCCTGGTGCCGGAAGACCGGGCGACGGATTTCCGCGCGGGCGTCGTGGGGCCGGACGCTCTCGCCGCGGTGCGCCAGTTGCCTCTGAAGCGCCTGTTGGCGTGATCCGTTCGGCGACGCCGGAAAGGGCGTTTGCGCTTGACAGTAGCGGGCACCCGTGTATCATGAGATTGACCTTGTTCGACTGTGGGCGATTAGCTCAGTTGGCAAGAGCGCCTGCTCGACAAGCAGGAGGCCACTGGTTCAAGTCCAGTATCGCCCACCATGTGGGATGCAGGGCCTGCGGGGGATGGCGGAACCCGCGGGCTTTTCTCTTGAGGCGCCGTCGAGTGATTCACGCTTCTTCGCTTGAGCAAAAGAGGAAAATTTCACTAAACTCTTTGCTTGACATGCTTGGCTTCCATGGTATATTCCAAGGTAGCATTATCACGGGGGAACCGGTGAGAAGGGAAGGGCGGTTCCCAACGTTGACGTGCCCTCGGATCTACCCTGAGGACAATCTGGGGAGGGTGTCGGCCTCGAAAGGCGAATGCCGCGGTGTGCGAGCGCCCGGTTTGGCATCTACTTGACGCATGGGCAGGGGGGCGGGAAAGGAAGTATCCATGGCGAAGAAGAGCGTTGGAAAAGCGGAGTTGCAGGAGTGGGCGCGCGGGTTCAGTCTTCTCTCGGACTCCACTCGCTTGGGCATCTTGAAAATGCTGGCCCAGAGCCACAAGAACGTCACCGCGCTGTGCAAAGGGCTCGGCCTCAAGCAGCCGACCGTCAGCCATCACCTCGGCCTGCTGCGCATGGGGCGGATCGTGATCGGCACCCGCAAGGGCAAGTCCGTCATCTATTCGACGGACAAGGCGGTGCTGAAGATGCTCGGCGCGGCCTGTGGCAAGTTGATGCCCAGGAAGTAACCGGCCGCCGTCGGCCGCCGAGGGCTTTATAGCCGATGGCTCTTTCCTGCTCGTCGGGCCGAGAGGCAGGCGGGGTCTTCGTGGGTGCGTTTCGGCGCCTTTCAACGCCGGCGCACCGACCGCGGTCATTGTGACTTGCAGGCGGTCAATCAAGGGAACGGGTGCTCGCCCGTTCCCTTCTTCTTTCTTGCACTCGCGGCGGAGTTGGTGTTAAGTGGACGCGTTTACGGGCTGCGCCGGCTGCACACGGGTCGGTGGATCCGGCGGCCCGGAGAGACAAGGAGGCCTCCGATGAAAACCCGAGTCGATGCCGAACTCTGTGTCGGGTGCGGGGCTTGTGTCGATATCTGTCCCGATGTGTTCGACATGCCGGGCGAGACGGCCGTTGTCAAGGCCGACCCCGTCCCGGCCGAGCATGAGGACGCCGTCCGCGAGGCGGCGGAGGCCTGCCCCACCGAGGCGATTGCCGTCGAGGAATAGCGGCCGAGCCGCTCACGTTGGCGCAACCTCCGAATGACCGGTTTCGGAAGGGAGGCTCGGGGCATGTTCCGACTTCGTGAGCACGGGACCACCGTGGGGGCCGAAATCCGCGGCGGCCTGGTCACGTTCCTGACGCTCTCTTACATCCTCTTCGTCCAACCGGCGGTCCTTTCCGCCGTCGGCATGCCACCGGGCGATGTCTTCGTCGCCACGTGCGTCTGCTCCGCGTTCGCCTGTTTCCTGATGGGCATTCTGGCGAACTATCCGTTCGCGCTGGCCCCCGCCATGGGCCACAACTTCTTCTTCGCCTTCACGGTCTGTAGCGCGCTGGGCTTCGGTTTTCTCTGGCCGGAGGCGCTCCTGGCGAACCTCGTCGCCGGCGCGATTTTTCTTTGCTTGAGTTTCGTCGGCCTGCGCGAGGCGATCATGCACGCCGTCCCCGACAGCATCAAGTACGCCATCGCCGTCGGCATCGGCCTCTTGATCGCCTTCGTCGGACTTCAATACGGGGGTATTGTTCAGAACAGTCCCGCCGTGCTCGTCCGCTTGGGCGACTTGGCGAGTCCCGTCGTCCTCGTCGTGCTTGTGGGGATTGCCGTCACCGCTGTCCTGACGACCCTCGAGTTCCGCGGTGCCATCCTCGGCGGCATCCTCGCGACGGCGATCCTCGCGGTGGTCCTGGGGCGGGTCGCCTACCATCAGCCCGACGGCCTGGAGTGCATCACCGAGGGGCAATTCCTCGAGCGGGCCGGCGTCACGCGCGGCGCCGTCGATGCGAGCGTGCCGGTGCCCGCCGGTGCGGTCCGCGTCGTCCTCGCCGAGCCGCGCCCGAGCGAGTCGCTTCTCGGGCGCGTCGTCGCGCTGCCTCATTGGCCTCGCGAAACCCTCGGCGCCGTCTTCCGAAAGCCCGGCGACCTTTTCAGGAACCATTCGCTTGCCGACGTTCTTCTCGTCATCTTCATCTTTTTCTTCCTCGACATGTTCGACACGGTCGGGACGCTGATCGGCGTCTCGGAGCGCGCAGGATTCCTGGATGAGAAGGGCCGACTCCCGCGCGCCCGCTGGGCCCTGTTCTCGGACGCGGCTGGCACGGTCATGGGCGCCGTCGTCGGCACGAGCACCATTACGACCTACGTTGAAAGTGCCGCAGGCGTGAAAGAGGGCGCGCGGACGGGCTTGGCGGCCATTGTCACCGGCGTGTTGCTGCTTCTGGCCCTCGTCTTCGCGCCGCTGGTTGAGATGATCGGCATGGGCGTGCACTTCATTCACGCCGAGACCGGAGAAACGCTCCGCCAAGTCGTCGCCGGCACGCCCGTCGAGATCAAGTTCTATCCGGTTATCGCGCCGGTGCTGGTCGTGATCGGCGTCATGATGATGGGCAGTGTCCGCAAGATCCGCTGGGAGAACTACGCAGAAGCGATCCCCGCGTTTCTGACGATCATCGTGATGCAGTTCAGTTTCTCGATTACGGACGGCATCGCGTGGGGGTTCATCAGTTACGTCCTTCTGAAACTCGTCACGCGCCGGGCGCGCGAGATTCATGGCCTCGTGGCGCTCTTCGCGGCGCTCTTCGTCGGCATGTACGTCGCCCGCGCGTTTCTGACAGGCTCGTAAGGCGACACCTGTTGTGAGGTTCGAGACGCGGGCCAAACCGCCCGGCCCTCACAGTCCCAGGACGTCGGCCATGGAGTAGAGGCCGGGTCCCCGGTCGGCCACCCATCGGACGGCCCGCAGGGCCCCGCGTGCGAAGGTGTCGCGCGTGTGGGCGACGTGCTTCAGTTCCAGCCGTTCCCCGAGGCCCGAATAATAGACGATGTGTTCGCCGACGATGTCGCCGGCACGGACGGCGTGGATGCCGATCTCGCCTTCGCGCCGCGGCGGTTGGCCGGGACCGCGCCCGTGGACCGCCGACTTCGCCAGGTCCCGCCCCGTTGCCCTCGCGATCTCCTCCGCCAGTTTCAGGGCCGTTCCCGACGGCGCGTCTTTCTTGAACCGGTGATGGGCCTCGACGATCTCAATGTCGTACTCCGGTCCGAGCGTCCGCGCCAGGTCCGCTGCCGCGTGAAAAAGGACGTTCACCCCGACGCTCATGTTCGGCGACAGAACGATGGCACAGTGCTTCGCCGCGGCCGCGATCGCTTTCCGTTGCTCGTCCGCGAAGCCGGTTGTCCCGACGACGGCCGCTGTGCCGCGCTCGGCGCATGCCGCCAGGCGCTCGACCGCGCCCTCCGGCAGCGAAAAGTCCACAAGCACGTCGAATGTCTTCGGAAGATCGGCGGCGATCCGGACGCCGCATTCGCCCGCCCCCGCCAGGATGCCCGCGTCGGACCCGATACACCGATGGCCCGGCGCTTCGAGCGCGCCGACCAGTTCCAGGTCGTCCGCCTCCCGGATGAGTCGCACGAGCGCCCGCCCCATCCGCCCGGCCGCGCCGGAAACAACGATGTGAATCATGCTCCGCCTCCCGAGCAAGTGGCCGTCTGCGAATCTGAGATCGGGAATTTCAAATCTCAGAGCTCAAATCTCGAATCTGAAGTCCCGGCTCAGGCCTGAATGGCCTCGATGATTTTTTCGAGGTCGTCCGGCACGACGATCGGCCGGTTCGCGTGCTTCGCCGCCCGAACACCGTACTCGCCGTATTTCTCTCCGAGCGCCGCCTCCGCCAGGCTGTGGTACGCCACGGTGATGTTCGGGTCCTTGAGGGCGTGGCCCGTCAGGACGCAGGCGACGCGGTCGCCCGCGCCGATGACGCCGGCGGCCCGGAGTTTCCGCGCCCCGGCGACGCTGGCGGCCGAGGCCGGCTCGCATCCGAATCCGCCCGCGCCCACATGGGCCTTGGAGTCCAGGATTTCCTGGTCCGTCACGGTCTCCACGATGCCGTCCGTCCACTCGATCGCCCGCAGGCACTTGCCGAGATTCACCGGCCGGTTGATCTCGATGGCCGAGGCCAATGTCTTCGCGCGCCGGTTCTCGGCGTCCATGCGCGCGTAGAAGGCGGCGACGCGCGCCTCGTCCACGCGGCCGTCGTCCCAGCGAATCTTCTCCTGGTTCACGATGCGGTAAAGCGTGTCGGCGCCCTCGGCGTTGATGATGGCGAGCCGCGGCACGCGATCCAGGAGGCCGAGTTCCCGGAGTTCCTGGAACGCCTTGCCGAAGGCCGACGAGTTCCCGAGGTTCCCGCCCGGGACGACGATCCAGTCGGGCGGCTCCCACCCGAGGCCCTCGAGGATGCGATACATGATGGTCTTCTGCCCCTCGAGGCGGAAGGGGTTCAGCGAGTTCATGAGGTAAAGCCCGAGTTCCCGCGCGACCTGTTTGACGCGCTCCATGCAGACGTCGAAATCGCCTTCGACCTGGAGCACCCGCACGCCGTAGTCGAGCGCCTGGGCGAGTTTGCCGTAGGCGATCTTCCCGCTCCCGACGAGCACGACGGCCGGAATCCGTCCGTCCACGGCGCTATAGAGCGCGACCGACGCGCTCGTGTTGCCGGTCGAGGCGCAGATGGCGCGTTTCGCCCCGACGCGGCATGCGTGGCTGTAGGCCGCCGTCATGCCGTTGTCTTTGAAACTGCCCGACGGATTCAGGCCTTCGTACTGGAGGAACAGGCGTCCCGCCGCGAGGCCGACGTACGGCGCGATGCGGTCGGCCCGCTGAAGGATTGTCCGCCCTTCGCCGACCGTGATGATGTGTTCGCGCGCAGCAAAGGGGATGAGTTCGTGGAACCGCCAGACGCCCGAGAACGCCAGGGGATCGGCCTGGTCGGCCCATTTCACCTCGAAATCTTTCAGCCGCCGGGGCAGGGCGGCCTTCGACCAGTCGTAGCGCACGTCCAGCAGGCCGGCGCACTTCGGGCACTCGAAGAGCGGCTCTTCGACGCCGAACGTCGCCCCGCACGCCGGCTTGATGCACACCTGATGCGCAATGTCGGTCCGGACTTTGATGGTTGCCTCCCTTTTTTCTGAACGTGCAGACGCCACCCGCACGGCGCGACGACATTCTACCGGCTTGGGGACCAGGCCTCAATCAAAATGGTTCTGGGGAAAGCGCGATGGGCGGCCCGGGTTCATGCCCGCCGGCCGCAGCACTTCTTGTACTTCTTCCCGCTGCCGCACGGGCAGGGGTCGTTCCGGCCGACCTTCGGCGCCTCGCGCACGATTTGTTTGACGGCCTCGCCTTCCTCGGCCATGCGGCCCTGCTGGTGCGCTTCGAGGGCGGCACGCTGCTGGGCCTCGTAGGCGCTGGCGGCGACGGCGTGTTCGCTCGACTGGCCCGCCCATATCCGCGCGAGCGCCTCCTGGCGGACCCACCGCGCACGGAAGATGAGGTCCGTGAACTTCTCCCGCGCCGAGTCGAGCATCCGCTCGAAGTTCTCGAGGCCCTCGCGCTTGTACTCGATCACGGGGTCCTGCTGCGCGTAGCCGCGAAGCCCCACGTTCGACCGCAGCCGGTCCATCTCGTACAGGTGGTCCTTCCACGACGTATCGTGGGCCTGAAGCAGGAGGTACCGTTCGAGTTCGGTCATTCGGGCGCGGCGATCGCTCCGGGCCCGCCCCAGCACGAGGGCGATCATGACCTCCTCGCGCGAGAGAGGCTCGCCGGCCTCGGGCGTCCCGCCGCCGGCCGTCGACGCGTCCAGCCACGCCTCGACGAACTCGCTCGGCGTCATCTCGAGGCCGAGCCGCTGGTTCGCCCACTGGGCGAGCGGCTGCCAGTGTTCCTCCGCGTCGAGGTCCGGCGCCGGCAAGTGGCGACGAACGCCTTCCTCGACGGTGCGGCGGAGGCGCTCGCTCGATTCAAATTCGCGTGCGATCGCGAGCAGATGCTCCCGCACTTTCCTCGGGTCCCGGTCGCGGATGTCCTCCGCCTTCACCTCCGCCAGGTAATACTGCGACGCCCACCTCGCCAGGCCCTCGAAGTTCTGGTTCCCCTGACCGACCTGCGGCGTCAGGTACTCCTCGATGGCGAACTCGATCGGGTAGGTCCGCTCCTTCGCCTCGTAGAGCGTTCCCAGGCGCTCGAGCAGCGTCTCGACGGCGGCCCCGGGGTCCTTCCCGGCGAAGTCGGATGCTTTCAGGTTCATGTTGAACTTCTTGTTGCCCCACTCTGCCAGAGCGGCCTCGCGGAAATCGCTCCGCAGCAACCCCCCGACGCGCGAAAGGTCCGTCGCCTCGAGCCGATCGTCCGCCGCGCGCATGAGCATCTCGCGGATATCGTCCGTGTCGGCCTTCTTGAGGTCGGACTCGCGCAGTTTCACACCCAGGTGGGCCTGCGCCCACGCGACGAGCGACGCGTAGTCGGGCTTCGGCGGGGGTTCGCCGTCGTCGAACGTTTCCTCGGCGTCGGGAATGAACTCGCCGAGCGTCTCTTCAATCGTCTCGCGCGCCCACTGGCGTGCTTCGTCCCGGAGGTAGTCCACGAGTTCGTCCGCGTCTTTGCCGCGCAGTTGCTCGATGTCCATCTGGACGCCCAGGTTGCGCCGGGTCCACTCCGCGATCGTCTCGTAACTGTACGTCTCCGACAGGTACTGGTCGCAGGCCGCCTGGGCGCTCTCGGCCAGGAGGCCCCCTCGGAGATCGTCTCGTAAGACTAAGACGAAGTCCCGCAGGTCGTCCGACTCCAGGACGTTCTGCCGCCGGCCGTAGAAGATTTTCCGCTGGCGGTCCATGACCTCGTCGTATTCGAGGAGGTGCTTGCGGATGCCGAAGTTCCGCTCCTCGACCTTCTTCTGGGCGTTCTCGATGCCGCGCGACAGCCAACGGTGCTCGAGGGCCATGCCCTCTTCCATCCCGAGTTTTCCGAGCGCCGCCGAAACCCAGTCGCGCGCGAAGATGCGCATCAGGTCGTCCTCGAGCGAGAGAAAGAATCGGCTCGAGCCCGGGTCGCCCTGGCGTCCCGAGCGCCCGCGCAACTGGTTGTCGATTCGCCGCGCCTCGTGCCGCTCTGTCCCGATGACGTGCAGACCGCACGGCGGCCTCTCGCAGCACTCGGTGCGCCCGCGCTCCGGAAACGCGGGGTCCACACGCGGCTTAAAGCAGTGGGCACAGTTCGTCCGCGCTTCGTACTCCGGGCATCCGACGCAGCACTTGAACCCGAAGTCCGACGGGATGCTCTGCTTCGCGACGTCCCATGGGCCGTAACAGGCCGGGTACACGACGCCGGGGCCCAGTTTGATGTCGGTCCCGCGTCCCGCCATGTTCGTCGCGATCGTCACGTTGCCCTTCATCTTCCCGTCGGGGCCGACGTGCTGCTCGCCCGCCTTCGCGACGATCTCGGCCTCCTTCTCGTGGTGCTTCGCGTTCAGCACCTCGTGCGGGATGCCGTGCGTCCGCTCGAGCATCCGGCTCAGGAGTTCGTTCTTTTCGATGCTCGTCGTGCCCACGAGCACCGGCCGCCCGCGCTCGTGGTACTCCTGGATCTCCTCGATGAGCCCCTCGACCTTCTCCTTCTCGCTCCGAAACACCAGGTCCGCGTGGCCGGTGCGCGACAGGGGGCGATTTGTCGGCACCTGCACCACGTCCAGGTCGTAAATCTTGTGGAACTCCTCGGCCTCGGTCATGGCCGTCCCCGTCATGCCGGCGAGTTTGTCGTACATCCGGAAAAAGTTCTGGAGCGTGATCGTCGCCAGCGTCTGCGTTTCCTCCTTGATGCGGATCCCTTCCTTCGCCTCCACCGCCTGGTGCAGCCCGTCCGACCATTGACGCCCGGGCATCAGGCGCCCCGTGAACTCGTCCACGATGATCACATCCTCCCCGTGCACGACGTATTCCTTGTCGAGCCGATAGAGGTGATGTGCCCGCAGCGCCTGGTCAATCAGGTGCGGCCAATCCATGTTGCCCGCGACGTAGAAACTCCCGACGCCCGCCAGTTGCTCCGCCCGACGACGCCCCTGTTCCGTCAGGGGGCACTGGTGCTCTTTCTCCTTAATCTCGAAGTCGCCGCTCTCCGGGCTGTCGGCCGTCCCAAGTTTTCCCGCCCTCAGGTGTCGCGAGATCTCGTCCGCCTTCGCGTACTTGTCCGTCGATTCGAACGCCGGACCGGAGATGATGAGCGGCGTCCGCGCCTCGTCAACCAGCACCGAGTCGCACTCGTCGACGATGGCGTACGCCAGTTCGCCCTGGACCTGTTCGGCCCGGCTGGTCTTCATGTTGTCGCGCAGGTAATCGAAGCCGAACTCGTTATTCGTCCCGTACGTGATGTCGCAGGCGTACTGGGGCTTGCGCTCGCGCGAGTCCATGCCGGCTTGGATCGCCCCGACCGAAAGGCCCAGCCGGCGGAAGATCGGCTCGTTCCACTCCCGCCCCACGCGCACCAGGTAATCGTTCGTCGAGACGATGTGCACCGGCCGGCCGGCCAGCGCGTTCAGATACGTCGCCAGCGACGCCACCAGCGTCTTCCCCTCGCCGGTGGCCATCTCGGCGATCCTGCCCTCGTTGAGCACCATCGCCCCGATGAGTTGCACGTCGTACGGCCTCATGCCGTAGAGGCCGAACGTCTCGATGGGCTTGCCGGTCGAAGAGTCCAGGAGGCTGGCCTCGCCGCGCATCGCCAGGCGGATCCGATCCTGGATCTCCGGATGATAATCCGCCGGCGCCTCCGCGTGTCCGAGCCAGACCGTCCGCTTCGCCGCCTCCCGCGCGGCCGCAAACGCCTCCGGCAAGAGGGGGTCCAGGTACCCGTTGATGAGGCCGCGCAATTCCGTCCGCAGGCGTTTCTGTTCCTGCTGGTCCGTCGCCGCCGCGATCCGTTTGCTGAACGCGCGGCAGGCCTTCGCGATTTCGTCGCACGGCAGGCGCGACCGCAGTTCGTCCGTCTTGGCCCGAAGTGCCTCGTCCGTCAGCCGCTGGAACTCGGGCTCGAGGGCGTTGATCTTCTCCGCCGTCTCCTGGTACGCGCGCACCAGACGCTCGTTGCGCGACCCGAAGATCGCGCGCGCCACCCGACCGAAGATTTCGCCGACAATTTCCAGTGCCATTCCGTGGTCCGTCCTGCGCCGCTATGACCGTCTGAAGCGGCGATTATACACGGGCCTGGGCGAAATCGTCAATGCAGCGCCGCGACCGGTTTTACTGCGTGAGGCTTCCGCCCCAGGCCGCTTGACACCGCCGGTCCCCTGCGGTAACTTATGCACGTATTCTTTTGTGCCTCGTCGCGAGCAGGAGGCGACCCGATGCCGAACGCGCGTCGTGCGGTCGTGGTGGCGTTGATCCTGGGGGTGCTTGTGGCGGGCGAGGCGCTGGCCGCCGCACCCCCCGGGAAGCCGTCGGCCCTGGAACCGCCCAAGTCCGCCAAGGAACGGGAGCAGGTTCTCCTCGAAAAGGCCGGCGCGGGAACCCTGACGGACGAGGTTCTCGCGCTCTTTAAGCAGTATGCCGACGCCCGCGCCCGCGAGCGGTTCGTCCCCGCCACCGTTCCGGAAGATTTTTGGACCTGGGTCGCCTCCGACAAACTCGTCCACGACGCCCTGCTGGTCGAACTTCATCCGAAGTACGAGCCCGCCATCCCCGCCGCGCTCAAGGCCCTGCGCGACAGGTTCGGAAAGGACTTCGACAGCCACAAACATCTCGCCCTCGCCTTCGCGGTTGTCCATGGCCGCGCGCCCAAGAAAAAGGCGGACGACGCCTCGCCCTCCTGCGAGGAATCCTTCGACTGGTACCTCAAGCACGAGCCGCAGATGAAGGTCTCTTTGAAGACGACGCCCTGGCTGCTGCTGGCGTTCGTCGCGGACAATAAGGTCTCCATCGCCGAACGCCAGTGGGCGCTCGAGACCTATGGCGCCGCCCGCGCGTTCGAGAAAATCTATTACGACGTCCCCTACGACATGAGCAAGGTGACCGGCACGGGCAGAATCGCCGGCCATCCCTACACCCTTCCCAACATCCGTGCGTACGGCGGCGTATGTTCCGACCGGGCCTATTTTGCCGCGCATGTCCTGAAGTCCATGGGCGTGCCGAGCATGTCCGACATCGGCGAAGGGCAGCGTGGCGGCCACGCCTGGCTCGCCTGGGTCGGACGCCAGGGACAGGGCGTCGACCTCCTCTTCTCCGGGCGCTTCGACTACGACAAGTATTACCGCGGACTCGTCCAGTGCCCCGTCGAACGCAAGAGGATCCTCGACCGCGAGGTGCAACTTTTGACCGCGGCCATCGGCAGGTCCTACGACGGCCTGCTCGACGCCCGCTTCGCCTGCCACCTCTATGACATGTGCCCCGCCGACTCGCGCAAGAGCGCCGTCGGCCTCCTCGACGGCGCCATCCGACGCAATCCCTACTGCCCGGGCATCTGGCGACGCCTCGCCGATGCTGTCGTCGCCGGTGTCCTCACCCAGGACGAGGGCGAAAAACACTTCGACCTCATGTTCAAGGCCTACGCCCAGTACCCCGACCTGACGTTCGAGGTCCTCCAAAAGGTCCTCCAGCCCCGATTCGCCGCCGGGTCCCAGACGCCCCAGAAAGAAATCACCCGCAACCTCAACCTCCTGGAAAGCGCGTTCCAGATTTACGAGAAGTGCCAGCGCCCCGACCTCTCTGTCAAACTCCGCGGACTCCAGGGGGCCTACCTCGAGGCCGTCGGACAGAAGGACAAAGCCCTCAAACTCTACGTCCTCGCCTCCGAGCGATACGTCGCCGACCACTATGGCTTCGTGGACCTCTTCGACCGCGCGCTGGCCCTCATGGACGATGTGCCGATGCGCCTGAAGTACCTCCAGATGGTCGCCGAAAAGGTCCCCGAATACCAGAGCAACTTCAACCGCCAGGCCAGGCAGCAGAACCCCGTTTTCGTCCACGTCGTCAAGGCCTATGCTGGAGCGCTCCGCGCGGCAGGCAACGAAGCCGAAGCTGCTCGATGGGACGGACGCATTGCCTCCGACAAGGCCAAGTAGCGCCGCCCCGTCGCTGGCACGCCGCCCCGAACGCCTCGCCCGCCGCACTTCCTCAAATAAGAAGCGCCGGTCCCCTCACGGTTGACCGGCGCCCCGCCTCGACGGCGCTCCCCGGAGGGAGCGGCACGCATTTCTATCTTTTCTCTTGCCCTTGCCCGGCCTTGATCTTCTCCATCTCCTCGGGCGTGAATCGGCTCCCGGCGGCGGCCCCCGGCTCCCAGCACCGTTCCAGTGCCCCCGGCTTCGGCGCCTGGACCGGGATGACGAAGACCTCTTTGCCTCCGGTCTCCTTTTCGATCCGTCCGCCGGCCCGAATCACCGCCTGCCTCGCGAGTTTCTCGCAAACCTCGACCAGCGCAGGGAAGTTGTAAGGCGTGTGGCTGAATTTGCCGTTGGGGTCGAGGGCCGATTTGTACGCGTCGGGCAGTTTCTCGAACCCGATGGTCGTAAAAAGGATCCCCCCGGCGTTGGACGGGTTGCAGTCGGAGTCCTGCCCGCAGCGGGTCGAGATGACGATGGTCTGGTCCGGGTCGCCCTTGCCGTACAGGAGGCCCAGGAGGATGTAGGCCCCGTTGAGTTTGGCATCGATGCTAAAGGCCCCCGGGCCGCCCGGCCCGCTGCACAGCCCGTGTGTGTACTTCGGGTCCTTGTGGTACTTGTCCTCCACGAGTTGCCACGTTTTGGTCCAGTCGTCCGGGTTCTCATCGTGCCACGCGAGGACGTCGCGGACCATCTCGGCGTACTGGCTCTCGGCGGGCATGCACCGGAGGCCCGCCCGGACGATTCTGGCGAGGTCGGTCTCGAAGAAGGCCTCCGTGTACATGCCGCCGACGAACTGGCCGCCGTACAGGCCGTCGCCGTAGTTCATCAGGCGTCCGAACTTCTCGCCCAACTCGATCGCGACGTTCGGAAGCCCCGGCGCGATGAGGCCGCTGTAGTCCGCCTCGATCTGGTAATCGATGTCGTCGGCGTGCTTGTTGAACTGGGGGTGGCCCGAATCGGGCGGCGCGATGCCGCGCCGCAGGTTGTCGCGCCCCGCGCGGTTGGCGTGCCACAGGTTGTATCCCGAGTTGGCAAAGTCGATGCCCGCCTGGCGCACCGAAACGTCCAGCCCGTGCTGTTCCAGCGTCCCCAGGAACGTCATCTCGACATAGATATCATCCTGATTGAACTGGTTGATCGTGCCGGGGTTCCAGTTCGGCATCCGCTCCTCGGGTATGATGGCGCCCTTGAACTTGAACTCGGTCGGGCCGCCCTGGCCGACGCCGGCCATCTGCCCGATCCATCCCGCCTTCATTCGGTCCACATACTCATGGACGGCGAGGCGCCGCTCTGTGGGCGGCGCCGCCGCGGCTGTCCCGGCCAGGACGAGGATGGTGAGGAACGACGTGACCCTGCGCATGGTGACTCCTTTCGTTTGAAATGTCTTGGTCTGTCCTTCGGAGTCTGTTACACAGTTCCCTCGACCGGCCACCGGTTCACGATGAACGCGGCTCCGCACCGGTCGGAGCGTGCCAACCAAGAGCATTAGGATTGCGGGGGGCAGGCCAAGCCAATTTTCCGTGAATCCTATCCCCGCATGGGCGAAACGCTATCTTTCGTCCGTTCAGTTCCACACGGCCTTGCTGCTGCGGAACCGTTTCAGCAGGTTGTGCGTCGCGCAGATCACGGACCATTCGCTGCCGCACGCCGTCTCGCCACGCCGACAGAAGCGATCCAGCCCGCGCGTGGCCTTTTCCAGGCGGTATCGCATTTTCACCAACGATCGAATCTCCCTTGCCGTCAAACAGCCAGTACCCGGCCACTCCCGCTTCCTGGCCGTGCGAAGCGAGGCTATTTCCTGTCGCTGTCGATGGTTCTGTTCGGCTTATCTTCTCTTGCGTGGGCGATCACGAAGTCGACGAGCTCCTGACTGTGAAACCAGCCAGGCCACATGTTGTGGCCTTGACCTTTGACTATCTCAAGTGTCATCTTGCCCCCCAGCTTCTCGTATCTCTTCTTCAACTCACCCGAGTTTTTGTCCAGGGGAACTGTTTTGTCACTGTCTCCGTGAATATGGAAGATAGGCACCTTGGCTTTTGCGAGCGGAGCAAGGCGATCAATGGGGTTGTGTTCGGTAAGCTTTGCCGCAAGCTGCTCTTCAGTCATGCCATAAGCTCCGCAGGCGCGGCCCAGGCCAGGGTAACTGCTGAGATTGCAGACGGGGTAGATACCGGCGATGCACGCCACGGATTCGGGATTTTCCGCTGCCCAGTTATACAACATAAGGCCACCGCGGCTCCGCGCCAACAAGCATGCTTGTTTCGCCAGCCCACGTTTTTCGACAAGCTCTTTATAGAGAGCGGAATAGATCGCTCTCCCCTTCGGGCTGCCATACGATTCGCCCACGTCCACCCCGGCAAGGGCGATGCCATTCTCCAGAAACTGGTCAAACATCCACTTCTCCGCCATTCCCGGGAGCCCTTTTAGTGTCGGTGCATACCATACCCATGGGATGGGATTGCCGGATTGGTTCTTTTCCGGAAGGATCAGAAAAGCCGTTCGGCCCTCTATTGTGAACACCTCTCCTTTGATGGGTAGATTCTTCTCTGCGGTTTGTGGTGAAGTGTCTGCTGCAACGATCCTTCCCATAAGCCGAACAGGGCCAAGGAGCCCCGATGGTTGCAATGCGGAATGGGGATTGAAGGGGTTGTGTGTCGTCCAGGTCAGCCTCTTGTCCGCAGGCAGCGCTCTGTCGCCGATCAACCGGTTGCACCACAAATTGGCCACGATGATTTCCAGACGGTTACGTATCGCGTTTTCACCAACGATCGAATCTCCCTTGCCGTCAAACGGCCAGTACCCGACCAGTCCCGCTTCCTGCGCGTTAGACGCCTCTTCCGCGGCGAGTAGGTTGCTCGCCATAGAGATGATCACAAAAACCAGCGCAATGACGAGGATGGTGAGGAACGACGTGATTCTGAGCAGGGTAACTCCTCTCATTGGAAATGCCTTGGTCTGTCCTTCTGGCCCCCCATTATACCCCCGACGGGCCGGCTACTCGAGGGTCGGTTTGACGATCTCGCCCCGCAGTTGGGCCTCGCCGCCCTCTTTCTCGTACACGCCGTAGAAAATCGAGCAGGAATCCAACCAGAGCGTGAGGCGATGGAGGTCCTCTGCGGGAAGGTTGAGGTCGTGGTGGCCTTTCTGGAGCATGGAGTAGAGTTTCGACGCGCGGGCTCCGAAGCGGCCGGGCGTCGTGCGAAGCCGGTCGCCGTATTGCCAGAAACCGAACTTCGGGGCGAGGCTGAAGTAGGAGGCGTACCATTTCTGAGCGCCTTTTGTCAGGACCTGGGCGTCCAGGCGAGGCGCTTTGTCGGCGTTCTTCTCATGGCAGTTGACGCAATGCTTGTCCAGGACGGGTTGGACGAGGCGCGGATAGGAGAACGGGTTGGAACCGTCCACGTCGGGCCGGAGGGAGGAAGGCTCGCGTTGCAAGGCAAGCGGCACGTGACTCGGATTGAGGGGCGAGCGGGTCTTGGGCTCATGGCATCCCTGGCAGACGAGGCGTTCGCCGGGCTGCAGGTAGGTGGCGGAGCGCATGGACTGGACGGCCAGGCCGCGATCGTCGAGGGCCTGGAAGAACAGTTCCCGCATGGCCGGGACGGTGAAGTGCGCGCTGCCGTCCTCCTCGACAGGGACGGTGCCGAGAACGTGTCGGGCCAGGATGACGGAGTCGCTGCCCTCGAGGCCGGGAAGTCGCAGACCGATCTCGTGGGGAGGCGAGCCCGAGGGGACCGACATGGGAATGACCTGGTAGACCCGCAGGGCTTTGATGCGCGTGGCGTCGGGCCAAGGCTTGAGGCTGTCGTAAAGGTTGATGACGGCGAGGGTGGCATCGGAGGGAGAGTCCTGGGCGAGTCGCCGGGAGGCGTCGGGGATGGTGGGCGGCGTTGACCTGGGGCGCAGGGGCATGGGGCTGAGGCACGAAATCTCCGGATCGCGGTAGAGGAGTTCCTTGTTGCCGAACGCGTCCACGAGGTAAATGCCGTAATCTCCGCGAGCGTTGCGGCCTCCCTGCATTCCTCCGCCTGGCTGCATACTCGCATCATAGACACAGAGGTAGAACTCGTCGCTGAGCGGCCAAGGCGTGCCGTACACTTGGGAGCCGCCCTGGCTCTCCGGAAAGCCCACCTCGGGCGTGATCCGTTTGACGGGCGCCATGGCGTCGTCATCCGCGATGCGCGGGTCGAACAGGACGAGTGAGCCGAAGGCTTGCCCGTGGTGGGGAGCGGCCGTCGCCACAAACCGGTGCGAGCCGGGGATCGCCCGGATGTCGAGTTCCATGTCGGGCCGGACCTCGCGCAGGGCGAAGTTCCCGTGCACCGCGCGGGCATCGCGCCCGTCCGGCGTGGTGGTCCAGGGCAGGTGTGCCACGCAGCCGTGACGGTCGACGTAGTCCCACCGCGTGTAGATGATTCTGCCGTCATGCGTGACGCTGGGGTTCCACTCATTGGTCTCGTGGGGGCTGAGACACAGGATGTCGCTGCCGTCGGGGTTCATGTCGTAGAGCGTGTAAGTGGGACAGACGCGGCCGCACCGCAGGTACCCTCCGCGGCGTTCGGAGATGAAGACGATGCGGCCGTTGGGCAGCCAGCACGGGTCGAAGTCGTTCCACGTGCCGTCGGTCAGTTGCTCCAGCCCCGAACCATCGGCGCCCACCTTGAAGATGTGGTAGCAGCGTCCCTCCTGCCAATGGCCGCGCGAGGGATCGGTGTGCTTCTGGTGGGCTTTATCGCCCTCGCACTCGACGTAGGCAAAGAGGATGGTCTTCCCGTCGTGGGAGAGGTCGGGAGAGAGGAAGGAACCGGTGTCGAGCCTCTTGCCCTTCAGGCGTCCGCTCCGAACGAGCGAGTCGGCAAGAAGGTTGCGGACCGAGGGCTGGGGGCCGAACGGATCGGCCAGCACGTACAACCCGCCGCCCGGGAGGGTATTGATGCCGTAGTACTGGTCGCACATGTGGTTGAAGGCCGACCGGTGGCGCTTGATGAAGAGGATCTTGTCGAAGTCGAGCAGCGGATTGGCGAACGCGATTCGGCGACGCAGCGCACAGGCCTTGCCGAAGAGCGCCCGGCGCTCCGGAGACCCCGGCGCCTGCGCCGCCGCACGTTTCCCCAGGGCATCCAGTTCGCCGGCCTCTTTCGCAAGGTCCGGCGTCCCGGCCGGCGTCCGCAGGTGGTCCAGCAGCGCCTTCGTCCGCCGAAGCACGACGTCCAGAGGGTCGCGGTCGCTCGGCTGGATGAGCGCGTCAGGCCGCAGCGCCTCGCGCGCCAGACGTTCCTGGCGCGCGTCCTGGGGCTTGTACCGGCCGATCTCGGCCGCCAGCAGGTTATATTCCCTCGCCGCTTGGTCCGCCGGCGGCACGTCGGCAGCGAAAAGCCCGCCCGCCGCGGCTGTCCCGGCTAGGACGAGAATGGCGAGGAAGTATGGGCCCCTGAGCATGGTAACTGCTTTCGTTTGCAATTTCTTGGTCTGTCCTCTTGGCACCCCATGCCCCATTGAACCGATGGGCCGATACGCAGTTCCGGCGATTCCCGCCGCCTGCCGATTCTTTTGAGTTTTGCCGCGCCCGTGGCCGATTCTACAGACGCCGCGAGGGGCATACGGGGGATTGCCATGACCGTCGCACTGGTGTGGGGCCTGACGGCCGTCGGCGTCGTCCTCGTGATCGGATTCTGCTTCCGGGTCGCCGCAGGGATGGTCCACGTCGAGGGCGCGACCTTCGGCCGGGCGATGCTGAGCGCCCTCTTTTCCGCCATCGTCGCCGCCGCCGTCGCCGTCACCGTCGTCATGCTCACCGCCGAGACGGCCGCGGGACCTGGCCTTGTCTTTTACACCCAGTGGCTCGCCGCCCTCGTTGTGATGATCGTTTGCGTTGCCATCCTGCGCAACGCCTTCGCCACGTCGTTTCCCAAGGCCATCGCCGTCTGGTGCGCCGCTGTCGGCACCATTACCGTGCTGGGTATTCTCCTGGTCCCTATTCTGGCTGTCGGATGGGCTTTGCTCGGGCGCTGGGGTTTGTCGTCCCCCTGAATGGGAGGGCCCCCGGCAGTCATTCCAGCGTCGGCAGGACCGTCTCGCCGGCCGCCTGCTTTTCGGTGTCGTGGTACGCCCCGTAGAAGTTCGTGTTGCAATCGATCCAGAGCGTGATGCGAAGAAGGTCCTCCGCCGGCAGTTTCATGTCATGATGGCCTTTTTCGAGCATTGTGAACAACTTCGACGCCCGGGCGCCGATCTGGCCCGGCACGGAATACGAAGTCAAGTTCTTCTTGGGCAGCGCCCCGTTGCCCCCGTGCTTCGCCCAGCCAAGCGGCGCCAGCGACGCGAACGACTCGCTCCAACCGACCTTGGTGAACTTGTCTCCTTGAAGCCCGGGCGCCTTCTCGTTCTTCGCATGGCAGGCCACGCAGTAACGGTCCAGCACCGGTTGGACCAGCCTCGGGTACAGCAGCGGGTTCGAGCCTTCCGGCCCGGGGACGATTTTCGACGGTTCCCGGCGCATGGCGGCCGGCGTCGCGGTTCGGGCCGGCGAACGGAGTTTCGGTTCGTGGCAGCCCTGGCAGGTGAGGTGCTCGCCGGCATGCACGTACGTGTCGGACCGCATCGTCTGCACGGCGATGCCGCGCTCATCCAGCGCCTGGAAATAGATCGGCACGCCCACGGGCGCCTCGAAGTACGCGCTGCCGTCGGCTTCCACCGGGACCGTCCCCACCACGCCGCGCGCCACCGACTGGTCCCCGAGGCCGATGTTCGGCTTGCCGATGGCCGGCGTCGTCTTGGGGAAGATCTGCACGATCCGCAGCGCCGCAATCCGCGTCCCCTCCGGCCAGGGAACTTCCGAATCGTACACGTTCATGATCGAGACGGTGGCCTGGGCGTTCGGTTGGGCTGCGCGGTCTGCTGCCGTCTGCACGGTCCCTGTTGTGAGGATCGGCGCTCGCGGCCGCGGACGCAGAGGAATCGGATCCAGGCACGGAACCGCCGCGTCCTGATACAAGAGTTCCTTGTTCCCGAAACTGTCCACCAGGTACAGGCCGTAGTGTTTGGCGTCGGGGTCGTAAACGCACAGAAAGAAATCCTCGCTCAACGGCCAGGGTTGACCGTACACCTCGCTGCGGTTCCGGCTGCCCTCCGACTCGGGGAAGGACACCTCGGGCGTCACACGCTTCAGTTGGCCCGTCGAGTGGTCGTCGGGCAGGCGATGGTCAATGAGAACGATCGACCCATAGTTCTGCCCGTGATGCGGCGCCGCCACCGCCGCGTACCGGTGCGAGCCGGGGATCGCCCGGATCGCCAGTTCCATCCACGGCCGCGATTCCCGCGCCCGCGGATAGTTGCCGTGGTAACTCCTCGGGTCCCGCCCGTCGGGGTAGCACAGCCAGATGTGGTGCGCGATGTCCGAATCGCGGTCCACGTAGTCCCACCGCGTGTACACGATCATCCCGGCGTTGTCCACGCTCGGGTGCCATTCGTGCGTCTCGTGGTAACTAAGCGGAATGAGGTCGCTCCCGTCGTCGCACATCGCGAACATCGCGTACGTCGGGCAGGGCCGATCCCCCGAACAGCGCAGGAACCCCCCGCGCCGCTCCGAGATGAACGCGATCCGCCCGTTCGGCAGCACGCACGGGTCGAACTCGTTCCACGGCCCGTCGGTCAGTTGCACCAGGCCCTTCCCGTCCGCGCCCGCCTTGAAAATGTGGAATGTCGACGTCGGCGCCCAGTACGGTCCCCCCTTGCCGGCCGGGTAGGTGCAGTGCCATCCGTCCGTCTCGCCGGCGTACGGCTTAGACGGCGCGTCGGCCTCGGTCCACGCGAAGTAGATCGTCTCGGCGTTCCAGTCCAGTTCCAGCGAGAGAAACGAACCGCCCTCCAGCCGCCGACCTTTCAGCCGCCCGTTCTCCACCGTCGCCTTCTCCAGTACGTTCGTCACCGTGGGCGATTTTCCAAACGGGTTGTTCAGGACATACACGCCGCCGCCCGGCCGGGCGTTGAAACCGTAGTACTGGTCGCACATGTGGTTGTAACGCGACCGGTGGTGCGTCAGAAAGAGGATCTTGTCGAAGTCGAGCAGAGGATTGGCGAACGCGATTCGGCGACGCAGTTCGCAGGCCTCGCCGAAGAGCGCCCGGCGCTCAGCAGACCCCGGCGCCTGCGCCGCCGCCCGTTTCCCCAGGGCCTCCAGTTCGCCGGCCTCTTTCGCAAGGTCCGGCGCCCCGGCCGGCGTCCGCAGGTGGTCCAGCAGCGCCTTCGTCCGCCGAAGCACGACGTCCAGAGGGTCGCGGTCGCTCGGCTGGATGAGCGCGTCAGGCCGCAGCGCCTCGCGCGCCAGACGTTCCTGGCGCGCGTCCTGAGGCTTGTACCGGCCGATCTCGGCCGCCAACAGGTTATATTCCTTCGCCGCTTGGTCCGCCGCCGGCACGTCGGCAGCGAAAAGCCCACCTGCCGGACCGACGAGCGCTAGGCACACCAAGCCGATCTTCACCAATCTTCCTAATCGCCGAATAATCACAGGTGAACGCTCCCTCCGTCCATTCTCCCGCCGATTGTCGCCCGGCTTCCGCTTGACCGAGCCGCCTCCGCGGTTCCCAACTCCGCACGACAAGCCCATAGGCCGCTCTACGCCTCCGGCGGGGCGGAGTCGTTCCCAACGGCCTCTCCGATTGCCTCGGACGGTGCCGCCGCACGGGCGCGCGGCGTGCGATAGTCCTCCGGCCGCGGTTCCGGCACGGTCTGGACGAGGCGGTCAACAATCTTCTCGGGCGTGATGCCTTCGGCATCGGCGTTGAAGTTCGTGAACAACCGGTGTCGAAGCACAGGATGCGCCACCTTCCGCACGTCGTCGCACGTCACGTTCACCCGGCCGGAGAAGATCGCCCGCGCCTTCGCCCCCAGAATCATGTACTGCGCCGCCCGCGGCCCGGCGCCCCAGGTCAGCCATTCGTTGATGAACTGGGGCGCGTCGGCTGTCCCCGGCCGCGTCGCTCGCGCCAGGCTCACCGCGTAGTCCACGACGTGGTCCGACACCGGCACGCGGCGGACGATCCGCTGGACGTTC